>Ga0222424_100193_pt1 | contig 60636 bp, 53 predicted proteins | sample 2B2ome_FD_182468 | JGI IMG/M metagenome (GOLD analysis project Ga0222424, IMG submission 182468) | Enriched microbial communities from leaf-cutter ant dump, University of Wisconsin, Madison, United States - 2B200A (version 2) | ecosystem: Environmental > Terrestrial > Nest > Insects nest > Nest... | reverse complement strand
TCGCTTGCCGGGCGTTGTCGGCGTTCTGCTTGACGGTGGAGGTCAGTTCTTCCATCGACGAGGCGGTTTCTTCCAGCGAGCTGGCCTGTTCCTCGGTGCGCGAGGACAGGTCCTGGTTGCCGGCGGCGATCTGGCTGGAGGCGGTGGCGATGGTATCGGTGCCGCTGCGCACCTGACCGACCACCCGGGCCAGGCTGCCGTTCATGTCTTTCAGTGCCTGCAGCAGCTGGCCGGTTTCGTCCTTCGAATGGACTTCGATGGTCTGGCCCAGATCGCCGCCCGCGATTTTTTCAGCCAAACCAGCCGCTCGCCGCAGCGGCCGCGTGATGCTGCGGGTCAGCCGCCAGGCCAGCGCTCCGCCGATCAAAACCGCCAGAAAGCCCAATCCGCCCAGCGTTACGAGGCCGGATTGAAAAGTCTGGTCGGTATCGGCCGCCACGCCATCGATATTGCGGCGCTGATATTCGGACAGACTGCGGATACTGGCAACGTAGACCTCCATAGCCGGCGTCATCCGGGTGTCGATCAACTTGCGGATTTCGTCCTCGCTATCGAAGGACTTGGCCTTGATCACCGCATCGTTGGCTTCCTGGTAGATAGCCCTTTTCCGGCGAATGTCGGCAAACAGATTTTTTTCTTCATCGGCGCTGAGCAGCGCTTCCAGCTTCCCCTCCAGCGCCGTGACCCTTTTGCTCTCGGCTTCGATCTGGTCTTCGAAAAATTTCTGTGCGGCATAGCCGGTACTTCTGGTTACCGCGGCGGTACGCACCTCGTTCAGACTGACCGAACGCAACCAATCAATCGACAAGCGCTCCTTGACCAGCATCTGCTTGACCAGATAGTCGGTCGACTGGCCGACCCGATGCAGCTGCCAGACACTGACCATGGTAAGCAGCACGGTCAGGAACAACACCATGGAAAAGGCCAGCACAAGACGCAGGCCGATCTTCAGATTGGTGATTTGAGCCATGCTGCTCTCCCGCTGGTGATGGCAATGGAGACTTCAATGTGGAGCGTTCCGGACCGCGAAAGACCGGGACCGCTCCCCGGGGCCGCGTCAGAATTCGGCCCAATCTTCGTCGCTGCCGCCGGCTGCCGCCACCATCTTCCGGCGCGGCACACTTTCGGCAACGCTGCTTCCCTTACTGCCTTGCAGCGTCCTGGCAACCGGCGCGGTAGCGATCGCCGCCGTTACCGCAGCCGTTCCCGAGGCTGCCAATGCCGTCGCCTCGCCGCCCCCCAGCCGAAACACGCTGACCGCCTCCGCCAGCTGCACCGCCTGCGTCTTCATGCTCTCCGCCGCTGCCGCCGCCTGCTCCACCAGCGCCGCATTCTGCTGCGTCATTTCATCCATCTGGCCGATCGCCCGATTCACTTCTTCAATCCCGCTGCTTTGCTCCTGGCTCGCCGCCGTGATCTCGTTCATGATGTCGGCCACGTGCTTGACCGAGGTGACGATTTCTTCCATCGTCCGACCCGCTTCGTCCACCAGCCGGCTGCCGGTGTCGACCTTGTCCACCGAGTCGCCGATCAGTCCCTTGATTTCCTTCGCCGCTCCAGCCGAGCGCTGCGCCAGGCTGCGCACTTCCGCTGCCACCACCGCGAAGCCGCGGCCCTGCTCGCCGGCGCGCGCCGCTTCCACCGCCGCGTTCAGCGCCAGGATGTTGGTCTGGAAGGCGATGCCGTCGATCACGCCGATGATGTCGACGATCTTCTTCGAACTTTCCTTGATCGAGCCCATCGTGTGCACCACCTGGCCCACCACTTCGCCACCCTTGACCGCAAAATCCGATGCCGATACCACCAGCTGGTTCGCCTGCCGCGCATTCTCGGCGTTCTGCTTCACCGTCGATGTCAATTCCTCCATCGACGACGCCGTTTCTTCCAGCGAACTCGCCTGCGCTTCGGTACGCGATGACAGATCCGCATTTCCGGTCGCAATCTCGGCGGAAGCAACCCCGATCGTTTCGGTGCTGCTCCGTACCTGGCCGACCGTCCGCACCAGGCTATCGTTCATCAGCTTCAGCGCCTGCAGCAATTGGCCGGTTTCGTCGCCGGATGCGATCGGAATGTCCTGCGTCAGATTGCCCTCGGCGACATTACGCGCCACCTTGACTGCCTGATTCAGCGGCCGGGTGACCGCATGGATCAGCCAGATGCCGATGAATATTGCAAACAGAACCCCCCCGGTGATCGCCACCACCGAGGTATTGCGAACCATCAGATACAGACGCTGGGAAGTAGTGAAATCGGCTTTCGCGACGTCGAGCTGGTTCTTGATCAGCGCTTCTATGCCGGTCTCGAGGTCACTGTAATACTGGCGCATCGGCCCCGCCATGATTTCCATCGCCAGCTGGGTATTCGGCGCGCGCAGGGCTTCGATGGTCGGCTGCATGCCGTCGCTGAGGAATTTTTTGTAATCTTCATGCGCCTTGCTGGCGATCTTCCGTTCATCCTCGGCCAGCTGACTGGCCAGATAGGCGGTCCAGATCTTGTCCGCCTCGACAAAGCCCGCTTCCACCGCATCCATCCGCTGGTTGACCACCGAAGGGTCGTCGTTCAGCGATTGCGAAGCGGCCAGCTGGCTCTTGTTGACCAGGCGAATGATCTGATCCAGCTGCCCGGTCGGAATCAGCCGGTGATCGTAGAGTGAGCTCATCGCTCCATTGGTATAGCTGAGGCTGGTAAGGCCGATAACACCACCGGCCACCAGCATCAGCGACAGCAGACCAAGCACGAACACCAACCGCGAACGGATACTCAAATTCCTCAACACTTTGCTCTCCTCCTTGGACCGTGGCGTTGAATCGCCACACATATTGTTATGGGTACTGCCAGCTCGACTCGCTCAGGCGGCGATTTTGTCGATCAACCCCATTTCAGCACTCGACATCAGTTTGTCTATGTCGACCAGGATCAGCATGCGCTGATCCAGCGTTCCCAAACCGACCAGATAGTCGGTATTGAATGCGGTGCCCATCTCGGGCGCCGGCTTGATCTGTTCCGCGGTCAAGGTAATGACGTCGGAGACGCTGTCGACCACCATGCCGACCACCCGGCCGTTGATGTTCAGGATGATCACCACGGTAAACTGGTCGTAGATCGGCTCGCCAAGATTGAACTTGATCCGCATGTCGACGATCGGGACGATGATCCCGCGCAAATTGACCACGCCTTTGATGAAATCCGGCGCATTGGCGATGCGCGTGACGCTTTCGTAGCCGCGGATTTCCTGAACCTTCAGGATGTCGATTCCGTATTCCTCCTTGCCGAGCGTGAAGGCCAGGAATTCATCACCGGCACCGTCCGACTTCCCTTGAATTTCAGCGATATTCGATTGGTCGTTATGTAACATGGCTTTTCCTCGTCAAGAAAAAATGGGGTCGTCTTTGAGCTGGCGGCTGGACCGCAACAACGCAGCGACGTCGATGATCAGCGAAACCCCGCCGTCGCCAAGTATGGTGGCTCCGGAGATTCCGGCCACCTTGCGGTAATTCGATTCGAGATTTTTGACAACGATCTGCTGCTGGCCGACCAGATCGTCAACGAACAGAGCGGCCTTGCGTCCATCCGATTCCAGAATTACCACGATGCCCTGTGCCGGGTCAGTGAAGTGCGGCTGGATGCCGAACACCTGGTACAGCGGAATCAGCGGCAGGTAGTCGCCACGCACCTTGACCACCCGCCCCTGGCCGCTGATTTCCTTGATGTCCTGCAGCGATGGCTGCAGCGATTCGACCACATAACCGAGCGGCAATATGTAGATTTCCTCGCCGACCCGGACCGACATTCCATCCAGAATCGCCAGCGTCAGCGGCAGGGAGATCGAGATCGTGGTACCGAATCCACGGCTGGAACGAATGTCGACGGCACCGCCCATCGCCGAAATATTCTGCCGCACCACGTCCATGCCGACGCCGCGCCCGGACACGTCGGTGACCTGTTCCGCCGTGGAGAATCCCGGCGCCAGGATCAATTGCCAGACATCCGCATCCGGCATGTCGTCAGTCACCGGCATGCCGAGCTGATGCGCCTTGCGCAGGATTTTCTCGCGATTCAGCCCCCCGCCGTCATCGGTCACTTCGATCACGATGTTGCCGCCCTGATGCGCCGCCGACAGTGACAACCTGCCGGTTTCGCCTTTCCCCGCCTTGGCCCGTTCCTCCGGCGATTCGATGCCATGATCGATGCTGTTGCGGACCAGATGCGTCAACGGATCGACGATCCGCTCAATCAATCCCTTGTCGAGTTCGGTGGCCGAGCCGTGGGTCACGAATTCAACCCGCTTGCCGAGCTTGGTCGCCAGATCGCGCACCATCCGCGGGAATCGTGAAAACACGTAATCCATCGGCATCATGCGGATCGACATCACGGCCTGCTGCAGGTCGCGGGTATTGCGCGTCAGCTGGCTGACGCTGTCCAGCAGTTTTTCGTGCGCCATCGGATCCAGTGCCCCGGTACGCTGCTCGATCATTGCCTGCGTGATCACCAGCTCACCCACCAGATTGATCAGCATGTCGACTTTTTCGATGCCGACCCGGATTGACGATTCATGGCCAGCCGCCCGGTCGGCCTCGCGCCGGCCGGCGGCCTTTTTTTCTTCCGCCGCGCTGGCCTGCGCGCCATCGGCCTGATGGGCCGGCTCGTGGGCCGGTTCATGGCTTGCCGCCATCTCCGGCTCCGGCTCCGGTTCACGGGGAACCGCTGCAGCCGGCTGCAGCGGCTGAAAAGGCTCGAAGAAACCATAGCCCTGCTCATCCTCGAGCTTTTTCTGGGCAGCCGCAGCCTCCTCCGCTGGCGTCATGCTGGCCTCCGCCGTGATTTTCAGGTCGGACGGCTCCATGATGAAGGCGCAGATTGCAATGATGTCATCGGCGCTCTCGCCGGTGGTCAGCAGAAATGCCGATCTGCCATCGGCCAATACGGATTCCGTGATAGACCCCAGCAGGCCGAGTTCCGCCAGCAAGGCATCCACATCGCGACGTGGAAGCGCCGGCAATTCGATGCGAAACCGCTGGCTGCCGGCGCTCGGCGCAGCAGGCGCGACAGATGACGATCGTACTGCCGCGGCGGCGGCTGGTGGCGCCGCGCCGGTGGACAGGGACTGCAGCATCATCCGCACATCGGCGGCCATTTCCTGGTCGACCACGGCGCCATGGCGATGGCCATCGAGCTGCATCTTCAATACATCCTTGGCACGCAGGAATGCATCGACATGTCCGGACGTCAATGCCATCTCGCCGTTTCGCAGGCGGTCCAGCAAGGATTCCAGGAAATGGGTGACTTCGGCGAGATCGGTCAGGCCGAAGGTCGCGGCGCCGCCCTTGATCGAATGCGCGGTCCGAAATATCGCATGCAGATCTTCACTAGCTGGCGCCCCGACATCCACCGCCAGCAAAAGCCTTTCCATCTCGGCCAGCAATTCGTCAGCCTCATCGAAAAAAACCTGAAAGAACTGACTCAATTCGATCGTCATTTTCAAACTCCGTCGTGGACATCCACCCGGACGTCCGCAATATTCAGCCGATCACCTTTTTGACGACTTCCGTCAGCCGCTGAGGATCGAATGGCTTGACCAACCAGCCATTGGCGCCGGCAGCACGTCCCCTGGATTTCATTTCGTCACTCGATTCCGTCGTCAGCATCAGAATGGGCACACTCTGATAGCCCGGCAGCTTACGCAGGCCGCGAATCAGCGACAGACCGTCCATGCGCGGCATGTTTTGATCGGTCAGGACCAGATCGAAAGTCTGCTGTTTCGCCTTTTCCAGTCCATCCTGTCCGTCCACCGCTTCGGTCACCTGATAACCGGCGGCCTTCAGGCTGAACACCACCATTTGCCGAAGGGAGCCAGAATCATCGACGGCAAGTATTGTTTTTGACATTTCCTCTCCTGCATTTCCAATTCAACCACGGACTTCGCATGTGCCGTCGCACGGTCCGCTAGAACAATTCGATATCGCCGCTACCCATATGAGTCTGACATACCGACTTCCATAAATTGCTGTCCAGTTTTTCGCTACGCTCCTCCAGCGAACGATTCACGTTTTCCAGCAAAGCGACGATATCCTCGACTGCCGTTTCACGGGCGATTCCGGTACCGCTGTCATCCAGCGTTTGCAATACTTCACTCAACCCGGCGACACGCTGCAAAGCCCGGCCGAGCAATTGATTGGTCATGTCCTGGAATTGCAAGCCGGTCACCACGGAGCCGACTCGCGAGCCAATCTCCGCAGAGATCTGGTTCAAATCGATGGTATCGGTATCGGTCAGCGCCTGCCCTGCCTGCAGCCTGTCGATAATCTGCCGCTGCGCATCTATCGCCGCGTGAATCGCCATGAAGTCGCTGCTCAATGTCCCGATTGCCTCGGCCAGCAGGAAATTCGTTTGCGTCAGGTCGGCCTTGATCTCCGCCAGATGCTGGTCGCCAGACGCCGCCACCCCCAACAGCAGGCGCTTGAGCTGCAAGCCCAACATTCTCTTTGTCGCCATAGAGCCTTCCTGTTGCGTCCATGCCGTGCCAGTGGCACATTCATTGCTCGGGGGTTACCACCACCTCCGGCGTGACCTCGGTTTCGCCGGAAATCGTCCGTGTGCCGCCATCCTGCAGCACCACCTCCTCGGCCTTCTTGTTCATGACGATGATGCTGATACGTCGATTGACGGGATTCAGCGGATTGTCGCGATCGAACAGAACCGCCGATGACAGTCCGACCACGCGCAGGATCTTGGATTCGTCCATGCCGCCAACGATCAATTCGCGGCGTGATGCGTTGGCGCGGTCAGCGGAAAGTTCCCAATTGCTATACCCCTTCTCGCCATTGGAATAGATCGCCGCGTCGGTGTGCCCGGACAGGCTGATCCGGTTCGGAACACCATTCAGAGCCCGTCCGATTTCATGGAGAATCACTTTGGTATACGGTTGAAGTTCCGCACGCGCCAACGCGAACATCGGACGGTTTTTCTCGTCGACGATCTGGATGCGCAAACCTTCCGTTGTAATGTCCAGCAAGAGCTGATTCTTGAATTGGCTCAGCGACGGGATATTCTCGATCGCCTCCTCGATCTGCCTTTTCAGCGCCTTCAGACGCTCGGTCTCGCTCCGCTCCAGCTCCATCTGGGCGGCTTTCAAATCATAGGTTTTCTTGAGAGCCAGATTGTCACCCTTCTTGAGTTGCCCCTCGCGCTGGCTCAGATCGCGCCCGCCACCCTGGATCACGCTGGAGCTGTCGCCGCTTCCGGAACCGCCCTGCATGGCAACCTTCAACGGTGTCTTGAAATATTCGGCAATCCCCTGCAGATCGCCCTTGGTGGTCGACCCCAATAGCCACATCAGCAGGAAAAATGCCATCATCGCCGTCACGAAGTCGGCATAGGCGATTTTCCAAGCACCTCCATGATGTCCGCCAGCGCTCTTTTTGACGCGTTTGACGACAATCGGACGCAACCCCTCATCGGCCATGTGACGTTCCCGTTATCTCGTCTTCGAGGCCTTGATGTGCTCTTCCAGTTCGACGAAGGACGGCCGCTCTGTCGAAAACAGCACTTTCCGCCCGAATTCGACGGCCAGCGCCGGCGCATAGCCGTTCAGACTTGCCAACAATGTCACTTTGATACATCCGAGCATCTTGGTCGACTCATGCAGCTTCTGCTCCAGCAGCGTCGAAAGCGGAGCGATAAAACCATACGCGAGCAGAATGCCAAGAAAGGTGCCGACCAGCGCATGGGCGATCAGAATGCCCAGTTCCGCCGGTGGCAGGCCGACCGACTCCATCGTATGAACCACGCCCATCACCGCCGCCACGATCCCGAATGCCGGCATGGCATCGGCGGTCTTGGCGAGACAGTGCACCGGGACCTCACCCTCATGATGGTGGGTCTCGATTTCATTGTCCATTAAATTTTCTATCTGGAAAGCATCCATGTTGCCGGATACCATCAGGCGCAGATAGTCAGTCATGAATTCAACAATGTGGTGATTGGCCAGCACACCCGGATATTTGCTGAAGATTGCGCTTTCTTCCGGCGCCTCGATGTCGCCCTCGATCGACATCAGCCCCTCCTTGCGCACCTTGGTCAGCACCTCGAACAACATGGCCATCAATTCCATGTACAAGGTCTTGGTGTATTTCGACCCTTTCAACAGAGTCGGCAGCGATTTCAGGGTCGCCTTGATTGCCTTGCCGCTGTTGCCAACCAGGAAAGCGCCTAGTGCAGCACCGCCGATCATCAGCAATTCGACCGGTTGCAGCAAGGCGGCCAGATGTCCGCCGGCCAGAGCAAAGCCGCCAAACACCGAGGCGACGACGACCAGATACCCCAATATGACTAGCAAGCTTGCGACTCCATAAAAACGTTAGCATCGACGGGCGGCAACTGGCTTCCGGAATTGGGATGACGAAGTGGATCGTCAACACAAGCGGATCAGGAATCCGGCGCAAGAGACCGGCCTCATCGATTACGACGCCAAGCCTGGAAACTTGAGATTGCGCGGCGGAAATGTACCACACGAATTGCCCGGACTACATGTGCCAGCCATGCAAGGTTGGGCCATCCGCATCTGGATGCACCTGAAAGGAAGGGGGCACGCCCGGAATCGGAAACTCGTAACTCAGCAACAGCGCTCCCGGACGCATTTGGGAAACCGCCTGCTGCCACAGCGCCGGCATCGCCGCGCCGGAAAGGTAGACAAACACCACGTCATACACCGCCAGGTCACTGGCCGTATAGTCGCCGCGCACGAAACGGCAATTCGGATACCGCCGATTCTTGCGCAGCCGGCTGACAAGCCACGGCAACGGCGCCGATTCGATCCCGGTGACCTGAGCGTCCGGTCGCGCCGCCGCCAGATGGCAGACCAATCCGCCCAATCCGCTGCCAAGGTCGACGACCGCGAGTGGCCGCCCCTTCGGCAACAAGTCGGCTACCGCCATCCAGACGGCCTTGCGCGATGGATAGAACGGCACCTGGGTGCGAAAAGTGTTCCAGAAAAGGCCGGCAAACAGGACGAAACCGACAAGGAAGAAGAGCGGCGGCAATTGTAATAGCGGCATCGCCCATAACGCCAGCGAAAACAGAAGCTGTATCCAGGGCCACCAGGGCGCAAGCCGCAGGCGATGGGCGATCCCGGCTGCCAGCAAACCTTGCAGCAAAAAGAAAATGAAGGGAGAGAGGTGCAGCGCGAACCGCTGTAGCAAACCGGACAATGCCAGCATGGCGCCGAACGCCAGACACTGGATCAGCAAGGCCGAAGTGGCGGGCAGGCGCCACCAGGCCCGCTTGGGCACCAAGGCCATACTGGAATTCCGCTAATCGAGAACCGATATTGCCGCTACCGGCATTCGACTGCGGCTAGGCCGCCGCCAATTGCGTGTTGGCGGCAGCGCGCGCTTTCTTGGTTTTCCCCGCCCGCGACGGCATGCGGCACAACCCGCAGAAATATTGGTCGTGCAAATCCAGCCGGTGTACGACGTAGTGGCCGCCGCAGCAGCGGCACGGCATGGTCGTCAGCATCTTGCTCTCGAAAAAGCGCAGCAGGGTCCAGGCACGCGTCAACGACAGGACAGGCTCGCCATGTTCATCGCGCTCCTCGACCTGTTCCAGATAGAGCTGGTAGGCCTTGACCACGGCGGCAATGCCGGAGATCCGTGCGTGCTCGACCAGATAGCTGTGAATGTTGATGAACAGCGACGAATGGATATTCGGCTGCCAGGTGGTAAACCAGTCGGTCGAAAACGGCAACATGCCCTTCGGCGGCGACACGCCCTTCAATTCCTTGTAAAGCTTCAGCAAGCGCTCACGCGACAGCGAGGTTTCCGCTTCCAGCAATTGCAGGCGTGCGCCGAGATGGATCAGTTCGATGGCAAGCTGGATTTCCTGCGCTTCGGTCACGACGCTTTTGGCGGCCATCTTTTCTCTCACTGAAAGAAAGTTACGATAATTGTAAAAAAGCTATGCGATTTCTTCGACCGGTTGGCCAGCCATCAGGATCGCCGCGTGCGAATGCGCCAACGCCCGGTCCTTGCTATAGCTGGTCAACATGTTGAGGATGGCGCCGTCATCGAAGCGGAAGCGCGCCACCATCATGTTGGATCCGGCCAGTTTCAAAATCTGGCTGTTGCTCAAGCCCTCCAGCAATTCGGCGATTTCATGGCTGATGCCGAGCCGGAAAATCGCCGCAGCCTTGTCGGAACGGATCATTTGCTGCGCGAGCATCAGATAGCTCAGATTCGCGTCACGAATTTCCGCCATCATGTCGTTCATGTTCATGCTCTCTCCCATCCGGTAAATGCTGGCTGGCAATGATTGCTCCAGTGACTGCATTGTGCGGCGGAGATTGCCGAACGGAAATTAGCGATGCGCTAGTTTTTTTGCTGGATAAAATACGAATAGCCCGTAGGCGTTTGTCTTACAAACGTCGGGCTATTTTGAAATGACCCTGCTGAAGCAGGGCTGGAGACAGGAGATTTACGAATCAGCGATGTATCGTTTTTGCAATTCTTCCCGAGAGACGCACGTCATTTCATGTGGATTACAAGCTATAACGGCAGCGCTTTTCGGAACTTTAGGGCTAGAGTCAAAAATATTTGAAAAAGTTCGCGACGCTCTGCTGTCTGCTCTTTAACGGCGGCAGATTTCGGAACTTTAGGAAAATTTGAAAATTTTTTAGGAGGAGAGTTGCTTGGCCGCCGGGAACCCAGGCTTGCGGTATTTTTTGCAAAAATTGCAAAAACAAGAATCTGGCTGCTGCCTGCCCGGTCAACAACTCAAACCGCAGCCATCCGCTCCAAACGCGGAATCGCCATCACGGCATTGGCGCCGGTGCATTCCGCCACCACGGCCAGCGGCAAGCCGCGCAGTTCCGCCAGCATCGTGCCGATCCGCGGAATCTGGTCCGGCCGGTTCGGCTGCGGATGCAGCCAGGATGGGGCGATGTCGGGGGCATCGGTTTCCAGCACGATGGCTTCCAGCGGCAATTGACTGGCGAGCCGGCGGAGCTGCAGCGCGCGCGGATAGGTCATGGCGCCGCCGAAGCCGAGCCGGAAGCCCAGTTCGATGAAGCGCTGTGCCTGCTGGAAGCTGCCATTGAACGCATGAGCGATACCGCCGCGAACGCCGATGCGACGCAAGTGTTTCAACACCACGTCCTGCGCGCGCCGCACGTGCAGCAGTACCGGCAGCTCGAAGTCGCGGGCGATCTTCAACTGCTCGGAGAAAAAAAATTCCTGCTTTTCACGCAACGGACCGTCGCGCAGTTCCGGCACGAAAAAATCGAGGCCGATTTCACCGATCGCAACGAAGCGCAGGTCCATGATCGCCCGCTCCACGGCGGCGCGCAGCCGTGCCAGATCGTCCTCCCGCGCCTCGGCGACGTACAGCGGATGAATACCGAGCGCATACACGCAACGTGAATCGGCGGCAGCCAGGCCGGCGACGGCATCGAAATTCGACGGCGCCACCGCCGGCACCACGATGCGGGAAACGCCCTGCTCTGCCGCCTGCGCCACCAGTTGCATCTGCCGGCCACCGAACTCGGCGGCATCCAGATGGCAGTGGGTGTCGATCCACATGCCTAATCGGATTCCGACCAGACGCGCAGGCCATGCTCCGACAGCCGCAGCACGCGGCCACAGCGGCGCGCCAGTTCCAGATCGTGGGTGACGATGACGAAGGCCGTACCGAAGGTGCGCGACAGTTCCAGCATCAGGTCGAAGGTCTGGTGCGCGGTGGCATGATCAAGGTTGCCGGTCGGTTCGTCGGCCAGCACGCAGGCCGGCCGCGTCACCAGCGCGCGTGCCAGCGCGACACGCTGGCGCTCGCCGCCGGAGAGTTCGCCCGGCACGTGGATTTCCCGCTGCGCCAGCCCAACCCGGGCCAGCACCGCGCGGGCGGCGGCACGCGCCTCCGGGCGCGGCTGGCGGCGGATCATCAGCGGCATCGCGACGTTGTCGAGCGCGGAAAATTCCGGCAGCAGGTGGTGGAACTGGTAGACGAAGCCGAGCGCGGTGTTGCGCAGCCCGCCGCGCGCCGTTTCGCCCAGCTGCGACAGGTTCCGCCCTTGCAGCATGACGCTGCCGGCGCTCGGCGTGTCGAGGCCGCCGAGCAGATGCAGCAGTGTCGACTTGCCGGAACCGGAGGCGCCGACGATCGCCACCTGCTCGCCGGCGGCGACATCGAGGTCGATGCCGGCCAGTACCTTGACCGAATAGCTGCCCTGGGTGAAGGTCTTGCCGAGGCCGCGGCAGGACAATACCGGTTGAGTCATCGCCGCATCATTCATAGCGCAGTGCCTCCGCCGGTTTCACGCGCGCCGCCGACCAGCTCGGATACAGCGTCGCCAGAAACGCCAGGATCACCGCCACCACGCCGATGGTGCCGACGTCCGGCCAGCGCAGATCGGACGGCAACGCGCTGATCAGATAGATGTCGCGCGGCAGGAACTGGATGCCGAACAGATGCTCGATGAACGGCACGATGACGTCGATGTTGGATGCCACCAGCACGCCGAACGCGACGCCGAGCACGGTGCCGATCAGGCCGACCAGCGCGCCCTGGATCATGAAGATTTTCATGATCGAGCCGGGCGAGGCGCCCAGCGTGCGCAGGATGGCAATGTCGGCCTGCTTGTCGGTGACCGTCATCACCAGCGTCGACACCAGGTTGAACGCCGCCACCGCGATGATCAGCGTCAGGATGATGAACATCATCCGCTTTTCGGTCTTGACCGCGGCAAACCAGTTGCGGTTCTGCTGCGACCAGTCGCGAATCAGCAGGTTGCCGTCCAGCGTCCTCGACAGCTCCAGCGCCACCTGCGGTGCCTGCAGCATGTCGGCGATGCGCAGGCGCAGGCCGGACGGCGCGGCCAGGCGGAACATCTTTTCCGCGTCCTCGATCTGCATGAAGGCCAGCGTCGAATCGAATTCGTAATGGCCGGCCTCGAAGATGCCGGCCACCGTGAACTGCTTCAGGCGCGGCAGCACGCCGGCCGGCGTCACCTGTCCCTGCGGCGCGATCAGCGTCACCTTGTCGCCGACACCGACCTGCAGCGCGCTCGCCAGTTCGGCGCCGAGCACGATGTTGAACGAGCCCGGCGTCAGCGCGTCGAAGCTGCCCTGCGTCACCTGCGCGGCGACGTCCGACACCTTCGGCTCCTCGGCCGGCAGCACGCCGCGCACGATCACGCCGCGCACCGTCTCGCCATGCGTCATCATCGCCTGCGCGGCGACGTAGGGCGCGGCGCCCTTGACTTCGGGGTTGCGGAACGCTTCTTCGGCGGTCTTTTGCCAGTCCGGCATCGCTCCGGAAACGTCGAATACCTCGATGTGCGCCAGCACCGACAGCATGCGGTCGCGCACTTCCTTCTGGAAGCCGTTCATCACCGACAGCACGACGATCAACGCCGCCACGCCGAGCGCGATGCCAGCCATCGAAATCAGGGAGATAAAGGAAATAAAACTGTTGCGGCCGCTGCGGCGGCCGGCGCGCGTGTAGCGCAGGCCGACCAGCCACTCGAAGCCGGGATTGGTGCCGCTCAATATGAAACTCCGCCGTGAATCATCGGAAACCGCCGCCCGCAGTGTGCCACAGAATCGACCGCGCTCTCAGGCGGTACCGTCGTCGTCGGTATCAAGCGCGTCGCAGGCGGCGATGTTGGCCAGATGCGAATCGTGCATCGTACTCAGCATGTCATGCACCGGGCCGGCACTGATGCGCGGCAGCGCTTCAGCGATGCGGCGCGCCACCCAGCCCTGGCCGCGATTCAGGAAAACCAGCCGCGCCGCCCTGCCCTCGACCGCCAGCGCCTTGCCAAGAAAGTCGCCGGTAGCGCCGCTCGGTTCGCCATCCAGGCCGCGAATGGCATCGATCAGATGGCTGCAGTTGACCGCCTCGTCGCGCTGCACCCGGCGCAACTCCTCCCAGGCCGGCGACTCCGGCGGATAGTCGTCAAGAAAAGCCGCCAGCGTCCTGGCACCGGCACGCTCGGCTTCCAGCAGCGTATTCAACAATGCGATCAATTCCTGCACGGGCATGGGGTTCATCCAACACTCCTTCATTCAGACAGCGGGCGGCCGCACCAGCACCGCCACAGATCGCCCAGCAAACCGGCGCAGGCAAGCGTCCAGGCCGCCAGCGCCGCGTACAGGAACAGCGGCGGCAGAAAATCGAGGAAGCCGAGACCGAGAGCGCGCGCCATTTCATGCGTGCAGGTGGCGTACATGCCGAGCGGAAACACCGCGCCCCAGTACAGCGGATCGTAACGCAGCGGGAAGCGCTGCCAGACATAGCGCCACAAGCCCAGCACCAGCAGCATCGGAATCCACCAGGTGCCGCTGGCCCAGTAGAACACGGTAAAGCCTTTCAGGAACGGCTGCAGCGACAGCAGGAACGGCGCGTCGGCGGCGTTGCCGATCAGCAGCGAGCCGGCCAGGGTCGAGATCGCCATCGCCCCCATGTTGATCCAGTACGGCGGCGACAGGTCGCCGGGCGCCAGCCGGAAGAAGGTGTAGCGGTAGAAGATCAGCGTCATGGTCCAGATGTACAGCATGCCGCCCCACAGCCACATCGACAGCGCCAGGAAATGCATTTCCAGCCGGTGCGCCGGATCGATGTGCGGCGCCAGCAGCGCGCCCAGCACCGCAATCGATTGCGTCGCCACCACCGCCAGCAGCCAGCCGCCGCTGATGCCGCGATCCAGCGCCGGCTTGTCGTCCTTGACGGTCAGCGCCGCGAAAATCGCATAGGTCAGCACCAGCCACAGCCCGAGCGTCAGCCACCACAGCCATAATGCGACGCGGTAATCCGCATCCAGCACCGCGAACTGGCTGCCGAGCACGCCGGTGGCCGCCACCAGCGTGAAAAAACCGGGGCCGCGCAAATGGTCGGTCAGGTCGCCAAACAGCCGCCGGCGATGCCAGGCCAGCCGCACCAGCGTCAACAGCCACAGCAGCGCGTACAGCGCCAGATTGAAGCGAAACAACATCCGCGCAATCTGCGGAAATTGCAGCAGATGCGCCGCCAGCGAAACGATGCCGGTGGCCATCGCCATGCCGAAATATGCCGGCGACAGCCCGGCCAAATCGGCCGACAGGCGCGCGCGCAGCGAAGCGGAACGGGCTGTGCTCAACGCGCCGTCCGACGCGCCGGGAACCCGCCTCCGGCGTACTGATGGATATTGATGGAAACAGATACTCCCCAAGCAGGTGCCCTGTACCGGGTATGTACTGGTATTTTTTTCAACATACTCCCCAGTTTTCTGGATAGGATCAGGATTTTTCGGTGCTGCCGACAAGCCTGTGGAGTGGCACGAACCTGCCGGCGCAGTATAGCAAACGAGCCATTTGACCAAGGCGCGGCAGCCACCTGCCGGCCAGCGGCAATCGGCTGGCCAGCGCGCCGGATTCCGGCGGCGGCAAGGCCGGCGCCGCTTCATGCGCCGCCATATCCGTCTGCTATCCTGAGGGAAATGCGTTACCCATGTCCTCGCACGCCTGTTGCCGCTCTCTCCGCCCGGCTGGCGGAGACAGGAAAGCGGTACCGTGCGCGGCTGGGCCGACTCCAGCGGCAACCAGCCGCCGCCATGGCTGGCCGGCGCATCCCTTTTTATACTGGCGCTTTCGACGGTGCTTTCCTGCGAGGATGAAATGAGCGATTTGTATACCGATGACCAGCGCATGATCCGCGACAGCGCGCGCGACTTCGCCCGCGAGCGGCTGGCGCCGAACGCCGCCGCCTGGGACAAGGCGGCGCAGCTGCCGGACGAAGTGGTGGCCGAGATGGGCGCGCTCGGCCTGCTCGGCATGATCGTGCCGGAGGAATGGGGCGGCACCTATACCGACTACACCGCCTACGCGCTGGCGATGGAAGAAGTGGCGGCCGGCTGCGCCTCCTGCGCGACGCTGATGAGCGTGCACAATTCGGTCGGCTGCGGGCCGATCCTGAAGTTCGGCACCGAGGAACAGAAAAAAACCTGGCTGCCGGCGCTGGCCTCCGGCGCCATGGTTGGCGCCTTCGCGCTGACCGAACCGCAAGCCGGCTCCGAGGCGCACAACCTCAAGACCCGCGCCGAACTGAAGAACGGCCAGTGGATACTGAACGGCAGCAAGCAGTTCACCACCAACGGCCAGCGCGCCGGCATGACCATCGTGTTCGCGGTAACCGATCCGGAACTCGGCAAGAAAGGCATCTCCGCCTTCATCGTGCCGGCCGGCAGTCCCGGCCTCACCATCGGCCGGCCCGAGCACAAGATGGGCATCCGCGCTTCCGACACCTGCCCGCTGAGCTTTTCCGACTGCGCGATTCCGCAGGCGAACCTGCTCGGAGAGCGCGGCGCCGGCCTGAAGATCGCACTGTCCAATCTGGAAGGTGGCCGCATCGGCATCGCCGCGCAGGCGATCGGCATCGCCCGCGCGGCGCTCGACGACGCGCTGCGCTATGCGGCCGAGCGCGTGCAGTTCGGCAAGCCGTTGACCGCGCACCCGAGCATCGCCGACATGCTGGCCGACATGGCCACCCGGCTGAACGGGGCGCGCCTCCTGGTGCATCACGCGGCGCGGATGCGCAGCGCCGGCCTGCCCTGTCTGTCGGAAGCCTCGCAGGCCAAGCTGTTCGCCTCGGAAGCGGCGGAATGGATCTGCTCGAAAGCGATCCAGATCCACGGCGGCTACGGCTTCCTGGAAGACTATCCGGTCGAGCGCCACTACCGTGACGCCCGCATCACGCAGATCTACGAAGGCACCAGCGAAATCCAGCGCATGCTGATCGCGCGCGGACTGGCGCCGACCGAGTAGCTGCGGCAACGACAGCCAAACAAGAAATTCCCTTCACTTCACTCATCCCGATTGCCCATGACTGCATCCCCCATCCAGCCCGCCGACGACATCCTGTTCGAGGTCATCAACCAGGTCGGCCTGATCACGCTGAACCGTCCGAAGGCGCTCAACGCGCTGTCGCACCCGATGGTGAAGGCGATGGCCGCGCGCCTGGATGCCTGGGCGCAGGACGGCGGCATCCGCGCGGTGGTGCTGCGCGGCGCCGGCGAACGCGCGCTCTGCGCCGGCGGCGACATCAAGTCGCTGTACCTGCAATGGCAGCAGGAGCGCACGGTGCCGCAGGATTTCTTCGTCGACGAGTACCGGCTGGATTACCAGATCCACCGCTATGCCAAGCCCTTCGTGGCGCTGATGGATGGCATCGTGATGGGTGGCGGCATGGGGCTGGCGCAGGGCGCGTCGCTACGCGTCGTCACCGAGCGCACCCGGCTGGCGATGCCGGAAACCGGCATCGGCCTGATGCCGGACGTCGGCGCCAGCTATTTCCTGTCGCTGATGCAGCGGGAACTGGCGTTCTATCTCGGCATCACCGGCCAGACCATCGGCGCCGCCGATGCGCTGTTCTGCAGCCTGGCCGATGCCTTCGCGCCGAGCGCGGCGCTGGTGGATCTGGAACAAACGCTGGCGGGGATTTCCTGGGGCGACGAACCGCAGGCCGACCTCTACGCGGCGCTCGGCGCCAGCCCGGAAGCGCCGGAAGCGCCACCGCTGCTCGACGTGCTGCCGGCGCTGTACCGCCATTTCAGCGCGCCCGGCGTCGCCGCCACCATGCAATCGCTGGCGACCGAAACCGATCCGCGCTACCGCGACTGGGCCGGCAAAACGCTGGAAGTGATGCAAGGCCGCTCGCCGCTGATGATGAACGTGACCCGGCATCAGCTGCTGGCCGGACGCCGGCTCGACCTCGCCGACTGCTTCCGCATGGAACTCGGACTGGTGCGGCAATCGTTCGAAACCGGCGATTTCATCGAAGGCGTGCGCGCGCTGATCATCGACAAGGACAACGCGCCGCGCTGGCAGCCGCTGGCGGCCGGCGCCGAACGGCAGCGGGTCGATGCCTTCTTCGCCGCCCCGTGGGAAAAAAGCCGGCATCCGCTGGCCACGCTCGGCAAGCCCTGAACATCCCGGCCATCGGGCCTGCCGCCGCTGCGGCGCGCCCCGCTCTCGCCCTACAATCGCGGGATGACTCATCTCGAACTTCTGTTGCCGTTCGGCCTGTTGCCGCCGACGCTCGGCGACGACCTGCTGCGCAGCCTGAAGGCGCCGGCGCTGGCGATGCTGCTGGCGCGCACGCGCTTCGGCGCCGCCGGCTTCCGCGCCGAAAGCAGCGATCCGTATGCGCGCGCGCTGCCGCACGAACTCTGGTGCGCGCGCCGCGCCGGCCTGCCGGCCGATCCGCAAGCCGGCGGCAGTCCACCGCTGGCGGCCGCCGCGCTGCGCCAGCACGGCCTGACGGAAACCGACGGCCACTGGTTCCTGCTGCGGCCGGTACACCTGCACATCGCCCGCGATCATCTGGTCCTGACCGACTGGCGCCGGCTGCGGCTGACCGAGGCACCGGCGTGCCGCCTGTTCGATACGGCGCGACCGCTGTTCGAAGCCGCCGGCAAGACGCTGTGCCGGGCCGACGCCGATACCTGGTTCGTCCGTGCCGACGACTGGAGCGGACTGCAGACTTCGACGCCGGACGCCGCCTGCGGCCACAGCGTCGACATCTGGATGCCGCATGGCGCCGGCGAACTGGCCTGGCGCAAGCTGCAGAACGAAGTGCAGATGGAATGGTTCACCGATCCGCTCAACGAGGAACGGCAGGCGCAGGGGCTGGAGCCGGTCAATTCGATCTGGCTGTGGGGCGGCGCGCCGGCCGCCGATAGTGGCAGCGGCGACTGGTCCGAAGTCTTCAACCTGCCATCGACGATGGCCTGCGGCAATGCCGTCCGGCAGCAGGCCGACAGCCCCGCGCAACTGCTGGCGGCCAAACCGCACCGGGCGCTGCTGGTGCTGGACCAGCTGAGCGCGGCGGCGCTGGCCGGTGATTGGGGCTACTGGCTGGAATGCCTGCATGCGCTGGAGCGTGAATGGTTCGTGCCGCTGCTGCAAGCCCTGCAAACTGGCCGGATCGGCCGCCTGACGCTGATCTGCAGCAACGCCACCGAACTGATCGAAGCCAGCACCAGCGGCGGCGCGCTGCGCCAGTTCTGGATCAGGCCATCGCTGGCAAGGCTGAAACGATGACCCGCATCGCCATCCGTCCGGTGCCGCTGCGCGATGCCGAGCAGCTGCGCCAGGCCGGCGTGCATCCGGTGCTGGCGCGCCTGTATGCGGCACGCGGCCTGCGCGAAGCCACCGAGTTGTCGCAGGAACTGGGCGCGCTGCACACGCCGGAAGGCTTGCTGCACATCGACGCCGCCGCCGTCTTCCTGGCCGATGCCATCGCCGCGCGGCGCAGAATGGTGATCGTCGCCGATTACGACTGCGACGGCGCCACCGCCTGCGCGGTGGCGCTGCGCGGCTTGCGCCAGCTCGGCGCCGAAGTCGATTTCATCGTCCCCAACCGTTTCGAATACGGTTACGGCCTGACGCCGGAAATCGTCGCGCTGGCGGCGCACGAAAAATCTCCCGACATCCTGATCACGGTGGACAACGGCATCGCCAGCATCGACGGCGTCGCCGAAGCCAACCGGCGCGGCATCGAGGTGGTGGTGACCGACCATCACCTGCCGGCCGAACGGCTGCCGGCAGCCCGCGTGATCGTCAATCCGAACCAGCCGCGCTGCGGGTTTCCGAGCAAGCATCTGGCCGGCGTCGGCGTGATGTTCTATGTGCTGCTGGCGCTGCGCGCCGAACTGCGCCGGCGCGGCGTCTTCGATGCGTCCAGCCAGCCGCGGCTGGACGCGCTGCTCGATCTGGTCGCGCTCGGCACCGTCGCCGACGTGGTGCGGCTGGATGCCAACAACCGCATCCTGGTCGCGCAAGGCTTGAAGCGGATGCGCGCCGGCCGCATGCATGCCGGCGTCGCCGCGCTGTTTCGCGCCGCCGGCCGCGAGGCGCGCCGGGCGACGCCGTTCGACCTCGGTTTCGCGCTCGGCCCGCGCCTGAACGCCGCCGGCCGGCTGGCCGACATGACGCTCGGCATCGAATGCCTGAGCACCGACGACGAGGGCCGCGCCTGGGCCATCGCCCAGCAGCTGGATGCCATCAACCACGAACGGCGCGAGATCGAAGCCGGCATGCAGGACACCGCGCTGCAACTGCTGGAGCGCTTCGACCCGCGCGACAAGGCCACCGTCAGCGTGTTCGACGCTTCCTGGCATCCGGGCGTGATCGGCATCGTCGCCTCGCGCCTGAAGGACCGCTTCTACCGTCCGACCATCACCTTCGCGCCGGGCGAGGACGGCAAGCTGCGCGGTTCCGGCCGCTCGATCGCCGGCTTCCATTTGCGCGATGCGCTCGATCTGGTGTCGAAACAGGCGCCGAACCTGATCGAGAAATTCGGCGGCCACGCGATGGCGGCCGGACTGACGATCGGCGCCGACGCCTTCGACGCCTTTGCCGACGCCTTCGAAGCGGTCGGCCGCGACTGGCTCGGCCCAAGCCAGCTGGAACGGGTGCTGGACACCGACGGTCCGCTGGAAGACGCCTATTTCACGCCGCAATTCATCGAACTGCTGGAGCATGAAGTCTGGGGCCAGGGTTTCGCGCCGCCAGTGTTCTGCGACGAATTCCGGGTGGTCAATCAGCGCCTGCTGAAGGAGCGCCACCTGAAACTGTTCCTCGAAAGAAACGGCCAGCGCTACGATGCGATCTGGTTCGGCCATGCCGACACGCTGCCGGCCAGGGCGCGCATCGCCTACCGGCTGGACGCCAACGAGTACAACGGCGTGACGCGCGTGCAGTTGCTGGTCGAGCACGCCGAAGCGGCCTGACGCCGCGCTTCAGCGTTGTTCAGCGTTGCGGCGGCGGTAACGCCGGCGGAGAGAAATAGTTGCGATGCGCGAGCGCCTCGTACAGCGGCGGCGTCATCAGGCCGGCGACGTGACTGCTCAGCAGCGCGCTGGCCATCAGCGGAATCAGCAGACCGCCGCCGTCGGTCATTTCCATCACGATGATGAACGCGGTCAGCGGCGACTGCGTCACCGCCGCCAGATAACCGACCATGCACACCGCCACCAGCGCCGACGATGGCGCCGCCGGGAACAGCGCCGCGGTGACATGACCAAAACCGGCACCGATCGACAGCGACGGCGAAAATATCCCCGCCGGAATCCCGGTCAGATAGGTCAGGACCATCGCCGCCATCTTCAGCAGCGGATAGAACAGGCTGACGCCATGGTCTTCGCTCATCAGCAGGCCACGCGCCTGCTCATAACCACTGCCCCAGGTGGAACCGCCGCTGATCACGCCAAGCAACGCCACCGCCAGTCCCAGGCCGGCAGCCCACAGCAGCGGCCGCGCAACACGCAGATCCAGCAGCCGGCGCGGTAGCCAGCGCTCCTGTTTCAGCAGCAGCAGATTGAAGCAGCCGCCACCAGCGCCGCACAGCAATGCCGCACACACTACCGGCAGCGCGAAGGAAAGCGGGAGCATGTCCGGCGCGCTGATCTGTCCAAAATAGAGATAGTTGCCGGCCAGGGCCAGCGACACCAGCCCGGAAAACACGATCGCGGTAATCAGCGTGCCGTTGGTGCGTGCCTCGAAGCTGCGGGTGATTTCCTCGATCGCGAACACGATGCCGGCCAGCGGCGTATTGAAGGCGCCGGACAAGCCGGCGGCGGCACCGGCCAGCAGCAGGCTGCGCTCCAGCTGCGGACTCGGGCGCGGGTAGAAGCGGCGCATTTCATACATCACCGACGCGCCAATGTGCACGGTCGGCCCTTCCCGGCCGATGGTCAAACCGCCCAGCAAGCCGAGCAGGCCGACGCCGATCTTGCCGACGATGATGCGCAGGCCGAACAGGCGCGGAATCAGCTGCCGGCGCGCCGGCGCATGCAGTGCCGCGATCACCTGCGGGATGCCGCTGCCTTCGCTGCCCTGGAAAAACCGGCGCGTCAGCCAGACGCAGGCGACCGTGACCAGTGGCGTGATGCCGAGCGCCACCCAGGAGCGCTCATGGGTCCAGCGGCCGAAGGCAGCCAACGCCAGATCGGTCCAGCGCGCGAACAGCACCGCGACCAGGCCGACCAGCACCGCGCCCAGCCAGAAAAAGCCGTAGCTCAACCAGAGCCGGCGCAGCTTCTTGCGGGCCAGCGAAAACAGCGGAGAAAAACGGTGGTCGGGAGACATCGGAATCCATAAACATCTGTACCCGCAACGATCGCACGAATTCCGGCTTCAGAAACAGATTGCCCCGCATTCGCGGGGCAATCGTCGGTACTTGGCGTGCGGCAGTGGCGGCTCAGGCCGCCTGGTTCTGCTGGGCGTAGGCGGCGGCGCCGGCAAGGATTTCCTCGCGCGCCTCGTCAGGGCCGTGCCAGCCCTCGACCTTGACCCACTTGCCCTGCTCCAGATCCTTGTAGTGTTCGAAGAAATGCTGGATCTGGTGCAGACGCAGTTCGTTGATGTCTTCCGGCTTCTGCCAGTGCTTGTAGATCGGCAGGATCTTGTCCACCGGCACTGCCAGCAGCTTGGAATCGCCGCCAGCTTCATCGGTCATCTTCAGCACGCCGATCGGCCGGCAGCGCACCACCACGCCGGGGAACAGCGGAAACGGCGTGATCACCAGCACATCGACCGGATCGCCGTCCGGTGCCAGCGTCTGCGGGATGTAACCGTAGTTGCACGGATACTGCATCGCGGTGCTCATGAAACGATCGACGAAAATCGCGCCGGAATCCTTGTCCACTTCATACTTGATCGGATCGGCCGACATCGGAATCTCGATGATGACGTTGAAATCATTGGGCAGATCGCGACCGGCGGGGATGCTGTTCAGACTCATGGTGAAGGTTCTCGTGGGATGGAATTTTTTCGACGCCAGATTATAACGAGTTTCGCCTTTTGATTGTGCGTCGCAGCACATCGGCCGGTTGCCGCTGCCTGGCGATTCCGCAATAATCGGCGCTTCCCTTCCGCCGAATCCACCCATGGCCGCCCAGCATTTCATCGGCAACCGCCACGTCGAATCGCGCCATTCCCTGACCATTCCGGTCATCGATCCTTCCGACGGTCAGCCATTCGCGGAAATCGCCCGCGGCGGCCCCCACGACATCGACTTCGCGGTGCAGACTGCGCGTACCGCCGCCGATGGCGAATGGGGATTGATGTCGGCGGCCGAGCGCGGCCGCCAGCTGACGCGGCTGGCGCAGGCGATCGGCCAGCACCAGGAAGAACTGGCGCAGATCGAAGCGCGCGACTGCGGCAAGCCGATCGGCCAGGCGCGCGCCGATGCCGCCACGGTGGCGCGCTACTTCGAGTTCTATGCCGGCGCCTGCGACAAGCTGCACGGCGACAGCATTCCCTACCGGCACGGCTATACGGTGTTCACGCTGCGCGAACCGTTCGGCGTCACCGGCCACATCCTGCCGTGGAACTATCCGCTGCAGATCTTCGGCCGTTCGATCGGCGCCGCGCTCGCCGCTGGCAATACCTGCGTGGTCAAGCCGGCCGAGGATGCCTGCCTGTCGCTGCTGCGGCTGGCCGAGCTGGCAGCCGACAGCGGCCTGCCGGCCGGCGTCGTCAACATCGTCACCGGTTATGGCCACGAAGCCGGCGCGGCGCTGGCCGCGCACCCCGGCATCGGCCACCTGTCGTTCACCGGCTCGCCCGAAGTCGGCCGGCTGGTGGCGCGGGCGGCGGCCGAGCACCACCTGCCGCTGACGCTGGAACTGGGCGGCAAGTCGCCGCAGATCGTGTTCGCCGACGCCGACATGGACCAGGTGCTGCCGGCGGTGATCAAGGCGATCGTGCAGAACGCCGGCCAGACCTGCTCGGCCGGCAGCCGCCTGCTGATCGAACGCGCCGCCTATCCGGCGCTGATGGAACGGCTGGCGGCGATGTTCGAAAACCTGCGGGTCGGCCCGGCGGCGATGGACCTCGACAGCGGCCCGCTGATCCGCCAGAGCCAGCAGCAGCGGGTCTGGGATTTTCTCTCCGACGCGCATGACGACGGCATTCCGGTGATGGCCCAGGGCAGCATCGTCCCCGAGGCGCCGGAGACCGGCTTCTATCAGGCGCCGACGCTGCTGCGCGACGTGCCGTTCGACCACCGGCTGGCGCAGGAGGAAGTGTTCGGTCCGGTGCTGGCGGCAATGCCGTTCGACAACGAGGCGCATGCGGTGCAGCTGGCCAACAGCACCCGCTTCGGGCTGGTCACCGGCGTCTGGACCGCCGACGGCGGGCGCCAGCTGCGGATCGCCCGGGCGGTGCGCGCCGGCCAGGTATTCATCAACAATTACGGTGCTGGCGGCGGCGTCGAGCTGCCGTTCGGTGGTGTCAAGAACAGCGGCCACGGCCGCGAAAAAGGCTTCGAGGCGCTGTACGGTTTCACCACCGTCAAGACCGTGGCGATCCGCCACGGCGCCATCGACATCGACCATCGCGCCCGCCTGCGCTGATGGCATCCGGCGGCCGGCACGCCGCCATCCCGGCACGGATTCGGCTGCGCTGAACGCTCCGTTCGGCAATCCCAAATTGCCGCCAGCCGTGAATGGCGGCACACTGGCCGGGTTTGCGCCGCCGCGCCCGCCTTCCCTCCAGGATTTCCGATGCCATCCCCTGCCGACGCCCACCAGGACATCCGTGACGCCATCCGCGCGTTGTGTGCCGGGTTCCCCGCCGAATATTTCCGCCGCATCGACGAACAGCGCGGCTACCCGCAAGCCTTCGTCGAGGCGCTGACCGCCGCCGGCTGGCTGGCGGCGCTGATTCCGCAGGAATACGGCGGCTCCGGCCTCGGTCTGACCGAAGCCTCGGTCATCATGGAAGAAATCAACCGCAGCGGCGGCAATTCCGGCGCCTGCCACGGCCAGATGTACAACATGGGCACGCTGCTGCGGCACGGCTCGGAAGCGCAGAAGCGCCAGTACCTGCCGAAAATCGCCAGCGGCGAGTTGCGGCTGCAGTCGATGGCGGTCACCGAGCCGGACACCGGCACCGACACCACCAGAATCAAGACCGTCGCCGTCAAAAAGGGCGACCGCTACGTGATCAACGGCCAGAAGGTATGGATTTCCCGCGTCCAGCATTCCGACCTGATGATCCTGCTGGCGCGCACCACGCCGCTGGCCGAGGTCACGCGCAAGTCCGAAGGCATGTCGATCTTCCTGGTCGATCTGCGCGAGGCGGTCGGCAAGGGCCTGGCGGTGCGGCCGATCGCCAACATGGTGAACCACGAAACCAACGAACTGTTTTTCGAAAACCTGGAAATCCCGGCGGAAAACCTGATCGGCGCAGAAGGCCAGGGTTTCAAATACATTCTCGACGGCCTGAACGCCGAACGCACGCTGATCGCCGCCGAATGCATCGGCGACGGCTACTGGTTCATCGACAAGGTGACGCAATACGCCAACCAGCGCGTGGTGTTCGGCCGCCCGATCGGCCAGAACCAGGGCGTGCAGTTCCCGATCGCCCGCGCCTTCGTCAACGTCGAAGCAGCCAGCCTGATGCGCTTCAAGGCCTGCGAACTGTTCGACGCGCACCAGCCCTGCGGCGCCCAGGCCAACATGGCCAAGCTGCTGGCGGCCGACGCTTCGTGGGAAGCCGCCAACGCCTGCCTGCAATTCCACGGCGGCTTCGGCTTCGCCCACGAATACGACGTCGAGCGCAAGTTTCGCGAAACCCGGCTGTATCAGGTGGCGCCGATTTCCACCAACCTGATCCTGGCTTACGTGGCCGAGCACATCCTCGGACTGCCGCGCTCGTTCTAAGGAAATGTCATGCCAGCGCCGCGCGGCGCGCCGGCGGCACCCTCTGAATTCCCGACTTCATCCTCTCAAGAAACCCCCATGCAAACCGTCCTGCCCCGTTCCTATCTATTCGTCCCCGGCAACCGCCCCGAGCGCTTCGACAAGGCCTGCGCCGCCGGCGCCGATGCGGTCATCATCGACCTCGAAGACGCGGTGGCGCCGCCGCACAAGGCCGCCGCGCGCGATGCGGTGGCCGGCTGGCTGTCGCCGCAGCGGCCGGTCCTGCTGCGCATCAACGGCGCCGACAGCGAATGGTTCGCCGACGACCTGCGGCTGTGCCAGCTGCCGGGCGTGGCCGGCATCGTGCTGCCGAAGGCCGAGCAGACCAGCGTGCTGCAGCAGCTGGTGGCGGCGAATCCGGACGCGCTGCTGCTGCCGCTGATCGAAACCGCGCAGGGCTTCTGGAATGCGCTGCAACTGGCGCGCGGCCCGAGCGTGCAGCGGCTGATGTTCGGCAGCATCGATTTCCAGCTCGACCTCGGCATCGAGGGGGACGACGACGCCTTGCTGTTTTTCCGTTCCCAGCTGGTGCTGGTGTCGCGGCTGGCGGAAATCGGCGCGCCGGTGGACGGCGTCACCACCGCGCTCGGCGATGGAGGGCAGCTGCAGGCCGATACCGCGCGCGCACGCCGGCTCGGCTTCGCCGCCAAGCTGTGCATCCATCCGGCCCAGGTGGCGGCGGTGAATGCCGGCTTCAGCCCGAGCGACGACGAAGCGGCCTGGGCGCAGCGGGTGCTGGCGGCGGCGCAGGCTTCGCAGGGCGCCGCCGTGGCGCTGGATGGCAAGATGATCGACCGGCCGGTGATCCTGCGCGCGGAGCGCATCGCCGCGCAGGCGGCGCGCCGGTAGCCGAAGGAGGAAGGATCAGGCCGCCACGGAATTGCCGGAAAATCCCGGCTGCATCAGATACTCCCCATGCTGCCGGCCTGTCACGGGCTACGGACGCCCGCCGGAGAGGCATACTCCCCTGTTTTGATTTCCCCGGATAACCCTGGAGAGTGTTGGCGCGGTGCCGTCAGGCGCAGGCGGCCAGCGCCGATTGCCGGTAATGGCTGGCGGCCTGGTCGGCCTGGGCCAGCGCCTCGTGCAGCTGGCCGAGCCGCAGATGCGCCTCGCGCCGGGTCTCTGCTTCGCCGGCGGCCGACAGCGCCTGTTCCAGATGGCGTTGCGCCTTGCCCCACAGTTTCTGGCGCAGGCACAGGAAACCGAGCGTCAGTTCCAGCTCGGCGTCGTTCGGCCGCTGCTTCAGCCACAGTTCGCAGCGTTCGATCTGCGCCAGCAGGGCCGAGGACGCTTCCGGCGCCGCGCAGCCCCGATAGGCGCGCACCAGACGCTCGTCCCATTCGGCCGCCAGCGCCTTTTCCACCAGCATGCAGGCGTCGTCGTGCAGGCCGCGCCGGGTGAACGCGCGCGCGGCGCAGACGGCGATGGTCGGCTTGACGCGATCGACGCCCGGCACGCCGGCCCACAGCCGTCGCAGCGCGTCGTCGTCGAGCGCGGTATCGGACAGCAGCGCGTCGTAGGCCAGTTCGCGCAGACGGTTCGACAGCACCGGGTTCAGCGCATCGTGCTTGTCGAGCGCGCGCAGCAGCCGCAGCACCTCGGCCCAGTTGCCGCTCTGCTGGTTGGCCTTCAGCGCCAGCCGCAGCGCCTGGATGTGGCGGGTGCCGCCGGCGCTCAGTTCAGCGAAGGCTTCCAGCGCCTCGCGCGGCTGATGGCCGTCGACCATCAGCGACAGCCGCGTCATCGTGCGCGCCATCTTCAACGCGCTGTCGTCGCCAACCGCGGCCAGCCAGGTATCGCGCCGTTCCGGCTGCCGCATCCGGTGCGCGGCGCGCGCGGCGATCAGCGCCGCCAGCCCGGAATTGGCCGGCGATACCGAGGCGCGCATGGCGGCCTTTTCGGCCTGGCCGAAACGGCCCTCGAACAGCGCCTTGAGCGCGTCGCGCAGCGACTGGTCGCCTTCGCGCTCGCGTTTGGCGCGGCGATAGGCGATCACCCGGCCCGGCAGCCGTTGCACGTGGCGCAGCGCGCGCAACGCGACATACAGCAGGATGAACAGCAGAGCGGTCGCCAGCAGGAAGAAGTTGAGCGACAGATCGACCCGGTACGGCGGATAGAACAGCACCACGTTGCCGACGTTGTAACGCGCCGCCAGCGCCAGGCCGATCGCGCTGGCGAAGAGGATGAGGAGCGACAGGAACCAGCGCATGCTAGGGCTTGGCCTTGTAATTGCGCACCGCGTTCAGGCTTTCCGCCAGCGTCGGCATCTGGATCGTCAGCTTGCTGTTCTGGACCTGACGCAGCAGCGCCTGCGCGGTCTGGGTCTGCTTGGCGCGGGTATCGAAATAGCGCGAGATGCTGTCCTGCGCCGCCACCATGTCGCTGCGGAAGGCCGGTTCATTGCGCGACAGCAGCGCCAGCCGCGCATTCAGCAGCCGCAGCTTGAGGTTTTCCCGCACATAGTAGGCCTGCCCCGGCGACAGCAGCAGCGCGTCCGGCTGATCGACTTCGCGCACCCGGATCAGCTGCTTCAGCTCATCCCACATTTCGCTGGAAAAGCTCTGCCATCTGGCATCCAGCACGGCCAACCAGTCGGTCAACCGGTCGCCGCTGGAGGCCGGCGCCGCGGCTTGCCGATTCGGCCCGGCGGCACGCTTCGGCGGCGACGGCGGCTCCACCGGCTTTTCATCGGCCAGCAGCGGCAGCGTGTCGATCTGGGCGATCACGCTGTCCAGCCGCAGCGCGATGCCGGTGGTGTCCAGACTCGGCAGCGCCTTCAGCATCTCGAGATCCTTGGCGATGGCGCGGCGAATCGTGATGAATTGCGGCTTGTCCGAACGCGACAGATTGCGGTCGGCGTTCTGCAGCGCGATCAGCGCACCCTGCACGTTGCCGGCCAGCTGCAGTTGCTGGCTGGCGGTCGACAATACCTGTTCGATCTCGGCCAGCGTCCAGTCGTCACGATTCTTCGACAGATCCTGATACAGCTGTTCCAGCGCCAGCTGCTGGCTCTGCGCCTCGGTCTGCTTGTTGTCCAGCACGCTGACCTTGGCCAGCAGCTCCTTCTCGCTCTCCTGCACGGTCTTGACCAGTGCGCGGGTTTCGTTGTTGACGGCATCGCCGCTGTGCAACCGCTGCGCGACTTCACCGCGCAGTTCGTGCAACTGGGTGCGCAGACTCCACCATTGCCAGCCACCGACGCCGAGCAGCGCCAGCAGCAACAGGTACACCAGGCCGATCCGGGCGGCGCCGGAAGATGCCGGTACCGGCGCGGCGGGAGCCGGTTCAGGGATTCCCGCGGAGGCCGGCGGCACGCTCGGCGGCGGGTTTGCGTCGGGGGAAGATTGCAGTTCGGTCATGCGCCCGATTGTAACGCGGCCAACTGTAACGCGGCCAACAGCGCCGTGTTGCCGGAAGCGGTCAGCGTCACGTCGCGGAAACCCAGGCTGGACGCGGTTTCGGCGATCCGCGCATGCGGCACGATCAGATGCTGCTGTTGCATTTTCACGACAGCCGCCTCCCCGCCGGCCTGCGCGGCCAGTTGCCGGAAGATCCGCAGCGCTTCCGAACTGGTGACGATCCAGTCGCCACCTGCGTCCAGCAACTGCCGCAGGCGCGGCGCGTCCAGCGGCGGCGCGGCGCGGCGGTAGGCCGCCACCTGGGTCACCGCGACACCGGCGGCGCGCAAGGCGTCCGACAGCAGTTCACGGCCGCTTTCACCGCGCACCAGCAGCGCCTTGCCGCCGCGCAGCGCCTCCAGGTCGAGCGCCTGCAGCAAGCCTTCGGAATCCTGGCGGCGCGGATCACGCGGCTGCACGATGCGCGCATTGGCCGGGGTGATGCCGTGCCGTTCCAGTGCGCCACGGCTGCCCTCGCCGACCACGCCGATGGTCAGGCCGGTCGGCCAGGCATCAAGCGCAGCCAGCGCCGCGTCGATCGCATTCGGACTGACGAACACCACCAGCGCATAGTCCGGCAGTTGCGCCAGCGCGGCGCGCAACGGCCCTTGGTCCGGCAAGGGCTGGATATCCAGCAGCGGAAAGATTTCGGCACGGCGGCCGAGCCGCGCCACCTGCCGCGCCAGCGCTTCCGCCTGGGCGTGCGGCCGCGTGACGATCACCGGCGGGGATGGCGGCGCCGCCATGCGCTTCAGTCGCCGGCGGCGGCGCAGGCAGCCAGGATCGCGTCGGCGTCCTGCTGCCGCAGCAGTTCGGCGATGCGCTGGCCGAGCGCCTCCGGCGCGGCGGCGTCGCCGCTGACTTCGGCGCAGGCGATGCGCTGGCCGTCCGGCGTGGCGACCATCGCCCGCAGGTGCAGCGCGGCGCCGTCGACGCTGGCGAACGCCGCCAGCGGAATCTGGCAGCTGCCGCCGAAGATGCGCGAAACGCTGCGCTCGGCCAGCACCGCCTGCGCGGTCGGCAGATGATCGAGCGGCACCAGCGCCTGCCGCAAGTCATCGCGGCCGGCGGCGATCTCGATTGCCATCGCGCCCTGGCCCGGCGCCGGCAGGCTGTGTTCCGGCTCGATCAGCGCGCGGATGCGCTGCGGCAGGCCGAGCCGCTTCAGGCCGGCGGCGGCCAGCACGATGGCGGCGTATTCGCCACGATCGAGCTTGCCCAGCCGGGTATCGAGATTGCCGCGCAACGGCTTGATCACGAGCTTCGGATAGCGCGCCGCGATCAGCGCCTGCCGCCGCAGGCTGCTGGTGCCGACCACGGCGCCGGCCGGCAACGCCTCCAGGCTGGCATGGTCGTTCGAGACGAAGGCGTCGCGCGGGTCTTCGCGCTGCAGTATGGCGGCCAGCTCGAAACCTTCCGGCAACTCCATCGGCACGTCCTTCAGCGAATGCACCGCGAGGTCGGCGCGTCCTTCCGCCAGCGCCACTTCCAGTTCCTTGACGAACAATCCCTTGCCGCCGACCTTCGACAGTGTGCGGTCGAGGATCTGGTCGCCGCGCGTGGTCATGCCGAGAATTTCTATGCTACAGCGTGGATATAATGCCGCCAGACGCGCGCGGACATGCTCCGCCTGCCACATGGCAAGCCGGCTTTCGCGCGAGGCAATCACCAGCTTCGAAGGGTAAGGTGTTTTCAAGACAGGCTCTTTCTGGTTTTGAGGGCCGCCGCAGCTTGCAGTCGAATCCGCGCCATGACGGCGCTCGGACAGGTTTTCAGGCGGTGCCGGCCGGCACCGCCGAAGCGTTCGGGAACGGCGGCAACCAGGCCGCCGGCAGCGTATTCAGCCGTAAAGTTTAGCATGCGCCGTTTTGCGAATCGCCGCCGTGGCTGGCTTGCGCAGCACCGTTTTCCCCACTACGACGAGAACGCTGACCATGGCTGACACACCCCGCTCCGCCCGGTCCGGAAGCCGCGCCGCCGACAAGGATGCGCCGCTGAAGGAAGACATCCGCCTGCTCGGACGCCTGCTCGGCGACGTGCTGCGCGAACAGGAAGGCGACGCCGTCTACGGCGTGGTCGAAACGATCCGCCAGACCGCGGTGCGCTTCCGGCGCGAATCCGATCCGCAGGCGGGTGCCGACCTCGACCGCCTGCTGAAGAAGCTGACGCGCGACCAGACCATTTCGGTGGTGCGGGCGTTTTCGTATTTTTCGCACCTCGCCAACATCGCCGAGGATCAGCATCACAACCGCCGCCGCCGGGCGCACGCGCTGGCCGGCTCGGCGCCGCAGCAGGGCAGCGTCGCCTTCGCGCTGTCGAAGCTGGATGCCGCCGGCGTATCCGGCGCCACGGTGCGCGGCTTCCTGAAGGATGCGCTGATCTCGCCGGTGCTGACCGCGCATCCGACCGAGGTGCAGCGCAAGAGCATCCTCGATGCCGAGCACGACATCGCTCATCTGCTGGCCGAACGCGATCGCATGCCGACGCCGAAGGAATTGCAGCGCAACACCGAACTGCTGCGCGCGAAGATCGCCACGCTGTGGCAGACGCGCATGCTGCGCTATTCCAGACTGACGGTGGCCGACGAAATCGACAACGCGCTGTCCTACTACCGCATCACCTTCCTGCGCGAACTGCCGGCGCTGTACGAGGACATCGAGGCCGAGATCGCCGCCCAGTATCCGGCCCGCGCCGGCCAGCACAAAGGCCACGAACGCACGCCGCCATTCGTGCAGATGGGCAGCTGGATCGGCGGCGACCGCGACGGCAATCCGAACGTCGATGCCACCACCATGCGCCACGCGCTGATGCGGCAGTCGACCACGATCTTCGATTTCTATCTGGACGAAGTGCATGCGCTCGGCGCCGAACTGTCCTGTTCGACGCTGATGGTTCCGGTCACGGCGGCGCTGCAGGAACTGGCCGAGCGCTCGCCGGACGCCTCCGCGCACCGCACCGATGAACCGTACCGGCGCGCGCTGATCGGCTGCTACGCGCGGCTGGCGGCGACCGCGCGCGAACTCGGCGCCGCCAACATCCTGCGCCACGAAGTCGGCGCCGCCGACGCCTATCCGGACGCCGCCGCATTCGGCCACGACCTGCGTATCGTCGAAGAATCGCTGCTGGCGCATCATGGCGCCGCGCTGGTGAAGCCACGGCTGGCGGCACTGATGCGCGCCACCGAAATCTTCGGCTTCCATCTGGCCGCGCTCGACATGCGCCAGAACTCCGACGTCCACGAGCGCGTGCTGGCCGAGCTGCTGGCCAGCGCCGGTGTCACCGACGCTTATGCCGACCTGGCGGAAGACGACAAGGTGGCGCTGCTGCTGGCCGAGCTGGCCAGCCCGCGCCTGCTGACCTCGCCGTTTGCCGCCTATTCGGCCGAAACCGAATCGGAACTGGCGATCCTGCGCACCGCCCGCGAGATCCGCCGCCGCTATGGTGCGCGGGCGATCCGCAATTACATCATCTCGCACACCGAAACCGTGTCCGACCTGCTGGAAGTGCTGCTGCTGCAGAAGGAAACCGGGCTGGCGGCGGACGGCGAAGCGGGACCGATGACGATTCCGCTGTTCGAAACGATCCCCGACCTGCGCCGCGCCGCCGCCATCATGGAAGCGTGGATGGCGCTGCCGCCGGTGGCGGCACGGATCGAGTGCCAGGGCCGGCTGCAGGAAGTGATGCTCGGCTATTCGGATTCCAACAAGGATGGCGGCTTCCTGACTTCCAACTGGGAGCTGTACAAGGCCGAGATCGCGCTGGTGCGCATCTTCGAGCAGGCCGGCGTCAAGCTGCGGCTGTTCCACGGCCGCGGCGGCACCGTCGGACGCGGCGGCGGCCCCAGCTACGAGGCGATCCTGGCGCAGCCGGCCGGCACCGTCAACGGCCAGATCCGCCTGACCGAACAGGGCGAAATCATCGCCTCGAAATTTTCCAACCCGGAGATCGGCCGCCGCAACCTGGAACTGCTGGTGGCGGCCACCTTCGAAGCCAGCCTGATGCCGCACGCGCTGGCCGGCAAGGAAGCCAGAAAGCGCGCCGGCTTCGAAGCGGCGATGGAAGAATTGTCCGAACGCGGTTACGCCGCCTATCGCGATCTGGTGTACGGCACCGCCGGCTTCACCGATTACTTCTTCGCCGCCACGCCGATCGCCGAGATCGCCGAAATGAACATCGGCTCGCGCCCGGCCTCGCGCAAATCGACGCGCAGGATCGAAGACCTGCGGGCGATTCCCTGGGGTTTTTCCTGGGGCCAGTGCCGGCTGCTGCTGCCCGGCTGGTACGGCTTCGGCAGCGCCGTCACCTCGTGGCTGGACGACAGCCCGGATGCCAGGGCACGCGCGAAGAAACTCGCCATGCTGCGGGCGATGTACCGCGAATGGCCGTTCTTCGCGACGCTGCTGTCGAACATGGACATGGTGCTGTCGAAAACCGACCTGGCGGTAGCATCGCGCTACGCTGATCTGGTGCCGGACCGGAAGCTGCGCAAAAGCATCTTCAAACGCATCGTCGACGAGCACGAACGCAGCGGCGCCTGCCTGGCAATGATCACCGGCGCGCGCGAACGGCTGGCCGGCAATCCGCTGCTGGCGCGTTCGATCAAGAACCGCTTCGCCTATCTCGATCCGCTGAACCACCTGCAGGTAGAACTGATCAAGCGCCACCGCGCCGGACAACAGGCCGCGCAGGACAGCGACGACCGCGTGCGGCGCGGGATTCTGCTGGCGATCAACGGGATTGCGGCGGGGTTGAGGAATACCGGGTGAGGGTGCGGCTTGAGAAGGGCGACAGCGATTGCATATACCGCGCCCTCCTCTTCGCCGTTTCGGCGAAGGCGGGAACGCATGCGTTCCCCCCAGTGGGGTTGGACTTGGCGCTAACTGATCCGGCTACTGCTTCGTGGTGACTAGCCGGGTGTGGCCCGGCAGCCACTTATTTTTCTTGTCTCGCCAAGAAAAATAAGCCAAAGAAGGGCCGGAGCACTGCTCCGGCGCGCGGCCGCTGTCCTTCGGGTTCCCGCCAAAGTGGCCGGCAAATCGGGGGCACATCAAAATCAACAGCAGCGGCAACGTCAAAAAGCAATCGCACCCTCACAATTTTTCATATACTCCCACCACCACCATCCAATACCGAGCGTCAACCGGTAACTTTTACCACATACTCCCCACTATTTAACCAACCCTCGTATCACCGGCCACTGCCGCCGCGAAATCGGCAGGCGGTCGTCGGTGCCGCGCAGCAGCACTTCCCAGGTTTCCTGCACGCGCTCGTCGTCGCCATCCACCGCGTGCGTGCCGCGCGCCACGCCGGCGATGGCGGCGCGGGCGACCAGCGCGTTGCGATGCACGCGCACGAAACTGGCGGCCAGTTCGGTTTCCAGCGATACCAGCGATTCCTCGATCAGGTAGTCGCGCTTGCCGGTGCACAGCGTCACGTATTTCAGTTCCGCCTTCAGATACAGCACATCGGCCACCGGCACGCGCAGGATGCGGCCGCGCTCCTGCACCGAAAAAAATTCGCGCGCGCCGGATGCAGCCGGCGTCGCGTTGCGGCGCCATTCGATGGCGCGACGCAGCGCCTGTTCCAGCCGGGCGGCACGCACCGGCTTGAGCAGATAGTCAATCGCCTGCACGTCGAATGCCGGCAGGGCGTGCTCCTCGAACGCGGTGACGAACACGATCGCCGGCGCGCCGTCCTCCCGCGCTAGCCGGCGCGCCAGCGTCAGGCCGTCGATGCCCGGCATCTGCACGTCCAGCAGCAGCAGATCCGGCCGCAGCGCGGCAATCTGCGACAAGGCTTCCTCGGCATTGGCCGCCTCGCCGACCAATTCATGCGGACAGCCCGCTGCCAGATCGGCCAGCAGCGTCGCCAACCGGCGCCGCGCCGGCGCTTCATCATCGACGATCAGGATGCGCGGACTCATGCGGCCACCGCCGCAACGCGGGTGTAGGGAAAGCGCAGCCGCACTTCGAACAGGCCGTGCGCGGCGCTGGTGCTCAGCGTCGCTTCGACGTCGTACAGCAGCGCCAGCCGCTCGCGGATGTTCTGCAGCGCCAGGCCGTTGCCGCCGACCGGTTCGCCGTCGCCGTGCAGCGGGTTGACGATGGTGATTTCGATGCGCTCCAGCTGGCGCGCGATGCGCACCTGGATTGCCGCCGGCGCCGCCGCCGGTTCGACGCCGTGGCGCACCGCGTTTTCCAGCAGCGGCTGCAACAGCAGCGCCGGCATCTGCGCGCGCGCCAGCATTTCCTTGCTGACGTGCGCGGTTTCCCAGCTGACCTGCAAGCGCTCGCCGAGACGCAGCTTTTCGATCGCCAGGTATTGGCGGCACAGCCGGAGCTCGGCTTCCATCGTCGTCATGTCGCGCGCATCGCGCATCAGCACGCGCAGCATGTCGGCCAGATCCTCCAGCGCAGTTTCGGCGCGCAGCGGCTCGCTGCGGATCAACGACAGCACCGCGTTCAGGCTGTTGAACAGAAAATGCGGACGGATGCGCGCCTGCAGCGCCTGCAGCCGCGCTTCCACCAGCGACGGCGAAAACGCCCGCGCGCGCAGTTCGAAGTAGTGTTGCAGCGCGGCGCCGCACAACGCCGCCGCCAGCATTCCTTCCAGCACGCCCAGCGAGGGAAAGCCGAACAGGAACCATTCATGGCCGGACCACAGCCGGATCAGCGCGCCGGTGGCGGCCGCCGGCACCAGCGCGCACATCAGCCGCTGGCCCCACGGCGCCACCCTGCGCAGCGGCCGCCGCAGCAGGCACAGCGCCGCCAGCGCCAGCAGGCAGGCCGGTTCGGTCAGCGTCGCCGATTCGACGAAGGCGATCAGCCCGCCCTGCCAGCCATTACGCAACAGCGTTCCGGCCAGTACCGCCAGATTGACGAACAGCAGCGCGCGAAACACCACGCCGATGTTGCAGCAGTCGGGAATCGCCGTCTCCACGGCCGGCGCCGCGGCGGGCGGACGAATCGGCGGCGTGGCGGGCGGATTGGGCGGCATGGGCGAAGGATCGAGCAAGACGGGAAGCCGGAACCGGTCCGGACCTGGGCCTGATGCCCTTATAATTCTGCGATTCACCGGAACCGCATCCTGGCAATTATGACAGCACAACTTTCCCAAAAAGGCGAAGCCTGGTCGGCGCGCTTTTCCGAGCCCGTCTCCGAGCTGGTCAAACGGTACACCGCGTCGGTCTTTTTTGACAAGCGGCTGGCGCCGTTCGACATCGCCGGTTCGCTGGCGCACGCGGAAATGCTGGCGCATCAGAACATCATCAGCGCCGCCGATCTGGCCGACATCCAGCGCGGCATGGCGCAGATCGAACAGGAAATCGCCGACGGCCGCTTCGAATGGCTGCTGGATCTGGAAGACGTGCACCTGAACATCGAAAAGCGCCTGACCGAACTGGTCGGCGACGCCGGCAAGCGGCTGCACACCGGCCGTTCACGCAACGACCAGGTCGCCACCGACATCCGCCTGTGGCTGCGCGCCGCGATCGACGACATCGCCGGCCTGCTGCGCGCGCTGCAGCTGGCATTGCTGGAACTGGCCGAACGCCACGCCGACACCATCGTGCCCGGCTTCACCCACATGCAGGTGGCGCAGCCGGTCACCTTCGGCCACCATCTGCTGGCCTACGTCGAAATGTTCGGCCGCGACGCCGAGCGGATGGCCGACTGCCGCCGCCGCGTCAACCGGCTGCCGCTCGGCGCCGCCGCGCTGGCCGGCACCACCTTCCCGATCGACCGCGAACGGGTCGCCGCCGCGCTCGGCTTCGACGGCGTCTGCCGCAACTCGCTGGACGCGGTATCGGACCGCGACTTCGCGATCGAATTCTGCGCCGCCGCCGCGCTGGTGATGACGCACGTCTCGCGCATGTCGGAAGAACTGGTGATCTGGATGAGCCCGCGCGTCGGCTTCATCGACATCGCCGACCGCTTCTGCACCGGCTCATCGATCATGCCGCAGAAAAAGAACCCGGACGTGCCGGAACTGGCGCGCGGCAAGACCGGCCGCGTCAACGGCCATCTGATCGCGCTGCTGACGCTGATGAAGGGCCAGCCGCTGGCCTACAACAAGGACAACCAGGAAGACAAGGAGCCGCTGTTCGACGCCGCCGACACCGTGATCGACACGCTGCGCATCTTCGCCGACATGGCGCGCGGCATCACCGTCAAGCCGGAAGCGATGCGCGCCGCCGCGCTGCAGGGCTACGCCACCGCCACCGACCTCGCCGACTATCTGGTCAAGAAAGGCTTGCCGTTCCGCGACGCCCATGAAGCGGTGGCGCGCGCGGTGCGCGCCTGCGAGCAGCGCGCCTGCGACCTGACCGATCTGGCGCTGGATGAACTGCGCGCCTTCGCGCCGCAGATCGACGCCGACGTATTCGAAGTCTTGACGCTGGAAGGTTCGGTGGCGGCACGCGACCACGTCGGCGGCACCGCGCCGGCGCGGGTGCGGGCAGCGATCGCCGACTGGCGCCGGCAGCTGCAGTAACATCGCCCGGCTTGACCTTCCCACCGCCGCAAGGTTTATCGTGAACGCTCCGCTCCGCGCTACCGCCGTTCGCCGAACGATCCGATGACACGCCCGCTCCGCATCCTGCTGCTCCTGCTGTTGCTGGCCACACTGCCGTTCCAGGGCGCCGTGGCGGCGGCGTGCATGGTCTGCGGACCGGAGCATGCGCAGCATGCGATGACGGCGAGCAACGGCCATCACGATCACACGGACGCCAACGGCGACGGGCACGCGCACCATTCCGCGCAACACGCCGGCAGTTCCACCGCCAGCCATGCGCCGGACCTGCACCCGCACCCGGCTTGCGGTCACTGCGCCGGCTGCTGCATCGGCGGCATCGCCGTGCCGTCGCCGGGCATGCCGATGCCAGACGACCATCCGGCGTTTTCCGCGCTGTCCCCTGCTCCGCTACCTGCCGGCTTCATTCCAGCCGGCTTGGAACGTCCACCCAAACGCATTTCCGCTTGATCGACGCGCCGGCCCGCGCGCGGTGAATCGCCAGAGTCACCCGCCGTGCCGGTACCAGCCGGCGTGCCCGCGCACGCCCGTTCCATCGATACAGGGGAAACCATGCCTTTCTCGCACTATTGGCCGGCCACCGTGCTGGCCCTGCTGCCGCTCGTCGCGTCGGCGCAATCGAACCTCGACGCCCCGGATCCGGCCGATGCCAGCGCCACGGTGCCGGCGCCCGTCTATGCGTCGGCCTTCACCCGCTCGGCTCCGCCAGCCAACGCCCCGGCCTCGCCGGATCAGGAGTGGCGCGCAGCCAACCGGCAGGTCGGGCCGCATGCGGAACCTGCTCCGCATGGCCATGACCACGGCCATGCCGCTGCGGCGTCGAAGCCAGCGACTCCCGCCGAGCCGATGCCTCGGCACGACCACGACCACCACCACTAGCGCGAGGCCGACATGGATACGCAGGAATGTTCCCTCCGCTGGCGGCGGCTGGCGCCGGGCCGGACTGCCGCTCTGGTACTGATGATGCTGGCCGGCTGCGCCAGCTTTTCACCGGACGGCGGGCTGGACGAGGTCGCGGCGCTGACCAGCGCGCGCACCGGCCAGGTCGTGCAGTTTTCCAGACCCACGCAGGATGCCGGAGCGGCGCGGCAGCAGGTCCGGCAGTTGCTGGGGCAGCCGCTGTCCCCCGAGACGGCGGTGCGGATCGCGCTGCTGAACAATCCCGGCCTGCGCGCCGCGCTGGCCGAGTTGGGCATCGCCGAAGCCGAACTGGTGCAGGCCGGACGCTTGCGCAATCCGGGGTTTTCGTTCTCGCGGATGCGCGGCGGCGATGACCTGGAACTCGAGCGCGGCATCCTGTTCGATCTGGCCGGCCTGCTGACGCTGCCGCTGCGCCGCGACCTTGCCAACCGCCGCTTCGAACAGGCCAGATTGCAGGCCGCGGCCGACGCGGTGCGGCTGGCCGGCGCTACCCGCGAGGCGTATTTCAACGCGGTGGCCGCGCACCAGAGCGCGCTCTATCTGGAACAGGTGCAGGCGGCCGCCGAGGCTGGCGCCGAACTGGCGCGGCGGATGGAGCGGATCGGCAACTGGAGCGCGCTGGACGCGGCGCGCGAGCGGCTGTTCCATGCCGAAGCCACCGCCGAGCTGGCGCAGGCGCGCCATGCCGCCAGCGCCGCGCGCGAACGGCTGACGCGCCTGCTCGGCCTGTGGGGCGAAGACATCACCTACGCGCTGCCGGAACGCCTGCCGGAACTGCCGCCGGCCGCCCGCCGGATCGCCGATCTGGAAACCCGGGCGATTGCGCAACGGCTCGACGTGCAGATCGCCCGGCGCGACCTCGATGCCGCCGCCAGCGCACTCGGGCTGAGTCAGGCCAACCGCTTCGTCAACGTCTTCGATGCCGGCTACGCCAACAAGAACGTCAGCGGCCAGCCGCGCGAAAACGGCTACACGCTGTCGCTCGAAGTGCCGCTGTTCGACTGGGGCGATGCCCGCGCCACGCGCGCGCAGGCAGCCTACACGGGGGCAGTCGAGCGGCTCGCCGACACGGCGATCAATGCCCGTTCACAAGTGCGCGAAGCCTGGTCCGGCTACCGCACCGCCTATGACCAGGCGCGCCATCTGCACGACGACGTGCTGCCGCTGCGCCGGCGCATTTCCGATCAGGTGCTGCTGCGCTACAACGGCATGCTGGCCAGCGTATTCGAACTGCTGGCCGACGCGCGTGAACAGGCGCGCGGCGTCACCGCAACGATCGACGCGCAGCGCGACTTCTGGATCGCCGACAGCGCCTTGCAGGCCGCCATCGACGGCGGCGAATTTCCATCCGGCCGCGCCCTGGCGGCGCGCCAATGAAAGGACCGATCATGATTTCACGCAGAGATTTCTTTGGCGGCGCCGCCGCGATGCTCGGCGCCGGGCTGGTCAGCCGTGCCGGCGCCGCGTCACTGCCGGAAGCGCCGACGATGGACAGTGCCGTCACCCAGGTGCCGCCGCTGCCGGCCAGCGGCCGCCCGTATCACCCGGTGGTGACGCTGAATGGCTGGTCGCTGCCGTGGCGCCTGAACGATGGCGTCAAGGAATTCCACCTGGTGGCGGAGCCAGTGGTGCGGGAACTGGCGCCCGGCATGAAGGCCAACCTGTGGGGCTACAACGGCCAGTCGCCGGGACCGACCATCGAGGTGGTGGAAGGCGACCGGGTGCGCATCTTCGTCACCAACCGGCTGCCGGAACCAACCAGCGTCCACTGGCACGGCCAGCGGCTGCCGAACGGCATGGACGGCGTCAGCGGCCTGACCCAGCCGCCGATCCCACCCGGCAAGACCTTCGTTCATGAATTCGTCGCCCGGCGTCCCGGCACTTTCATGTACCACCCGCATGCCGACGAAAACACGCAACTGGCAATGGGGATGATGGGGTTCTGGGTCACGCATCCGAAAGACCCCGGATTCATGCGGGTGGACCGCGATTTCGTTTTCCTGCTGAACAATTTCGACATCGCGCCCGGCAGCTACACGCCCAAAGTCAGCACGATGCTGGACTTCAACCTGTTCGGCTTCAACAGCCGCGTGTTTCCCGGCATCGATTCGATGAACGTGCGCCGCGGCGACCGCGTGCGCATCCGCTTCGGCAATCTGACGATGACCAACCATCCGATCCACCTGCACGGCCACGAGTTCGAGGTTACCGGCACCGACGGCGGCTGGGTGCGGCCGCAGGCGCGCTGGCCGGAAGTCACGGTCGACGTCGCGGTCGGCCAGATGCGGGCGATCGAGTTCATCGCCAGCGACGCCGGCGACTGGGCTTTCCACTGCCACAAGTCGCATCACACGATGAATCCGATGGGACACGAACTGCCGACCATGATCGGCGTCGATCAGCAGGGGCTGGCCGAGAAGATCAACCGGCTGGTGCCGGACTACATGGCGATGGGCGAGCGCGGCATGGCCGGCATGGGCGGGATGGCGATGCCGCTGCCGGCCAACACGCTGCCGATGATGGGCGGCCAGGGACCGTTCGGCGACATCGAAATGGGCGGCATGTTCACCGTCGTCAAGGTGCGTGACGAACAGCAGCCGGGCGACTACCGCGATCCGGGCTGGTACCGTCATCCGGCCGGCAGCGTCGCCCATGAATGGAGCGGCGCGCTGCCGCCGCCCGCCCGCAGCGACTCGGCCGGCGGCCAGTCGATGCCGGCGGCAACGGCGCCGCAACGAATCGACCCGGCCCGGCAACCTGCGGCCGCGCACGACGGCCACCAACACCACCACTGACCCGCTCATTCACCAGGAACCATCATGCAAAGACGCAAGATTCTGCTGGCCATCCCGGCCCTGCTGCTCGGCCCTCGGCTGAGTGCCCACGCCGCCAAACCGATCGTCGAAGTCTACAAAAGCGCCTCCTGCGGCTGCTGCAGCGGCTGGGTGCAGCATCTGCAGGACCAGGGCTTCACCGTCGAGGCGCGCGATGTCGCCAATCCGTCCGACTATCGGGAAAAATTCGGCATGCCGGATGAACTCGGCTCCTGCCACACCGCGCGGGTCGGCGGCTATACGCTGGAAGGCCATGTGCCGGCGGCGGAAATCCGCCGCCTGCTGGCCGAACGGCCGCGCGCCGTCGGCCTGGCGGTGCCGTCGATGCCGATGGGTTCACCCGGCATGGAGGGCCGGCGCAGCGATCCCTACGACGTGCTGCTGGTCGGCGCCGGTGGCCGCTACACGGTCTACCGGCACTACCCCGGTCAGGACGACTTGGCGGCGACCAGGTAAGGCGCCAGGCGCCGTCCCATTTCCTCGCCGAGCGCCTGCAGGCCGCTCATTGGCCGGATCATCACTTCGAAATCGATGATCTTGCCGTCGGCATCGAAACGGATCAGGTCGATGCCCTTCAGTTCACGGCTGCCGACGCGGGCGGAAAATTCCAGCACCACCGACAGGCCGTCGGCGCTGGCCAATTGGCGGTGATAGGTGAAATCCTCGAACACCTGGATCACCGTGTTGAGGATCATCGCCACCGCCGGCGCGCCCGGATACGGGTGATGCGCCATCGGCGAGCGGAACACCGCCTGCGGATGCAGCAGTTCCGGCAAGGCGCCGAGATCGCGCTGCTCGATCATCACGTGCCAGCGCCGCAGCGAGGCGGCGACCGCAGGTTGCAGTGCCAGTTCGGACATGGTCGTCTCCTTTGCTCGATAGCCTTGAATCAGAGCTGCGCCGCCAGCCGCGCGCCCTGATCGATCGCCCGCTTGGCATCCAGTTCCGAGGCCTCGGCGGCACCGCCGATCAGATGGACGCGCTGTCCGGCGTCGGTCAATTGCTGCTGCAGTTCGCGCAACGGCAGCTGACCGCTGCAAACGATCACGGTATCCACTTCCAGCAGTTCCGGCGCGCCGCCGGCGATGCGGATGTGCAGGCCGGCGTCGTCGATCTTCAGGTATTCGACGCCGCTGATCATCTGCACATGGCGGTTCTTCAGGCCGATCCGGTGAATCCAGCCGGTGGTCTTGCCAAGGCCGTCGCCGACCTTCGAGGTCTTGCGCTGCAGCAGATACACCTGGCGCGCCGGCGCCGGAATCTGCGGCACGATGTCGGCGACGCCGCCGCGCGCCAGCAGATCGACATCGATGCCCCACTCGCGCCAGAAGGCGTCGCGGTTCAGGCTGCTGGCCTCGCCCTGGTGGGTAATCAGTTCGCTGACGTCGAAGCCGATGCCGCCGGCGCCGATCACCGCGACGCGCCGGCCGACCGGCTTGCGCTGCTGGATCGCATCCAGATAGCTGATCACCTTCGGATGGTCGATACCCGGAATCTCCGGGGTGCGCGGCACGATGCCGCTGGCCAGCACCACGTCGTCGTAGCCGCCGGCAGCCAGTTCGGCGGTGCCGACGCGCGTGTTCAGGCGCAGATCGACGCCGGTACTGTCGATCCGGTTGCGGAAGTAGCGCAGGGTTTCGTGGAATTCTTCCTTGCCGGGAATGCGCTTGGCCAGATTGAACTGGCCGCCGATCTCGCTGCCGGCATCGAACAGCGTGACGTGGTGGCCGCGCTCGGCGGCGATGGTGGCGGCCTCCAGGCCGGCCGGACCGGCGCCGACCACCGCGATCTTTTTCGCCTGTGCCACCGGCAGATAGTTCAGTTCGGTTTCATGGCAGGCGCGCGGATTGACCAGGCAGGAGGTCAGCTTGCCGCCGAAGGTGTGGTCGAGGCAGGCCTGGTTGCAGCCGATGCAGGTATTGATCTGTTCGGCGTGGCCGGCGGCGGCCTTGTTGACGAATTCCGGATCGGCCAGGAACGGCCGCGCCATCGACACCATGTCGGCCTGGCCATCGGCCAGCACCTGTTCCGCGACTTCCGGCGTGTTGATGCGGTTGGTGGCGACCAGCGGAATGCCGACCGCGCCGCGCAGCTTGCCGGTGACCTTGGCGAAGGCGGCGCGCGGCACCTTGGTGGCGATGGTCGGGATGCGCGCCTCATGCCAGCCGATGCCGGTGTTGATGATGGTCGCTCCGGCCTGTTCGATCGCCTTGGCCAGCTGCACGATCTCGTCCCAGCTGCTGCCGTCCTCGACCAGATCGAGCATCGACAACCGGTAGATCAGGATGAAATCGGTGCCGACCGCGGCGCGCACGCGGCGCACGATTTCCACCGGGAAGCGCATCCGGTTTTCGAAGCTGCCGCCCCAGCGGTCGCTGCGCTGGTTGACGTGCTCGACCAGGAACTGGTTGATCAGATAGCCTTCCGAGCCCATGATCTCGACGCCGTCGTAACCGGCTTCGCGCGCCAGCAGCGCGCAGCGGACGAAATCGCCGATCTGCTTTTCGATGCCGTCTTCGTCCAGCTCGCGCGGCGTGAACGGATTGATCGGCGCCCGCAGCGCGCTGGCCGATACCGAATGCGGGTGATACGCATAGCGGCCGGCGTGCAGGATCTGCATGCAGATCTTGCCGCCCGCCTGATGCACCGCGTCGGTGACGATGCGATGCTGACGCGCCTGCTCCGGCGTGGTCAGGATGGCGGCGCCGCCGGCCACCGCGCCCTCTTCGTTCGGACCGATGCCGCCGGTGACCATCAGGCCGACGCCACCGCGTGCGCGTTCGGCGAAAAACGCCGCCATCCGCTCGAAGCCGTGCGGCCGTTCTTCCAGCCCGGTGTGCATCGACCCCATCAGCACACGGTTCTTGAGGGTGGTGAAGCCGAGGTCGAGCGGCTGCAGCAGATGCGGATAGGGGGCAGATGTCATGGAATCTCCGTTTTTTTCTGGGAATCGGCAAGGCCGGCTGGCATCGGCGACAGCCGTCGCCACGCAATCAGCGCCGGCCAGGCCGGAATTTTCGCTTGCCGGCAGCCAGTCTACGAAGCTATCTTATCACCGTCAAGATATTTAACCGTATTAAGATTACGGCGCGGCGCCAAGCCCGGCGCCCTCCTGTTCCGCTTCCGACGATGGCAAAAAAAAGCCCCACGCATGCACGCGACACCTATCACGTCGGCAATCTGGCGCCGCTGCTGCTGGATGCCGCACGCGCATTGCTGGATCAGGCCGGGCCGAACCGGCTGTCGCTGCGGGCGGTGTCGGAACGGGTCGGCGTCAGTCCGACCGCCGCCTATCACCATTACGCCAACCGCGCGGAACTGCTCGGCCACCTGGCGGCGCAGGGGTTCCGCGAACTGGCGTCGGCGCTGGCGGCGCGTGACGGCGCTGGCGACAGCCATCCGCTGCGCGCCGCCAGCCTCGCCTATTTCCGCTTCGCGCGCCGCAATCCGGCGCTGTATCAATTGATGTTCGGGCCAGAGTTGGCCGCCGGCGAGATGCTGCCCGAACTGCGGCAGGCGCGCGAGGAATCGTTCGGGCAATTGAAACGCATCATCGCCGAGCTGCTGCGGCTCGATGTCGGCACGCCGGAAGTGCGCAGCGCGGCGCTGGCCGGCTGGTCGTGGGTGCACGGGCTGGCATCGCTGGCGATCCACGGCGTGCTGCAATTTCCGGCCGGCGCCAGCGACGACCACTTCGTCGATCGCGCGCTGCAAGGCTTCGAATACCTGTTCCAGGCCGGCCAGCAGCCGGACTAGCCTACTTCGGGTACAGCACCATCTGGGTACAGCGGAACAGCGCGACGGTCTTGCCGGATTCGCGGTGCGTCACCACCGCGTCCCATACCTGGGTGGTACGACCGATGTGCACCGGCCGGGCGACGCATTCGATGGTGCCGTCGCGCGCGGTGCCGAGATGGTTGGATTTCAGCTCCACCGTGGTGAAACCGCTGGCTTCCGCCGGCAGGTTGGCGACGCAGCCATAGCCGCAGCTGGAATCGGCCAGCGTCACCACGCTGCCGGCATGCAGAAAGCCGTTGGGCGCCATCAGTTCGGGCCTGACGGCCAGTTCGGCGCGGATTTCGGCCGGCGTGGCGGCGCTGATGACAATGCCGAGATGGCCGGGCAGATTGCCCTGGCCTTTGCGATTGAATTGTTCTGCGAGAGACATGGGGAAAATTTACGCTGGGGGAATCGAAGCGGCCGCCACGGCGGCCGCGCTGCGCGCACATTGTGGCATAGCGCCGGCGCCGATGCGGTGCTAGAAGCCGAGCGCGGCGCCGGCGCCGAACAGCGTCGCCAGCCCCAGCAGCAGGAAGATCGCCGCGGCGATCCCGTGCACCAGCCGCACCGGCACACGGTGGGCGACGCGGTCGCCGAGCAGCACCGCCGGCACGTTGGCCAGCATCATGCCGACCGTGGTGCCTGCCACCACCGACAGCAGGTCGCGGTACTGCGCCGCCAGCGCGATGGTGGCGATCTGCGTCTTGTCGCCCATTTCGGCCATGAAAAAGGCCACCAGCGTGGTGCCGAACACACCCAGGTGCGCCAGCCGCGCATCCTTTTCGTCGAACTTGTCGGGCACCAGGATCCACCCCGCCATCGCCAGAAACGAGATGCCGAGGATCCAGCGCAGCGCCTGCGGCGACACCAGCGCAGTCAGCCAGGCGCCGAGCGCGCCGGCAAAGCCGTGGTTGACCAGCGTGGCGGCGAGGATGCCGAGGATGATCGGCAACGGCTTGCGGAATTTGGCAGCGAGGATGAAGGCCAGCAACTGGGTCTTGTCGCCGATTTCGGCCAGCGCGACCACGCCGGTGGAGATGAGGAAGGCTTCCATGCATTTGCTCCCTGGCCGGAACGATCCGATGACCATGCGCTCCCCGGCCAGTCCGAAGGCGCGATGGTCAAAGGTCTTGCCAGGTCGATAACTGCCGGCGCCATGGCCGGATGGCCAAGCATGTTGACGCAGGCCCCTTCCGTGGAAGGGCGGCTACTCCCCAATGACGGCGCAGATTCTACCGGCGAAGCGGTGGCGCGTCCAATGCACAGCCCAGCGATTTTTTGAAAAACGAAAACAGGGGGAGTATGCCTTTAAAATGACCTGTCACGGGCACCAGCCGCCCGCGTCAAAAAATGCACCCGGCAGTATATAAAAATCATAACACTGGAAGGGATCCGGATACTGTGCCGGACAGCGCCGCCGCAGGTTTTGCCTGCACCCGGCAAGCAGACTGGCAACACTCGTTGCAGCACCCGCCGGATCGGCGGCGACACCGCACCGGCGCGGCGAGACGGCTTTTGCCGCGACAATGCTTGGTGGCATAATGCGCAGGCTGACGGGCAAGCGCCTGCGCACCCCGGCACGCGCTTCTCGCTAAAATAATCGGGTTTGCCGTCCGCCCGCCTGACGATATTCGGCGGCGCAGGCCAATTCCACAACCACCTTCATCCCGGAGAAAAAGATGCGTACCACCCATCTTCTGAAAACCCTGCCGCTGCTTCTGATCGGAGCCGGCCTGATGAGTTCCGCCCTCGCCGCCGACATCAAGCTGGGCGCCGCCGAAGCGCTGTCCGGCCCGGCCGGCAAGTACGGCACCGCGATCAAGAACGGCTTCACGCTGGCCGCCGACGAAATCAACGCCAAGGGCGGCATCAACGGCAACAAGATCGCGCTGGTGGTCGAAGATGAACAGGGCAAGAAGGAAGAAGCGATCAACGTCTTCAAGAAGCTGATCTTCCAGGACAAGGTGCTGGCGGTATTCGGCCCGACGCTGTCGAACTCGGCCTTCGCCGCCGATCCGATCGCCAACGCCGCCAAGGTCGTGGTGTTCGGCACCAGCAACACCGCCGACGGCATCACCGCGATGGGCCCGTACACCTTCCGCAATTCGGTGATGGAAACCGACGTGCTGCCGGTCACCACCCGCGTCGGCGTCAAGCACTTCGGCGTCAAGAAGGTCGCGGTCATCTACGGCAACGACGATGCCTTCACCAAGGCCGGCTACGATGCCTTCAAGATGGCACTGGAAGACCAGAAGATCCCGGTCACCACCACCGAAACCTACGCCAAGGGCGACGTCGACTTCAAGGCCCAGCTGACCAAGATCAAGGCCACCAATCCGGACGCCATCGTCTGCTCCTGCCTGGCCGAGGAAGCCGGCAACATCATCCTGCAGACCCGCTCGCTGGGCATGAAACAGCCGTTCATCGGCGGCAACGGCTTCAACTCGCCGAAGCTGTTCGACATCGCCAAGGACGCCGCCGACGGCACCATCATGGGCAGCCCGTGGTCGTCGGAAAACACGGCGCCGGCCAACAAGGCCTTCATCGCCGCCTACCAGGCCAAGTTCAAGGCCGATCCGGACCAGTTCGCCGCGCAGGCCTATGACGCGATGTACATCGTCGCCGAAGCGCTGAAGGGCGTGAAGCTGTCCGGTAATCTTGCCAAGGACCGCGACGCGCTGCAGCAGGCGCTGCCGAAGGTGAAGTGGGATGGCGCCACCGGCCCGTTTGCGTTCCGCCCCGCGCCGGCCTCGAAGGACGGCAAGCCGGTCGGCTACGACGCCCAGCAGGACGCCATCGTCAACATCGGCAAGGGCAGCAAGTTCGTTTTGCTGAAGTAAGGATGCCGCTGGCGCGGCACCGCCGCGCCGGGGCGCCCTTCCGCCTGGAAGCACCGAGGCATTTCCGGCCGTCGCCGGAAATGCCTCGGTTTTAATCGGCAGCCATCATGCTCGAACAACAACTCATCAACGCCCTGTCGCTGGGCAGCGTCTACGCGCTGTTCGCGCTCGGCTTCACGCTGATCTTCGGCGTGCTCGGCGTCATCAACCTGTCGCATGGCGCGATCTTCATGCTCGGCAGCTATGCCGCGCTGCTGCTGGTCGACAAGCTGGCGCTGCCGCTCTGGCTGGCGCTGCTGGTAGCCATGCTGGTATCCGGCGCGATCGGTTTCGTGGTCGATTACCTGATCCTGAAACCGCTGCGCGCGCGCAACGCACCGCACCTGATTCCGATGATCGCCACGATCGGCGTGGCGATCATGCTGACCAATCTGGCGCAGGGCCTGTTCGGGGCCGAAAACAAACGTTTCCCGTTCGGCACCATCCCGGAAGAAAGCTTCAATCTCGGCCACCTGCACGTCACCGCGCTGCAGCTGGGGATCATCGGCATCTCGGTGGTGCTGATGATCGTGCTGCTGGCGGTGATGCGCCGCACCCAGCTCGGCCGCGCGCTGCGGGCGATCGCCGAATCGCCGAAAGCCGCCTACCTGCTCGGCATCAACGTTGAAGGTCTGTTCTACCTGACCTCGTTCGCCGCCGCCGCGCTGGGCGGCGCCGCCGGCGTGCTGGTCGGCCTGTCGTTCAATGCGATCTCGCCGTTCATGGGCCAGCCGATGCTGCACAAGGGCATCGCCGTGATCATCCTGGGCGGCATGGGCGACATCCGCGGCGCCATGATCGGCGGCCTGTTCCTCGGCTTCGCCGAAGTGCTGACGGTCGCCTACATCTCCAGCGATTTCCGCGATGCGGTGGCGTTCGGCTTGCTGTTTCTGATCTTGTTGATCAAGCCGTCCGGCATGTTCGGCAAAGTACTGGAAAGAAAGGCCTGACATGCTCGAATGGTGGGAAGGGTTCTGGGCAACCTATAACGCGGTGATCTACGGCATCGGTGTCAACGCGATGCTGGCGCTGTCGATCTACGTCACGCTGTCGTGCGGCCTGCTGTCGCTGGCGAACGCCGCCTTCATGGGCATCGGCGCCTACACCGCGGCGATGATCAGCATGCAGACCGCGCTGCCGTTTCCGCTGGCGCTGGCCGCCGGCGCGCTGCTGCCGGCGCTGGTGGCGCTGATCATCGGCATCCCGACGCTGCGGCTGTCGGGCGTCTATCTGGCGATGGCCACGCTCGGCTTCGGCGAAGTGGTGCGGGTGATCGTGCTGAACATGGAAATCACCGGCGGCCCGATGGGCCTGAACGGCATTCCGCTGAAGACCGAGTTCTGGCACATCGCGCTGCTGCTGGCGGCGACGCTGTATTTCCTGGCGCGCGTGCGGCGCTCGAAGATCGGCCGCGCCTTCGAGGCGATCAAGGCCGACGAGGTGGCGGCGCGCCTGATGGGCGTCAACGTGCCGGCCTACAAGCTGCTGGCGTTCGTGATCGGCGCGGCCATCGCCGGCATCGCCGGCGGCCTCAATGCCCACTACACGTTCACCATCGGCCCCAACAACTACGCCTTTGAAAACGCCGTCGACATCCTGACGATGGCGGTATTCGGCGGCATCGGCAACCTGATCGGACCGTCGATCGGCGCCACCATCCTGACACTGCTGCCGGAAGTGCTGCGCTATTTCAAGGAATTCCGTCTCGCCATCAACGGCCTGATCCTGATCCTGGTGGTGCTGTATCTGCCGAACGGCATCTGGGATCCGCGCCGCATCCAGGCATTCCGGCAGCGGCGCCAGGCACGGAAGGAGCGGTAAATGCTGAAATTCAATCAGATCAGCAAGCGCTTCGGCGGGCTGCAGGTATTAAACGACGTCAGTTTCAGCGTACCGCAGGGCGGCATCTTCGGCCTGATCGGGCCGAACGGCGCCGGCAAGACCACGGTGTTCAATCTGGCCACCGGCCTGCTGCGCGCCAGCGGCGGCAGCATCGAATTCAACGGCCAGGACCTGGGCAGCATTCCGCCGCACCGGATCACCGAACTGGGCATCGCCCGCACCTTCCAGAACATCCGCATCTTCAAGGAGATGTCGCTGCTGGAAAACGTCGTGGTCGGCATGCACGACCATCTCGACTACGGTTTTCCCGGCCTGCTGTTCAACCTGCCGTCGTTTCGGAAAGCTGAAGCCGAGGCGCGCGAACGGGCGCTGGAACTGCTGTCCTGGGTCAAGCTCGACCACAAGGCGGAAATGGCGGCCGACAGCCTGTCCTACGGCGAACAGCGGCGCCTGGAATTCGCCCGCGCGCTGGCCACCAAGCCGAAGCTGCTGCTGCTGGACGAGCCGGTGGCCGGCATGAATCCGTCGGAAAAGACCGAGCTGATGGCGGAAATCCTGAACATCAAGCAGCGCGGCTTCAGCATCTTCCTGATCGAGCACGACATGCGCTTCGTGATGGGCCTGTGCGACCGCATCGCGGTGCTGAATTTCGGCCGCATCATCGCCGAAGGCGTGCCGGACGAGATCAAGAACAATCCCGAAGTGATCGAAGCCTATCTGGGCAAGGAAGAAGAGGCATGAGCGAGATTCTGCGCATTTCCGATCTCGCGGTCTCCTACGGCCACATCGAGGCGGTCAAGGGCATCGACCTGAGCCTGAACGAAGGAGAAATCACCGCGCTGGTCGGTGCCAACGGCGCCGGCAAGAGCACCGCGCTGCTGGCGATTTCCGGCCTGCTGAAGCCGACCCGCGGCCAGGTGCTGCTGGACGGCGTCGACCTGACCCGGCTGCCGCCGCACCGCATCGTGCAGAACGGCGTGGTGCAGGTGGCCGAGGGACGGGCGATCCTGACCACGCTGACGATCCGCGAAAACCTCGAACTGGGTGCCTACACCCGGCGCGACAAGGCGCAGGTGGCGCGCGACATGGACTGGGCCTATTCGCTGTTCCCGGTGCTCAAGCAGCGCGCCGGCGGGCTGGCCGGCAACCTGTCCGGCGGCGAACAGCAGATGCTGGCGATCGCCCGCGCGCTGATGTCCAAGCCGCGCGTGCTGCTGCTGGACGAACCGTCGATGGGCCTGGCGCCGCTGCTGGTGCAGGAAATCTTCCGCGTGCTGAAGGAAATCAACAGCACCGGCCTGACCATTTTCCTGGTCGAGCAGAACGTGCGGCAGGCCCTGCGCATCGCCCAGCGCGGCTACGTGCTGGAAACCGGCAAGATCGTGCTGGCCGACAGCGGCGCCAACCTGCTGCACAACCCCAAGGTGATCGACGCCTATCTGGGCGGCTGATCCCTGCCCTTCCCCGCCACCCGGGCCGGTCTCGACCGGCCCTTGGTCCATCCGGCCAGCGGAAAACGCCGGCCGGCCGCGCATCGGCAATTTCCGCTGCCTGCGTCGCGCTCGCGTTGGATAATGCGGGTTTGCATCGCGCCGGCCAGACGGCCGCCACGACAGCGCACGAGGACTGAATGACCGCCCCTACCCACGTCACCGAAAAAACCGGCAAGGACAAGAACGCGGAAAAACATACGCCGATGATGCAGCAATACCTGAGCATCAAGGCTGGCTATCCGGACACGCTGGTGTTTTACCGGATGGGTGATTTCTATGAGCTGTTTTACGACGATGCCGAAAAGGCGGCGCGCCTGCTCGGCATCACGCTGACCCAGCGCGGCGCCTCCAACGGCGTGCCGATCAAGATGGCCGGCGTGCCGTTTCATTCGGTCGAGCAATATCTGGCGCGGCTGGTGAAGGCCGGCGAGGCGGTGGCGATCTGCGAACAGATCGGCGATCCGGCCACCAGCAAGGGACCGGTCGAGCGGCGCGTGGTGCGCGTGGTCACGCCCGGCACACTGACCGACGCCAACCTGCTGCCGGAAAAATCCGAACGGCCGCTGCTGGCGGTCCACCTCGCCGCCGCCGGCGGACGCCGGCCGGGCCAGACGACCATCGGACTGGCGTGGCTGGCGCTGTCCAGCGGCGCGCTGACACTGATGGAATGTGCCGCCGATGCCAAATCGCTGCCGGCCCGGCTGGCGCAGGAACTGGAACGCATCGCGCCGGCCGAAATCCTGGCGGCGGACCGCGCCGCGCTGCCGGCCGGGCTGACGTCGACCATGGTGCCGGACTGGCATTTCGATCTGGCCAGCGGCCGGCAAGCCTTGCTGGAGCAGCTCGGCGTCGCCAGTCTGGCCGGTTTCGGCGCCGAGCATTGCACGGCGGCGCTCGGCGCGGCCGGCGCGCTGCTGCGCTACGCGCAAGCCACCCAGGGCAAGGAACTGCGCCACGTGCGCACGCTGGCGCTGCAAACCGAGCAGGATTTCATTGGCCTGGACGCCGCCACCCGGCGCAATCTGGAACTGACCGAAACCCTGCGCGGCGACGACGGTGCCAGCGCGCCGACGCTGTTCGCGCTGCTCGACCATTGCCGTACCGCGATGGGTTCGCGCCTGCTGCGCCACTGGCTGCACCATGCGCGGCGCGAGCAGTCGGTGGCGCGCGCGCGCCAGGCGGCGATCGCCGCGCTGCTGGGCGCCGATGCGCCGTCCGCGCTGGCATCGACCCTGGCGCAGGTGCCGGACATCGAGCGCATCACCACCCGCATCGCGCTGCTGTCGGCGCGCCCGCGCGATCTGGCCGGGCTGCGCGCCGGGCTGCAGCAGTTGCCGGCGCTGCAGGAGGAACTGGCGCGCGGCAATCCCGGCGACGACGCCAGCACCTTGCTGCGCGAACTCCAGCAGGCGCTGGCGGCGCCACCGGCCTGCCTCGACCTGCTGCAGCGCGCGCTGACGGCGGAGCCGGCGGCGATGGTCCGCGACGGCGGCGTGATCGCGCCCGGCTTCGATACCGAACTGGACGAATTGCGCGGCCTGTCGGAAAACGCCGGCCAGTTCCTGCTCGATCTGGAAGCGCGCGAGCGCGCGCGCACCGGCATCGCCAACCTGCGCGTCGAATACAACAAGGTGCATGGCTTCTACATCGAGGTCACGCACGGCCAGGCCGCCAAGGTACCGGACGACTATCGCCGGCGGCAGACGCTGAAGAACGCCGAGCGCTACATCACCCCGGAACTGAAAGCCTTCGAGGACAAGGCGCTGTCGGCGCAGGAACGCGCGCTGATGCGCGAAAAGCAGCTGTACGACCAGTTGCTGGCCGAGTTGGCCCCGCACATCGGCGATCTGCAACGGGTCGCGCAGGCGGTGGCGCAAACCGACGTGCTGGCGGCGCTGGCGCGGCACGCCGGCCGCCATGACTGGTGCATGCCGCAACTGGTGGCCGAACCACTGCTGAAGATCGAGCAAGGCCGCCATCCGGTGGTGGAAAGCCAGATCGAGCGCTTCATCGCCAACGACTGCGAATTTTCCGCCGAGCGCCGGCTGCTGCTGATCACCGGCCCCAACATGGGCGGCAAATCGACCTACATGCGGCAGACCGCGCTGATCGCGCTGCTGGCCTACGTCGGCAGCTTCGTGCCGGCGGCCAGCGCCATCATCGGCCCGATCGACCGCATCTTCACCCGCATCGGCGCCGCCGACGATCTGGCCGGTGGCCGCTCCACCTTCATGGTCGAGATGACCGAATCGGCGGCGATCCTGAACGGCGCCACCGAGCAGTCGCTGGTGCTGATGGACGAGGTCGGACGCGGCACCTCGACCTTCGACGGACTGGCGCTGGCGTGGGCGATCGCCCGCCATCTGATCGAGCAGTCGCGCAGCATGACGCTGTTCGCCACCCATTACTTCGAGCTGACGCAGTTGCCGCAAAGCTGGCCGAGCGCCGCCAACGTCCACCTGTCGGCGCTGGAGCACAAGGACAGCATCGTGTTCCTGCACGCGGTGCAGCCGGGGCCGGCCTCGCAAAGCTACGGGTTGCAGGTGGCGCAACTGGCCGGCGTGCCGGCGGCAGTGATCCGCGCCGCGCGCCGCCATCTGGCGCAGCTGGAAGCGCAATCGGTCAGCACCGACGGCCAGTTCGATCTGTTCGCCGCGCCATCCGCAGCGGAACCGCCGGATGCCGCCGAACCGGCGCCGGAACAGGTGCAGGCGCAGGCGCTGCTGCAGGCGCTGGACGCGCTCGATCCCGATGCGCTGACGCCGCGCGCCGCGCTCGACCAGCTGTACCGCCTGAAGCAACTGCGGGACACCCTGCCCTGACCATGAGGCGCCTGCTGGGTCCGACGCTGCTGCTGTGTTCGGTGCTGGCTGCCGGACTGGCGCCGGCACCGGCCGTTGCCGACACCGTCAGCTTCGGCGTGATCGGCCATGCCGGCGACACGGCCGCCGACGCCGCCACGCTGCGCGCGGCGATCGCCGAAAGTGACGCCGACAACCTCGGCTTCGTGGTCGCCAGCGGCATCAAGGCGGCCGCCGAAAGCTGCGGCGACGACGTCTATGGCGAGCGCAAGATCCTGCTGGACGGCGCCAAGAACGGGCTGGTGGTATCGCTGGCCGCCAGCGACTGGGCCGGCTGCCGCAACCGCGCCGGCAAATCGGTGGCGCCGGAACGGCTGGCGCGGCTGCGCGAACTGTTCTTCGGCGACGACTTTTCGCTCGGCGCCAGTCGCCTGCCGCTGATCCGGCAATCGGCGTCGCCGAAATTCCGCGACTACCCGGAAAACGCCCGCTGGGAACTCGGCGACATCCTGTTCGCCACCATCGACCTGCCGGCCGACAACAACCACTATCTGAGCGAAGCCGGCCGCAACAGCGAATTCGAGGATCGCCAGATCGCCAACCGTCATTGGTTGCAGCGACTGTTCGCGCACGCCGCCTACAAGAAGCTGCGCGGCATCGTGTTGTTCTGCGACGGCAATCCGCTGGTGCCGGGCGAGCGCGGGCGCTTCGACGGCTATGCCGACATGCGCCAGCGGATCGGCGCCGCCAGCCGGCAGTTTTCCGGCCGCGTGCTGGTGGTGCACGGGCCGCTGCCGGCCAAGGCGCCGACGGCGCCGGCGCGGATCCGCTGGCGCGGCAATCTCGGCAGCCTGACGCTGCGGCCGGGCTGGATCAGGGTGAGCGCGCGCGATGACGACCCGCTGCTGTTTTCAGTCAGCGGCGAATACGCCGCCGCTGCCGCGCCAGCGCCCGAGGCAGGCGCCGGCGGCTCCGTCAGAAAATAAGCAGAAATTTAAAACAGGGGGAGTATGCCGAAAAATCGGCCGCTTCCGTAGAACTGGCGCGCGGGTTCAAAAATACATACCCCAGTATGATGGCTGACGGAGCGCCAGCCGGGCATGTCAGTGCAGCGAATGGCTACGGTAATGGTCGTCCGGCGCGGCATCGTCGTCCAGATCGTCGGCATCGTCGTGGTGGTGGCCGTGCGCGCCATGCACGTGCCCATGGGCGATTTCCTCGGCGGTGGCGGCGCGCACGTCGGCGACGTTCAGCGTGAAGCGCAGCGCCATGCCGGCCAGCGGGTGATTGCCATCCAGCACCACCTTGTCGTCGGCAATGTCGGTGACGGTGAAGATCATGATGTCCTCGCCGTCCTCGGCGCTTTCCGGCGTGCCCTCGAACTGCATGCCGACTTCCAGCGGCGTCGGCAGTCGGTTGCGCGGCTCGATCTTCAGCAGTTCCGGATCGTAGTCGCCGAACGCGTCGGCCGGCTCCACCTGCAGCGTGGTCTGGTAGCCGGGTTCCTTGCCGTCCAGCGCCTCCTCGATCTTCGGCAGCGTGCTTTCATAATCGCCGTGCAGGTACACCATCGGCTCGCGGCCTTCCTCGATCAGATTGCCCTGGGCGTCCGACAATGTGTAATGCACCGTGACCACGGTGTTCTTGGCAATCTTCATCGTGCATCCTTTCGGTTTGGAACCGTGGATTATACCCGCCGGCCCGGCCGGAAAACGCCCTCTGCATCGAGCGCGGGGCCCCGCACCTATAATGGCGGCATGAAAAATTTCCCCCTCCTCGGCGGCCTGTCGCCGGCCCATTTCCTGCGCGATGTCTGGCACAAGCAACCATTACTGATCCGCGGCGCGATCCCCGATATGGCGCCGCTGTTGACGCGCGACCAACTGTTCCGCATGGCCGCCCGCGACGATGTCGAAACACGGCTGGTCAGCCATTTCAACCGCCGCTGGCAGGTCGAGCGCGGCCCGTTCGCGCAACTGCCGGCGCCGGAAAAAAAACACTGGACCCTGCTGCTGCAGGGCGTCAACCTGCACGACGACGGCGCCGACCAGCTGCTGCGGCGCTTCCGCTTCATTCCCGATGCCCGCCTGGACGACCTGATGATCAGCTACGCCAGCGACGGCGGCGGCGTCGGCCCGCATTTCGATTCCTACGACGTGTTCCTGCTGCAGGCGCACGGCCGGCGCCGCTGGCGCATCGGCGCGCAGACCGACCTGACGCTGGTGGAAGGCGCGGCGCTGAAGATCCTCAAACATTTCACGCCGGAGCAGGAATTCGTGCTGGAACCGGGCGACATGCTGTACCTGCCGCCGCACTACGCGCATGATGGCGTCGCGCTCGGCGAATGCATGACCTATTCGATCGGCTTCCGCGCGCCGTCCTACCAGGAACTGGGCGAAGCCTTCCTGCAGTTCATGGCCGATTCGATCGACCTGCCCGGCCGCTACGCCGATCCCGACCTGCGCCCGAGCACGCAGCCGGCCGAAATCAGCGGCGCGATGCTGTCGAAGGTGGCGGCGCAGCTGGACAAGGTGCGCTTCACCGCCGACGACATCGCCATCTTTCTCGGCCAGTACCTGTCGGAGCCGAAGGCCAGCGTCTTTTTCGATCCGCCGGCGCGGCCGCTGACGCCGGCACGCTTCCGCCAGGCATCGGCCAGGCACGGCGTCCGGCTCTCGCGCAAGACCATTATGCTGCATCGCAACAGACACCTGTTCATCAACGGCGAATCCTTCGACATCGGCGGCGCCGACCGGCTGCTGCTGTGCCGGCTGGCCAACCTGCGCATGCTGGAAGGCAGCGAGGTCGCCGCCGCCTCGACCGACGTACAGGAGGCGCTGCATGCCTGGTATCGGGATGGCTGGCTGCTGACGGACTGATTTTTCGCCGAACTTGTACGATTTTGACGATTTTTCTGATGCGCCGCACGATCGCCCCGCACGCCCTCTCCGCAGCGCCACGCGGTCCGTGGACGTGGATCAACAGTTGTCTCTAAAAGAACATTCTTTGCCCCTTGACAAATGAATCTCGGCTATAATCCCGGGTTGGAGAGTTTTCGTTTTATCGCATTGCCGCATCGATTGAATCAGTACGACGAAAACGTTCCATGAACCAAGATTACCGGTAAGCATTCCTCGCAAAATCTGAACATCACTAAGGAAGATTCATGAAAAAGACTCTGTTGATCGCCGCCCTGCTGGCCGTTGCTCTGGCTGCCTGCAGCAAAAAAGAAGAAGCGCCGGCGCCTGCTCCTGCCGCTGAAGCTCCTGCCGCCGCCCCGGCTGAAGCCCCTGCCGCTGCTCCTGCTGCTGACGCCGCTCCGGCTGCCCCGGCTGCTGACGCTGCCGCTGCTCCGGCCGCTGACGCTGCTGCCGCTCCGGCCGCCGATGCGCCGGCTGCCGATGCCAACAAGGACGCAGCTCCTGCTGCCGCTCCCGCCGCTTCCAACTAAGCAAGACTCCGGAAGCCCAAAAAGCCGACCCACGGGTCGGCTTTTTTACGCCTGTTTTCTTTCGCGCCCCGACAAAGGGCCGCGCCTCAAACCGCCAGTTCTATCCAGTCGAATCCTTCCTCCTGGCAGGCGATCCGCACTTCCGGCGGCCGCGCGCCGAGGGCATCGGCCAGCGCCGCGCGCGCCAGTTCCGGCAGGTTGTTCTGCTTGCTCAGATGGGCGCCGACCACCGTCTTCAGACGCGAGCGGTCCAATGCCGCCAGGATTTCCGCGCTGGTATCGTTGGCCAGATGACCGTAGGCGCCGCCGATGCGCGCCTTCAGCGACGGCGGATAACTGGAATCGGCCAGCATGCGGCGATCGTGATTGCACTCCAGCATCAGCGCGTCGCAACCGCCCAGCGCCGCCAGCAGATGCGGTGTCGACTGGCCGGCGTCGGTCAGCACGCCGAGCCGCACGCGGCCATCGCTGGCGACGTATTGCACCGGCTCGCGGGCATCGTGCGGCACCGTGTACGGCAGCAGCTCCAGATCGCCGATCGCCAGCGGTGTGCCATCGCGGCAGATATGGATGTCGACGCCGTTGCAATCGCGCAGAACCGCCATGTAGGTACCGTGGCTGAGCCACACCGGCACGCGGTGGCGGCGGGCGAACTTGAACACGCCGCCGACGTGGTCCTGGTGTTCATGGGTGACGACGATGCCGGCCAGGTCGGCCGGCAGCATGCCCAGACGGGTCAGCCGGCGCTCGGTTTCGCGCAGCGCGAAACCGCAGTCGAGCATCACGGTGGTGCGGGTGGAGCCGGAAACGGCGGAAATCAGCAAGGCATTTCCGTCGCTGCCGCTGCCGAGGCTGGCGAACTTCAAGGCGGGACCGGGGCGCGGCGCGCGCGCCCTTTCAGGGGAGCGGGTTACTTCAGCTGGTCGTTCAGCAGGGTCAGGATCCTGTCGCCGGTCGGCGACTTTTCCGGCTGGCCCTGCTCGTTCAGCACCGCCACCCGGCTGCCCATCGTGGCGGCCTGCACCGCAACCTGATAGCGCTGCGCCGATTTTTCCTTGTCCTTGCTGGAGCCGAACGAGAACCAGCGCGCCAGGATGCCCTGATCGTTGGCCTTGGTCTTGGCATCCTCGCCCTGATCGACGTAACGGACGAAGTACAGGCCCTGGCTGCGGTCGCGATCGACCACGGTGAAGCCGACGCGATCGAGCGCCAGCCCGACCCGGCGCCAGGCGCGGTCGAAACTTTCATCGACCTGGATGTAGGCGCTGTCGCCGCCCTTGACCAGCTTGGCGCGCTGCTGCTGCACCGGGGCGTTGGCCACCTGCGCCTGGGCGCGGGCATTTTCAGCGCCGAGCCGGGTCATCAGGCGCGCCAGGAACTCGGCTTCCAGTTCCGGATCGGCCGGACGCGGGGTCCAGACCGTGGTTTCCTTTTCCCGACCGACCAGTTCTTCCTGGGCGCCGCGATGGCTGATGTAGATTTCGGTGGTGCCGTCCGGACCGCGCTCCAGGCGGGTGCGGAACTTGTCGCGCTCACCGGTCGAGTACAGCGAGTCGAGCGCCTTGCCGAGCGTGCTGCGGATGATGTCCTGCGGAATCTTGGCGCGGTTTTCGGCCCAGTCGGTTTCCATCACGCCGGTCTGCGGCGAATCGATGCTGATCAGGAAACCCAGGTCCTGCCAGAAATCCTTCAGCTCCGGCCACAGAACTTCCGGCGACTGCTTGACCACCAGCCAGCGCTGGCTGCCGTCGCGCTCGATATGCATGTCGGGCGTGCCCTTCGGCGCCACTGCCGCGGTATTGCTCGGGCGCGCGCCTTGCTGCAGGTTGAAGCCGGATGCGGTCGCGGTGCCGCGATTGGTATCCGGAATCACGTAGCGGTTTTCGCGCTGCAGCTGGGTCAGGTCCGGCGGGATTTCCAGCGTCGGCGCCTTGCCGGCGCTCTTGTAGTCGATCCGTCCCGGTTCCATCAGGGAATTCAGGGAATTGCATCCAGCCAGCCCAAGCAGCGCGAGTGCGCAAAACAATCCACGAGAGGTGACGCTGTGAGCCATATGAGGGTTCTTCCGGATAATCAAGTCGATACGGGATGGAGCCGCTGGCGCCGTGGCGGGCCGGCGGCCAGGGCGGCGCTTATTGTAATACACCCGATTCGCGCAAAGCGGCGCGCACGGTGTCGTGGCAGGCGGAATCCATCGGCACCAGCGGCAGGCGGATGCCGGGCGGAATCAGGCCCATTTCCGCCAGCGCCCATTTGACCGGCAACGGGTTCGGTTCGACGAACAGGTTGGTGTGCAGCGGCAGCATGCGGTTGTTCAGCGCGATCGCCTCGGCGACGTTGCCGCTCATCGCGGCGTTGCACAGCGCGTGCATCATGCGCGGCGCGACATTGGCGGTGACCGAGATGTTGCCGCGCGCGCCGCACAGCATCAGCGCCATCGCGGTGATGTCGTCGCCGGAATAGACGGCGAACGAATTCGGAATGCGCCGCAGCAGGTCGGTGCCGCGGCCGATGTTGCCGGTGGCATCCTTGACGCCGACGATGCCGGGCACCTGCGCCAGCCGCAGGATGGTGTCGTTGCTCATGTCGGCGACGGTGCGGCCCGGCACGTTGTACAGCACCACCGGCAGATCGACCGCTTCGGCGATCGTCCGGAAATGCTGGTACATCCCTTCCTGGGTCGGCCGGTTGTAGTACGGCACCACCTGCAGCGAGGCGTCGGCGCCGACCGATTTGGCGTGGCGGGTCAGCTCGATCGCCTCGGCGGTGGAATTGCCGCCGGTGCCGGCGATCACCGGGATGCGGCGGGCGGTATGCTCGACCGCCACCTTGACCAGCTCGCAGTGTTCCTCGACCGAGACGGTCGGCGATTCACCGGTGGTACCGACGATGACGATGCCGTCGGTGCCTTCCGAGATATGCCAGTCGATCAGCTTGCGCAGGCCGGGAAAATCGATGCTGCCGTCTGCCTGC
>Ga0222424_100191_pt1 | contig 61235 bp, 44 predicted proteins | sample 2B2ome_FD_182468 | JGI IMG/M metagenome (GOLD analysis project Ga0222424, IMG submission 182468) | Enriched microbial communities from leaf-cutter ant dump, University of Wisconsin, Madison, United States - 2B200A (version 2) | ecosystem: Environmental > Terrestrial > Nest > Insects nest > Nest... | reverse complement strand
AAGCGCAGCGTCGATGCGCTTTGGGATCACATCGGTGAGTTGCTCCAGCAGTTCTCGCCGCAGGAGTGCATGAACTACTTCGCATCGGCTGGATACGTCAGCATATAAATCGAAAATGCTCTAGCGCTTGCTGGATAAGGGATTGAGGCCAATTTTCCTCATATTCCGCTCAGTCCAGCTCGCGGTGCCTGCGCAGCGTCGTCCATTGCGGCCCGAAGCGCTGCGCCAGCTGTTCGACCAGGTACACCGAGCGGTGCTGGCCGCCCGTGCACCCGATGGCCACCGTGACGTAGCTGCGGTGGTTCTGCGCCAGCGCGTCGAGCCAGCGGTCCAGGAACAGCGCGATGTCTTCCTGCATGCGCAGCACCTCGGGCTGCTGCCGCAGGAAGTCGGCCACGGGCGCGTCCTGCCCCGTCAGCGCGCGCAAGGCCGGTTCGTAGTGCGGGTTCGGCAGCATCCGCACGTCGAATACGTAGTCCGCATCCATGGGAATCCCGCGCTTGAACGCGAAGGACTGGAACACCAGGGTGAGCTGCCCGGCCTGCGTGGCCACCAGACTCTTGATGGTGCTCTGGAGCTGCGGGGCGCGCAGCGTGCTGGTGTCGATGACGTGCGCCTGCTCGCGCAGGCCGGCCAGCAGTTCACGCTCGAGTTCGATGGTCTGCACCAGGGCCTTGCGTTCCGACTGCGCGTGGTCCTTGGTGAGGGGGTGGCGCCGCCGGGTTTCCGAGAAGCGCCGCACCAGGGTGCCCGTGGAGGCATCGAGAAACAGCGGTGTGATGACCACCCCTTGGCTGCGCAGCTGGGCGATCTGCTGCGGCAGCTGCGGCAGGCCGGTAGCGCTGCGCGCGTCGATGGCGATGGCGACGCGGTTGCCGTGGTGCTGGTGTTCGAGCGCGACGAAGGGCGACAGCAGCTCCGGCGGCAGGTTGTCCACGCAGTAGTAGCCGGCATCTTCGAGGGCATGCAGCGCCACGGATTTGCCCGAGCCCGACATGCCGGTGAGAAGGACGATTTCAAGGGCCATGGCGATCACCTCGGCGGGTTGGTGTCGGAGGACAGGAGCATTTCGCGCGCGTGCGCCAGCGTGGTGCCGGACAGCCGCTCGCCGCCCAGCATGCGCGCCACTTCGCGGACCCGGTCTTCCTGCGCTACCGGCGTGACGGTGCTGGCGGTGCCCGCCGCGCTGCGCTGCTTGGCGACGACCAGGTGGTGGTCCGCGCAGGCGGCCACCTGCGGCAAATGCGTCACGGCCAGCACCTGCCGGTCCCTGCCGAGCTGCTGCATGAGCCGTCCCACGGTCTCGGCCACGGCGCCGCCGACGCCGGAATCCACTTCGTCGAAGATCAGCGTTGGCGCTTCGCCCAACTGGCTGGTGGTGACGGCAATGGCCAGCGAGATGCGCGACAGCTCGCCGCCCGAGGCGACCTTGCCGATGGGGCGGGGCGTCATGCCGGGGTGCCCGGCAACGAGAAACCCCACCTGGTCGTGGCCGTGGGGTGCGGGCTCCGCAGCGCGCTCCACCTGCACCGCGAAGACGCCGCCGGCCATGCCCAGCCCCTGCATGGCCTGGGTGATGGCGCGCGACAGCAAGGGCGCGGCCTTGGCGCGGCGCTTGGAAAGCTGCCGGGCCTCGGCGTCGTAGGCCTGTGCGCGGGCCTGCTCCTGCGCCTCGAGCTGCTCCAGGTCGGCCGCCGTGTCCAGTTGCTGCAGCTCCTGCTGCCAGCCCTGCAGCAGCAGGGGCAGCTCCTGCGGGGGGCGCTTGTAGCGCCGGGCCAGCCCCAGCCACTGGGCGAGCCGGGTGTCCAGTTCCTCCAGTTGCCGCGGGTCCAGTTCGGTGCGGCGCGCGTAGCCGTGCAGGGAATGGCGCGCGTCCTCGACCTGCGCCAGGCTGGAGGCGAGCGTTTCGGCAATGCCCTGGAATTCCCGGTCGATGTGCGCATGCTGCGCCATCTGGTGGTGGGCCCGGCCCAGGTTGCCGAGCACCCCGATGTGGTCGTTCTCCAGCAGCGTCAGGGCCTCCTGCGCGGCGTCCGCCAGCGCGCGCGCGTGCGACAGCCGCGTGTGCCGGGTGTTGAGTTCCTCCCATTCGTCGCGGCCGGGCGCGAGTTTCTCGACCTCGCCGATCTGCCACTGCAGGCGCTCGCGTTCGCGCTGCAGCGTACCTTGCTGGGCGCGCGCCTGCGCCAGGGCCTGCTGCGCTGCGCGCCATGCGGACCAGCATTGGCGGATCTTGTACGTGGCGGCGCCCGCGTAGGCGTCCAGCAGCGCGCGCACGGACTCGGGGCGCGTCAGGCTTTGCCAGGCGTGCTGCCCATGGATGTCGAGCAGGTGCTCGCCCAGCGCGCGCAGCTGCGTGGCCGTGGCGGGGCTGCCGTTGATCCACGCGCGGCTTTTGCCCTGGGTGTCGATCACGCGGCGCAGCAGGAGCGTGTCGCCTTGCTCGTAGCCGCCTTCTTCGAGCCATGCCGCCAGGTGGCCGGGGCTGTCGAATTCGGCGCAGATGTCGGCCTGGCGCGCGCCCTCGCGCACCACGCCGGTGTCGGCGCGCGCGCCCAGGGCCAGCTGCAGCGCGTCGATCAGGATCGACTTGCCCGCGCCCGTTTCGCCGGTCAGCACCGTGAAGCCCGCGTGCAGGTCGATGTCCAGGGCCTGCACGATCACGAAGTCACGCAACGCAATCCGCCGCAGGGCCATGGTCAGGATCCCCCTTCGTTCCAGCGCAGCTTCTTGCGCAGGGTGGCGAAGTAGTTCCACCCGCGCGGATGCAGGAAGCGCACGCAGTGCGCCGAGCGCCGCACCAGGATGCGGTCGCCGTGCAGCAGCGAGGTCAGCGACTGCATGTCGAAGTTGGCGCTGATGTCGCGGCCCCCCACCAGCTCGATGGCGATCTCGGTGCTGTCCGGCAGCACGATGGGGCGGTTCGACAGCGTGTGCGGCGCGATCGGCACCAGCACCCAGCCGCCCACGGAGGGGTGCAGCATGGGGCCGCCCGCCGAGAGGGAGTAGGCCGTCGAGCCGGTGGGCGAGGCCACGATGAGGCCATCGGCGCGCTGGTTCGCCACGAAGTGGCCATCGACCTCGACGCGCAGCTCCACCATCGCGGCCGTTGCGCCACGGGCCACCACCACGTCGTTCATGGCCAGGGCCTCGAACACGCAGTCGCCGTCGCGGATCACGCGCGCCTGCATCAGCGGGCGCGAATCCTCCTCGTACTGGCCCTGCAGCATGGGGGTGAGGGTGGCCTGGTAGTCGCCCAGCGGGATGTCGGTGACGAAGCCCAGGCGGCCCTGGTTGATGCCGATCAGCGGCGTGCCATGCCGCGCCAGGCGGCGGCCGATGCCCAGCATGGTGCCGTCGCCGCCGACGACCAGGCCCAGGTCGCAGCGTGCGCCGATGGCGTCCGCGTCCAGTACGTTGTAGTGGGCCATGCCGGTGTTGGCGGCGGTTTCGGCTTCCAGCGAAACCTCGCAGCCCTGGCGCTCCAGGAAATGGGCGATTTCCTCCATCACATCGCGCGAGCTGCTGGCCGCGGTGCCAGACACGGTGGTCTGGTATTTCCCAATCAGGGCAACATGGTGGAAGCGGGGCATCATGCTGAAATTACATCATTAAAATCATTGCATGCTGGATGACCGCGCCAAGTTGTTGCTCAAAGCGCTTGTGGAACGCTACATCGCCGATGGGCAGCCGGTCGGCTCCCGCACGCTGTCCAAGGCGTCCGGCCTGGAGCTGTCGCCCGCCACCATCCGCAACGTGATGGCGGATCTGGAGGATCTGGGGCTGATCGTCAGCCCGCACACCTCCGCCGGGCGCGTGCCCACGGCCCGGGGCTACCGGCTGTTCGTCGACACCATGTTGACGGTGCAGCGCAACCAGCTGGTCGCCCCCGAGCTGGCGCCCGAGCAGCCCCAGAAAGTGATTGCGAACGCGGCGCAGTTGCTGTCGAATCTTTCGCAGTTCGTGGGCGTCGTCATGGCGCCCAGACGCACCTCGGTGTTCCGGCACATCGAGTTCCTGCGGCTGTCCGAGCGGCGCCTGCTGGTCATCATCGTCTCGCCCGAGGGCGATGTGCAGAACCGCGTCATCTTCACGGATGTGGACTACGCGCCGGGCCAGTTGGTGGAGGCCGCCAACGTCCTGAATGCGCACTATGCCGGGCTGGCCATGGAGCAGGTGCGCGAGCGGCTCAAGACGGAGGTCGAGCGCCTGCGCGGCGAAGTGGCGGCGCTCATGCAGGCGGCCGTCAGCGTCGGCTCCGAGGCCTTGTCGCAGGCGCAGGACGAGGTGGTGATCTCGGGTGAGCGCAACCTGCTGTCGGTGAGCGATTTCGCGGGTGACATGCACAACCTGCGGCGCGCGTTCGACCTGTTCGAGCAGAAGACGCAGTTGCTGCGCCTGCTGGATGTGTCGAGCCAGGCCGAGGGCGTGCGCATTTTCATCGGCGGCGAGAGCCAGGTGGTTCCGTTCGAGGACCTCTCGGTCGTCAGCGCGCCCTACGAGGTGGATGGCCAGGTCGTCGGCACGCTGGGCGTCATCGGGCCCACGCGCATGCCCTACGACCGGATGATCGAGATCGTCGATATCACGTCCAAGCTGGTCACCAATGCCCTGAGCCACAGGCGCTAGGGAACTTCTGCATGTATCGCGCGGCAAGCGTGCGCTGCGGATCGGGATGGGCTGCAAGGCGCAAACCACAGCCATAGCGGTAGCTATGGCGAGGATTTGCAACGCGGCAGACCGCCCGAGCCCGCAGATGCACGCGGCGCGGCGATTCGTGCAGAGGTTCCCTTGCACGTACAATCTACGGCTTTGGTATGAATGGGCCGTTAGCTCAGTTGGTTAGAGCAGAGGACTCATCAAAATGGTGACCATGGGGCGAGAGCCCCATTGGAAAACCGGGTGAATTCAAGGAACCCTACAGCGCAAGCCACGGCAACCTTGAGCCAAGCCCGCCGAAGGGCAGGTCGCAAGACCGGTAGGCGGGAAGGTGCAGAGACTAGGACGTGAGGAGCCCCTCCGATAAGCGTCCCGCGAGCGCCCGGCGCCCCAACAGTCCGGCTGTGGGCGGTGAGATAGTCCAAGGAGCGGGGAAACCCGCGCAAACTTGAATCCTTTGGTCGCTGGTTCGAGCCCAGCACGGCCTACCATTCATCCACCATCCGGCTGCTGCACGTTTGGGGGCAAAAAGCCCTCCAGCCCTTGCCAGCCAAGCGCTGGCAGCTATCGAATTCGCTACGCCACCGCACCCGGCCACACATACAGCAGCGCCGTCGTCATCACCAGGTAACGCAGGAACTTGCCCACGGCCATGTAGGCCACGCAGGGCCAGAAGGGCAGCCTGAGCCAGCCGGCCACGGCGCACAGCGGGTCGCCCACGAGGGGCAGCCAGCTCAGCAGGCAGGCCCTGGGGCCGAAGCGGCGCAGCCAGGCCAGGGCGCGCAGCTCCGTCGGGTGGCCGGCGGCGCGGTCCACCACCTTGTGCGTGCCCAGGCCCATCCACCAGCTCACGGCGCCGCCCAGCGTGTTGCCCGCGGTGGCCACCAGGATGGCGGGCCAGAACAGCCCGGGGTTGAGCTTGATGAGGCCGAACACGGCGGGCTCGGAGCCCAGCGGCAGCAGCGTGGCCGAAATGAACGACACCACGAACACCGTGCCCAGCCCGAATTGCGGCAGGGCCAGCCAGTGCAGCAGTTGGTGCATCCACAGTTCCATAGGGGCGCAAGTTTAGGGGCGCGGCGGCATTTCTTCTTGTATGGTGCGCGCTGGCATCACAACACACAGGAGGCGAACCATGCGCAACCCCCCCTTCGCAACCCGGGCCCTGCCGCGCGCCGCCGCTGCCGTGCTGGCGCTGGCCTTGGCGGGCTGCGCGACGCGCGGTGTCGAGGCACCCGATCTGGTGCCGCTCTCCGCCGTGGCCCCGGGGGTGCAGCAGGACATGCGCTACCACGGGGCGGACAACTTCATGGGTCGCCCCGTCGCCGGCTATGCGGCGCCGGCCTGCTGGCTCGCGCGGCCCGCCGCGCAGGCCTTGCGGGCCGTGCAGCAGGCGCTGGAGCCCCTGGGGCTGCGGCTCAAGGTGTTCGACTGCTACCGCCCGCAGCAGGCCGTGGACGACTTCGTGCGCTGGGGCAACGACCTGGCCGACCAGCGCACCAAGCCCGCCTACTACCCGCGCGTGCCGAAGGAGGAGCTGTTCCAGCGCGGCTACATCGCCGCGCGTTCGGGGCACAGCCGGGGCAGCACGGTGGACCTGACGCTGGTGGTGGCCGACGGACTGCGCGCGCGCCAGGTGCTGCTCGGGCCGCTGGCCGATGGCGCTGAGGTGGACATGGGCACGCCGTTCGACCTGTTCGATGCGCACTCGCACACCGACGACGCCGACCAGTCCCCCGACGTGCAGCGCAACCGCCGCTGGCTGCGTGCGCTGATGGAGCGTCACGGCTGGCGCAATCTGCCCGAGGAGTGGTGGCACTTCACGCTGCGCGACGAACCCTACCCCGACCGCTATTTCGATCTGCCGGTGCGGTGAAGCCGCCGCGCGCGCAGTGCTGGCGGCCCGCGGCGACCGATTTCGGTTGCTGAAATTTTGGGCAGGTACAATCCCGCCTCCCCTGCCTGCCCGCCCCACATGCCCGCCCTGCACATTGGCCATATCCCGTTGGCGAACCGCCTGTTCGTCGCCCCCATGGCGGGCGTGACGGACCGGCCGTTCCGCCAGTTGTGCAAGCAGCTCGGCGCGGGCTATGCGGTCAGCGAGATGGTCACCTCGCGCAAGGACCTGTGGGCCAGCCTCAAGACCTCGCGCCGCGCCAACCACGAGGGCGAGAGCGGCCCCATCGCCGTGCAGATCGCCGGCACCGACGCCGCCATGATGGCCGAGGCCGCGCTCTACAACGTGGACCGCGGCGCCGAGATCATCGACATCAACATGGGTTGCCCGGCCAAGAAGGTCTGCAACAAGTGGGCCGGCTCCGCCCTGATGCAGAACGAGGCCCTGGCGGTGCAGATCGCCGAGGCCGTGGTGGCCGCCTGCGTGCCGCGCAACGTGCCCGTCACGCTGAAGATGCGCACCGGCTGGTGCCAGCAGCACAAGAACGCCGTGCCACTGGCGCGCCGCTTCGAGGCCGTGGGCATCCAGATGCTCACCGTGCACGGCCGCACGCGCGAGCAGGGCTACCGGGGCGAGGCCGAGTACGACACCATCGCCGCCGTGAAGGCCGCTGTGCGCGTGCCGGTGGTGGCCAACGGCGACATCACCAGCCCGGAAAAGGCCCGCGCGGTGCTGGCGGCCACCGGTGCCGATGCGCTGATGGTGGGCCGCGCCGCGCAGGGGCGGCCCTGGATCTTCCGCGAGATCGGCCACTTCCTGGTCACGGGCGAGCACCTGGCGCCGCCGCTGGTGGCCGAGGTGCAGCGCCTGCTGCTCGATCACTTGCAGGACCACTACCAGCTCTACGGCGAGGCCACGGGCGTGCGCAGCGCGCGCAAGCACATCGCCTGGTACGTGCGCGCCCTGCCGGGCGGCGAGGCCTTGCGCCAGCACATCAACACCATCGAAGACTGCGGCGCCCAGTGGCAGGCCGTGCAGGCCTACTTTGCCGGCCTGGGGCAGCGCATGGACCGGCTGCCGGCCGCAGCGCTTCACGAAGAACAAGAGGGACTCTGCGCATGAGCGCCAACCACATCAACGTCGAAGAATGCGTGCGCGAAAGCCTGCTGCGCTACTTCCAGGACCTGGACGGCGAGACGCCCGACGGCATGTACGACATGCTGGTGCGCCTGGTCGAAAAACCGCTGCTCGAAGTGGTGATGCGCCAGGCCGACAACAACCAGTCGCGCGCGGCCGAGTGGCTGGGCCTGAACCGCAACACGCTGCGCAAGAAGCTGACGCTGCACAACCTGCTTTGATGCTATTTGTTTGATAGCTGCTGGCGCTTGCTGGTCGGGCGCTGGAGCCCGATTTTATTTGAAACTAGAAGCCACCACCGCCATGAATGCACTGATCTCCGTCTCCGACAAAACCGGCATCGTCGAGTTCGCTCGCGCGCTGCACGCCCTGGGCATCCGCCTGCTGTCCACGGGCGGCACCGCCCAGTTGCTGGCCAAGGAGGGCTTGCCCGTCACGGAGGTGGCCGAGGTCACGCAGTTCCCCGAGATGCTCGATGGCCGCGTAAAAACGCTGCACCCCAAGGTACATGGCGGCCTGCTGGCGCGCCGTGATGTGCCCGCACACATGGCCGCGCTGGCCGAGCACGGCATCGACACCATCGACCTGCTGGTGGTGAACCTCTACCCGTTCGAGGCCACCGTCGCCAAGGCCGGCTGCACGCTGGCCGACGCGATCGAGAACATCGACATCGGCGGCCCCGCCATGGTGCGCAGCGCCGCGAAGAACTGGAATCATGTCGCCGTCATCACCTCGGCCGACCAGTACGAAGCCGTGCTGGCCGAACTGAAGGCCGGCGGCAAGCTCTCCGACAAGCTGCGCTTCGCGCTGTCGGTGGCGGCGTTCAACCGCATCGCGCAGTACGACGGCGCCATCAGCGACTACCTGTCCTCCATCCAGTTCGAGGCCGAGAAGCTGTCCGAAACCTATGTGCCCGCGCGCACCCTGTTTCCGGCGCAGAGCAACGGCATCTTCACCAAGATCCAGGACCTGCGCTATGGCGAAAACAGCCACCAGCAGGCCGCGCTGTACCGCGACCTGTACCCCGCGCCCGGCTCCATCGTCACTGGCGTGCAACTGCAGGGCAAGGAGCTGAGCTACAACAACATCGCCGACGCCGATGCGGCCTGGGAGTGCGTCAAGAGCTTCAAGCTGCCCGCCTGCGTCATCGTCAAGCACGCCAACCCCTGCGGCGTGGCCGTGGGCACGAATGCGCTGGAGGCGTACAACAAGGCCTTCCAGACCGACCCCACCAGCGCCTTCGGCGGCATCATCGCCTTCAACCGCTCGGTGGACGGGGCGGCCGCGCAGCAGATCGCCAAGCAGTTCGTCGAGGTGCTGATGGCGCCCGACTTCACGCCCGAGGCGCTCGACGTGTTCAAGGCCAAGGCCAATGTGCGCCTCATGAAAATTGCCCTGCCGTCCGGCGGCGACACGCCCTGGAAGCAGGGTCGCAACGCCATGGACGCCAAGCGCGTCGGCTCGGGCCTGCTGCTGCAGACTGCCGACAACCACGAGCTGCAACTGCCCGACGTGAAGGTGGTCACCGTCAAGCAGCCCACGCAGGAAGAGATGCAGGACCTGCTGTTCGCCTGGAAGGTGGCCAAGTACGTCAAGAGCAATGCCATCGTGTTCTGCAAGGGCGGCATGACCATGGGCGTGGGCGCGGGCCAGATGAGCCGCCTCGACTCCGCGCGCATCGCCAGCATCAAGGCCGAGGCCGCGGGCCTGAGCCTGAAGAACACCGTGGTGGCCAGCGACGCCTTCTTCCCGTTCCGCGATGGCCTGGATGTGGTGGTCGATGCGGGCGCCACCTGCGTGGCCCAGCCCGGCGGCTCGATGCGCGACCAGGAGGTCATCGACGCGGCCAACGAGCGCGGCGTGGCCATGGTGTTCACGGGCGTGCGCCACTTCCGCCACTGACCCGCGCGGGGCTGGCCCGGGCCGGGGCGCCCGCGGCGGCTCCGTAGAATACGGCCTTCCAACAACAAGACAGCGGGGCCTTGCGGCCCACCCCCTGCGATGAATCACTGCCACGGCCTTGGTGCCGTGGACGCAGCCACACCATCGTCCAGGGGGATTCCATGCACACCACGCCGCGCGGTCCGCGCCAGTTGCCCTTCGAGCGCTACAGCAGCTTTTACGAAAAGCACGCCGATTGCTTCCGCGCCAATGCAGCCCGCGCGGCGCAGCGCCCGGGAGCGCGCCAGCTCAGCTACGAGATCGCTCCGGTTTATGGCCAGGGCTGGACCGACATGCACGAGTTCGGCAGCGGCATCATGACCGGGCGCATGTACTGGCAACTGGCGACGCCGCTGGAGAGCGACTACACCCAAAGCCCCGACACCCTGAACCTGGGCCTGATCGCGGATGGACAGTCGATCTTTCGCCTGGCCGGGCAGGGCGATACCGTGTGCGAGCCGGGCAGCATCTTCCTGCGCAACGGCAGCCCCGGCGTGTTCCACAACCGCGCGCCAGCAGGCATGCTGCTGTCGGGCGTGTCGGTGGACATTCCGCGCGAGCTGGCGCGCGCGTTGCACGAGGACGGCATGGATCTGGCCTGGATTGGCCGGCGTGACAGCCACGCGATCCTGCTGCCTTCGCAGGCCACGGGTGCCATGCTGCGCACCATGGCGCGCAGGATGCTGGCGGTGCGTACCGGCGCCTCCACGCTGGCGCGGCTGGAACTGGAATCGCTCAGTCTGGAGCTGCTGCTCAAGCTGATGGCCGCCGGCCCCGGTGCGCGCCTGCCGGCGCTGCGGCAGGTATCGCAGCGCTGGCGGACGGCGCTCGACGAGGCGCTGGACATCCTGCACACCGAATGGCAGCAGCCGCACACCATCGCGCAACTGGCGCGCCGCGCCGGCATCAACGAGTGCTACCTGAAGAGCCTGTTCCGCGAGCGCACCGGCATGGGCGTCGCTGCCTACCTGCGCCAGTTGCGCATGGAACATGCGCGGGAGCTGCTGGCCGGGCAGCGCCACAGCATCCAGCAGGTGGCCGCGCTGTGCGGCTACGCGCATGCGGGCAAGTTCGCCAAGGCGTTCCGCGAGGCGCACGGCGCGCCGCCCTCGGCCGTGGTTCCCCACTGACGGCGGGAGGCTGTGCATGCAACGCAATGAGATGCCCGGCGCGGCACGCGCCGGGAGCCAGAACACGCACGGCCTGGGCGGCTACGCCCGCTGGTTCGAGTCGGACGCGGTGTTCATCGAGGAGGCGCCGCCCGGCCCGCAGGCCGACGTGCGGCGCTACCGCTTCACGCCCCGGCTCGGGCAGGGCTGGATGGAGATGCGCCAGATCGACCAGGGCCTGGTCATCGGCCGCTCGGCGATGACCGCGCGCCAGTCCTTCCGCCACGCCTACGACTGGACGCCCGACGCCGCGAGCTTCGGCATGCTGCTGTCCGGCAGCATGGAACTGGGCCTGCCGCGGCGGCGGCACGTGGCGCAGGGCGCGGACGTGCTCGTGTGCGCGGGCGACATGGGCCGGGGCCACAGCGTCTCGTCATCGGGGCCGGTGAGCGGTATCTCCATCAGCCTGCCGCCGCCGATGGCGCTGGCGCTGCGCGAGGAAGGGCTGGAGTTCTTCCGCCACGGCGCGCGCGTGCTCGCACCCAGCGCCGGCTGCGCCGCGCGGCTGCGTGGCCTGGCGCTGCGCATGCTGGCGCTGCCGGCGGCGGGCTCGACCTTGCACCGCCTCGCGCAGGAGGCGCTGGCGCTGGAACTCATCACGCTGGTCGCGGGCCTGGAAACGTCCCGCGCCCGCCCGTGCGCGGACCATCCGCGCTGGCGCGCGGCGGTCGGCGCGGCCATCGACATCCTGCATGCCGAATGGGACCAGCCGCACACCATCACCGGCCTGGCGCGGCGCGTGGGCATGAACGAGTGCTACCTCAAGTCCATGTTCCGCGAACGCACGGGCGAGGGCGTTGCCGCCTACCTGCGCCGCCTGCGCATGGAACATGCCCGCGCGCTCATCGCGCAGGGCGGCTGCACGGTGCAGCAGGCCGCCGCCCTGGCGGGCTACGCCAACCCCAGCCACTTCGCCCAGGCCTTCCGGCGCGTGCACGGCGTACTGCCGTCGCAGATCTGAAGGCAAGGCTGAACGCCTGAATTTCCCGCGCGGGGCTGCGCATTTCCCGCTCCGGGTGGACGCATGGCGTGCCGCCCGGAAGAATCGGCCGCTATTCAGCCCACAGCCAGCCGCCGGCAAGCCATACGGGGCCATGTGCCATCTTGAAAGGCTTGTTCATGCAGCGCTGTGCGCAGGGCGGGGCCGCCCGCCGTCCGTTCATCCACGTTTCTTTGCTCCCATGCGCGCTGGCGTGCGCCGCGCTGTGCGCAGGCCTGGCCGCGCAGGCGCAGGCGCAGACGGGGCCGGCGCTGGAGGCCGTCACCGTGCGCGCGCGCCTGGTGGAGGAGGCGGCGCGCGAGGTGCCGTTCACCGTGGACGTACTCGATGGGCAGGCACTGGAGGAGCGCGGCATGTATTCGCTGGAAGACGCGCTGCGCGCCGTGCCGGGCGTGGAGGTCAACTCCTACGGCGATACCGCCAACACCAACGTGCGCATCCGCGGCATGGGCGCGCTGCAGAAAGTCAGCGGCGAGGACAGCTCCGTCACCTTCAGCATGGACGGCCTGCCCATGACCATTGGGAATGTCACCACCGCCACCTTCGACGTGGAGCGCGTGGAGGTGCTCAAGGGGCCGCAGGGCACGCTCTTCGGCAGCAACAGCGAGGCTGGCGCCATCAACGTCATCACGCGCAAGCCCACGCGCCATCTCGAAGGCTACGTGCGCGGCGAGGTCGGGCAGGAGGGCCAGCGCATGCTCGAAGGCGCGGTGAGTGGCCCCCTGGGTGCAACGCTGAGCGCGCGCCTGGCCGTGCGCGGCACTGCCAGCGACAACGTGGTGCGCGACGAGGCCAGCGGCGCGCCCCTGTCCCGGCCGCGCGACGGCGCGGTGCGCGGTGCGCTGCTGTGGCAGCCCACGGCGGCCACGCGGCTGACGCTGGGTGCGCAGCACGAATCGCTGCGCCGCCACGCCAGCATGTCGGCCCTGCGCCCCTATGGCGACCACCCGGTGATGGAGGCCACGCCCTACACCGACCGCGACCGCAAGACCGCCGACCGTTTCTGGGCCGTGCTGGAGCACGACCTGGACTTCGCCCGACTGACCTCGCTCACGGGCTACGCGCGCAGCACCTTTTTCCTGCCCGGCAACCCCTACGAGGGCACGCTGTTTCGCCGCCTGCTCGGCGAGGCGCCGCAGGGTGGCTACTTCGCCTTCGACCAGGCCGAGCGCGGCTGGTCGCAGGAGCTGCGCCTGGCCTCCCGGCCCGAGGACGCGGTGTTCTGGGTGGCCGGCCTGCACCTGCGCCACGGCAAGCGTCGCATGGACATGCCCGGCGGCGCCGACGCCTACTACCTTGAGAGCCCGTACAACGCTGACATCTACCGCAGTACCGACCACAGGAGCCGCGCGCTGTTCGGCGAGGCGACGTGGCCCGTGGCCGAGCGCCTCAAGCTCACCGGCGGCCTGCGCCACACCTGGGAACACAAGCGCTACGACGCCACCTGGGCCGCCTCCGCCACGAACCCCAGTCCCTGGCGCGAGGTGCAGGACCACGATCGCCTCACGGACCGCTACACCACGGGCCGCATGGCGCTCACCTGGGCGGCCACGGCGCAAACCAGCCTCTACGGCGTGGCCGCGCGCGGCTACAAGAGCGGCGGCTACAACGACAGCGGCACCAACATCGCAGCGGGCGGGCGCGACCTGCCCTATGGCCCGGCGCGCGTGCGCAGCCTGGAGCTGGGCGTGAAGCACGAGCGCGCGGACGGACGCCTGGGCCTGTCGGCCGCCGTGTTCCACAACCAGGGCCGGGGCGACCATGTGCTGGTGTTCGACACGCTGACCTTTTCCACCCAGGCCGAGAACATGGACACGCGCAGCAAGGGCCTGGAGGTGTCGGGCTTCTGGAAGCCCGGCGCGGGCCTGACGGTAACGGGCGGCCTGGCCCTCACGCGCGCCACCATCACTGGCATCCCGGCCGCCAGCGTGGCGGGGGCGGCCGTGGGCAACCGCGTGCCCGACAGCCCGCGCTGGAGCGGCTCGCTGGCCGTTGCGCACCGCATGCCCATCGCCGCGTTCTTCGGACTGGCCTCCCCCGTATTGCAGACGCAGCTCACCGCGCGTTTGGTGGGCGACCGCGCGGCCGACCCGCAGAACGGCTTTCTGCTGCCACGCTACCACCAGCTCGACCTGCGCGTGGGCGTGGCGGGCGGCAACGCCGAGTTCTACCTGTGGGGGCGCAATCTCACCAACCAGCGCTACGACCTCTACGGCTACTACTACCCGCCGTACTACGAGGGCGGGCCGGACGCCACCATCGGCATGCCTTCGCGCGGACGCACCCTGGGCGTGGGCATGGCCTGGTATTTCTGACGCTGATCCGAGCCTGAATTTCCGCCTTGGAGCACTCTATTTCCCGCCGGGGCCTGATGTAGGCAAAGGGTTGAATAAAACTTTGTCGCATTCCGTTTCGTATTTTCAAGAACACCATGTCCAAGCCCTCGCACCGCCGCCCGTTCCTTCCCTTACGCCCCACTGCGTTCGCCGCCCTGTGGGTGGCGCTGGCTGCCGCGGCCCAGCCTGCGGATGAAGGCCGGGCAGTGGGCGCACAGCCCGTGAAAGAGCTGGAGCCCGTCGTGGTGCGTGCCCGCCTGGCCGACGAGGTGGCTCGCGAGGTGCCCTTCACCGTCAACGCCATCAGCGGCCAGGACATGGAGGAGCGCGGACTGCGTACGGTGGATGAGGCGCTGTGGCAGATCCCCGGCGTCGAGATGAACTCCAACGGCGGCGACTCGTGGAACGCCAACGTGCGCATCCGCGGCGTGGGCGCGCTGCAAAAGGTCAGCGGCGAGGATTCCTCGGTCGGCCTGACGGTGGACGGCCAGCCGATGATGACCGGCAACATCTCGTCCATGGGCTTCGACCTGGAGCGCATCGAAGTGCTCAAGGGCCCGCAGGGCACGCTGCTGGGCAACAACAGCGAGGCCGGCGCCATCAACGTCATCACCGCCAAGCCCACGCGGCACTTCGAGGGCTACGTGCGCTCGGAACTGGGCACTGGCCAGCAGCGCATGGCCGAGGGTGCGATCAGCGGCCCCCTGAGCGAGACCCTCAGCGCCCGCCTGGCGATGCGCGGTTTGGCCAGCGACCACTGGGTGCACGACTACCACACCGGCGGGCCCATCAGCCAGCCCCGGGACACTGGCGTGCGCGGCACGCTTCTGTGGCAACCCCTCGCCACGACGCGGCTCACGCTGACGGCTCAGCATGACAGCCTGCGCGGCCACCCCAACGTCTATGCCCTGCGCCCGTATGGCGACCCGCCGGTGCTGGACCGGAGCACCATCGACTGGATCGGCGACCACCGCAGCGTGGACCGCGTGGGCGCCACGCTGGAGCACGACCTGGGCTTCGCGCTGCTGACCTCGGTCACGGGCTACGTCAAGGCCGACACCTGGATGATGAACATCCCCTACGAGGGCAACAGCTACCGGCAACTGATCGGCATGGCGCCGGACAACGGCGGCTACTTCGTCATGCGCAACGGCGAGGAGACGACCTCGCAGGAGCTGCGCCTGTCCTCCAAGCCTGGCGACCGCGTGTTCTGGGTGGCCGGCCTGAACTGGCTGCGCCACCAGCGCGACGTGGACATGCCGTTCGGCGCCTTCGACCACTTCTATCCCACCAGCTACACCAACGGCTCCATGCTGCGCTACCTGGAGAGCACCAGCAGCGCCGTCTTTGGCGAGGCCACCTTCCCCGTCGCCGAGCGCCTGAAGCTGACCGCTGGCCTGCGCCACACCTGGGACCGCAAGCGCCAGCGCGCGAGCTGGCAGGCCGTGCCGGGCAACGACAGCCCCATTCGCTACGCGGAGGACGACGATACGCTGCGCGACCACTACACCACCGGGCGCCTGGGCCTGAGCTGGGTGCTGGATGCGCAGACCAACCTCTACGCGATGGCCTCGCGCGGCTACAAGAGCGGCGGCTATAACGACTGGGGCACCAACGTCACCCAGGGCGGCAAGGACACGCCCTACGCTGCCGCGCGCGTCAACGCCGTGGAAATCGGCGCCAAGCATGAAAGCGCCGACGGCCGCTTTGGCCTGAATGCCGCGCTGTTCGAGTCGCGCGGCAAGGGCGACCACCTGCTGTTCTTCGACACCGTGAACTTCGGCATGTATGCCGAGAACGCGGATACGCGCAGCCGCGGGCTGGAGCTCTCGGGCTTCTGGAAGCCCGCCGCCGGCCTGACGCTGGACGCGGCCCTGGCCTATACCGACGCCAAGATCACCGGCGTGGCCGCCACCAGCACCTCGGGCGCGGCGGCGGGCAACCGCGTGCCCGACAGCCCGAAGTGGAGCGGCAGCATCGGCGTGCAGTACCGCATGCCCTTGGGCGCGTTCATGGGCTGGCAGTCGCCCGTGTGGAGCACGCGCATCGCCGCCCGCCTCGCCAGCAGCCGCGCGGGCGATCCGCAGAACAATTTCACGCTGCCTGGCTACCACCAGATCGACCTGCGCACCGGCGTCTCGGGCGGCAAGACCGAGCTGTACCTGTGGGTCAAGAACCTGACCGACAAGCGCTACGACTCCTTCGGCTACTACTACCCGGCGATGGTTGAAGGCGGGCCGGACGCCGTCATGGGGCTGCCCGTGCGCGGGCGCACCGTGGGCGTGGGCTTCGCCTACTACTTCTGATGCGGCGCACGACCTGGATCGGCCTGGCCGTCGTAGTGCTGGCCTGCTGTGTGGGTGTGGCGGCTTGGCGCGTGGCTGTGTCCCCGGTGAACGCAGCCCAGGTGGCCCAGGCGCGGGCGGACTGGGAAAAGCGCTGGATCACGCCGCTTGACCCGAACGTCTGCACCACCGAGCCGGGGCAGACCTCGCGCTTCATTGACGATGCCGCCGAACACGCCCTGCGCGTGGCGGGCGGCGTGCTGGACATCGACATCGACGCCGCCACCGGCAGCGCCCAGGGCACCTGGACGCTGCACGGCGTGCAGGCGCCGTGGGGCTGGCTGCACCTGCAGGCGCCGCCCGGGTTCACGCTGCGCGCCGCGCGTGCCCGGCAGGCATCGCTGGCCACCGAGGCGCGCGGCGGCCACATCGCCATCGCGCTCGATGCCTGCGCGCGCCAGGCGTGCGACGTGGCGCTCGACTTCAGCGCCGAACCCGGCGCGGGCCGCTGGCTGCCTGCCGAGCGCCTGCTGCCGCGCCTGGGGCTGGATGGCGATCGCGTGCTGCGCCACCCCGCCGAGCGCGCGCGCCACGGCCTGCCCGGCTTCGTGACCCTGCCCGATCACCTGGCCGCCGTGGCGCTCGCGGGCGTGGCCCCGGCGGGCGCATGGCGCTGGCAGGCGCGCGTGCGGCAGGGTGCATCCACCACCGTTTCCAGCGGCCAGACCAGCGGCGCGCTGGACTTCGTGTTTTCCGCGCCCCATGAAAGCGCCGAAGCACTGGCCGCCGAGGCCCAGGCCATGCACGCCTGCGTGGCCGCGCGCATGGGCGATGCGCCGCAGGTAGCGGCCGTCGCTTACGCGCCAGAGGCTGCGCCGGCGCGCCTGTCGGCGGGCACGCTGTGGCTGCCGCCGGCGCTGCGGGACGACCCGGCGCTGCGCCGCGCCGAGATGACGCGCGCCATCGCGCTGCGCCACGTGGCCGACGCCGGCCGGCTGCGCCAGACACGCGGCGCGCAGTGGCTTGCCAGCGGCCTGCCGGGCGCCGTCGGGCTGCTCTGCGCCACCGAGCACGAAGCACCCGCCGCCGCGCAGGCGCTGCTGCAGCGCGCCTCGGCCCAGGCCACGCAAGCCTTGCAGGCGCAGGCGGGCGAAGTGGGCGCCGTGGCCTTCGCTGCCTTCGACGGCTGGGTGCGCGACTACGCGCCGCTGGCCGCGCTCGACCCCGTGCGCCGCCTGAGCACTGCACAAATCCAGACCCTGCTGGCCGAATTGGGCGGCGGCGTGCGCATCCAGTACGCGCTCTCCGCCGCGCTCGGCACGCCGCGCGCCACGCTGGCGTTGAGCATGCCGCTGGCCACCGACCTGCGCACCGGCGCGGGCGGGCGGCTGGAGGGCGAGCGCTGGCGTTGGCAGCAGGGCGGCTGGAAGCGCCTCACGGCCTTCGACCAGGGCTGGGCGCTGGCCGGCACCCCGGCCGATGGCGCGCTGTGGCTCGACGCCTGGCCCGGCTACGAGCGTGATTTCGCCGACAACCTCGCCGCGCCGATGCTGGCGGCGGCCCCGCATCCATTCAGTCCACCCCATTTCGCTGGAGAAACACCATGAAAAGACGCCAAATCCTCAAATATTCCGCCAGCCTGCCGTTGCTGGGCGGCTCCACGCTGCTGCTCAAGGCCTGCGGCGGCAGTGGCGGCGATGGCGGCGCGCAGCCCAAGGGCACGCTGCCCATCCCCGCGCTGGTGCGCGCCGACGCGGCCACGCCCGTCACGCTGAAGATCCAGAAGGGCCAGTACGAATTCCTCTCCGGCAAGAAGTCCGACACCTTCGGCATCAACGGTGCGCTGCTCGGCCCGGCGCTGCTGGTGAAAAGCGGCGCGCAGTTCAACGTGCGCGTGGAGAACGCGCTGGACGAAGACTCCGTGCTGCACTGGCACGGCCTGCTGGTCGATGGCGGCAGTGACGGCGGCCCCGCGTCCGCCGTCGGGCCGGGCAAGGGCTATGCGGTGAAAACTGCCGTCAGCCAGCCGGCGGCCACGCTCTGGTACCACGCCCACCCGCACATGCGCACCGGCTTTCAGACCGCGATGGGCGTAGGCGGCCTGCTGGTCGTCGAGGACGATGCCAGCGCCGCGCTGGGCCTGCCCCACACCTGGGGCGAGGACGACGTGCCCCTGGTGCTGCAGGACAAGTACCTGAACGCCGACGGCAAGCTCACCTACAAGCTCAACCACAACACCGTGGGCCTGGGCTGGTTCGGCCAGCACATGTTCGTCAACGGCGTGCAGCAGCCCACGCACTACGCGCCGCGCGGCTGGGTGCGGCTGCGCCTGCTCAACGCCTGCAACGCGCGCGTGCTCAAGCTGCGGCTGGGTGACCACGCCGCGTTCCAGGTGATCGCCAGCGACGGCGGCCTGCTGGCCGCGCCCGTGCCGGTGACGGAACTGGTGCTGGCGGCGGCCGAGCGCTTCGAGATCCTGGTCGATGGCTCCGCCGGCCAGCCCATCGAGCTGGTCATGGCGCGCTACGACGAACAGTACGGCGCCAACGCCGCGCCGTTCGACGTGGACCGCACGCTGCTCACCATCCACCCCACGCTGCCCGCGAAGAACGGCCTGCTGCCGCCTCTGCTGGCCGAGCTGCCCGAGGCGCAGGCGCCGCAGGGCGCGCGCGAGCGCCACATCACCTTCCAGCTGATGGGGCACTTCCCCATCGACCCCGACCCCACCGGCCCGCTGCCGGAGATCTGGCCCTTCGACTTCGCCTGGAACGAGGAGGACTCCGTCTTCGACGACCACACGCTCGCGCACATCAACCAGATCGAGGTGGATGGCGCGCCGATGGAATCGTTCAGCCTGGACACGGCCGGCTTCAGCGTGCCGCGCGGCAGTTACGAGAAATGGCGGCTCACGCTGCGCACGGGCGACGTGTACCCGCACCCGTTCCACGTGCATGGCACGCAGTTCCGCATCCTCGCCATCAACGGCGGCGCGGTGCCCGCGCACCTGCAAGGCTGGAAGGACACCGTGAATATCCCGGGCGCGGCCAATATCCGCGGTGAGCCCGGCCACGTGGACGTGCTGGTGCGCTTCGACCATGCGGCGGCCATGCCGCACCCGTACATGGTGCACTGCCACAACCTCGAACACGAGGACGGCGGGATGATGCTCGGCTTCGAGGCGGTATGAGCGGGGTCGATCTCGGCGGCGTGCCCGAGACCATGCTGTGGACGCTGCACAACCGCGCCAGCGAATCACTGCGCCCGGACGGCATGCTGCGCGACCCCGAGGCCGAACGCATCTACCGCGCCATCGCCTACGACTGGCGGCGCAGCTTCGGCACGCCCGACGCCTCGCACGCCGTGCGCTCGCTGCAGTTCGACGAGGCGGTGCGCGGCTGGATGCGGCGCCACCGCGGCGGCACGGTGGTGGAGCTGGGCTGCGGGCTGGAGACGCAGTTCCAGCGCATCGACGACGGCCGGGTGCAGTGGCTGTGCGTGGACATGCCCGAGTCCATCGACGTGCGCGAGCGCTTCCTGCCGCCCGCGCCGCGCTGCCGCCACCTGCGTTGCAGTGCGCTCGATACGGCCTGGATCGACGAGGTCAACAGCGTGCGCGGCGTTTTCGTCACCGCGCAGGGGCTGTTGATGTACTTCACGGAAAGCCAGGTGCGCGGCCTGCTGCAAACCATCGCCCAGCGCCTGCCGGGCAGCGAAGTGATGTTCGACACCATCCCCGAATGGTTCTCGCGCATGACCACCGGCGAGCGCGGCCTGTGGCGCACGCCGCACTACCGCGTCCCGCCCATGCCCTGGGGCATCGCGCCCGCCGCGCTGCCTGCGCGGCTGCGCGCATGGCTGCCCACGCTGGAGGACGTGCGCGTGGTGCCGTACCGGCGCTTTCGCAGCTTCCCCGCCATGCTCATGCCCGCGCTGGGGCGGTTGCCGGGCCTGCGCGCCCTGGTGCCGGCCATGGCGCACGTGCGGCTGGGCGGGGCCGGGAATACAAGCCAAATCGGCCTCTAGCGCTTTCCATACAAGCGCTAGAAGCTATCAAAATGGGAGTAAAAAATACATGACCACATTCACCGGCCTCGAAGTGCGCGGCCTCGCCAAGACCTACGCGGGCGGTGTGCCCGCGCTGCAGGGCGTGGATTTGCGCGTGCCGCCCGGCCTCTACGGCCTGCTCGGCCCCAACGGCGCGGGCAAAAGCACGCTGATGCGCACCCTCGCCACGCTGCAGCGGCCCGATGCGGGCAGCATCCTGCTCGACGGCGTGGACGTGCTCGCCGACCCGCACCACCTGCGCCAGCGCCTGGGCTACCTGCCGCAGCAGATCGGCGCCTACCCCGGCGTCAGCGCGCGCAGCCTGCTGGAGCGCTTCGCCTGGCTCAAGGGCCGCACCGATGCGCGCGCGCGCCGCGCCGAGGTCGATGCGCTGCTCGACCAGGTGAACCTGGCCGATGCTGCGCAGCGCGCCGTCGCTACCTACTCGGGCGGCATGCTGCGGCGCTTCGGCATCGCGCTGGCGCTGATTGGCTCGCCGCGCCTGCTGGTGGTCGATGAACCCACGGCGGGGCTCGACCCGGCTGAGCGCAACCGCTTCCACCGCGTGCTGGCCGACGTGGCGCAGGGCGCTGTGGTGCTGCTGTCCACGCATATCGTCGAAGACGTGCAGAACCTCTGCGCGCGCCTGGCCATCCTGGCGGGCGGGCGCGTGGTGGCCGAGGGCACGCCCGCCGAACTGGCCGCGCCGCTGGCGGGTCGCCTGTGGGAAAGCGTGGTGCCGCACGGCGTGCCGCTGCCGACGGGTGCGCTGCACCTGGCCGCCGCGCCGCAGGGCACGCGCGCGGTGGTGCACGGCGAGCGGCCCGGTGACGCCTTCGCGCCGCGCACGCCCGACCTGGAAGATGCCTACTACCTTGCCCTGGCCAGCGCAGGCATGGCCCACCAAGCCGAGGCCGCCTGATGCGCGCCCCCCACGTACTGGCGCGCGAAGCCGCCGCCGAATTCCGCGCGGGCCTGGCGGGCGGCATCGCGCCGCTGATCTTCACCGGCCTCACCGCCTACCTGCTGCTGGTGCTGTCCGACGCGGGCTACATGCGCGACATGAACGCGGCCGACGTGCCGCGCAACGCGCCCATGCTGGTCTATCTGATGACGCCGGGCATGTCCTTCTTCCTGTTCTTCGCCTGGGCCTGGGTGTTCGGCCAGTGCGTGGCGCGCGAGCGGCAGGCACAGCTGCACGAGGTGGTGCTGGCCGCGCCCGTGCCGCTGGCGGCGCTGCTCGCCGGGCGCTGGCTGGGCGCCTGGGGCGTGGCGCTGCTGCTGGGCGCGTCGCAGGCCGTGGGCTTCGTGGCCGCGCCGCTGCTGGAGGCGGCGGGGCTGGTGCCCGCGGGCAGCATGGGCCCCACGCCCTGGGCGGCCCTCGCCTGGAGCTGGCTGATCTACATCGTGCCGCTGTCGGCCGGCTGCGGCGCGCTGTACCTGCTGGCCGCACTGCGCACGCGCGGCATGGCCGGGCCGTTCGCCGTGGCGGCGCTGCTGTGCGTGGCGTGGATGACGGCCATGGTCGTCATCAAGGAAGGGCACATCAGCGATTTCCTCGTGGCGCTGATCGACCCCTCGGGCTTCGGCGAGGCCGAGCGCCAGGTACTCGACTGGACGCCGCAGGAAAAGCGCGGCGCGCTCATCGCCGTCACGCCGGGCTTTGCGCTCAACCGCGTGCTGTGGGGCCTGGCACCCGTGCTGTGGCTGGCCTGGGCGCTGCCGCGCGTGCGGCGCGAGCGGCTGGTGCTGGAGGCGCCGGCCGTCGTCAAACCCGCGCGCCAGCCGGGCAACCCAGCCCCGTGCGCGGCGGCCATGCCAGCGGCTGCCCGGCCCACCTCCTGGTGGCGCGCCCTGTGGCAGGAGGCACGCTGGCAGGCCGCCCAGGTGCTGCGCAGCCGGGCCGCGTGGCTCGGTGGCGCGCTGTTCGTGGCGATGTGCGTGGCCAGCGCGTTCGCGCATGTCGTCGGCCATGCCGAAGGGCCGATGGTGCCCAGCCCCGAGCTGCTGGGGCCGCTGATGTTCAAGTTCACCTTCCTCATCGCCATCTTCGTCATGGCGGGGCTGGCGGGCGGCATGGCGCGGCGCGACGAGCGCGGCGGCTTCGCCGAAATGGCCGACGCCGCACCCATGCCCGTGGCGCTGCGCTTCGCGGCGTGCTGCATCGCCGTGGGTGCCGTGGCCTTCGTGCTGGTGCAACTGGTGGCCCTGTCCAGCCTGATCGTCACGGCCATTGCCGCGCCGCAGGCGTTCAGCCTCTGGCAGCCCGTGGCCCTGCAGGCGCTGCGCCATTGGCCCGCGCTCATGGAGGTGGCCGTGCTGGTGCTGCTGGTGCATGCGCTGGTGCGCCGTGCGGGCGTGGCGCATGCGGCGTCCATGCTGCTGGCTTTCGTGCTCGTCGTGAACCACGAAGCTGCGCTGGTCGACTATCCGCCGTACCAAATCGGGCTGCCCCTGCCCGCGACGATTTCCGCTGCCACGGGCTGGGGGCCATGGATCGCGCCCATGCTCGCGGGCGATGCCTGGAAGCTGGCGCTGGTGCTGCTGTTCGCCGCGCTGGCGGCCTTGGCTGTGCCACGCGGCACCGATGCGCGCTGGCGCGTGCGCCTGGCCGAGGCCGCGCAGCGCCTGCGCGGCCCGGCGGGCGCGGCGCTGGCCGTGGGTTTGGCAGGCACGGCCGCCACGGGCGCACTGCTGCATGCGCGACTGGTGGAAGAGGGCGGCTGGCAATCCCCCGCGCAGCAGCGCGCCGACGACGCGCAGTGGGAGCGCCGCTGGCTCCAGGATGGCGCGGGGCAGCAGGCCGCTTTCGCCACGGCCGGCGGCGAAGTGCAACTGCGCGTGCACCCCGCCACGCGCACCGTGCAGGGCGACTGGCTGCTGCACGGCGTGCAGGCGCCGCACGGCTGGCTGCATGCCGAACTGCCGCCGGATTTCACGCTGCACGCCGCGCAGGTGGACGGCGCCCCGGTGGCCGCCGAATCGGACCACGACCACATCGCCGTGCCCCTGGGCGACTGCGCTGCGGGCTGCGAAGTGCGGCTGTCCTTCACCGTCGCCCCGCGCGGCTGGACGGCCGAAGGCGAAACGCCGTGGCTCACGCCCGCCGGCGTGTGGCTGCGCGCGCAGGACGTGCTGCCGCGCCTGGGTTTCGACGCCGCCCGCCTGCTGCGCGTGCCCGCCGAGCGCATGGTTGCAGGACTGCCCGCCGAGGTGCAATTGCCCGCCTGGCAATCGTCGGTGGTGGCGCAGGGCGTGGCCCCGCCGGGCGACTGGCGCTGGCGCATCGCCATCGATGGCGAGGAGGTGCACGAAGGCCGCACCATGGGCGTGCTCGATTTCGCCGCCCTGCGCGCGCCGCGCCTGCACGCCACCACGGCCGGCGGCCTGCAGGTGCTGCACGACGCCACGCGCGCCGCCACCGCGCAGGCCGTGGCGCGCGACGTGCAGGACATGCAGGCCTGCGTGGCGCGGCGCCTCGGCGCATCCATCGCCGTGGACACCATCGCCCAGACCCCGCGCGAACTCGGCGAGCCGCTGCTGGCCGGCGGCCTGCTCTGGCTGCCCGAAGGCCCGCACTGGGACGTGGCCGAGACAGGAGTGGGCCGCACCAAGCGCCGCGCCGCCATCGCCCGCGCGCTGGCCGCGCGCCACGTGGCCGACGCCGCCGCGCTGCGCCAGGGCCCGGGCGGGCAGTGGCTGGCCCACGGCCTGCCGGGCGCCATCGGCCTGTTGTGCGTGGCCGAATCCGGCGATGCGCCCTTTGTGCAGGGCCTGATGACCCGCGCCTCGGCCGAAGCCACGCAGGCGCTCGCCGCCAGCACCGCGCCCGTCGGCCCGCTGGCGCTCGCGCCCTACGACGGCTGGGCGCAACACCACGCGCCGCTGGCCGCGCTGCACGCGGTGCAGCAGCTGGATGCCGATGCGCTGGCCGCCCTGCTAACGGCGGTGCGCGGCGGCATGGAGGTGGAGCAGGCGCTGGCGCAGACCTGGGGCGCGGAATACGCGGCCTGGATGCTGGGGCCGCCGCTGGCCTCAGACCTGCACGCCGATGGCACCGGCGAGCGCTGGCGCTGGAGCGCGGGCGGCTGGCAGAGCACCGGCCGGGCCGAGGGCGCGTGGCGCCTGGGCGATGCGCTGTGGCTGGACGGTTGGCCCGCCTATGAGCGTTCGCCGGCGGACAACGTGCAGAAAGAATAGCTGCCAGCGCTTGCCATACAACGGTTTCAAAAGGAAAGTTATCCGAAGTCCTTGTATGGCAAGCGCAAGCAGCTATCAAATGGGAAGCATCAAGCCGCCACGATGCGCCCACGCCCCGCCGCGCCGGCCTGCACCTGCAGCGAGCGGTCGGTGCTGGCGGTGTAGGTGCGCGAGGTGATGGTGCTCACGTACACCCAGTCGGCGCGGCAGGCCGTGGGCGTGGCCGTCACCACCATGTAGCCGCGGCGCGACGTGTCGCAGTACTTGAGCGTCGCGATGAGCTGTTGCAGCGCGCCCGCGAGCAGGGCAGGGTTCTCGTTGGGCAGGTATTCCTCGAAGCCGGGCGAGCTGACCGACGAAGTGGCGAACTCCACGCCCACGGCGTTGCCCTGCATGTCCTGCAGTTCGTTGGCCCAGGCGTTGTGCGTGTCGCCGGCGAGCACCACGAGGTTCTTGTCCAGCGCGCGTGCCATGCCGAGCACCGTCTCGCGCGCGGCCTGGTAGCCGTCCCAGGCGTCGAGGTTGTAGGGAATGGCGGGTTGCGCCAGGACGGCCTTTTCCGCCGCCGTGAGCGTGGCGGGGGCCGCCTGGGCCTTGGCCACGAGGGCGGCGTACTGCGATACCGACACGCCCGCGCCGGGCTGCAGGGTTTCGATGAGGATGGGCGCCGGAATGTTCATGCGCCCCATCAGCACCTGCTGGCCCAGCACCTGCCAGGTGGCGGCGGAGGCGGCCATCTGCTGCTGCAGCCACTGCGTTTGTGCCGCGCCCATGAGCTGGCGCGCCGGGTTGCCCACGGCGGCGGTGAAGCCGGCGGCATCCACACCGGCGGGCGTGAAGAAGTCGGTGTAGTCGAGCTGCTCGTCGCGCCCGATCACGCGCGTGTCGAGCATGTGCAGCGCCATGAGGTCGCCGAAGGCGAAGCTGCGGTAGATCTGCTCGGGCGTGGCGGTGCGCGTGGGCATCCACTCGTGGTAGGCCTGCATGGCGGCGGCCTTGCGCGCGGCGAAGCTGCCTTCGCTGGCCTGGTGGTTCTCGGCGCCGCCGCTCCAGGTGTCATTGGCGATCTCGTGGTCGTCCCACACGGCGATCATGGGCGCGGCGGCGTGCAGGGCCTGCAGGTCGGGGTCGCTCTTGTACTGGGCGTGGCGCTGGCGGTAGTCGGCCAGCGAGAGGATTTCATTGGCGGGCTGCGACAGGCGGCCCAGCGCCGCCGCGTTGCCGGATGCGTAGCCGCCCTGGCCGTATTCGTAGATGTAGTCGCCCAGGTGCACCGTGGCATCCAGGTCGTTGCGGCGCGCCGCGTCGGCGTAGACGTTGAAGTAGCCGGCCGGGTAGTTGGCGCACGAGAACACCGCCAGCCTGGCCTGCGCCACCGCGCCCGTGGGCAGCGTGCGCGTGCGCGCCACCGGCGAGGTGGCGGCGTAGGCGCGGAAGCGGAAGTGGTAGGCCGTGGCGGGCTGGAGCCCGGTGGCGTCCACTTTCACGGTGAAGTCCCTGGCGGCGGCGGCCGTGGCGTCGCCGCGCGCCACGATGGTGGCGAAGGCGGCGTCGCTGGCCAGCTCCCATTGCACGGGAATGTCGGCCTGGTGGCCCGTGGGCGGCGTCACGCGCGTCCACAGCACCACGCGGTCGGCCAGCGGGTCGCCGCTGGCCACGCCATGGGCAAAGCGCACGTCCGGCGTGGAGCCACCGCCGTCGCCGCCACCGCCACAGGCGGCCAGGGGCAGGGCAGCGGCCGCGCCGGCGCCCCAGGCCAGCTGGCGCACGAAGCGGCGGCGCCCTTCGTCGCGCGGCGCGGGGGCGGTGTCGCGGAAGGCGTTGTGCAGGGGGTGGGGGCGTTGGGTCATGGGGCGCTTCTCCTGGGCGGTCAAATCGCACCAGCGTCGCGCCCCGGCATGACAGCCTTGTGAAAGGCTTGGCCGCCCCGGGGCCATGGAGGCGTCAAAAAGGGCTGCAGCGCTTGCGTGGAAAGCGCTGGCAGCTCTTATTTCGAGAGCGTCTTGAACACCTCGCGCGCGGCAGCGACGGTGGCGTCGATGTCCTGCGCGGTGTGGGCGGCGCTCACGAAGCCCGCCTCGTACAGCGCGGGTGCGATGTACACGCCGCGCTCCAGCAGGCCGTGGAAGAGCTGGTTGAAGCGCGCGCCGTCGGTCTTGAGTACCTCGGGGTAGTTCTGCGGCAGTTGCGGCAGCAGGAAGAAGCCGAACATGCCGCCCTCGCTGTCGGCGCAGAAATCCACGCCTTCGGCCTTGGCCGCGTCCGCCAGACCGTCGATCAGCGTGCGTGTGCGCGCGGCCAGTTGCTCGTAGAAGCCGGGCTTGGCGATCTCGCGCAGCGTGGCGAGGCCGCAGGCCGTGGCCACGGGGTTGCCCGATAGCGTGCCGGCCTGGTACACCGGGCCGAGCGGTGCGAGCTGCTCCATGATGGCGCGCGGGCCGCCGAAGGCCGCCAGCGGCATGCCGCCGCCGATGACCTTGCCGAGCACGGTGAGGTCGGGCGCGAAGCCGGGGATCTGCTGCGCGTACAGGCCCTGCGCGCTGCCCAGCGCCACGCGGAAGCCCGTCATCACCTCGTCGATGACCAGCAGCGCGCCGTGCTGCGTGCACAGCGCGCGCGCGCGGCGCATGAAGGCCGTGGTGGCGCGCACGAAGTTCATGTTGCCCGCGATGGGCTCCATGATCACGCAGGCGACGTCCTTGCCGTGCAGGGCGAAGGCTTCTTCCAATTGGGCCACGTCGTTGTATTCGAGCACCAGCGTGTCGCGCACCACCTCGGGCGGCACGCCGGCGCTGGTGGCGTGGCCGAAGGTGGCCAGGCCCGAGCCGGCCTTGACCAGCAGCGAGTCGGCGTGGCCGTGGTAGCAGCCGTTGAACTTGATGATCTTGCTGCGCCCCGTGGCGCCGCGCGCCAGGCGGATGGCGCTCATGCCGGCCTCGGTGCCGGAGCTGACCAGGCGGATCATCTCCATCGACGGCACGTGGCGGATGATCTCCTCGGCCAGCTCCACCTCGCGCTCGGTGGGCGCGCCGAAGCTGAAGCCCTCCAGTGCGGCCTTCTGCACGGCCTCCAGCACGGCCGGGTGGCCGTGGCCCAGGATCATCGGGCCCCAGGAGCCGATGTAGTCGATGTAGCGCGTGCCGTTGGCGTCCCAGAAGTGGGCGCCTTGCGCGCGCTGCACGAAGCGCGGCGTGCCGCCGACGGCCTTGAAGGCGCGCACGGGCGAGTTCACGCCGCCGGGAATCAGCGCCTTGGCGCGCTCGAACAGGGAGAGGTTGAGGTCAGTGCTGGGTGTCATGGGGTGGCATCACGAAGCCCTCCAGGGGCTGCGTATCTTCAAAGGAGGTGGCGCTGTCGTCTTCGTCCGTGCTTTCGGCCCAGAACATGCGGTCGGGCAGCACGTGGCCCATGCCGGGGCGGAAGCCGTGGTCCAGGCAGCGGTCGAGGTAGGCCAGCGCCTCGCTCGTGGCCTCGCCCAGGTCGCTGCCATTGGCGATCAGCGCCGCGAGAGTGGCCGAGAGCGTGTCGCCCGCGCCGGCGAAGGTGGCGTCGAACAGCTCGAACTTGCCGCTGCCCAGCACCGCCTGGGCCGAGGCCAGCACGTTCTCCAGATGCTGTTCGGGGGCGGGAATGCCGGTCACCAGCACATAGGGCACACCCTGCTCGGCCGCCGCCTTGGCGATGTCGCGTGCCGAGGGGCTGCGCGTGCCGCTCCACTCGGGCAGCAGCCAGCGCCAGAGGGTGCTGTGGTTGCCGACCAACACCGACGCCTGCGGTAGAAGTAACTCTCTGAAAGCATCGTGGTACTGGTCGACGCGGTCGTCATGCCACCACGACAGGTTGGGCATGTAGGCGATCAGCGGCACCTCGGCGTAATCGGTGGCGATTTCCGCGATGGCGCTCAGGTTCTCGGGGCTGCCGGCGAAGCCGACCTTGATGGCCTGGACGGGAAGGTCCTCCAGCACGGCGCGCGCCTGCTCGGCGACGGCCTCGTCGTCGAAGCAGAAATGCTCGAACACCTCGGCGGTATCACGGGCGTAGGCGCCGGTGACCACGGCCACCGGATGGCCGCCGACCGCGGCGATGCTGGTGATGTCGCCCGTGAGCCCGCCGGCACCGCTGGGGTCGCTGGCGTTGAACACCAGAACGCAGGCGGGAAGGGCGTCGCTGGCTTCGTCGTCGGTCGTCGGGGGGAGGGGAGTGGAGGAGGTTGGCATCCTGGCGACCGGGGGGAGCGCCAAAGCCGCAGCCCAGGTTTATCACTAGCTACAATCGTTGCATTCTATGTGAAGGCCCATTAAGCTGTGACGGAACCTGCAACCTGGATGTGCGTGATCTGTGGATGGATATATGACGAGGCAAAAGGTTCCCCAGAGCACGGCATAGCCCCCAGCACCCTCTGGGGGCCGTTGTCCGCGCATGCGGGTTGTCCCGAGTGCGGTGCGCGTCATGAAGATTTTGAAGAAGTTCAGGCCTGAAAACGGATGTAGCCTGCGCTGTGTGTTTTTCTCTGTCAGGAGCTCCAAGAATTGACTACGACCGGCACTTCCTTCAAGGTTCTCGTGGTGGACGACAGCAATACGATCCGCCGCAGTGCCGAGATTTTTCTCAAGCAGGGCGGCCACGAGGTCTTGCTGGCCGACGATGGCTTCGACGCCCTGGCCAAGGTCAATGATTACCAGCCCCAGCTGATCTTCTGCGACATCCTCATGCCTAAGCTCGATGGTTACCAGACCTGCGCCATCATCAAGCGCAACGCGCGCTTCGCCAATACGCCCGTCGTCATGCTGTCCTCGAAGGATGGCGTCTTTGACAAGGCGCGCGGCCGCATGGTCGGCTGCCAGGAATATTTGACCAAACCATTTACCAAAGACCAGTTGCTGCAGGCCGTGCAGCAATTTGGCAGTTCCCAGCAAGGAGTGAAGTAATGCCCATTCAGAAAGTCCTGGTCGTTGACGATTCGAAGACCGAGTTGATGTTTCTGACCGATTTGCTGCAAAAGAAAGGCATGCAGGTGCGCACGGCGGAAAACGCCGACGAAGCGTTCCGCCGCCTTGCCGAGGAAAAGCCCGACCTGATTCTCATGGACGTGGTCATGCCCGGGCAGAACGGGTTCCAGCTCACGCGCGCCATTTCGCGTGATCCGCAGTACGCCGATGTACCCATCATCATGTGCACGAGCAAGAACCAGGAAACCGACCGTGTGTGGGGGATGCGCCAGGGGGCGCGCGGCTACATCACGAAACCGGTGGACCCGGCGGAACTGCAGGCCAAGATCGACGCGCTGAACTGAAGGCTCCCAGCCGTCGTCCATGGCTAATCGCGAAGCTCTCAGAGAACTCCAGACCCGGCTCGCTGGCCGCCTGCAGGCAGCAGGCGAGGGTGTGTCGGTTTCATCCTGGCTGGCGGTGGAATCCGCAGGCCAGCGTTACCTGATGCCATTGGGGCAATCGGGTGAAATTTTTGCATGGCCGGGCGTGCAGCCCGTGCCCTATACACAGAAGTGGTTCCTGGGTGTCGCCAACTTGCGCGGAACCTTGGTGGGCGTCGTCGATCTCGCGGCGCTACTGGGGCAGCCCAGCGTGCGTTCAGAGCAGGGCCTGGGCGAAACCAGCCTGCTGGCGTTCAACGGCGCGCTTGAAGTCAACGCCGCGCTGCTGGTCGATCGCCTGTCGGGTTTGCGCGGGCTGGATGCCTTCGTCTCCTCCGAGCCTGCGCCGCAGGGCGCGCCTTCTTACTACGGCTCCATCTACGTTGACAGCCAGGGCCAGCGCTGGCAAGAGCTGAATCTGCAAACCCTCTCGCAGCACCCCACCTTCCTGGGTATCGGTGCTTGAGTTTTTTCTGTGCAAGGCAGAACCATGTCTTTCGTCAATCAATTCGGGAAATTGTTCAACCGCAAAGCCGCTGCGCCAGAAACGCAGGAGGGGGCCGACCCCTTGGACGCAGCGATGGTGCTGGACAATTCCCCGCTGCGCGAGGCTTACCAGGCCGATGCCATGAACAGCGTCCAGGGCGAGCCTGACGCCTCGCGGCTTGGCGAGGCGGCAGCCGCCGACGAGGATCTGGTGACCCTGCCGGTGCTGGGCAGCGCTACGGCGGCGCAGCACCAGCGCCGTCTTTTCGCCCTTGCGGGCGTGGGGGCCGTGGTGCTGGCATTGATCGCCGGGTGGGTGCTGCAGCAGGCCGAGCGCTCCGGCCGCCAACTGACGGCGACCGGCCAGTCCCTGATGCAGTCGCAGCGTCTAGCGAAGTCCGTGTCGCAGGCGTTGGTGGGCAGTCCGCAGGCCTTCCCGGAAGTGGCGGACAGTTCAGGCGTGTTGGCGCGCAACGTGCGCGCGCTCACGATTGGCGACGGCGACCTGGGGGTGCAGGCGCTGGGCGAATCCTTCAAAACTGACATGGAGGCGGTCAATCCCCTGGTGGAGCGTGCCGAGCGCAACGCGGGCATGGTGATGGGGCAGCAGAAGATCCTGACCCAGGTGGGCGATGCGTTGCGTACCATCAACCGCCAGTCGGCCGACCTGCTGGAAATCGCGGAGACCGTTTCTTCCCTCAAGCTGCAGCACAACGCTTCCCCGTCGGAGGTTTCCGCTGCGGGCCAACTGGTGATGTTGACGCAGCGTATCGGCAAGTCGGCTAACGAGTTCCAGACCACCGAGGGCGTGAGCCCCGAAGCGGTGTTCCTGCTCGGCAAGGACTTGAACTCCTTCAAGGAGGTTGCACAGGGCCTGCTCGACGGCAGTGCCGAGCTGCGCCTGCCCGCTTCCAAGGACGCCCAGACACGTGAGCAACTGGAGGCGCTGATCCAGCTCTATGAGCAGACGCGTACCCAGGCCAGCGCCATCCTGGGCAACCTGCAGGGCCTTGTTTCGGCGCGCGAAGCGCAGACGGCGATCATTGCCGACAGCGAGCCGCTGCGCCGTCAGCTCGAAGACCTGCAGACGAAGCTCTCGGCTCAGTCCGGCCTGGGGGCAGGGCAGCTTGCCGCGCTGGTTCTGGCGGGGCTGTTTGTGCTGTTGTGCGGCTTTGGTATTTCCCGGGTTCAGCTGCTTGACAGCCGTACGCGGCAGGTGGCTGCCGAGCAGCAGCAGCGCGAAGCACGCCGCCAGGAGCAGGAGGCCAAGCGCGTCAACGATGCCAACCAGGCCGCCATTCTGCGTTTGATGAACGAATTGCAGTCGGTCGCCGAGGGGGACTTGACGCAAGAAGCGACCGTGACCGAGGACATCACTGGCGCCATTGCCGACTCGGTGAACTACACGGTGGAGGAACTGCGCCTGCTGGTGGGAAGCGTGCAAAACACGGCGACCCGCGTGGCCCAGACCACGGCGCAGGTGGACAGCACGTCCACGGAACTGTTGGCGGCCTCTACCGAGCAGTTGCGCGAGATTCGTGAAACCGGTCGTTCGGTGCTCGATATGGCCTCGCGCATCAACGAGGTCTCTTCCCAGGCGCAGGAGTCTGCCTCGGTGGCGCGCCAGTCGCTGCAAGCCGCGGATTCCGGCCTTGAGGCCGTGCAGAACGCCATTGGCGGCATGAACGCCATCCGTGACCAGATCCAGGACACCTCCAAGCGTATCAAACGCCTGGGCGAGTCGTCGCAGGAGATCGGTGAAATCACCGAGCTGATTTCCGACATTACCGAGCAGACCAACGTGCTGGCCCTGAACGCCGCCATCCAGGCAGCGTCGGCGGGTGAAGCGGGCCGTGGCTTCTCGGTGGTGGCGGAAGAAGTGCAGCGCCTCGCCGAGCGCTCTGCGGACGCCACGCGCCAGATCTCGGCGTTGGTGAAGGCAATTCAGACCGACACCCAGGATGCCGTGGCCGCCATGGAGCGTTCCACGCAGGGCGTGGTGGAAGGTGCGCGCCTGTCCGATACCGCTGGCACGGCCCTGACCGAGATTGACCGCGTGTCCCGGCGCCTTGCCGAGCTGATCGAACAGATCTCATCCTCGACCTCGCGTGAAGCCGAATTGGCCAACGAAGTGGCGGACAACATCCAGCACATTTTCGCGGTGACCGAGCAAACCGGCGAGGGGACCCGCACCACGGCGCAGCAGGTGCGCGAGTTGTCGCACATGGCCGAGGAATTGCGTCAGTCGGTGGCACGTTTCAAGATCGCCTGACGCGGGCACGAGCATCAACCAAAAGGGACGGCCGATCTGCGGTAGGCCGCCAGGGACGGATCCATGTCATCTATTGAGGCAGCAAACGCAGCAGGCGTCGAGTGGGCGCACGGCGAGCAGGACCTGGGGCCCTTGGCCTGGGTGCTCGATGAACTGCGCAAGTCGCTCGACGGTGCGGCCAAGGCGATGCGTCGTTTCGTGCGCGACGCGGAACTGGCGCGAGAGTCCGATCTGGCGTCGCTCGATGCCGGCCCCCTGCGCATCGCGCGCCAGCAACTGCACCAGGCATGCGGAGCCCTGGAGATGGTGGGCATGGGCACACCGACGCTGCTGTTGCGCGCCATGGAAACCGTTGTGCAGAAGTACGTGCAGCGGCCCGAGCAATGCAGCGACGATGCCGCCGCCGTCATTGAGCGGGCCAGTTTTGCCCTGGTCGAGTATCTGGAAAGTGTCCTGGCTGGCAAGCCGGTTTCACCTGTTGCACTGTTTCCCCAGTACCGGGACGTCCAGGCGCTGGCGGGTGCCGAGCGAGTCCATCCTGCCGACCTTTGGCCAGCCGAGCGGCGTTTGCATGAGCCGGCGTTTCAGGTCAGTGCAGCGCCGCTGCCCTATGGCCCGGAGGCACGTGCGCGCCTCGATAGCGCGGTGCTGCGCATCGTCAAGTCGGCGGACCCTGCCGCGGCGGCGGCGATGCGCGATACCTGCCTGGGCTTCGTCGCGGCGCAGACGCAGCCCGCCGTGCGAACCTTCTGGCGGATCAGTGCGGCCTTTTTCGAGGCCATGGCCCAGCGCCTGCTGCCCGCTGACGTTTACGTCAAGCGTGTGGCTTCGCGGGTCCTGCTGCAGTACGCGGCTTTTGCCAAGGGTGAACAGGCCTTGCCGGACCGGCTGGTGCAGGACTTGCTATTCTTTTGCGCACAGGCCCAGCCGGCGCCGGCCGAGGGGGTGTCGCCGCTGTCGGCCGTACGCGAAACCTTTCAACTGAATCGCTTCCGCCCCGTCGATTACGAAACCGCCCGATTTGGGCGCTTCGATCCGGCGCTGCTGGCGCAGGCGCGCAAGCGCATTGCCGCAGCCACCGAGACCTGGTCGGCCTTGGCCGGCGGGGACCGTGTCAAGCTCAAGCCGGCCGCGGATCAGTTCAGCCTGGTGTGCGATTCGTTGAACAAGCTGCTGCCGGGCAGTGACAGCCTGGCGCGTGCCCTGACGCGCACCCTGGAAGCCACCGTGCGTTCGGGCGAGCCACCGGCCGCCGCATTGGCCATGGAAGTCGCAACTTCCGTCCTGTATCTGCAAGCCACGTTCGAGGACCTGGATGCCAGCGACACCAGCATGGTGGAGCGTGCCAGTCGCCTAGCGGAGCGTCTTGAGCAGGTGCTGGCAGGCGCAGAGCCCGCACCGCTGGAGCCGTGGATGGAGGAGCTGTACCGCAGGGTCAGCGACCGCCAGACCATGGGGAGCGTCGTCGATGAGTTGCGTGCGACGCTGGCAGAAGCGGAAAAATGTCTCGACCAGTTTTTCCGCGCGCCGGAGGAGCTGTCCGTACTCTCGACGGTGCCCGGGCAACTGGCGCAGATGCGCGGCGTGCTCTCAGTGCTGGGGCTGGACCAGGCCTCGCTTGCCGTGGCGCGTATGCGTGAAACGGTCGAGCGCCTGCTGATCAATGAGGTACCGCAAGAGGAGCGCCAGCCGGTTTTTGAAAAGCTGGGAAGCAGCCTCGGGGCCTTGGGGTTCCTGATCGACATGCTGGGCTACCAGCGCGCCATGGCGCGCAAGCTGTTCGTTTATGACGAGGAGCAGGGAGAACTGCGTGTGCTCATGGGGCGCACCCGCGCGCGCGTGGGGGACAGCCCGGACGACGTACCGCAAAAACTCGAGGGGCGTGCCGAACTTCCCCTGCCCGAGGTGGTTCCCCGGACCGCTCCGGCGCCTGCGCCCGCTGCGCCAGTGCAGTTGTCGCCAGCGCCCATGCTGGAGCCCGCGCCCGCGCCAGAACTGCAAGACGCGCTCACCCAATTGCAGCCCGAGCCGGTTGCGGCAGCCCCCGAGCCAGCCGTCCCTGTGGCTGCGGAGCCCGTGCCGGCACCAGCGCCCATGCCGGCGTCGCAGCAGGAAGAAGACGACGAATTGCTCGACATCTTCCTTGAAGAAGCGCGCGAGGTGGTAACCACGGGGCTGGCTGCGCTGGCAGCGCTGGAACAGGCACCAGGCGACTTGAGCGAGCAGACCACGCTGCGCCGTGCATTCCACACCCTCAAGGGCAGCTCCCGCATGGTGGGGCTGACCGATTTTGGCGAAGCAGGCTGGGCCATGGAGCAGATGCTCAACGCTTGGCTTGCCGAGCAAAAGCCTATGCCTGCGCCCATGCAGGCCCTGGCCGCAGAAGCGTTGCGCGCCTTCGGCGAGTGGGTCGAGGCCATCGCCGAGGGCCACGCCGATGCGTGGCAGCCCGAGCCCTTCCGCGTGGCTGCGGATGCCATGCGTTTGCGTGGTGAGCGTCTGCCGCTGGCGCTGCCTGCCTTGGCAAATGCAGATGCAACTGGCACGGCCCTGGTGGCGCCGGAGGCCACGGAGGTGGCGCCCTCGGAGCCTGTGCCGGAACCGGAGTTCGTGCCGGAACTGCCGGAGGTGTCTTTGGCCGATGCCGCGCCGCAGGAGATGGCTCCCGCCGCCGAAGACGGCGAAGTGACTGCAGCGGCTGAGGTCCCGGCGCCAGAGGCGGCAACGGAGCTGCTCGATCTCCTGCCTGAACTGGATTTCGCGCCCACGGAGGTTTCTCCGCATTTTCCGGAGGCGCCCACAGAACCTTCGATTGACATCGTTCTTCCCGATGTCGCGGAAGACATTGATTTCTCGGTGTTCTCTGCGGCCGGGCCGGAAACAGTTCCTGCCGCCGAGGAGCCGCAGGCCGTGGTCGAGATACCCGCCATAGACCTGCCGACAGAGACGCAGGAGCTGCCTGTGGCCGTGGAGGCACAGCCCCCGGTATCCGTGGATTGGCCGCAGGATTTCGTTTTGGAGGAGCCGGTTGTCGCGGAGGATGGCACGCCCCAAGTGCAGCCCGGCGTGGACATCGTGGCGGAGGAGGCTCCCCCTGCACAAGTGGAGGAGATTGCATCGACAGTGGATGCGCTTGTGGAGCCCATGCTGGCTGTCGAATCGGCGCAGCCGGAATCGTGGCAGGAGAACGTGGTTGCTCCGGAGCCGGAGCCTGCAGCCGCCGAGCCGCCCGCTTCGGCGGACGACTCGGTGAAGGCCATTGGCTCCCTGCGCATCGGCGTGGCGCTGTACAACGTCTATCTGGGCGAGGCGGATGAATGGTCGCGCCGCCTGGAGGCTTGCTTGCGGGGCTGGTCCCACGAGTTGCACCAGCCCGTGCCCGACCAGGCCGTGGCGCTGGCCCATTCGCTGGCGGGCAGTTCCGCCACCGTGGGCTTCACCGCGTTGTCGGAGATGGCCCGCTTGCTGGAGCACGCGCTGCAGCATGTGCAACTGCAGCCCCATGGTTTGCCTGAGCAGGCGCAGGTTTTTGTCGCCACGGCAGAGGACATCTGCAGGCTGTTGCACCAGTTCGCCGCAGGTTTCCTGAAAACGCCGCAGCCGCAGCTTATGGAGGCGCTGCGGGACATCCTGAACACCGAGATCAGCAGCGGCATGGCGCCGCTGGAGTCCCTGGCTGCCGCGTATGCCGTGGACGATGTGGCGCCGGCTGAAGAGGGTGTCGATCAAGGAGCGCGTCTTGCGCCGCCTTCCCTGTCCTTGCTGGATGCGGACCGGCGTTTGGACGATGCGATCGCCCAGGCGGTGGAGCGTGGCAGCGATCTGGATGACGACATCGACGTTTTCGACGTCATCGACCCCGATCTGTTTCCGATCTTCGAGGAAGAAGCGACCGAGCTCTTTCCCGCGCTCGGCGCGGCGCTGCGCCAGTGGGCCGGCCACCCGCAGGACATGGGATCGCGCAGCGTGGTGCTGCGTGCATTGCATACGCTCAAGGGCAGTTCGCGGCTCGCCGGCGCCATGCGCCTGGGGGAAATGGCGCACCGCCTGGAGACGGCGGTCGAGCAGATCGGAACCGAGGATCTGAGTACCGACAAGATCGAGCCCCTGCTGGCAGGCCTTGACAGCCTGCAGGCCAGTTTCGAGGTGCTGCGTGTCGTGGGTGCCCAGGAGCCGGAGCCTGCCGTGCAGCCCCCCGAACCGGAGCCCTTGGCGCCGGAACCCGTGGCGGTGGCCGATGCGCCAGCGGCTATGGCATCGCAGGCCATGCCCCTGGCGGCACCGATCCGCATGGCTGCGGCGGCGCAGCCTGCGGCGCAGCGCACCGCCTCGGGCCAGTCGGTGCGCGTGCGCGCCCAATTGCTCGACCGGCTGGTCAACCAGGCCGGCGAGGTGCTGATCGCGCGTTCGCGCCTGGACGTGCGCATGAAGCAGGTCAAGGGCTCGCTCGACGATCTGTCAGGCAACCTGGAGCGGCTGCGCCAGCAACTGCGCGACATCGAGGTGCAGGCGGAGTCGCAGATGCAGTCGCGTCTGGCCTTGTCCAAGGACAGCACGGCGGGCTTCGACCCGCTGGAGTTCGACCGCTTCACGCGCGTGCAGGAACTCACGCGCATGATGGCCGAGTCGGTGAACGACGTGGCCACCGTGCAGCGCAACCTGCAGCGTGCGCTGGAAGGCGCCGAAGACGACCTGATCGCCCAGGGCCGCCAGGCCCGCGAGCTGCAGCGCGACCTGCTGCGCACGCGCATGGTCGAGTTCGAGAGCATCGCCGAGCGCCTGTACGCCGTGGTGCGCCAGTCGTCCAAGGAGCTGGGCAAGCAGATCAAGCTCGACATCGCGGGCGGCACCATCGAACTGGACCGCAGCGTTCTTGACCGCATGACGCCCGCGTTCGAGCACCTGCTGCGCAACTGCGTCTCCCATGGCATCGAGATGCCCGAGGAGCGCACGGCCCGCGGCAAGCCCGCCACGGGCACCATCACGGTGGGGCTGCGCCACGAAGGCAACGACGTCTCGGTCGAGTTCCGCGACGACGGCGCGGGTCTGAACATCGAGCGCATCCGTGCCAAGGCCGTGTCCCAGGGGCTGATCGCGCCCGATGCCCAGCTCAGCGAGACCGAGGCAGCGCAGCTCATCTTCATGCAGGGTTTCTCCACCGCCACCGAGGTCACGGGGCTGTCCGGCCGTGGCGTCGGCATGGACGTCGTGCGCTCCGAGGTCAACGCCCTGGGCGGACGTATCGAAACCACCACGGCCAGCGGCCAGGGGTCGTCGTTCCGCATGGTGCTGCCGCTGACCACCGCCGTCACCCAGGTGGTGATGCTGCGCTCGGGCGACCTCTCGATCGGTATTCCGGCCAATCTGGTGGAGATTGTGCGCCGCACGCCGCTGTCCGAGCTGGAGCAGGCCTACCGTTCGGGCCAGTTCCGCGAGGGCGGCGAGATGCTGCCTTTCTTCTGGTCGGGCGCGCTGCTGCAGTCTTCGGCCCGCAGCCTGGAATCCGCTGGCAAGACCCGCCCCGTGGTGGTCCTGCGCAGCGCCTCGCAGCGCCTGGCGATGCACGTGGACGAAGTGCTGGGCAACCAGGAAATCGTGGTGAAGAACCTCGGGCCCCAACTGTCGCGCTTGCCGGGCCTGGCGGGGATGTCGGTGCTGGCGTCGGGTGCCGTGGTGCTGGTGTACAACCCGGTGGCGCTGGCCAACGTGTATGGCGAAACCATCCGCCAGCAGGGCAAGCTGATGCCCGCGGCGCTCGAGGCCGTGGCCGAGGTACCCGCAGGGGCAGCGGAGCAGCCGCAAAAAGCTGCGCCGCAGAGCACGCCCGCGGCCAGCCAGGTGCCGCTGGTGCTGGTGGTCGACGATTCGATCACGGTGCGCCGCGTCACGCAGCGCCTGCTGCAGCGCGAAGGCTACCGCGTGGCCCTGGCAGCCGATGGCCTGCAGGCGCTGGAGCGGCTGCAGGAGGAACGCCCGACGGTGGTGCTGTCGGACATCGAAATGCCGCGCATGGACGGCTTCGACCTGGCGCGCAACATCCGGGGCGACGCCGCGCTGCACGACCTGCCGATCATCATGATCACCTCGCGCATCGCCGAGAAGCACCGCGAGCATGCGCTGGAGCTGGGCGTCAACCACTACCTGGGCAAGCCCTACTCCGACGAGGAGCTGCTCGGCCTCGTCAAGCACTACGCCGCCAAGGCGGCCGCGCTGGCGGCGGTCTAGGGCTGGTTTTGCCAGCCCGGCCCGGCCCCTTGCGGGCCGGGCGGCGGTGCGTGGATCGCCGCTAAAATCGCGCCATGTCCGCCGATTCCGCGCCCATCAACCTGACGAACCACTTCCTCATCGCCATGCCGGGCCTGGAGGATGCTTCGTTCGCGCGCAGCGTGGTGTACCTGTGCGAGCACAGCGAGCGCGGCGCGCTGGGCCTGATCATCAACAAGCCCACCGACATCAGCCTGAAGAAGCTGTTCGACAAGGTCGATCTGTCCCTCGGCCGCGCCGACCTCACGGACCAGCCCGTGTACCAGGGCGGGCCGGTGCAGACCGAGCGCGGCTTCGTGCTCCATGACCCGATCACGCAAGGCGCCGAGGGCACCGAAGAGGCTGAGGAGTCGATCTACGCCTCGACCATGACAATCCCCGGCGGGCTGGAGATGACCACCTCCAAGGACGTGCTCGAAGCCCTGGCCGAAGGCGCAGGGCCGCGCCGCGTGTTCGTCACCCTGGGCTACGCCGCCTGGGGCGAGGGCCAGCTCGAATCAGAACTGGCGGAGAACAGTTGGCTCACCGTCGGTGCCGACCGCGCGGTGATCTTCGACACCCCCGTGGACCAGCGCTACGACCGTGCCCTGGCCCTGCTGGGCCTGCAGGCGTGGATGCTCTCGCCCGAGGCGGGCCACGCATGAGCGGTGCCAGCCCGTCTGCCGCCGTCCCCGCCGCAGCCGTCCCCGCGCAGTTCCAGTCCTTTCTCGCTTTCGATTTCGGCCTCAAGCGCACCGGGGTCGCCGTGGGCTCGCGCCTGCTGGGCCAGGCCAACCCCTTGCCCACCATCCGCACCGACGCCAAGGACGCCCGCCTGCAGTTGGCGGGCGAGCGCATCCGCGAGTGGCAGCCGCACGCACTGGTGGTGGGCGTGCCCTACCACCCTGACGGTGCGCCGCACGAGAACACCGCGCGGGCGCGCAAATTCGGCCGCCAGCTGCATGCGCGCTTCGGCCTGCCGGTGTACGAGGTGGACGAGCGCTACAGCACCACCGAGGCCCTGGCGGGCGGCGCGCGCGATGCCGACGCTGCTTCGGCCTGCATCATCCTGGAACAGTTTTTGAGGAGTCTTGCATGAGTGTTCCCCCGAGTTCGCCCCCCCTGGCCCAGGCTGGCAGCCTGGTGCTCGACGCCGAGGCCCTGTACCGCGAGCTGCTGCGCGGCGTGCGTGCGCTCATGGGGCCGGACACGCGCCTGGCGGGCATTGCTTCGGGCGGCGCCTGGCTGGTCGAGCGCCTGCAGCGCGACCTGGGGCTGGCGGGCGCGCCCAGCGTGCTGTCGTCGGCCCTGCACCGCGACGACTTCGCCCAGCGCGGCCTGGCGGCGAGCGCGCAGACGCAGATCGCCTTCGACGTCAACGGCGCCGACGTGCTGGTGCTCGACGACGTGCTCTACACCGGGCGCACGGTGCGCGCGGTCATCAACGAATTGTTCGACTACGGCCGCCCCGCCAGCGTGCGCCTGGCCGTGCTCGTGGACCGGGGCGGGCGCCAGTTGCCCGTGCAGGCCGACTTCGCCGCCGCCCGCGTGGCCTTGCCGGGCAGCCAGTCGCTGGCGCTGGCGCGCGCGGCCGACGGCACCTTCCAGTTCCAAGTCAACGCCATGGAGGCCTGACCGTGCTGTACAAGCGCAATCCCCAACTGAACAAGAACGGCGAGCTGATCCACCTGCTCTCCACCGAGGGCCTGCCGCGCGACATCCTCACGCACATCCTGAACACCGCAGACAACTTCGTTTCGGTCAACGACCGCGAGGTCAAGAAGGTGCCGCTGCTGCGCGGCAAGAGCGTGTTCAACCTGTTCTTCGAGAACAGCACGCGCACGCGCACCACGTTCGAGATCGCGGCCAAGCGCCTGTCGGCCGACGTGTTCAACCTTGACATCGCGCGCAGCTCCACCGCCAAGGGCGAGACGCTGCTCGACACCATCGACAACCTTTCCGCCATGGCCGCCGACATCTTCGTCGTGCGCCACAGCGAATCGGGTGCGCCCTACCTGATCGCGCAGCACGTGGCGCCGCACGTGCACGTGGTGAACGCGGGCGACGGGCGGCACGCCCACCCCACGCAGGGGCTGCTCGACATGTACACCATCCGCCACTACAAGAAGGATTTTTCCAACCTGACGGTGGCCATCGTGGGCGACGTGCTGCACTCGCGCGTGGCGCGCTCCGACATCCACGCGCTCACCACCCTGGGCTGCGCCGAGGTGCGCGTGGTGGGCCCGCGCACGCTGGTGCCGGCCGACCTGTCGCACATGGGCGTGCGCGTGTTCCATACGCTGGAGGAAGGCATCCAGGGCTGCGACGTGGTCATCACGCTGCGCCTGCAGAACGAGCGCATGAGCGGTGCGCTGCTGCCGTCGAGCCAGGAGTATTTCAAGAGCTTCGGCCTGACGCCCGAGAAGCTGCGTCTGGCCCGGCCCGACGCCATCGTCATGCACCCGGGCCCGATCAACCGCGGCGTGGAGATCGACTCCGCCGTGGTCGATGGCCCGCAGGCCGTGATCCTGCCGCAGGTCACCTTCGGCATCGCGGTGCGCATGGCGGTGATGTCCATCGTCGCTGGCAACGAGGCTTGATAGCTCCTGTTTTCATAGCTGCTTGCGCTTGACTGGTAAGGGCTGGCGGCCAATTTGGCTTGAAACCATGAAAATACTGATAGCAAACGGCCGGGTCATCGACCCCGCCAGCGGGCTGGACAAGGTGTGCAGCGTGGCCATTGCCGCCGGGCGCATCATCGCCGTGGACCGTGAGCCCAGGGATTTCGCGCCCGCGCGCGTGATCGACGCCACGGGCTGCATCGTGCTGCCCGGCCTGGTGGACTTGGCCGCGCGCATGCGCGAGCCGGGGCACGAGCACGAGCGCATGCTCGAATCGGAAATGGCCGCCGCCGTCGCGGGCGGCGTCACCAGCCTGGTCTGCCCGCCCGACACCGACCCCGTGCTCGACGAGCCGGGCCTGGTGCAGATGCTCAAGTTCCGCGCCGAGAAGCTGCACCAGGCGCGCCTGTTCCCGCTGGGCGCGCTCACGCGCGGACTGGGCGGCGAGGTGCTGACCGAGATGGCCGAGCTGACCGAGTCCGGCTGCGTCGGCTTCGGCCAGGCCGACGTGCCGCTGGCCAGCACACAGACGCTGCAGCGCGCGCTGCAGTACGCCGCCACCTTCGGCTACACCGTATGGCTGCGCCCGCAGGAGCTGCACCTGGGCCGGGGCGTGGCCGCCAGCGGCGCGCTGGCCACGCGCATGGGCCTCTCGGGCGTGCCGGTGGCGGCCGAGACGATTGCGCTGCACACCATCTTCGAGCTGCTCAGGAGCACCCAGGCGCGCGTGCACCTGTGCCGCCTGTCCAGCGCGGCCGGGGTGGAGCTGGTGCGCCAGGCCAAGGCCGCCGGCCTGCCGGTGACCTGCGACGTCAGCATCAATTCGCTGCATCTGACGGAAAACGACATCGGCTACTTCGACAGCCGCGCGCGCCTGACGCCGCCGCTGCGCCAGCAGCGCGACCGCGATGCGCTCTCGCAGGCGCTGCGCGACGGCACCGTCGATGCGCTGGTGTCCGACCACACCCCGGTGGACGAAGACGCCAAGGCGCTGCCGTTCGCCGAGGCCGAACCCGGCGCCACCGGGCTGGAGCTGCTGCTGGCCCTGGCCTTCAAGTGGTCGCAGGACCACGGCGTGCCGCTGGCGCGCGCGCTCGCCGTCGTCACCAGCGAGCCCGCGCGCGTGCTGGGCAATGCGCTGGGCACGCTGCAGGCCAGCGTGGGCCAGATCGTCGAAGGCGGCGTGGGCGACCTGTGCATCGTCGATCCGCAGGCCGCCTGGACCGTGCGCCCCGATGCGCTGGCCAGCCAGGGCAAGCACACGCCCTTCGCGGGCTACGAGCTGCCCGCGCGCGTGCGCGCCACGCTAGTCGGCGGGCACGTCGCCTTCGAGCGCTAAGCCCGCGCATGCAACTTCTGCGCGCCCTGGGGCGCACGCTGCGCATGCTGGCGCACCTGCTGCACGGGCTGTGGGTGGTCACCTGGCGCTTTCCGCGCCTGTCGCCCGAGCAGCAGCAGGCCCGGGTGCAGGCCTGGTCGCTGGGGCTGCTGGCGCGCGCCGGCATCACGCTGCAGGTGCAGGGCGCGCCGGTGCGGCAGGGGCCGGCGCTGTTGGTGGCCAACCACATCTCGTGGCTCGACATCCCGGTGCTGCACGCGGCGCGCTACTGCCGCTTCGTCTCCAAGTCCGACGTGCAGGCGTGGCCCCTCGTCGGCACCCTGGCCACGGCCGGGGGCACGCTCTACATCCAGCGCGAATCGCCGCGCGACGCGCTGCGCATGGTCAAGCGCATGCAGGCGGCGCTGCAGCAGGGCGAGGTGCTGGCCGTGTTCCCCGAGGGCACCACGGGCGACGGGCGCACGCTGCTGCCGTTCCACGCCAACCTGCTGCAGGCGGCGTTGGCGGCCGATGCGCCGGTGCAGCCCGTGGGGCTGCGCTTCATCGACCGCGCCACGGGCGCCACGAGCTTCGCGCCCAGCTACATCGGCGACGAAACCCTGGTCGGCTCGATATGGCGCACGCTCTCGGCGCCCGCCATCACCGCCGTGGTGCACTTCGGCCCACCCGAGCGCGCGCAGGGGCGCGAGCGGCGCGCCTGGAGCACGCACCTGCACGGCGTCGTGGATGCGCTGCGCCAGGCGGATTGCTCTTGAAAAGATAGCTGCCAGCGCTTTCCCATAAAGGGCTAGTGGCCAAAAAGACCGTGAATCACCCCTCGCGCGGGAAGGTCACCACATGGTCCACTTGCGGGCGGATGCCGATCCACTCGCCCACGGCGTGGTCGTGGTGGCTGGGCACATGGGCCATCACGGTCAGGCCGTCGGCCAGGCGCAGCGTGTAGAGAAACTCCGAACCCCGGAATGCCTTGCGCACGATCTGCGCCTGCACGGGGGCGGTGTCGTCGTGCACGATGTCGTCGGCGCGCAGCAGCACGTCGCACAGGCCGCCGGGGTAGCTCGACGGCAGCGGGCATTCCTCCAGGTCGGCCAGGTCGCCCAGCGGCGTGCGGGCCACCACGCCGCCGCTGCCCTGTTGCAGCAATTGCGCCGGTGCGAACACGCCATGCCCGATGAAGTCGGCCACGAAGCGTGTGGCCGGGCGGTGGTATAGCGCGTAGGCGTCGTCCCACTGGTGCAGTTGCCCGCCCTGCATCACGCCGATGCGGTCGCCGATGGCGAACGCCTCCAGCTGGTCGTGCGTCACGAACAGCGCGGTGGCGCCGGCGGCCTTGAGGATGCCGCGCACCTCGTGCGCCAGGCGCTCGCGCAGGTCCACGTCGAGGTTGGAGAACGGCTCGTCCAGCAGCATGAGCTGCGGGCGCGGTGCCAGCGCCCGCGCCAGCGCCACGCGCTGCTGCTGCCCGCCCGAGAGCGCGTGCGGAAAGCGCGCCTCGCTGCCCTCCAGCCCCACCAGGCGCAGCACCTCGGCCACGCGCGCGGCCCTGTCCGGCGCGGGCCATTGGTGGATGCCGAAGGCCACGTTGCGCCCCACGCTCAGGTGCGGGAACAGCGCGTAGTCCTGGAACACCATGCCGATGCGCCGCTCCTCCGGCGCCACGCTGCGCCCGGCCTGGCTCACCACCTGGCCCGAGAGCCGGATCTCGCCGCCGCTCACCGGCTCCAGCCCGGCCACGGCGCGCAGCAGCGTGGTCTTGCCGCAGCCCGAGGGGCCGATCAGCACCCCGATCTCGCCAGCGGCCAGGCCCAGGCTCACGCCATCCACGGCGGGCTGCGCGCGGCCCGCATAGTGCACCGCGAGTTGCGAAACGGTCAGGAACATGCCGCGATTGTAGGGTGGGGCAAATGCTTAGAATTCCCGTCTGCAGTGGTGGCCGGCGACGCTCTGGCGGGCCCATGCATCCTCTTTCTCCCACCGACGGACCCGCCTTGCGCCGCCCCTCTTCCGCCTTGCGCTCCTTTCCGCTGCTGCTGCTGCTCGCGCTCGTGCTGTCGCTGCCCGTGCTGGCGCTGCTGGGCGCCTGGCTGCCCTGGGGCCAGGGCGGGGCGCAGGCCCTCGCCATCCTGCGCGAGATGGCGTCCACCGTGCTGCCGGGGTATTTCTGGACGACGCTGTGGCTGGGCCTGTGGGTGGCCCTGGGGGCGGCCGGCGTGGGCATGGCCACGGCCGCGGCCGTGACGCTGTTCGACTTTCCTGGGCGCCGCCAGATGGAGTGGCTGCTGCTGCTGCCCCTGGCCATGCCGGCCTACGTCACGGCCTATGCCTACACCGACTTCCTGCAGTTCAGCGGTCCGCTGCAAACCTGGCTGCGCGCGGGCTTCGGCCTGGAAGGGCGCGTGCTGCCCGAGGTGCGCAGCCTCGGCGGCGCGGTGTGGGTGTTCATCTTCGCGCTCTACCCCTATGTGTACCTGCTGGCGCGCACCGCCCTGGGCGAGCGCGCCGCGCACCTGATGGAGGCCGCGCGGCTCATGGGCGCGCCGCTGTCCCGGCGCGTGCGCACGGTGGCGCTGCCGCTGGCGCGCCCAGCGGTGGCGGCGGGCGTGGCGCTGGTGCTGATGGAGACGCTGGCCGACTTCGGCGTGGTCAGCTACTTCGGCATCCAGACTTTCACCACGGGCATCTACAAAGCCTGGCTGTCCATGGACAACCGCCTGGCCGCCGCCCAACTGGCCACCATGCTGCTGGCCCTGGTGCTGGCGCTGCTGTGGCTGGAGCAGCGCGCGCAGCGGCGCATGCGCTTCGCCACCAGTTCCACGGGACGCGCGGGTTCCGCCGAGGCGCAGCCGCAGCGCCTGGCAGGCTGGCGTTGCGCGGGGGCCTGGGCGGTGTGCCTTCTGCCGGTGCTGATGGGTTTCGTGGCCCCCGTGGCCTTCATGCTGCGCCCGCTGGCGGCCGACTGGTCGGTACTGCCGTGGGACCGCTTCGTCGAATGGGCGGCCAACAGCGTGCGCCTGGGGGCCATCACCGCCGTGCTGGCCGTGGCGCTGGCCCTGGCGCTGGCCTTTGCCGTGCGCCGGCGCGCCGACCGCACCACCCGCGCCGTGGTGCGCCTGGCCAGCGCGGGCTACGCCGTGCCGGGCGCGGTGATCGTCGTGGGCCTGCTGCTCCCCGTGGGCTGGCTGCAGGCAGCCATGCCGCAGTGGGGGGTAGGCGCGCTGGTCACCACCACCGCGGTGGGCATCGTCTGGGCGTACCTGGTGCGCTTTTGCGCCGTGGCGCTGCAATCGGTGCAAAGCGGCTATGCGCGCATTCCGGCCAGCTTCGACGACGCGGCGCGCATGCTGGGCACGGGGGGCTGGGGGCTGCTGCGGCGCGTGCACTGGCCGCTGCTGCGCCGCTCCACGGCCGCCGCGCTGCTGCTGGTGTTCGTGGATGTGATGAAGGAGCTGCCCGCCACCATCGTGCTGCGCCCCTTCAACAGCGATACCCTGGCCGTGGTGGCGTACCAACTGGCGCGGGACGAGCGCCTGGGCGAGGCCGCGCTGCCCTCGCTGGCGCTGGTTGCCGTGGGGCTGGTGCCGGTGATCCTGCTGAGCCGCACGCTGCGCGCGCGTGGGCCTTGATGGCCCCGCGCCTGCGGTCGCTTGGGTGGCTGCATACACTGCGCGCATGAGCGACATCACCATCTACCACAACGCCCGCTGCAGCAACTCGCGCGGCGCCCTGGCCCTGCTGCGCGAGCGCGGCCTGGAGCCCACCGTCATCGACTACATCAAGGAGCCGCTGAACGTGGCGCAGCTCACGGCGCTGGTGGCGCGCCTGGGGGTGCCGGTGCGTGAACTGCTGCGTACCAAGGAGGCGGCGTACCAGGCGCTCGACCTGGGCAACCCGCGGCACGACGACGCGCATCTGCTCGAAGCAGTGGCGCGCCACCCGGAACTGCTGAACCGGCCCATCGTCGTGACGCCCCGGGGCGCGCGCCTGTGCCGGCCGCCGGAGCGGGTGCTGGAACTCTTAAGCGCTGCCTAAGTTCTCGCGCCCACACTGCCTTTCCATCGGCACAACGGTTTTGGAAAGGCACACCATGAACACTCTTCTTTCTTCCCCCCGGCGGCTGGTCGTGGCCCTGGTGGCCGCAGGGGCCTTGGGCGCCACGGGCGCGGGCCTCATCACTGCCCGGGAGGTGCGCGCGCAGGCTGGCATGCCCGCGGCGGTTGCGCCTGCGCCCGCGCCTGCATTGGCTCCCGCCTCCTTGCCGGATTTCTCGCAGATCACGGCGCGCTATGGCGCGGCGGTGGTCAACATCAGTGTCAGCGGCATGCGCAAGGCATCCGATGCCGAGGAGGATGACGGCGCCGCCGCGCAGCGCCCGCGCGGCATCGACCCCGACGACCCTTTCTACGAATTCTTCCGCCGCTTCGGCATGCCCGGCATGGGGGCGCCTGGCGGGCGCGCCCAGCCCATGCGCGGGCAGGGCTCCGGGTTCATCATCGACCCGAGCGGCATCGTCCTGACCAATGCCCACGTGGTCAAGGGCGCCAGCAGCGTCACCGTCAAGCTGACCGACCGGCGCGAGTTCCAGGCCCAGGTGCTCGGCGCCGACCCGAAGACGGACATCGCCGTCCTGAAGATCGACGCGCAGAACCTGCCCACGGTGAAGCTGGGCAGCTCGCGCGACCTGCAGGTGGGCGAGTGGGTGCTGGCCATCGGCTCGCCCTTCGGTTTCGAGAACACGGTGACGGCCGGGGTGGTCAGCGCCAAGGGGCGCTCGCTGCCCGACGACAGCTACGTGCCCTTCATCCAGACCGACGCGGCCGTCAACCCCGGCAACTCAGGCGGCCCGCTGTTCAATGCGCGTGGCGAAGTGGTGGGCATCAACGCCCAGATCTACTCCCGCTCCGGCGGGTTCCAGGGGCTGTCGTTCGCCATACCGATCGAGGTGGCGTCCAAGGTGGGGCAGCAGATTCGCGCCACTGGCCAGGCCAGCCACGCCCGCCTGGGCGTGGCCGTGCAGGAGGTGAACCAGGCCCTGGCGGACTCGTTCAAGCTGCCCCGCCCCGAGGGGGCGCTGGTGGCCAGCGTGGAGCGCGGCGGCCCGGCCGACCAGGCGGGCCTGCAGGTGGGCGACGTGATCCGCAGCGTGGATGGCCAGCCGGTGGTGGCGTCGGGCGATTTGCCTGCGATCGTGGGGCAGGCGGCGCCGGGGCAAAAGGTGCAGGTTGGTATCTGGCGCCAGGGCCAGGCCCAGACGCTGGCCGCCACGCTCGGGAACGCCAGCGACAAGGCAGCCCAGGTCGCCCAGGCCGAAGGGGCCGTGGGCAAGGGCCAACTGGGGCTGTCGCTGCGCCCGCTGGCCCCGGAGGAGGCCCGCGCCGCCGGCGTGGACAAGGGCCTGTTGATCGAGGACGCGCGCGGCCCGGCGGCGCTGGCCGGGGTGCAGGGCGGCGACGTGCTGCTGGCCATCAACGGCACGCCGGTGCAGGGCATGGCCCAGGTGCGCGCGGCCATGGCCAGGTCCGGCAAGTCGGTGGCGCTGCTGATCGCGCGCGATGGTGACAAGATCTTCGTGCCCGTGCGCCTGGGGTGAGCGCTTTTATACGGGTTTGCATTCAACCGTATAACGAGGCGGGAAGCCGCAGACAGTGCTGTAGCACGGCAAGGCGAACCAACGACGTTAGACGGTTGAAGGCAAATCCGTATTAGGGCTGCAGGCAGGAAGCCAACTGTGCCTTGCTGCCGATATCCAGCTTCTGGTAGGTGGCGGCCAGATGGTTGCGCACCGTGGATGGCGACAGCGCCAGGTGCTTGGCGATTTCCTTGCGCGAGCGTCCCTGGGCGAAGTGGGTGGCGATTTCGCGCTCGCGTGCCGTGAGCTGGTCGGCCGCGCAGCGCGGGCGCATGTGCAGCAGCCACCAATCGCTTGCCTGGGTGCTGTGGGTGGTGGTGCGCGCGCCCACGTAGCGGCCCTTGCCGTGGCGCAATTGCGCCTGCAGTTCGGGCGGCAGTTGCGGCCCGCGCCACGCGGGCCATTCGCGCAGCAGGTGCTCGACGAAGCGCGGCGAGGACGCTTGCAGCACCCCATGGCGGTCGCACACGGCGGCCTGCATTTCCTGGGCCAGCGTGGGGCGCGCCAGGCGCCATGCATGCAGCATGCGGTTGACGCGCCATGTCTCGCACAGGTGCGGGACCAGGGATTGCTGCAACTGCCGCTCTGTTTCGGAAAAGGGCTGTTGCGCATCGCTGCGGTACAGCGAAATGAGTTCGCCGAGGCGGCTGACCGCGTTGTGTTGCACGGTGGCCAGGATATGGGCGATGCCGTACCTTGCAGAATGGGCTGCCAGCGCTGGCGCCAGCTCAGCGGTGGCACAGGCCAGGGTGCGGCCCGGCGTGGCGAAGACCTGCTGGGTGAACTCCAGGCGGCCTTCGCATTGCTCCCAGGCGGCCATTATCTGGGGCGATATGTCGATGAACTTCACGCTATGAAGCTGGTGTTGGTCTCCGGCCAATGCGCCTGAAATCCACGCCGCCGCATCGAAAGGCACGATGGAGCGCACCGCGTTCAGCGCCCATTGCTGAAAAGTGTCCATCGGCTGTTCGCGGCAACCTTGGTACAAGGCGAAAAGCAGTTGGCTCACACACTCGATGTCCATGGCGGGGTGCCTCGGTTCCTGTGGGGAAAGGCATGTTACATCTCGATGCGACCATGTCGAATAGTACCTTTGTCCCATGCCGCGCCGGTGGTGGCAGCCAGATACTGCCTGTGTCTCAACACATACACAGGAGCGGATATGCGCAGAATTTCCTTCATTGCCGCCACCGGCCTTGCGCTGGTGCTGGCGGCCTGCGGCGGCGGTGGCAGCGGCGACAGTCCCCCGGCGCAGCCACCCGCCGGTGGCGGTGGCACCACGCAGGCGGTGCTGCCGTCGGCGGGTACATACCCTATCCATATTGGGGGAAACAATTTCGGCTACCTGGACCTGGCGGCGGATGGCAGCTATGCCAGCAATATCTTCCGCGCGGGAAGCAAGGGAGGCGGTGTCTTCACGCACAAGGGCCAACTGAAACAGGTCACCCCGCCAGCGGCCGTGCGTTCTGCCCCGGGCATTGGCAATGATCCCCAGAGCGACGCCTTCTCCTTCTGGGGCATGGTGACCCTGGAGCAACCCGTCTATGACGGAGGCAGCCAGGCCGATTTCTACCTGGCCTACCGCCCGCGCGTGGGAACGGCCGCGGAGGTGAAATGGCTGGTGCGGCAAACGCCCCAAGGGCCGACGGAGAGTTATTCGCTGGACAAGGAGGATTGATCCATGCATAAGCCAAACCACTTCATCCGGCCCGCGCTGGTGCTGGGCCTGGCGGTGCTCTGCCATGGCCTTGCCGCGCAAGGCATCCAGCCGCGCCAGGCCGAAGCCGTGCAGCCGCGCCATGCGGAGGCGGTACAGCCGCGCTTTGCCGGGGCCGTGCAGCCGCGCTACGCGGAATCGGTGCAACCGCGCTACGCCGAGGCGGTGCCGCAGCGCAGGGCCGAGACCTTGCAGCGGCGCGCTCCGGCCGCCGCGCCCTCCTACCCGCAGAGGGGCGGGGCGCCTGCCCCTGTGAATCCCCAGGCTGTCGCGCTCCAGTCGCAGTGGCGCAACAACGTCTCGTGTCTCGGCATGGCCGCTGCGAACAGCGACGTGCGCTGCGTACCCCGCTACGGCTACTGAGAGCCTGAGAGTCTTTTGTCCATGCCCGCCTTGCGCGCCAAAACACCCCGGCTCGTCGTTGCAAATGCGCGCCATAGCCCGAGCTATGGCTGTGCTTTGCGCCTAGATCCGGGGCGTTTTGACGCACCTTTCGGGCAAGGCCAAAAAACTCCCAGGCTCTGAGGCACCGGGCCATGGTGAGGGCGCTATGCTCCCGCCATGCGCCTGCTGCTCGTGGAAGACGACCCGATGATCGGCGAAGCCGTGCGCGACCTGCTGCGTGCCGAACGCTACGCCGTGGACTGGGCCACCGATGGCGACATGGCGGACGCCGCTCTGAGCACCCAGGCCTACGACCTCGTGCTGCTCGACCTGGGCCTGCCGCGCCGCGATGGTCTGGCCGTGCTGCGCGACCTGCGGGCACGCAAGGACCGCACGCCGGTCCTGATCGCCACGGCGCGCGATGGCGTGGCACAGCGTGTGCAGGGGCTCGACGCCGGGGCCGACGACTATGTACTCAAGCCCTATGACCTGGAGGAGCTGCTGGCGCGCATCCGCGCGCTACTGCGCCGCGCCGCCGGGCGCGCCGAGCCGGTGTACGAGCACCAGGGCGTGTCCGTCACGCCGGCCACGCGCGAGGTGCTGGTGCAGGGGCGGCCCGTGGCGCTGTCGGCGCGCGAATGGGCGGTGCTGGAGGCGCTGATCGCCCGCCCCGGCACCGTGCTGTCGCGCCAGCAACTGGAAGACAAGCTCTACGGCTGGGGCGGCGAGATCAGCAGCAACGCCGTGGAGGTCTACATCCACGGCCTGCGCAAGAAGCTGGGGGCGCACCTGGTGCTCAATGTGCGCGGCCTGGGCTACATGGTGCCGCGATGAAGCCGCCGCGCTGGCCTACCTCGCTGCGCTGGCGGCTGTTGGCGCTACTTTTCACGGCCGTGCTGTGCACGGCCCTTGCCCAGGCTACGCTGGCATACCGCAGCGCCCTGGCCGAGGCCGATGCGCTGTTCGACCACCAGATGCAGCAAACCGCGTTTGCCTTGCGCGCCGGCCTGCCGCCCGACGCCCAGGCCTGGGGTGGCGGCCCGCGCGCCGAGTACCAGAACGACGAATTCATCGTGCAGGTATGGACGAACGAAGGCCTGCGCATCTTCGAGTCCGCCGTGGGGACGGCACTGCCGCAACTGGCGGTGCTGGGCTTCACCAACGTGCAGGTGCGCGGCGCCACCTACCGTGTTTTTTCGCTGCAGACGCGGGCGCAGGTCATCCAGGTGGCGCACGACATGGCCGCGCGCAGGGCCATGGCGCGCGCTTTGGCGTTGCGCTCGCTGCTGCCGCTGGCCGTGATGGCGCCGCTGCTGGCGCTGTGGGTGTGGTGGACGGTGCGCCACCTGCTGGCGCCCGTGGAGCGGGTGCGCCGCCAGATCGCGCAGCGCCAGGCCGACGACCTGGGCGCGGTCAGCGAGACACACCTGCCCGACGAAGTGCAGCCCCTGGTGCGGGAGCTGAACCTGCTGCTGGCGCGCGTGCGCAGCGCCTTTGAGGCGCAGCAGCATTTCGTGGCCGACGCCGCGCACGAACTGCGCTCACCGCTGGCCGCGCTCAAGCTGCAGGTGCAGGGCCTGCGCCGCGCGCCCGACGACGCCGCGCGCCAGCAGGCCGTGGCGCGCCTGGATGCCGGCCTGGACCGTGCCACGCGCCTGGTCGAGCAACTGCTGGTGCTGGCGCGGCAGGAGGCCAGCGCCGCCGCCGGGCCGGCCCTGGTGCCGGTGGACTGCGGCGCGCTGGTGCGCCAGGCACTGGCCGATGCGGCGCCGGGGGCGCAGGCGCGTGGCATCGACCTGGGCCTGGCGCCCGCGTGCGCCGCCGATGGCGCCGCGGCCTGGGCGGCGGGGCTGCCCGAGGCCTTGCACATCCTGCTGCGCAACCTGTTGGACAACGCCGTTAAATACACGCCCGAGGGCGGGCGCGTCGATGCCGGATGGCGCGCCGTGCCGGGCGGTGTGGAACTGTGGGTGGAGGACAGCGGCCCGGGCATTCCCGCCGCCGAGCGGGCGCGCGTGCTGGATCGCTTCTACCGTGCGCCGGAGACCGCCCAGGGCACGCAGGGCAGCGGCCTGGGTCTGGCCATCGTGCAGGCCATTGCCCGGCGGCATGGCACGGCGCTGACGCTGGAAGACGCACCGCATCTGGGGGGGCTGCGCACGGCGCTGACGCTGCAGGCGTCTGCTGGTCCGACTTGCATGGATGCTTCGTGCCGCGATGCCGAGGGCATGCAGCCCTGAGCGGGCCCTTGTTGACACGGTTGAAATTTTGCCGTAGCGCACGTACAATACTGCCCACGCATTGCCTCATGCCCGCCTCTGCAATGCTTGTCTGACAATACCTGGGTCGTATCGGCCATCATGTAGCCCCACTTCAAGCACGAAGTGCATCGGCAGTCACTCCCACGATACTACGGCGAGCTTTCCGCAAGTCCGTCACCTCCATTCCCGGGTTTGCTCTACTCCTACAGCCAGGGCTGTAGGGCTCTTTCACCCATTCCCGATGGTTTGCGCTGAGCGCGCGCCATCCGCTCTCCAAATGCATAAGAAACAAAACGCCGAGCGCGTTGGCAACTACGTTGTCACGCCGCTCGCCAAACCCATGGAGCACGGCATGTTTGCCGCTTCGGTTTCCATCCGTCGCGGTGTCTATGACCGGATCTTCAAATTCATTCCGTGTTTTGCCAGCCACAAGCAGGCGGCGCAATACGCCCTGGCCGAGGGACGCAGCATGGTGCTGCAGAACCAGCTGGGCTGATCTTTCGACCCTCACCACCACCTAAGGAGATCCGTGGCCAAAGAAGACCTGATTGAAATGCAAGGGAAAGTCGATGAAGTGCTTCCCGACACCCGTTACCGCGTGACGCTTGAAAACGGCCACCAACTCGTGGCCTATACCGGCGGAAAGATGCGCAAGCACCGCATCAGGGTACTCGCCGGGGACCGTGTGACATTGGAAATGTCTCCATACGACCTCAACAAGGGGCGCATCACGTTCCGGCATATCGAGAACCGCTCTGGCGGCGCCAATGCCGCCCAGCGCCGCCGCTGAACGTCCTGTTCCCCCTTCCATTACTGGCTGCCGCTAGTGGGCTGCAGTCTTTAATTCTGAAAGTACATGATGAATAACAAGCTTTATGTGGGCAACCTTGCCTATTCCGTGACCAATGAATCGTTGATTCAATTTTTCTCTCAGTTCGGTTCGGTGACCAGCGCAAAGGTCATGACCGACCGTGAGACCGGGCGCTCCAAGGGTTTCGGCTTTGTCGAGATGGACACTGAAGCGCAGGCCAAGTCCGCGATCGATGGTGCCCATGGCAGGGCGATCGATGGACGCGCATTGACGGTCAACATCGCTCGCCCGATGGAGCCCCGGCCAAGTTTTGGCGGTGGTGGCGCAAACCGGGACGGCTACCGGGGCGGTGGGCGCTACTGAGGTCGCCCTTGCCCCAAAGCGCAGGAGTGCTTCTGGTGGACCGAATTTGCTGCAAGTGCTTGCCGGCATTGGGACTGTCCGGAAACCGAACGCTTCGCTGAATTCTTGCGCGCGCAGGTTTTAGGGGGCATCGCCCCAGGGCCAAGGCACGGCGCCAAAAAGAAAAAGGCCGCACGTTCTGGGAACTGTGCGGCCCCGACAGGAAACCACCCGGTATCCCACGGAGAGATTTTTTAACCGCCCCGATTCGTTAACAAGTTAACAAGGGGGGATGCAGTCACCGGGCCAAGGCCCCCCGCGCCACCGGGTGGGCCTGGAGGGTTGGAGGGGAGAGGGGGGCTTGGAAGTTTGGGCGGACAGGCCGGAAACCGACCGGTTCCCCAAATTTTTGCGCACGCAGGTTTTAGGGGGGTGGGGGTAGTCACAGCCCCCGGGCCATGGCATCGCGCCTGCAGGGTGCCCTTGGAGGGTTGGTTGCGGGGTACCTGCATGGCCATGTACCCCCACTTCTGGAAAAAGTACCCCCAAATGTACCCCCGCATACCCCCGGATTCCGGCGCACTCCGGCGCACGTTTGCGCACTAGTCAAACCCCTTCCTCAGAGGGAAAAAGAAAAAGGCCGCACGTTCTTGGAACTGTGCGGCCTTCGATGTGGTCCCCCCGACAGGAATCGAACCTGTATCTAGCGCTTAGGAGGCACTCGTTCTATCCATTGAACTACGGGGAGACAGGCCGAGCATTGTAAGGGTTGGGCAGGGTGTGCGCAGGTGTGCCAGTTGCTCTGCTTCCAATAGCTGCCTGCGCTTGTCCAGATTGCCCTGCGGCCCGTTTTGACCATCAATCGTAGCGCACCGTATAGACCAGATCGAGCGCGCTTACCAGGCCCGTCTGCCCGCGCAGCGTGAGGCGGCGCGACAAGTCGTAGAACAGGTACAGCGTGCCGAGCGTGCCCGAGAGGCTGTGTTCGTAGGTCACGTACAGCGCCGACGAAATGCGCTTGCCCAGGGTCAGCGCGGCGGCGCTGGCGTCTTCGCCCTGGCGCGGGCCCTTGATGCCGATTTCGTCCAGCCCCAGGCTGCGCGAGAGGCCGCCCGTGCCCCCGCCCTGGCGGCCCAGCACGGCGAGCGCGGCCTGCTGCAGCAGGGCGGCTTCGCTGCCTCCGCTGGCGGCGCTGTGGCCCAGCACCACCCAGGAGAGTTTTTCGGCGTCGGGCAGGTCCGGGTCAGCATACAGGCGCACGCGCGGCACCTGGGCCGAGCCGGTGACCTGCACGCCCGCGCGCACCGAGATATTGGGGCGGATGGCCAGGATGTCGAGCGCCGGGTTGTCGTAGGGTCCGTTGAAGCGCACCAGGCCGTTCTCCACGTCCAGCGCCTGGCCCCAGGCGCGGTAGCGGCCTTCGTCGGTGCGGATCTCGCCGGTCACGCGCGGCTGGCCGCCGGTGGCGGCGCTGGCACGGATCTCGAGCGTGCCGGTCAGCCGCGTGGTGATGCCCTGGCCCTGCAGGGCGAAGTCGTCGCCCAGGTTCAGGGTGACGGCGATGTCGGGCGGCCGCGCCGCTTGCACGCTGGGGCCGTCGTCCGGAGCGGTGGTTGCGTCGTCCCGGCGCGCGCGGCTGCGCACCACCACGTCGTTGCCCAGGCGCGGGGCGCTGCTGTCGGGCAGGAGGATGGCGGCGCGGTCGGTGGTGAGCTGGCCGCGCAGCGTGAACTGGCCCTGCGCCAGCCGTGCCTGCAGCGGGCCCGAGATGCTGACCTGCCGGTCCGCGCGCACCTGCACCTGCAGGCGCTCGGCCTGGGCGCGCAGGTCCATGCTGATGCCCTCGGCGGCGCTGGCGCCGGCGGCGGGCGGGCTCCAGCGCACCACGCCGCTGGCAGTGAGCAGGCCGCCGTCCTGCGGCGCCTCGGTGCGGTTGCCGCTGCGCCCCAGGATGCGCGCGGCGTTGCCCTTGCCGCCGGCCACGCGCAGCTCGTCGATGGTGAGCTGCGTGCCATCGAGCGTGGCGCGCAGGCGGCCGTCTTTCAGGTCCACGCCATCGATGACCGAGCGCAACGCGAACTGCTCGGCCCCCAACTGCCCGTGCCAGCGCGGATCGGCGCGCGTGCCCGACAGCTGCACGTTGGCGTCCAGCGTGCCCTGCACGCGCCAGCCGGGCGGCGCCATGGCCGACCACACACCCAGCTCGGGCAACTGGGCCTTCACGCTGGCGGCCAGCGGTGCATTCTCGGGCCAGCGCGCTTCGTTCCAGCGCCCGGCGGGGATCTGCAGGGTGCTGCTGCCCTCGGCCTGCAGGCGCCCGGCGCGCGCGCTGTCCCACAGCACGGCGGCGCGCAGGCGCTCGCCCTGCAGCTCCAGCTCCACCTGCGCCGCCTGCAGGCCGGCCGGGGCGCCGGGCTGCTTGCCCAGTGTGGCGGGCGCGTTGCCGCTGCTGCGCACGGTGGTGGTGCCGGCGCTGTCGATGGCCAGCAGGCGCAGTTCGCCGCTGGCGCGGCGCAGCGTGGCGCGGGCGCGCAGGGTGTCCAGGGCCTCCACGTCCCAACTGCCTTCGAGCACCACGTTGCCGGCCAGGCCCGTGCGCTCCAGCAGCGCGGGCTGGCGCGTGTCGAAGGCATCGGCCCAGGCCAGCGGCAGGCCGTGCAGCGCGCCGCGTGTCTGCAGGCGCATGGCGCCCTGGGGAGACTGGCTCCACTGCGCGGCCTGCCACTGCAACTGGGCCTGGCCGGGCAGCGGGCCGGTGATCCGGGCCTCTCCGGCCGAGGCTTCCAGCGCCAGGCCGGTGCGCGGGTGCTGGCGCAGTGTCAGGGCCAGCGGCTGGGCCAGTTGCACAGCCCAGGGGCCGGGCTGGGCGCCGTCGCGCGCCTGGGCCTGGAATTCGCTCAGCTGCAGGCCCCAGGCGCCCGCGCCCTGGTGCCCGCCCTGGGCGCGGGCGCGCAGCTGCAGTTGCTGCGCGCCGCTGCGCACGCGGCCATCCAGGCTGGCTTGCAGTTGGGTGAGTGAACCCGAGAGCTGGGCGCGCAGGTCGTGCAGTTGCAGGTCGACGGCGGCCTGGCCGGCGCTGGCGGGCTGGGCCAGCGTGAGCTGCGGGGCGGCCAGTTCGGCCTGCAGGGTGAAGGCGCCGGGGGTGCCCGCCTCGGGTGGCGTGGCGACCAGGCCGGTGCTGTGCAACTGGCGCTGCAGGCCCTCCCAGCCGCCGCTCCAGCGTGCGTCCAGGCGGGCCTGGCCTTGCAGGCGCGCGCCGGGCAGCAGCGTGCCCAGGCCGGGCAGGGCGGCCAGCCAGTCGCGCGTGCGCTGCGGCGTGTCGAGCTGCACGCGTGCCTCGCCCGTGCCGGCGCGCGGCCCCAGGCGGCCCTGCACCTGGGCGCTGGCGCCAGGCACGGTGAGCTGCAGGGTGCCGTCGAAGGCGCGCGCGGCGGTGTCGATGCGCAGGTTGCGGCCCTCGGCCTGGGCCTGCAGGGCCTGCACCTGCAGTTGCTGCAGCTGCAGCACGGGAGCTTGCCAGCGGCCTTCGGCGCGCACCTGGTCGATGCGCAGGGCCTGGGTGCCGTGCGTGGTTTTCTCGCCCCGCAGGTCGATGTGGAATTGCACGGCGGCGTCACTGCCCTGGCGCGCGCTCAGGCGGCCTTGCACGGGCTGGCGGTCCAGGGTGCTGTAGAGGTCGCCGGGGCGCAGGCCGCGCACCTCGGCCTGGCCTTCGAGCGCCTGGGTGGCGGGCGTGTAGCGGCCTTGCAGGGTGATGCTGCCGTCGCCCAGGCGGGCCTCGGCGCTAGACAGGTTCCAGTGCGTGCCGTCGAAGCGCGCCTGCGCGTCGAGCGCGGCCAGCGGCAGGCGCTGGGTGTCCCAGGGGCCGGGCTGGCCGTTGGTGATCTGCGCGCCGGCATGCCAGCCGTCACTGTCCTGCCCGGCGCCGAAGTCGCCGGTGAGCTGCGTGGCGGGGGCCTGGGGCCATAGCGCGGCCAGGTCCACGTTGGCCAGGTGGCCTTCGGCCTTGCGCAGCGGCTGCGCTGCCCAGGGCGCGATGCTGGCCAGCACGCGGGCGCGCACGTCCGCCAGCGGGGCGGCGCTGGCGTCGGGCTGCAATTCGGCCTGGACGTGCAGCAGTGCATCGGCGCCGTCCAGCCGCCCCTGGATGGCGGCCTGGGCTGCGATGCGCAGCGCCTCGCCGGTGTGGCCGGGGGGCGTGGTGTCGATCTGGCCTTGCAGCGTGGCGCCGAGCTGCATGGGTGCGGCACCGTCCAGCGTGGCGCTGGCGCTGTAGCGGCCCTGCGCCAGTTCCAGCCGCGCCAGCGTGGCGTGGTGCTGGCGGCCGTCGTAGCGGTAGCTGGCCTCGATGTGGCGCAGCACCACGGGCGTGGCGGCGGCCCAGGTCAGTTCGTCGATGCGCAGGGCCGGCAGGGTGATGCGCAGCGGCAGTTCCAGCCCGGCCAGCGGTTGCGGCGGCTCGGTGCTGGGCGGGCCCAGGGGCGTGAGCTGCACGCTGACGGCCGAGAGCTCGCCCAACTGCAGCGTGCGCTGCAGCAGCGGGCGCAGGCGCCAGCCCAGCGTGGCGTCGCGCACCTCGACGGCGAGCGTGGGGCTGCTCCAGCGCAGCCAGCCGATGCGCCCGCCCGCGCGCAGCGAGCCGGTGACCTCGCGGCTCTCCAACTGCTGGCCCGCGGGCAGGTACTGCGCCGCGCGCTGCAGCGCCGTGGCGAGCGAATCGGCGCTGCCGAGCCACCACCAGGCGCCGCCCAGCGCGAGCAGCGCCAGGCCGAGCAGGCTGCCCGCCAGCCAGGCCAGGGCGCGGGCGATGCGCCGTGCGCGCGGGCGGGGGACGGGAGAGGGAGGCGCTGTCGTCATGCTTCAAAAAAAGGAGCTGCTTGCGCTTGCTGCATAAGCGTTGGAGGCCAATTTTTCTTAAAAACTGAAACCCAGGCGCAGGTGCAGGCGCAGGCGCTTGTCTTGCACGCCCCAGGCCAGGTCGGTCTGCAGCGGGCCCACGGGGCTGTTCCAGCGCAGGCCCGCGCCCACGCCGACCTTGGCCTGGATGCTGCCCAGGTCGTCGGTCACGGCGCCGGCGTCGATGAACACGGCGCTCTCCCAGTGCGTCAGGTCGCCCCGGATGGCGATGGGGCGCTGCCACTCGGCGCTGGCCACGCCCATGTAGCGCCCGCCGTAGAGCGTGCCGCTGCTGGTGGCCGCGCCGATGGCGCGGTAGCCGTAGCCGCGCACTGTGGTGTCGCCGCCGGTGATGAACAACTGGCTGGCGGGCACGGCCGCATCGGTGCGCGCCAGCACCGCGCCGCCCTCGGCGCGCAGGGCCAGGCGGGCGTTGCGCTGCACGGCGCCGCTATCGGTGCCGGCGCCCACCGGCACCTTGCCCAGCGGAATGAACGACTGCCAGCGCACCCGCGTGCGCACGAAGGGCTCGCGCTGGCCGCGCAGCGTGGTGCCCACGCCCAGCTCCAGGCCCAGGCCGTAGCCGCGCGTGGGGCTGTTGTTGTTGTTGAAGTAGCGTGCGGTCCAGCCGAAGTTGGCGCTCAGCGCGCCACTGGAGTCGGGCGCGTCGATGCCGTGGGGCGTGGCGCTGTCGTACTGCAGGTAGTAGTTGCGGTCGATGTGGCCCAGGGTCTGGCTCGTGCCGCCGCGCAGTTGCACGCTGTTGACGTCGTAGCTGCCCATGACTTCGCGCTTGACCTGGCCGGCGCCGAACCAGCGCCAGCTGTCGTCGTCGGGCAGCGAGACCCATTCGCTGTCGAGCGACTGGGTCTCGCGGTCCAGCGAGGCCTTGGTGGTGGCGCGCCAGCCGAGCCAGGGCAGGCGGTTGTGGATGTGGTTGGCCGACAGGCGAGCGCCGCTGTCGGTGGAGATGCCGGCGCCGAACACCAGCTTGTGCAGCTTGGCCTCGCTCACCTGGGCGATGACGGGCGTGGCCTCGGGCGGGCCGTTCTCGGTGTCGAGCGTGAGGAACACGGTGTCGTAGTAGCCGCTGCTGGCCAGGCGCTGCTGGGCGTCGAGCAGCTCGGCCTCGGAGTAGCCGGCGCCCGTGGGTAGCCGGGCGATGCGGCGCGCGCCGTCGGGGTCGTAGCGCTCGCTGCCGCGCAGCTGCAGCGGGCCGAAGCGGTAGGCCGGGCCGGTGTCGTAGGTCACGTCCAGCGCGGCCTGGGCGGTGTCGGGGTCGATGTCGGCGCGGCTGTCGGCCAGCCGGGCCGTGGGGTAGTCGCGCTCCTGTAGGCGGCGCAGGCCCTGGGTCTTGGCGTTGTCCCAGGCATTCTGGGTGAAGGTCTGGCCGGGCTGCAGCGGCCAATTGCGCTCCACGCGCGACTGGCGCCGGCTGAATTCGTCGGCCTGCGCGCCGCTGCCTGTGAAGCCGATGTGCGCGCTGGCCACCGTGGTCTGCGGGCCGGGCTCCACCGCCACGTGCACGGTGCGCGGGGCGGCGGAGCCCTCGGGCGCGGCCCGGCTTTCGATGGTGATGTCGGGGCTGAAGTAGCCCTGGGTGCCCAGCAGCGCGCGCACGTCGGCGTCGGCGGCCACCAGCAGGCGCGAGAGTTCGCTCGGCTGCAGGTCGCCCAGGTGGGTGTAGCGGCGCAGCTCCATGTGCTGCTCCAGCAACTCGCGCAGGCCGTCGGGCGCCTGCACCTGCAGCGCGAAGGCCGGGGCGTCGGGGGCGGGGGCGGCTGCGGGTGCCTCCTCCTGCGGGGCGCTGGGCAGCAGGCTGCAGCCGCAGAGGAGCAGGCTGGCGGCCAGCAGCGGGAGCAGGGGGTGAAGCAAAAAATGCAACGCCGACCGGAAGGTCGGCGTTGGGCGCGAACGTGGCATGGGCGCTATTTTGACAAAAGCCGCATGGTTTCTTCGAGGCCCTTGAGTGACAAAGGGTACATGCGCTGGCCCATGAGCTGCTGGATGATGCCGATGCTCTGGCGGTACTGCCACACGCCCTGCGGCTCGGGGTTGATCCAGGCGAACTTGGGGAAGGCGTGCGTGAGGCGCTGCAGCCACTCGGCGCCGGGCTCCTCGTTGTTGTATTCCACGCTGCCGCCGGGCTGCAGGATCTCGTACGGGCTCATGGTGGCGTCGCCCACGAAGATCAGCTT
>Ga0222424_100190_pt1 | contig 61258 bp, 59 predicted proteins | sample 2B2ome_FD_182468 | JGI IMG/M metagenome (GOLD analysis project Ga0222424, IMG submission 182468) | Enriched microbial communities from leaf-cutter ant dump, University of Wisconsin, Madison, United States - 2B200A (version 2) | ecosystem: Environmental > Terrestrial > Nest > Insects nest > Nest... | reverse complement strand
GTCCGCTCTGGCTGATCACTCAGGATGACGGTCGCAGCTATTCCAAGCCCATGTTGTCCAACGGGCTCAGCAAGGGCAAGTCGGCGGATGATCTGGGCATGGCGTCCGCCGAGGACATGGCGAAGCAGCTCAACGCCACCATCCGCGTGAAGACGCCGGTGTTCGCCATCGACCGCGCCGCCCGCACCATCACGGTGGGCAGCGAGGTGGTCGAGTACGGCGACCTGGTGTTCGCCGTCGGCGCCGATGTCTTCCGTCCGCCGCTGGGCGGTGACGGTGGCGAGCGCGTGTACTCGGTCAACGACCTCGAGGATTACGCCCGTTTCCGCGCCGTGCTCGGCGCCGCGCCGCGCAAGGTCCTGATCATTGGCGGCGGCCTGATCGGCTGCGAGTTCGCCAATGACCTCGCCGGCAGCGGCTACCAGGTCGAGCTGGTCGAGCCCATGGGCCGCGCGCTGCCGACGCTGCTGCCCGAGCGCGCCTCGGCGGCGGTCGGCAACGGCCTGGCCGCGCTGGGCGTGAATTTCCATTTCGGCCCGGGCGTGACCGGGGTCGACAAGCAGGGTGACGGCGTGCGCGTGTCCCTGTCCGACGGCAGGACGGTCGATGCCGATTTCGTGCTCTCGGCCATCGGCCTGCGCCCGCGCGTCTACCTGGCCCAGCACGCCGGCCTCAAGGTCGAGCGCGGCATCGTCACCGATCGTCTGCTGCGCACCACGGACGAGCACATCTACGCGCTGGGCGACTGCGCCGAGGTCGAAGGCAAGGTGCTGATGTATGTGCTGCCGCTGATGGCCGCCGCGCGCGCCCTGGCGAAGACGCTGGCCGGCCAGCCGACGCCGGTGAGCTATCCGGCCATGCCGGTGCAGATCAAGACGCCGGCCTGCCCGGTGGTGGTCTCGCCGGTGGCGCCGAACACCGAAGGGCGCTGGGAGATCGAGGCCGACGGCAACAACGTGAAGGCGTCGTTCCTGTCACCGGCCGGGCAGCTGCTGGGCTTCGCCCTGACCGGCAGCTACGCCACCGACATGAAGGTCAAGAGCGAGCTGGCGCGCGCGCTGCCGCCCATCCTGGCCTGACCGGCCTCAGTTGTCGCCAGCCGAGGCGGCACCGGCGCGCAGATAGAGCTCGCGCGCCTTGGTGCTGTCCTGCGGCACGCCATCGCCATTCATGTACATGTCGCCCAGGCTGCGCATGGCCTTGCCATAGCCCTGGTCGGCCGCGCGCGTCATCCACATGGCGGCCTTGCTGCGACTCCTGAACACACCCTCGCCCAGGTAATACATCTGGGCCAGGTTGAACTGCGCCTCGGCCATGCCCTGGCCGGCGGCCTTCTCATACCATTCCGCGGCCTTGCGCTTGTTCTGGCGTACCCCCAGGCCCTTGTCGTACATCAGGCCGAGGTTGTTCTGGGCGGCGGCGGAGCCGATCTCGGCGGCGCGGCTGACCAGATCCGCCGCTTCGGCGTGATCCTGGGGCACACCGTTGCCATCGAAGTAGGCCATGCCCAGCGCGTACAGGGCGGGCGCGTAATTCTGCTCGGAGGCGATGCGGAACCAGGTGCTGGCCACCTTGGGGTCGCGCTTCACGCCGATGCCGCTGGCGTAGAGGGCGCCCAGGTTGTACTGGGCCTTGGCCATGCCCTGGTTGGCGGCGCGGGTGAACCATTCGGCGGCTTTCTGGCGGTTGCGCACCACGCTGTCGCCGTTGTAGTACATGACGCCGAGGTTGTACTGGGCCTCGGCCGAGCCCATGAGCGCGGCCTGCCGGACCTGCTGCGCGCTGCCGGTGACCTTCTCGCTGGTGATGCGCGGCGCGGCGGCGACCGGCGCGGCCAGCAGCCCGAGCAGGCAGACGATGAGCAGGCGATGTGGCATGGAGGGTGCGAGTGGCATCCGGTCATCCTGTCAGAAAGTCTGGCGACGGCTGGGCGCGTGAACCTGTGTGGCTTCGCGCGGACCGTCTTCAGAGAGTATGTGATGCCGGTTGCTCATGACAATGGCCTGATCAGGCCCAGAGGTATTCGTCAGCGCGCGCCAGCCAGCGCCTGAGCAGATATCCGGCATCTTCCGGATGCCGCCGGTGCAGCGCCTCCGCCAGCGCGCGGGCGGGCGCGAGCAGGGCCTGGTCGCGCAGCAGGTCGGCGATGCGGAAGCTGACATCGCCGGTCTGGCGCGTGCCCAGCACCTCGCCGGGGCCGCGCAGTTCGAGGTCGCGCTCGGCGATGACGAAGCCGTCCTGGCTGTCGCGCAGAATCTGCAGGCGCTCGCGGCCGGTGGATGACAGCGGCGTCTGGTAGAGCAGCACGCAGTAGCTGGCCTGGCTGCCGCGCCCGACGCGGCCGCGCAGCTGATGCAGCTGGGACAGGCCCAGGCGCTCGGCGTTCTCGATCACCATCAGCGTGGCGTTGGGCACGTCCACGCCGACTTCGATCACCGTGGTGGCGACCAGCACCGACAGGCGGCCGGCGGCGAACTCGGCCATGGTCGCGGCTTTCTCCGCCGCCTTGAGCTGGCCGTGCACCAGCCCGATGCCCAGCTCGGGCAGCGCCTCGCGCAACTGCTCCCAGGCCGCCTGCGCCGCCTGCGCCTCGATCTGTTCGGACTCCTCGATGAGCGTGCAGACCCAGTAGACCTGCTGGCCGCTGGCGACGTGATGGCGGATGCGCGTGACCAGATCATCGCGGCGGCCGGCCGGCAGCACCACGGTCTGTATGGGCTGGCGGCCGGGCGGCAGGCTGTCGATGACCGAGGTGTCGAGGTCGCCGTAGGCGCTCATGGCCAGCGTGCGCGGGATCGGCGTGGCGGTCATGATGAGCTGGTGCGGCTGCCAGCCGCTCTCCAGCCCCTTGCGGCTGAGCGCGAGGCGCTGCTCGACGCCGAAACGGTGCTGCTCGTCGATGATGGCCAGGCCGAGCCGGTGGAAGCGCACGCTGTCCTGGAACAGGGCGTGGGTGCCGACGACGAGCCGGCAGTCGCCGCTGGCGAGTCCGGCCAGTGCGCGTTCGCGCGCCTTGCCGGTGAGCTTGCCGGCCAGCCAGCCGACCGGCACGCCGAGCGGCTCGAACCAGTCCGCGAAACGCTCGCGGTGCTGCTCGGCGAGGATCTCCGTGGGCGCCATGACCGCGACCTGGAAGCCGGCGGTCAGCGCCGGGCAGGCGGCCAGCGCGGCGACCACGGTCTTGCCCGCGCCGACATCGCCCTGGACCAGGCGCAGCATGGGCTTGCTGCCGGCGAGGTCGCGGCTGATCTCGGCCAGCACGCGCGTCTGCGCGTCGGTGAGGCGGAAGGGCAGCGCGCGCCGGAAGGCGGCGCCGAGGGCATCCGCCGCCGGCAGCGCCGGGGCCGGATGGCTGCGTTGTTTCTGCCGCCGGCGCAGCAGGCCGAGCTGATGCGCGACCAGCTCCTCGAAGGCCAGGCGCCGTTGCGCGGGGTGCGCGCCGTTGCCGAGCAGACGGCGGTCGGTGTCGGCGGGTGGCGCGTGCACCGTGCGCAGGGCGTCGGCCAGCCGCCAGCCGCCGGTGTGCTCCGGCGGCAGCCGGTCGATGAGCGCATCCGGCCGGTCCAGCAGGGGCAGGGCGCGCGCCATCAGCTCGCGCAGGCGGCGCTGGGTCAGGCCATCGACCAGCGGATAGATCGGGGTCAGCCGCTCCTGGCTGGCTTCCGGCAGGGCGGCATCGGCTTCCACCCGCTCGATCTCGGGGTGGATCATCTCCGGTCCCAGCGCCCCGGCGCGCACCTCGCCGAACACGCGCAGGCGCGTGCCGGGCGGATAGCTGTCCTTCTGGCTCTGGCGGAAATGGTAGAAGCGCAGGGTCAGTCCGCCGGTGCCGTCACGCAGGCGCACCAGCAGCGCGCGGCGGCGGCCGCTGGCGATGTCGGCCAGCTTGACCTCGCCTTCGGCCAGCGCCGACATGCCGGGCACCAGCGCGCCCAGCGGCGTCAGCCGGGTGCGGTCCTCGTACTGGCGCGGCAGCAGGAAGAGCAGGTCCTGCACGCTGACGATGCCCAGGCGCGCGAGCCGCTCGGCCAGCGCCGGCCCGACGCCGCGCAGCTGGCTGACCGGCAGGTCCTGGAGCGTGGCGGTCATCGCGCCACCGGCACGGTGCCGGGCAGGCGCAGCGTTTGCAGGGCCTGGGTCAGCTCGTCCAGGGCGCGGCGGCGCGGGAAGCGGTGCCGGCTGGCCAGCACCATGCGGCGGCCGGGCGTGGGCGTGAGCGGTTTCACCACCACCTCGTCATCGACCAGGATAGGCTCCGCGCTGGCCGGAATGAGGGTGATGCCCAGTCCGGAGGCGACCATGTGCCGCAGCGTGGTCAGCGAGCTGCCCGCGCTGGCGCCGGCCGGCGCGCTGCCGACGCTGCAGGTCTCCAGCACCTGGTCGCGGAAGCAGTGGCCCTCGCCCAGCATCAGCACCGGGCTGTCGCTGAGGGCGTCTGCGCCGATCTCGCGCCGGCCGGCCCAGGGGTGGTCATGCGGCAGCAGCAGGTGGAACGGCTCGTCGAACAGCGGCGTGACACGGGTCTCGGGCGGGTCGTAAGGCATGGCCACGATGATGGCGTCCAGCTCGCCGCGCGCCAGGCGCTCATCCAGCACATGCGTGTAGTTCTCTTCCAGGTAGAGCTTGAGCGGGCTGCCATCCTGCCTGAGCTGGCGGACCAGCGCCGGAAACAGGTAGGGGCCGGTGGTGAAGATGGCGCCCAGGCGCAGCGGCGCGGTGAACTCGTCACGGGCCTGGCTGGCCATGCGCTCCAGGGTCTCGGCCTCCTGCAGGACGACCTGGGCCTGGGCGATCAGGGCCTCCCCGGCCGGCGTCACCAGCACGCCGTGGCGGTGGCGCTCGAAGATCACCATGCCCAGCGACTCCTCCAGCTTGCGGATCGCCACCGACAGGGTGGGCTGGGCCACGTGGCAGCGCTCGGCGGCGCGGCCGAAATGGCGTTCCTGGGCCAGCGTGACGAGATAGCGCAGCTCGGTTAAGGTCATGTCGGTTCCCTTGGGGGTGCCGGCGGCGATGCCGGCATTCATTAGTCCAAAACTATCGAATATGCGTTCTTATGGCAAAGATATTGATAGTCGGCGCCGGCGATGTCGGTGGCCGTCTGGCGCGCGCCCTGGCCGCCGACGGCCATGAGGTCATCGCCTTGCGGCGGCGGCCGGCGGGCTTGCCGGGCCTGCGCGAGCTCGCGGCCGATGTGACCCGCCCGGAGTCCCTCGTGCTGCCAGACGGGCTGGATGTGGTGGTGACCGCGCTCAGTCCCGGCGAGTCCGGCGCGGAGGCCTACCGCCGGGTCTATGTCGAGGGCACGCGCGCCCTGCAGCGGGCGCTGGCCGGGCAGCGCCTGCGGCATCAGTTCTGGCTGTCGTCGACCAGCGTTCATGGCGAGGATGGCGGAGAGGTCGTGGATGAGGACACGCCGCCGCACCCGGCCAGCGACACGGCGCGCGCGCTGCTCGATGCCGAAGCCCTGGTGCGGGCTTCGTCCTGGCCGGCCACCATCGTGCGTTTCGGCGGGCTCTACGGCCCCGGCCGGCCCCGGCTGCTGCGCTGGGTCGAGTCCGGCCGGCCGGTGCAGTGCCAGCCGCCGCTCTGGAGCAACCGCCTGCACGTCGAGGATGCCGCCGGCTTCCTGCGTCATCTCATCGGTCTCGCGCTGGCCGGGCGCAGGCCGCGGGCGCTTTACCTCGGTGTTGATGACCAGCCTGCGCCACAGCACGAGGTGCTGGCCTGGCTGGCCGGCCGCATGGGGTTGCCGGCGCCGCCCGGCGAGGCGCGTCCGGGCGCGGGCCAGGGCAAGCGCTGCCTCAACCGGGCCCTGCGCGGGAGCGGGTATGTGCTGCGCTATCCGGACTATCGCGCGGGCTATGCGCAGGTTTTGCAGGCGATTAACTGACGTGCGGTCGCTATCTGGCGATGAATGGCAGATTACGTTAGAGTGACAGGGCCGGACGCTTTTTGAGCGATCCGGCGCAGCCCTGTACCAGAACAACAAGAATGCTGCCCCGAGCAGCCCGGCCACGGCCGGACAGAGGTGATGTCATGCGTCTTGCCCAGATCGCGCCCGTGCTGGCGCTGTCCCTGCTTTTCTCCGCTTGTGGCGATGATCCCGCCCCGACCGATTCCGCGCCCAGGGCCGATGCCGCCCGCAAGGCCGCCTGGCAGGCGCCCGGCGTCAGCATCGCGCGCGATGACTCGAACGCCGGCGCTGCCTCCTGCGCCCTCAAGAAGAATCTCGAGGGCGGGCGCCACTACACTGTGCAGCTGACCTCGGCCAGCAACGAGACCATCACCTTCGAGGTCATCGAGCCCAAGGTCATCAACTGTGGCGAAGGCAACCCGCTGGTGCTGCATGGCCATGGCTTCGGCGGCTCGCGCGTGATCGATCCCAAGGGTTCCTTCCTGGAACGCCTGCAGGACAACGGCTACGCGGTGGTCAGCATAGACCAGCGCGGTTTCGGCGACAGCTCCGGCACCGTGCGCGTCATGGACCCCAACTTCGAAGGCCGCGACCTGCTGCAGATCCTCGACTGGGTCGAGGCGCACCTGGACTACCTCGCCCACGACAAGCAGGCCGCCGGCTACAACCTGGTCGCCGGCTCCACCGGCGGCAGCTATGGCGGCATGTACCAGATGCTGCTGCACAACATCGACCCCAAGCACCGCCTGGACGCGCTGACACCGGACATCACGCCGCATGACCTGCGCTTCAGCCTGAACCCCAATGGCACCATCAAGACCGCTTGGGCGCTGCTGCTGGTGCTGGGCGGCGAGGCCGGCGCCAACCAGCCCCTGATCGGCGGCCTCGATCCCGCCATCAAGGAGACCTTGCTGCGCGGCGCCATCACCAATGTCATTCCCGCCGGCGCGCTGCCGTTCTTCTACTACCACAGCGTGAAGTATTTCACCGACGCGAAGCCGGCCAGCGAGCAGGAGCCCATGGACTTCCTGACGGCGCCGCTGGCGGGCGGGCTGGGTTACGACTTCCCGGCGGTGAAGCCGGCCAAGGTGGACATCCTCTTCAGCCAGGGCTTCCGCGACACGCTGTTCAACTTCAACGAAGGCTGGAACAACTACAAGGCCTACAAGGCGCTGGGCGGCGACGTGCGCCTGATGACGCACGAGAGCGGGCACATCCTGCCCGGCACGCAGACCCTGCTGGGGCAGCTCGGCCCGCTCAACGACGGCATAGGCGCCATCACCAGCCAGCTGCTGGGCGCGGGCCTCAGCCTGCCGGACCTGCAGGGGCCGACCGGTCCCGAGAAGTGCGGCGCCCTGAGCAAGGATGACGCCGACCTGGCCTTCCTCAACGAGAAGCTCAGGCCGGCCGGTGCCCAGGCCACGGCCGCCGCCGTGCAGGCCGCGCTCGACAAGCTGAAGACCTCGGTGTGCGTGTCGCTGGGCGCGGATGACGCGGCCTGGGTGGCCGCGGACCAGATCGATGACAAGAACCGCGTCACCGTGCCGGTGCCGGCCACGACCATCCCCGTGCCCAACGGCCTGCTCGGCCTGACCAGCCTGCTGCAGCCGACCTTCGTGCCGCTCGCCGGCCTGCCGGCGGACCGCCGTGCGCTGGCGGGCATCGGACAGCTGGATGTCACCCTGTCCTCCATCCTGCCGCTGGATGGCTGCGCGTTCACCGGCGCCCTGCCGGCGGAGATCCCGCTGCATGGCTGCGATGCCATCATCCAGATCGGCTGGGGCGCGCGCAAAGGCTCGGCCGCGCCGCGTCTCATCGACGAGCAGCTCACGCCGCTGCGCGGCCTGGGCGCGCACAAGGTGGACATGACCGGTGTCGCCGAGCGCCTGGCCGATGGCGAGACGCTGGGGCTCCTGGTCTACGGCTACAACCTGCAGTATTTCAGCAGCGTCTCGCGTGATCTGCTGGTGCCGGCGCTGACGGTCAGCGGCAAGGTGTCGGTGCCGCTGCTGGCGAAGGGGCTTTGAGGCGGGGGTGGTGGCGGGCCGGTCTTCAGCCCGCCACCACCACGATGCCGTCCATTTCCACCAGCGCGCCCTTGGGCAGCGCGGCCACGCCGACGGCGGCGCGCGCCGGATACGGCTGCTGGAAGTAGCGCGCCATGATCTCGTTGACCAGCGCGAAGTGGCCGAGGTCGGTGAGGAAGATGTTGAGCTTGGCGATGTCGTTCAGCGACGCGCCGGCGGCCTCGCAGACGGCCTGCAGGTTGTCGAACACGCGCGTGATCTGCGCTTCTATGCCGTCCACCAGCTGCATGCCCTGCGGGTCCAGCCCGATCTGCCCGGACAGGTAGATGGTATTGCCCACCTTCACCGCCTGCGAGTAGGTGCCGATGGCGGCCGGCGCGTGGCTGGTCTGGATGATGGAGCGATTCATGGCGTGCTTCCTGTGCGGCGGGGCTGAAGGTCAGGCCGGCAGTTTCCCGGAAACCATCACCCCCGACAAGTGCCGCCTCAGACGCGCGTGACCTTGTCCACCCCGGGCAGCACGCGTATCCGCTTGATCAGCTGCGCCAGGTGGATGCGGTCCTTGACCAGCAGGCCGAGCTGCATCACGCCGTGGTGCGAGCCCTTCTCCTCGATGTTGATGTGCTCGATGTTGGCGTCGCTGTCGGTGACTTCCTGGGCGATGGTGGCGAGCAGGCCGCGCTGGTTGGCGAGGGCGATGCGCAGCTCGCTCTGGAACTCGCGCTCGACCTTGTCCGACCAGCGCAGCGGCAGGCACTTGTCCGGGTTGGCGCGCACCTCGGCGGCGATGTTGCGGCACTTGTGGCGGTGGATCACGACGCCGCGGCCGGCGCTGAGATAGCCCATGATCTCGTCGCCCGGCAGCGGCCGGCAGCAGCGCGCGTACGACACCACCAGCCCCTCGGTGCCGCGGATGGCGATGCCCTTGTCGCCGGTGCGGCGGAAGAAGGTGCGGCGCACCGCCGGCAGCTCGTCCTCCGGCACCAGCCGGCGCGCGACGATCTGCGGCACCTGGTTGCCCATGCCCATGCTTTCCAGCAGGGCGTCGATGTCGGCGAAGCCGAGTTCGTGCAGGACCTTGCGCAGGCGCTTCTCGGGCACGGCGTCGAGCCGGCTGCCGAGTCCGGACAGGGCCTTCTCCAGCAGGCGCCGGCCGAGGTCGCGCGACTCGCCCTGCTGCTGGTCCTTGAGGTAGTGGCGGATCTTGGCGCGCGCGCGCGCGGTGACGACGAAGTCCAGCCAGCCCGGATTGGGGCGGGCGCCGGGCGCGGTCACGACTTCCACGGTCTGGCCGGTGGTCAGCGGCAGGCTGAGCGGCGCCAGGCGGTTGTCCACGCGCGCGGCCACGCAGGTGTCGCCGATGTCGGAGTGCACGGCGTAGGCGAAATCCACCGGCGTGGCGCCGCGCGGCAGCGTGAGGATGCGGCCCTTGGGCGTGAAGATGTAGACCTCGTCCGGGAACAGGTCGATCTTCACGTTCTCGATGAACTCCATGGAGTCGCCGGCGTTGCGCTGCAGCTCCAGCAGCGACTTCATCCACTCGCGCGCGCGCGTCTGCGAGGTGTTGGTGAAGCCGTCGGACTTGTACAGCCAGTGCGCCGCGATGCCATTGCTGGCCATGGCGTCCATGGCCTCGGAGCGTATCTGCACCTCGATGGGCACGCCGCGCGGGCCCTTGAGCACGGTGTGCAGGGACTGGTAGCCGTTGGTCTTGGGGATCGCGATGTAGTCCTTGAACTTGCCCGGGATGGGCTTGTACAGGTTGTGCACGATGCCCAGCGCGCGGTAGCAGGCGTCGACATTCTCGACGATGACGCGGAAGCCGTAGACATCCATGATCTCGGAGAACGAGCGGCGCTTCTCGCGCATTTTCTGGTAGATGCTGTAGAGATGCTTCTCGCGGCCGGTCACATGCGCCTTCAGGCCCTCGCTGGCGAGGCGCCCGCTGATGCCGGCCTCCAGGCTCTGCACCATCTCCTTGCGGTTGCCGCGCGCGGCCAGCACGGCGTGGCGTATGCGCTCGGCGCGCATGGGCCAGATCGCCGCGAAGCCCAGCTCCTCGTATTCGATGCGGATGTCGTTCATCCCTAAGCGCATGGCGATGGGCGCGTAGATGTCCAGCGTCTCGCGCGCCACGCGCTTGCGCTTCTCCGGCGTCAGCACATCCAGCGTGCGCATGTTGTGCAGGCGGTCGGCGAGCTTGACCACGATCACGCGCACATCCTGGGTCATGGCCAGGATCATCTTGCGGAAGTTCTCCGCCTGCGCCTCGGCCTTGGAATTGAAGTGGACCTGGGTGAGCTTGGTGACGCCATCGACCAGGCTGGCCACTTCCGGGCCGAAGTCGGCGCTCAGCGCTTCCTTGGAGACGCCGGTGTCCTCGATGACATCGTGCAGCATGGCGGCCATGAGGCTCTGATGATCCATGTGCATGTCGCAGAGGATGTGCGCGACGGCGAGCGGGTGGGTGACGTAGGGGTCGCCGTTGCGGCGGAACTGGCCGCTGTGGGCCTGCTCGGAGAAAAGATAGGCGCGACGGACCTCGGCCACCTGCTCGGGAGCGAGGTAGCTGCGCAGTCTTTCACAGAGTTGGTCTATGCCGGAGCCCATCATTGGAGTCTCCGGCGTGTGGCCGCGCGTCGTCAAGGCAGACAACGCGGGCGTGTTCATGACGAGTCGGGGCTCAGAGCTCGACCGGGGGCTGGTACTCGAGGTCGCCGAGGTTGCTCAGGTCGGGCAGGGCTTCTTCTTCCGGCTCTTCGGTGAGCACGTTGCGGTCGACCAGGCCGGCGGCGATTTCACGCAGGGCCATGACCGTGGGCTTGTCGTTTTCCCAGGGCAGGCCGGCTTCCTTGCCACCGGTGGCAAGCTGACGGGCGCGCTTGGAGGCGACCAGCACGAGCTCGAAACGGTTGTCGAGGTTGGTCAGGCAGTCTTCAACGGTGACACGGGCCATGACAGGACTCTCCGCGAAATGCGATCAGAAAAGAGGCGGGATTCTACGGGATGCCCGCCAGTCGCACAACTGGCGGCATCCCGGCGATGTCGCGCGGGCTCAGGGCTTCGCGCTCACCCGCCGGAAAGCAGACGGCGGATGAGCACGGCCTGGCGGTGCGACTGCGCCCGGTGCGACTGGCGCGCGGCGCGCACGATGGCCTGCAGGTCGCCGAGCGCGGTGGCGAAGTCGTCGTTGATGACCAGGTAATCGAACTCGCTGTAATGGCCGATGTCGGCGATGGCCTCGCTCAGCCGCCGCGCGATGACCTCGTCGCTGTCGGTGCCGCGCCCGTTCAGGCGCTCGGCCAGGGCTTTCAGCGAAGGCGGCAGGATGAACACCGAGAGCGCCTGCGGCATGAGTCCGCGCACGATCTGCGCGCCCTGCCAGTCGATCTCCAGGATCACGTCGTAGTCATCCGCCAGGCGCTGCTCGACCCAGGTGCGGGAGGTGCCGTAGAGGTTGCCGAAGACTTCCGCATGTTCCAGGAACTGGCCGGCGCCGACCTCGGCGAGGAAGGTCTCGCGGTCGCTGAAGTGGTAGTTGACGCCATCGACCTCGCCCGGACGCGGCGGGCGCGTGGTGTGCGAGATGGAGACGCCAAGGCGTTCGTCGGACTCGACCAGGGCCTTGACCAGCGAGGTTTTGCCGGTGCCGGAGGCGGCGGCGATGATGAACAGGGTGCCGGACATGTCGATCTCGATGCGTGCAGCGTGGACGGATGCGCTATTCAAGCAAAAAACGGGTCCGGACTTAAGCCCCGGATGCGTGTTGATGCCACTGCCCCGGCGTCATGCCGGTCCAGCGTCGGAACGCGCGCTGGAAGGCGCTCTGCTCGGAGAAGCCGCAGGCCTGGGCCAGTTCGCTCAGGTCCGGGTCGCCCTGTCGCAGCCAGTGCAGCGCGGCTTCGCGGCGCACGGCGTCCTGCAGGTCACGCAGGCGGATGTCGCGCTCGCCCATGTGCTGGCGCAGCTGGCGGGGCGCCAGGCCCAGGGTGCCGGCCAGGGCCGGCAGCTCGGGCAGCGGGCCGGGCAGGGCGCGGAAGCAGGCCGCGCGCAGCTGGTTCTCCAGGTTGAGCAGGACAGGCTGGGCCAGCCGCCGCCGCGCCTCCTGCATGATGATGGCGCTGCCGCCGGGGTCGGTGAGGTCGAGGCGGCGCCGCAGCCAGCCGGCCGGGAAGCGGAGGGCGTATTCGCTTTCGGAGAAGCTGGCCGGGCAGCCGAAGATGGCCTGGTAGTCGCTGGCCGGGGCGCGGGCGGCGTGGCGGAAGCAGAGCCGGTAGGCGCCATCGTGGATATGCCACAGCGCAGGGCCCAGCAGCACCCAGCCGGCCAGCGCCAGCTCGATCAGCGCGGGCGGCAGGGGCAGTTTCGGCGTCATCACCAGCGCCGCTTCCTCCTGGTCGCCGGCGGGGATGTCCAGGCGCAGGCCGACCGCGTCCCAAATCAGCGGGTCGAGCTCGATCAGCCGTCGCAGGCCTTCTTCCAGCGTGGCGCTGGCGAGCAGGCTCATGCCCAGCAGCGGAAAGGCGCGCAGGCTGAGCGCCCGTGCCTGGCGCACGGCCAGCAAGGGGTCGTCGCTGCCGCCCAGCGTGCGCGCCAGCAGCTCGCAGACCTGATGCAGCGGCACCCGGTAGTCCGGGTCGTCAGCCAGGCGGCCGGCGTCGATGGCGCAGGCGGCGAGGGCGTTCCGGTCATGCGGCGAGGGCAGCAGCTCGCGCAGGTAGCGCGCGGTGACGGCGGCCGGCGAGCGCATGAGTTCGGGCAGGGTGAAGGATTCGAGTGCCATGTCGGCGTGGCCATGCGGTCAATACCCGACCGACTCTACACGCTAGGCTGATGTCATCAACAGTACGTGACGGAGCCGGACGATGATAGGCATTCCCCTGGGACTGGCGACCGCCAACGCCTTCGAGTGGTTCATGCACAAGCATGTCCTGCATGAGCAGGGGCGTGACCGGGACAGCTTCTGGGCCTTCCATTTCCACGAGCATCACAAGGTCGTGCGCAAGAACGGCTACCACGATCCCAACTACCTGAGGTCCCCGCTCGGCCTGCACGCCCAGGGCAAGGAGGCGTGGGCGCTGATCGCCGCCGGCGTGGCCGTCGCGCCATGGTTTCCGGTCGCGCCGTTCTATGTCGGCACGCTCTGGTACTGCGCCGCCAACTACTACCGCGTGCACAAGCGCTCGCACATGGATCCGGCCTGGGGGCGGGCGAACATCCCCTGGCACTACGACCATCACATGGGCCGCAACCCGGATGCCAACTGGTGCGTGACCAGGCCCTGGTTCGACTATGTCATGGGCACCCGCGAGTTCATGCCGGATGCGCCGCGCGAGTCCAATGTGCTGGGGCTGAAGCGGTTGCCGGGCTGGCTGGCGCGGCGTCTGCCGGACCCCCTGGCGCTGGGCCGTGTGATCGGCGCCCGCCCGCAGGTGGTGGCGCCGGCGGCCTGAGTCGTCCGCGGCCGCCCGCGGGCCGGCCTCAGTCCTGTCCGGTCAGCGCCCGGTCCCAGAAGTCGGGCTTGGGGGGCGCGCCGGTCACGCCTTCGCGCGGCTTCAGGTGTTCGCCGAGCACGCGGCACCAGAGCCGCAGGAAGTGTTCGTTGACATGCGGCCCGTCGGTCAGGTGCCCTTCCAGTGACATGCCGCTGAGCAGCCAGTGCGTGAGCACGAACAGATGGGTGGCGTTCATGCCGTTCCCGCAGGGCTCGAAATAGTGCCGCGTGGCGATGTCCAGCGCCTCGTAGCCGGCCTGCCAGAGCTTGTGCAGCACGCCGGCCAGCTCGGCGTCGCGCCGGCTCGCCATCATCAGCTCCATGAGCGCGCGGCTGTCGCTGGTGTCGAACAGCTCGCGCCAGCTCGCCATGATCATGTCCGCCAGGCGGTCATCCGAGGTTTCCAGGCTGCGTATGACCCGGCCCAGATGGATGTAGATGCGGCGTATCAGGTATTCGGCGGTGGCCTCGATGAGCGCGGCCTTGGTCGGGAAGTGGTGTATCGGCGCGCCGCGCGACACGCCGGCGGCGGTGACGATGGTGCTCACCGTGGTGCCGGCGTAACCCTCGCTTTCCAGTGACAGCACGGTGGCTTCGAGCAGGCGCTGGCGCATGGCCTCGCTGCGTTCGGCCTGGGTGCGGCGGGTGCTTTCCCGTGCGGCTGCGGTCATCTGCACGACTCCTGGTGGTGATGCGGGCGCGGTGGCGATTCTGGCAGCTGACCGGAAAGTCACAAATTGCTTGACAGGGGCCGGCCCACTGCGTAGAAACGCGAACATGTTGTACGACCGTAATGTAAATGCCCTGATGTCTGCAACGTTTCCCGTCTGTTTCTTCTGTTTCCGGAGCCATCTGTCATGAGCCTGAATATTCCGACCCCCATGAATCCCATGATCCCGCGCACGCTGTTCACGTCCGAGCACGAGGATTTCCGCCGCACCGCCCGCCGCTTCTTCGAAGAAGAGATGGCGCCTCACCGCGACAAGTGGGAAGAGCAGCAGCACATCGACCGCAATCTCTGGAACAAGGCCGGCGAGCTGGGTCTGCTCTGCCCGACCATGCCGGTGGAATACGGCGGATCGGGCGTCGACCGTCTCTACAGCGTGATCATGATGGAAGAGCAGGCGCGCGTTGGTGACTCCGCCTCGGGCTTCTCGCTGCACTCCGACATCGTCGCCAACTACCTGAACAACTTCGCCAGCGAAGAGCTGAAGCAGCAGTGGCTGCCGAAGATGGCCAGCGGCGAGGCCGTCGGCGCCATCGCCATGACCGAGCCGGGCACCGGGTCCGACCTGCAGGCCGTGCGCACCACCGCCCGCGAGGACGGCGACGACTACATCGTCAACGGCTCCAAGATCTTCATCACCAACGGCTACCTGTGCGACATCGCCGTGGTCGTGGTCAAGACCGGCGATGTCTCCGGCGGCGCTGGCAACATCTCGCTGCTGCTGATCGAGGCCGACCGTCCGGGCTTCACCAAGGGCAAGCCGCTGAAGAAGGTCGGCATGAAGGGCCAGGACACCTGCGAGCTGTTCTTCGACAACGTGCGCGTGCCCAAGTCCAACCTGGTCGGCATGGAAGGCATGGGCTTCATCATGCTCATGAAGGAACTGGCCTGGGAGCGCCTGATGATCGCCATCATCTGCGCCGCCGGCTGCGAGCAGGTGCTGGCCCACACCCTGGCCTACGTGCGCGACCGCAAGGTCTTCGGCAAGCCGGTGTCGGCCTACCAGAACACCAAGTTCAAGCTCGCCGAGCTGCGCGCCGAGACGCAGATCGCCCGCGTCTTCGTCGACAAGTGCATCGAGGAGCAAATCAAGGGCACGCTGCAGGTCGACGCCGCCGCCACCGCCAAGTACTGGGTCTCCGACCTGATGTCCAAGGTCGCCGACGAGTGCGTGCAGCTGCACGGCGGCTACGGCTTCATGCTCGAGTACCCGGTCGCCCAGGCCTACATCGACACGCGCGCCAACCGCATCTACGGCGGCACCAACGAAATCATGAAGGAACTGATCTCGCGCACGTTCTGAGTCTGACAGCGAACTGGAGGGGGCCGAATTATGTCGAATCTGCGTTTTGATGGCCGCGTCGCCATCGTCACCGGGGCCGGCAACGGCCTCGGCCGTTCCCATGCCCTGCTGCTGGGCTCGCTGGGCGCCAGGGTCGTGGTCAATGACCTCGGCGGCGGCGCCCACGGCGACGGCAAGTCCTCCGCGGCCGCCGACAAGGTGGTCGAGGAGATCCGCGCCCTGGGCGGCGAAGCCGTCGCCAACTACGACTCCGTGGAGAACGGCCAGGCCATCGTGCAGACGGCGCTGGACGCCTTCGGCACGGTGGACATCGTCATCAACAACGCCGGCATCCTGCGTGATGTCAGCTTCCAGAAGATGACCCAGGGCGACTGGGACCTCATCCTCAAGGTGCATCTCACCGGCTCCATGAGCGTGACTCACGCGGCCTGGCCGATCATGCGCGACAAGGGCTACGGCCGCGTCATCATGACCACCTCGGCGGCCGGCATCTACGGCAACTTCGGCCAGGCCAACTACTGCGCCGCCAAGCTCGGCCTCGCCGGTCTCGCCAACTGCCTGGCCGAAGAAGGCCGGGCCAAGGGCATACACGTCAACACCATCGCGCCCATCGCGGCCTCGCGCCTGACCGAGACGGTCATGCCGCCGGAGCTGCTCGCCAACCTCAAGCCGGAGAAGGTCAGCCCGCTGGTGGCCTGGCTCTGTCACGAGGACTGCGAGGAGAGCAAGGGCCTGTTCGAGGTCGGCGCCGGCTACATCGCCAAGCTGCGCTGGGAGCGCACGCAGGGCCAGGCCTTCCCGCTGACCCAGGTGTTCGGAGTGGATGACGTGGCGGCGAAGTGGGCGCGCATCACCGACTTCACCGAGGCCACGCACCCGGCCAGCATCAACGACTCGTTCGGGCCTATCCTCGACAACATCAACAACCCCAGCCTGGGCGGCAACGAGTTCATCGACCTCGATGAAGCGAAGAAGGCCGAGCTGGTGCTGGAGAACCGCTACGACGAGCGCGACCTCGCGCTGTACGCGCTGGGCATCGGCGCGGCCCGCGACCCGTTCGACACCACCGAGCTGAACTATGTCTACGAGTTGAGTTCGGACTTCCGCGCGCTGCCGACCTACGGCGCCATGCCCCAGCTCAACGCCATGCTGGCGGCGGCCAAGACCGGCGCGCTCAAGCTGCCGGGCATGAACTTCGGCTTCGACCGCCTGCTGCACGGCGAGCAGTACACCGAGATCAAGCGCCCGCTGCCGGCCTCGGCGAAGCTGAGGCACGTGTTCAAGTTCAAGGAAGCCTTCGACAAGGACCCGCACGCGGTCGTCACCTTCGCCGTGCACAGCTACGACGAGAGCGGCGAGGAAGTCGCCTACAACGAGATGACCTCGTTCGTGAAGGGCGCGGGCGGCTGGGGTGGCGAGCGCGGTTCGTCCGCCGAGATCAACGTGCCGCCGGCGCGCGAGCCGGATGCGGTGGTCGAGGAGAAGACCGACGCCAACCAGACGCTGCTCTATCGTCTCTCCGGCGACTGGAACCCGCTGCATGCCGACCCGGCGTTCGCGCAGGCCTTCGGCTTCGACAAGCCCATCCTGCATGGCATGTGCACCTACGGCTACTGTGGCCGCCATGTGGTGAAGGCGTTCGCCGGCAACGATCCGCGCTACTTCAAGAGCATCAAGGTGCGCTTCGCCAAGAGCGTGTATCCGGGCGACACGCTGGTCACGCGCATGTGGAAGGAGTCGGACAACCGCATCGTGTTCGAGACGCGCGTGAAGGAGCGCGACGAGGTGGTGATCAAGAACGCCGCCATCGAGCTGTACAGCGAGATCCCGGCTGCCAAGGCCAAGGCGGCGCCGGCGGCAGCGGCCCAGCCTGCGGCGGCCCCGGCCGTTGATGAGGGCGTGACGCTGGCGGACATCTTCGCCGGTGTCCAGGCTTACATCGCCTCCAGGCCGGAGCTGGTCGAGCAGACGAAGACGAGCTTCCAATTCAACTTCAGCAACCCGGACTCGTCGTGGTTCATCGACCTCAAGAACGCACCGGGTTCCGCCGGCGCGGGTCAGGCGACCAAGCCGGACGTGACACTGGCGCTGGATGCCAGGCACGTCGACACCCTGTTTGGCGGCGATCTGGCGGCGGTGCAGAAGCTGTTCTTCGGCGGCGAGCTGAAGATCAGCGGCAACGTCATGGCGTCGAACAAGCTCATGGTGCTGGCCGGCATGGACAAGGCGCTGGTGGAGACCGCCCGCAAGGCGCGCGTGGCCAGTGGCGCCGGTTCGGCAGGCGCTGCCGCCAGTGCGGCGGCTCCAGCGGCAGATGAAGGCGTGACCTTGGCGGACATCTTCGCCGGCGTCCAGGCTTACATCGCGTCCAGGCCGGAGCTGGTCGAGCAGACCAAGACGAGCTTCCAGTTCAACTTCGGCAACCCGGATTCGTCGTGGTTCATCGACCTCAGGAACGCCCCGGGTTCGGCCGGCGAGGGCCAGGCGGTGAAGCCGGATGTGACGCTGGCGCTGGACGCCGCGCATGTCGACACCCTGTTCGGCGGTGACCTGGCGGCGGTGCAGAAGCTGTTCTTCGGCGGTCAGCTCAAGATCAGCGGCAACGTCATGGCGTCGAACAAGCTGATGGTGCTGTCGGGCATGGACAAGGCGCTGGTGGAGACCGCTCGCAAGGCGCGTCTGGCCAGGGGCGAGTCGGCGGCAGCGCCTGTCGCCGCGGCCACTGCGGCGCGCGAAGTCTTCGCCGACCGCCTGTTCGCCGCGCTGACGGAGCAGCTGGCCGCCGGCCAGCTCAAGACCGGTCTGCAGGCCGTGCTGCAGTTCAACGTCAGCGAACCGGAAGCGGTCTGGTCGGTGGATTTCGCCGCGCGCCAGGTGGCGCGTCAGCCGGCGGCCTCGCCGGCGGCGGTCATCGGCCTCAGCGATGACACGCTGAAGGCGCTGGCGGACGGCGCCGATCTCACCGCGCTGCACCAGAAGGGCGAGCTGCGCGTCGATGGCGACGTGCTGCTGGCGCGTGAACTGACCTGTCTGGCCGGACTGGCCTGAGCGGCTGTCCGGGTGGCGCGGGCCACCCGGACGCTCCCTGTTTCTCCAAAGAAAGCATGCGAGAGGAAAACACCATGAAGCGTCGCGTGAATGTGATCGGCGTCGGCATGACCAAGTTCGCCAAGCCGGGCGCCAGCGCCGATTATCACGAAATGGCCGCCGAGGCCGGGCGTCTGGCCCTGGCCGATGCCGGCATCCGCTATGACCAGGTCCAGCAGGCCTACACCGGCTATGTCTACGGCGACTCCTGCTGCGGCATGCGCGCCGTCTACGAGATCGGCATCACCGGCATTCCCATCTTCAACGTCAACAGCAACTGCTCGACCGGCTCCAGCGCGCTCTACCTGGCGCGTCAGGCGGTGGAGGCGGGCCTGGCCGAATGCGTGCTCGTCGTCGGCTTCGAGAAGATGGAGAAGGGCGCGCTCGGCGCCAAGTTCAACGACCGCGAGCAGCCCATGGCCCTGCACGCCGGCGTGATGATGAACGCCCAGGGCTTCACCAGCGCCCCGCCGGCCGCGCAGATGTTCGGCGGCGCCGGCCGCGAGTACCGCTGGCGCCACGGCACGAAGAAGGAGACCTTCGGCAAGATCGCCGAGAAGGCCCGCCTGCACGCCAGCCGCAACCCCTACGCCCTGTTCGGCCAGGTGCTGTCGCTGGAGGAGATCATGGCCTCGGACGAGGTCTTCGATCCGCTCACCCGCTTCCAGTGCTGCCCGCCGACCTGCGGCGCCGGCGCCGCCGTGCTCTGCTCGGACGAGTTCGCGGCGAAGCAGGGCATCCGCAATCCGGTCTACATCGCCGCGCAGGCCATGACCACGGACTTCGCGAGCAGCTTCGACGAGAGCTCCATGATCAAGATGATCGGCTACGACATGGCCAAGGCCGCCGCCAGCCAGGTCTACGAGGCCGCCGGCATCGGCGCCGAGGATGTCGACGTGGTCGAGCTGCACGACTGCTTCACCGCCAACGAGCTGCTCACCTACGAAGCCCTGGGCCTGTGCCCGGAAGGCGGCGCCGAGAAGTTCATCTGGGATGCCGACAACACCTATGGCGGCAAGGTCGTCACCAACCCGTCCGGCGGCCTGCTGTCCAAGGGCCATCCGCTCGGCGCCACCGGTCTCGCGCAGTGCACCGAGCTGGTCTGGCAGCTGCGCGGCACGGCCGACAGGCGCCAGGTCGAGGGCGCGCGCGTTGCCCTGCAGCACAACCTGGGACTGGGCGGCGCCTGCGTGGTGACGATGTACCGCCGCGACTGATGCCGGCCGCGCGTCATCCGGTCAGCGGATGATTGCGCTGGTCCGCCCGCCTCAGTAAAGTTTGCCTTCATAACAGAGAACAAGTGTTTACTGAGGGCGCGACATGACGACGGATGAACTGGCGAGGCGACCCAGCGGTGAGCCGCTGATCACGGCGGAGAATCTGGGACCGGAGGTGCCCCGCCGTGGCACCGCGTTCACCCAGCGCCTTGGCCTCGCCTGGCTCCGCCTGATGGGCTGGAAGGTCACCGGCACGCCGCCGACCTTGCCCAAGGCCATATTCATCGGGGCTCCGCACACCTCCAACCGCGACGGCCTGGTCGCGGCGGCGACCATCCTCGCCCTGCGCCTGCGCATCACCGTCATGGCCAAGGCCGAGCTGTTCAAGGGGCCGATAGGCAGCTTCTTCCGCTGGGCCGATGTCATGCCGGTCTATCGCAGCTCGGCGCAGCGCGGCGGTCAGGTCGAACAGGTGATCGAACGTTTCCGGCAGAACGAGAACATCTATATCGGCATCGCGCCGGAAGGCACGCGCCATGCGTCCGAGAAGTGGAAGACCGGCTTCTACCACATGGCCGTGAAGGCCGGGGTGCCCATCCTGCCCTTCATCCTGGATTTCGGGCGCAAGGAGCTGCGCATGACGCCGGCCTTCTACCCGACGGGCGACATGGAGGCCGACATGGCCGAGCTGATCTCGCGCTACAAGGGTGTGATTCCGGCCGATCCCAGCCGTCTTTCCGGCCCGCTGCGGGAAAACCCGCCGTCCTGAGCATGACGGGCTCGCATGTGCGGGCCCTTCCGCCTAGAATTCGCGCAGGCCGGCGCAGGGCGCCGGCAGTCTCCTGCACCGTTTTCTGCAAAGCCGGGTAGTGTTCCATGGATGCATTGATCGCCGAGTTCAAGGCCGAGATGTGGCTGTACATCTCCATTCCCATCATCAGCGGCATCATCGGCTATGTCACCAAGGTCGTCGCCCTGAAGATGATGTTCCTGCCCATCGAGTTCTGGGGCATCAAGCCTTTCCTGGGCTGGCAGGGCATCGTGCCGCGCAAGGCCGAGAAGATGGCCACCATCGCGGTCGACCTGATGACCGAGCGCCTGATCAAGCCCGAGGAGATCTTCGCGCGCCTTGATCCCAAGCGCATCGCCAAGGAGATCGAGCTGCCCATGATGGCGGCCTCCGAGGACATCGTGCGCGCGGTCATGCAGCAGTACCAGCCGGGCATATGGGAGTCCCTGCCGGAGTTCCTGCGCCAGCGCATCATCGACCGCGTCAAGGGCGATGCGCCCAATATCGTGGCCGGCATCATGTCCGAGGTGCAGACCAACGTGGCGCGCTATTTCGACATCCGCCACATGGTCATCAGCAACCTCCAGAAGGACAAGCGCCTGCTCAATGAGATCTTCCAGCAGGTCGGCAAGAAGGAGCTGAAGTTCTTCTGCAAGGCCGGCTTCGTGTTCGGCTTCGTCATCGGCCTGGTGCAGCTGGTGTGCTGGATGCTCTTCAAGCAGCCCTGGATGCTGCCCGCCTTCGGCGGCTTCGTCGGCTTCTTCAGCGACTGGCTGGCCCTGCAGATGCTGTTCCGCCCGCTCAACCCGAAGAAGATCTTCGGCTACACCCTGCACGGCCTGTTCCTCAAGCGCCAGCAGGAAGTCGCCGGCGACTACGCCGCGCTGATCTCCAAGCAGATGCTCACGCCCGGCGCCATGATGGAAGAGCTGTTCACCGGCCCGCGTTCGGACCGCGTCATCCATCTGCTGGAAAAGAACGTGCGCCGCGCCGTCGACGAACAGGCCGGTCTGGCGCGTCCGCTGGTGCTGTTCGCCATGGGCACCGAGAACTACATCAAGATGAAGCAGGATATCGCCGCCCGCGTCCTGGAGAAGCTGCCGGAAACCATGAAGTACATGGAAGGCTACGCCGAGGATGCCATGGACGTGCGCAACACCCTGATCACGCGCATGAAGCTGCTCACGCCCAGCGAGTTCGAGGGCATGCTGCGACCGGCCTTCAAGGAAGAGGAATGGATCCTCATCACCGTGGGCGCCGTGCTCGGCTTCATGGTCGGTGAAATGCAGATCCACTTCATGCTCTGAGCCGCGTCGCCGCGTGCGCATGAAAAGGCCCCGGTCGCGTCAGCGCCGGGGCCTTTCCGTTTCGGCCTCACTCGATGTTCTGGATCTGCTCGCGCATCTGCTCGATCAGCACCTTCAGCGCCACCGACGACCACGAGCTGTCGGCGGTGACGGCCTTGGAGCCCAGCGTGTTGGCCTCGCGGTTGAGCTCCTGCATGAGGAAGTCGAGGCGGCGGCCGACCGCGCCGCCGCCGGCCAGCACGCGGCGGATCTCGGCGACATGGGCGAGCAGGCGGTCGAGTTCCTCGGCGACATCCAGCTTCTGCGCGAACAGCACGACCTCCTGCTCCACGCGCTCCGGCGCCAGTTCGGCCCTGAGCTCGGCCAGGCGCGCCAGCAGCTTCTCGCGGAAGTGGCGGATGATGCCGGGCAGGCGCTCGCGCACCTTGTCGACTTCCGCGCATATGGCGTCCAGCCGCTCCTCGATGAGTCCGCGCAGGACCGCGCCTTCGCGCGCGCGCATGGCCAGGAAGTCATCCAGCGCCCGGACCAGCAGGGCGTCGGCGCGCGCCAGTACGGCGGCCTGATCGGGCTCGCGCGTCTTCAGCACGCCGGGGATGCGCATGAGCTCGACCGGATTCAGCGGGCCGACGTGGCGGGCCAGCTGTTCGATCTCGCCACTGGCGGCGAGCAGCTGCCGCACCAGCTCGTGATTCAGTTCGACGCCATCGCTGAGGCCGCCGGCCGGCTCGTAGCGCGCGCTCAGCTCGACCTTGCCGCGCGCGATGCGCTGGCGCAGCACGTCGCGCCAGGCGAACTCGCGCTCGCGCAGGGCATCCGGCAGACGGAAGCCGGGTTCCAGGTGGCGGCTGTTGACCGAGCGTATCTCCAGGGCGAGCAAGCCCAGCGCGTCGCGCGATTCGGCGCGGGCGAAGGCGGTCATGCTGTGGATGGCGCTGGTGGCTTGGCTCATGGGCTTCCCTGGACAACAGATGGCGAGGACGCGGCCCGTGGTCAGGCCGGCGCGGTATACTGCCGGCCATCTTAACGCTCTCATCAGGAATAGCCCATGCGCGCCTCCGGTCGTCAACCCGATCAGCTCCGTCCCGTCCGCATCACCCGCCACTACACCTGCCACGCCGAGGGCTCGGTGCTGGTCGAGTTCGGCGACACCAAGGTGCTGTGCACGGCCAGCGTCGAGGCCGGCGTGCCGCGCTGGCTGAAGGGCAAGGGCGAGGGCTGGATCACCGCCGAGTACGGCATGCTGCCGCGCGCCACGCACACCCGCAACGCGCGCGAGGCCAGCAAGGGCAAGCAGGGCGGCCGCACGCTGGAGATCCAGCGTCTGATCGGGCGTTCGCTGCGCGCCATGGTCGACCTGAAGAAGCTGGGCGAGAACACCATCACTATCGACTGCGACGTGCTCCAGGCCGACGGCGGTACGCGCACGGCGGCCATCACCGGCGGCGCGGTGGCGCTGGTGGACGCGCTCAGCTTCATGCTGGCGAAGAAGATGATCAAGAACGATCCGCTCACCGGGCTGGTCGCGGCCATCTCGGTCGGCATCGTCAAGGGCGTGCCGCTGCTGGACCTGGAGTACACCGAGGATTCCGCCTGCGATACCGACATGAACGTGGTCATCACCCAGCATGGCGGCATCATCGAGATCCAGGGCACGGCCGAGGGCAAGCCGTTCTCGCGCGACGAGACCGTGGCCCTGCTCGACCTCGCCGAGGCCGGTGTGAAGGCGCTGGTGCAGGAACAGCAGCGCGCGCTGGGCTGGTAAGCGATCCGCGAACAGGCATACTCGACCTGACAGCTACGGCAGGGAGAGTGTGCCATGCATGATTTCTACTGGTTCAAGCTCTACGTCGCCTGCAACGCCGGCCTGGTCACGCTGCTGGCCTGCAATGTCTCCCGCCTGCGCATGCGCGAGCAGGTGCCCAACGGCGACGGCGGCAAGCTGGTGCTGAAGAAGGCCATACGCGCCCATGCCAACGGTGTCGAGCATGCCACCATCTTCGGCCTGCTGGTGCTGGCCCTGAGCGTGGTGACACTGCCACCGGGTGCGCTCGCCACCCTGGTCTGCGGTTTCAGCCTGGCCCGCCTGGCACATGCCTGGGGCATGCTCGGTCCGCAGTTCAACGCCCGCCGCGCCGGCGCCGGCCTGACCTTCGTGCTGGAGCTGGTGGCAGTGGCGCTGCTGCTGGCTTATGGCGTAATGTGAGTCGTCCGGGCGTGTGATCCGGCAGGCTGGCGCGGCGGTCGTCGTCCGCTGCGTGACGCGGGTCGCGTGCGGATTGACTTTGTATCTTAACAGCGTTCAATGTTGCGTTCTTCAGGAGACGAAGCATGACGACGCCAGCTCATTCCGCTCTGACGAGCGCAGACCTCGAACATTTCCGCCAGGTCCAGCGCCTGGCCTATGAGTGCGCGGAGACCATCGCCGGTGAACTGCAGCCGGGCATGACCGAGCGCGAAGCCGCTACCCTGCAGAAGACCTGGCTGCTCGACCACGGTGTCGACGACTGGTTCCACCAGCCTTTCGCCTGGTTCGGCGACCGCACCGCCTTCCGCGGGCCGGTCGGCTACAAGTTCCTCGGCGGCTTCAATCCCGCGTTCTATCCCGGTCTGCGCCGCCTGGAGGAGGGCATGCCCTTCATCCTCGACTGCGCGCCCACGGTCCAGGGCTACACCGCCGACATCGGCTACTGCGGCGTGCTCGGCGGGAACCGGCTGCTCGACAAGCTCATGGATGACCTCGCGGATTACCGGCGCCTCATCCTCGGCATGGCGAAGGAGCGCCGGCCGCTGTCCGCGATCAGCCAGGCCGTGGACGCCCTCTGCGAGCAGCATGGCTACGACCCGCGCCACAAGGCCTATCCCTTCGAGACCCTGGCGCACCGTGTCGAGAAGCTGGCGGATGATGGCAAGAAAAGCCATCTCAGCTTGTTCAACTTCGGCGTGCGCAATGTCACCGAGCTGCTCAAGGACCGCTTCAAGGGCGGCCAGGATGGCTGGTCGCCGATCTGGAACAGCGCGAAAAGTTCCGATCACCCGCCCACGCCCGGGCTCTGGGCCGTGGAGCCGCACCTGGGCTTCCGCGATGTCGGCGCCAAGTGGGAGGAGCTGCTGGTGATCACCGAGGACGACGCCTTCTGGCTCGACGAGGATGTGCCGCATGTCAGGCGCTGGCAGCAGCGCGGCCTGTGGCGCGCCGCCGACAGGGCGCCGGTCTGAGCATGCGGAGGAAGATGACATGATGACGCCTCAGCAGATCGTCCGCTCGGGCGATGTCGAGCTCGCCGTCTACGCCTGGGGGCAGGCGCACAGCGCCCGGCCGACCGTGGTCCTGGTGCACGGCTATCCGGATGCCGCCAGCGTCTGGCGCCAGACCGCCGAGCACCTGGCCCTCGCGCACCATGTCGTGGCCTACGATGTGCGCGGCGCCGGCCGGTCGAGCAGCCCCGACCACACCGCCGCCTTCGACCTCCAGCATCTGGTCACCGACCTCGCCGCCGTGATCGACGCGGTCAGCCCCCGGCGCGCGGTGCATCTGGTCGCGCACGACTGGGGCTCGATCCAGAGCTGGGAGGCGGTGACCACCAGCCGCCTGCAGGGGCGCATCGCGTCCTACACCACCATCTCTGGTCCCAGCCTGGATCACGCCGGCTTCTGGCTGGCCCAGCGCCTGCGCAGCGGCGCGCCCGAGGATCTCGCCGCCATCGCCCGCCAGGCCGCGCACTCCTGGTACATCGGCATCTTCCATCTGCCCGTGCTCGCGCCCAGCGCCTGGACCCTGGGCCTGGACAAGCTCTGGCCCGGCATCCTGGAGAAGATCGAGGGCGTGCGCGCCGACGCCAGCCCGACGCAGAGCAGGGATGGCAGCATCGGCGTCAATCTCTACCGCGCCAACATCGCCAACCGCGTGCTCAACCCGAGCGAGCGCCGCACCGATGTGCCCGTGCAGCTCATCTTCCCGCGCGGCGATCATTTCATGATCCCGGAAATCTGGGACGACCTGCCGAAGTGGGCGCCCAACCTCTGGCGGCGCGATACCGACGCCGGTCACTGGGTGCAGGTCAGCCATCCCAAGCTGGTCGCCGACTGGGCCGCGGAGTTCATTGACTTCGTGGAGAGCGGCCACGAGACCCAGGCGCTGGTGCGCGCCCGCCACTATGCCCGGCAGAGCGGCAAGCCCTGCAGCGGCAAGCTGGTGGTGGTGATCGGCGGCGGCGCCGGCCCGGGCCGCGAGGCCGCGCTGAGCTATGCCGAGCAGGGCGCCTGCGTGGTCGTGGCCGATCTGGACATCCAGGCGGCGGAGCGCACGGCCGAGCTGGCCACGCTGCTCGGCGCCGATGCCTACGCGCGCCGGGTGGATGTCGGCGACGGCGCCGACATGGAGCTCTTCGCCACCTGGCTGGGCCGCGAACTGGGCGCGCCCGACATCGTCATCAACAGCGCGGGCACGGACATGGCCGGGTCGTTCTTCGACAGCAGCGACCAGGACTGGGCGCGCGTGCTCGACGTCAATCTCTGGGGCGTCATCCGCGGCGCCCGCCTGTTCGGCCAGCAGATGCTCGACGCCGGCAAGCAGGGCCATATCATCAATGTCGCTTCCACCGGGGCATTCACGCCATCGGCCACGCGCACGGTCTACAATACGTCCAGGGCCGCGGCGCTCATGCTCAGTGACTGCCTGCGCGGCGAACTGGCCGGCAAGGGCCTGCATGTCGGCACGGTCCTGTACCAGAAGCGTGGCCTCCGGCCGGGGCGTGTCGCCGCCGCCATACTCGATGCCGTCGACAACCGCCGTGATGAGGTCGTTGTCGGCATGGGCGCGGTGGGCAGCCGCCTGCTCGGGCGTTTCCTTCCCTCACTGTCGCGTCGTCTGGCGCGTTTGGATGCCGCGGGCTGAGCCCGCCACTCAGGAGATCAGTCATGTCAGTCATTCCCCTGATCAAGAGCCGCTCGCAGGCCTCGCACACCGAGGGCCGCCTGATCCCGCGCAAGGTCCAGTTCGACTGGAGCGAGACGCCGCTGGAATGGATACCCGGGCAGCCCTTCGCCAGCCATTTCATCAACGAGATCAACATGATCCTGCCGGCCGGCGAGTTCTGGTTCTGCCGGCTCTACAACAAGGCGCTGCCCTACGTCACCGATGACAAGCTGCGCGACGACGTGCAGATGTTCATCCGCCAGGAGGCCATGCACGCGCGCGCCCACGGCGGCGCCATCGCCGAATACCTGAAGGCGCATGGCGTGGAGACCGAGCGCAACACGAAGATCATGGAGTGGCTGTTCGAGCAGCTGCTGGCGGACGATCCGCTGGGCATCAAGACGCCGAAGCTGCTGGAGCGGCAGTGGCTGGTGTTCCGCCTGGGCATCATCGCCGCGGTCGAGCACATGACCTGTGTGCTCGGCAACTACGCCATGGACAACCGCACCTGGGACCAGGTCGGCGCCGACCCGGTGCTGCTCGACCTGCTGCGCTGGCATGGCGCGGAAGAGGTCGAGCACCGCAGCGTGGCGTTCGACCTCTACACCCATCTGGGCGGCGGCTACCTGTCGCGCTACTACCTGTCCTGCCTGGTGGTGCCGCTGGTCCTGGGCCTCTGGGTGGATGGCGCCGCGCACATCATGAACCAGGACCCGCGCTATGCCGGCGAGAAGTTCAGTCTGTGGAAGCCGAAGGTCTGGCTGCGCTGGGCGAAGGAGAGCAAGAGCGGCCACCTGCCGCACCCGGTCTGGCTGATCCTGCAGCAGCTGCCGTATTTCAGCCCGTGGTACGACCCGGTCAAGGAGGGCTCGACCGAGAAGGCGCTGGCCTATCTGAACAGCTCGCCGGCAGCCGCCGCCGCGTCCAGCTCAGGGCAGTCGGCGCTGAGGCTGGTGAAGTAAGGGCGCGTCCGTGACACCCGGTCGCTGGCGGCGCGTGCTCAACGCTTCCCGGCGACCGCCACCGTATACACCTTGCCCTGCTTGAGCTTGTCGTAGTCGCCGAAGACTTCCTTCATGGTGCGCGCCATGAACTCGCGCAGGCCGTTGATGGTGACGACGTAGAAGCGTCCGCCCGGCTTGAGGCGGGCGAGGCTGTCGAACAGGAACAGGTAGTGCTGTTCCTTGCTGGCCTTGGCCGGCAGGTTGGAGACGATCAGGTCGAACTTCAGCGCCGGGTCGATGTGCTGCAGGCCGTTGGAGAGCTGCGCGCGCGCGTTGACTATGCCGTTCAGCGCGCAGTTGCGGTTGGCGTACTCCACCGCCATGAAATCCTTGTCGACCATCAGCGTCTGCCCCTGCGGGGCCAGGCGGGCCAGCGTCATGCCGATCGGCCCGTAGCCGCAGCCGATGTCCAGGCAGTCGGCATCCGCCGGAATCTCCATGTGCTCCAGCAGCAGTTTCGTGCCTTCGTCGATGGCCTCGGGCGAGAAGATGCCCCAGGTCGTGCGGAATTTCAGGTCCTGGCCCAGCAGGTTCGCCTGGAAGCTGATGTCCTCGCGCCAGCGGGCGAGGGTGGCCTGATCGGGTGCGGGCATGAGGGGCTCCGGGCAGTGCTGAATGCCGCCGATTGTATCGGTAGTCGTGGCCTTGCCGGGAAAAAGCGCCGGAAATGTTCAAGAAATCCGCGGGCCTGCCGAAACAACAGGCAGGGAGGGCAGCCAATTCGCGGGGAAGTCATGAAGGGGCATCATGCCGTGCTGCTGACAGCATTGGCGGTCATACAACAGACGGATGGCTCGGCCGCCGGCATCGGGCTGGAGACGCGGCTCCGGGTCAGGCTGGTGGTGGTGGGCGAGTGCCGTGCCGGCCTCACCGATGACGGCCGCGTGCAGCGCAGCTGTCAGCGCGACAGCCGCGTGCTGATGCCCGAGCAGAGCCATGTGACGGATGAGGGCGCCCGGGTGACAGTAGAGTTCTGATTTTCCGGCTTGTTCGCGGTTTCTGTAACAGGGTTCACAGGCCGTTTACACGGGCGCCAATTTCTTGACGCTTTTCCAACAGTGCCGGCCCAAGGCCTGTACAAAGTCTTCGTGCCTTTGTTCGTAAGCTTCGTTCCGTCAGCACGCAGTCGATAACGCGGCGTGTGCTCCCCGACCTGAACTGCTTACGAGGCTTCCCGACATGAACACCAAGCTCAACACGCTCGCTCTCGCTGTGATCGCCACCATCGCTGCCGGCAACGCCGCTGCTGACACCAAGACCGCCAGCTTCAACGTGAAGCTGAACGTGACCGGCACCTGTTCGTTCGCGGGCGGTGGCGATCTCGACTTCGGCACCAAGAGCGCGACCGAAGTGCAGAACGGCAACCTGAAGACCGGTGAAGGCAAGCTCAACGTGGCCTGCACCAAGGGCATCAGCTACAAGGTCGCGTTCAACGGCGACAATGCCAACCGCACCATGAAGAACGGCGACAACGACACCGTGAAGTACGGCCTCTTCCAGGACACCGGCACGGGCAAGGGCTGGGACACCAATGGCGTGTCCGCGATCGCTGGCCGCAGTGGCAACACGGCTGACCAGACCGGCGGCCAGAGCTACTCGGTCTATGCTAACATCCTGGCCAATGCCAACACCGGCGTGGCCATCGGTGCGTACACTGACACTGACACCGTCACCGCCACGCTGACCTTCTGAGGCCAGCCGGCACGCCATGAGCACACGGGACATCACGCGCCGACTGCGCCAGGCCATCATCGGCCTGGCCTGTCTGGCCTCCGCGGTTCCCGTGCCGGCAGCGGTGCTCAACCTGAGCCCGCTCATGCTTTCCCTGGCGCCCGACGAGCGCGCCGCCGGTCTGGACATCACCAACCAGGCGGCCTCGCCGGTCACGCTGCAGATCCGTCTCATGCGCTGGACGCAGGACGGTGACCGCAATCTCTACGAAACGGCGCCGGGCTGGGTGATCAGCCCGCCCATGGTCGTCGTCCCCGGTGGCCAGAGCCAGCTGCTGCGCGTGATCCGCCGCCAGATCGAACAGGCGCCCGTCGAGCAGGCCTATCGCGTGTTCATCGACGAGCTGCCTGGCGCGGACGCGCCCGCGGGCGGCGCCGTGCGCGTGCTCATGCGCTACTCCCTGCCCCTGTTCGTCGAACCGAACCAGGCCGGCCTGCCGGATGTCGGCTGGACGCTGCAGTCCTGCGGCAAGGGCTGGTATCTGCGCGGCGACAACCAGGGTCAGCGTCATTTCAAGCTGCTCGGCTACAGCATCAGCCAGCATGGCAAGCGGCTGGCGGAAACGCCGGATGGCCTGCTGGGCTACATCCTCGCCGGTCGCTCGTTCGGCCTGGCCATCGACGATGTCACGGCGCCGCAGGGCGAAGACGGCCTGCGTATCCGCGTCCGCTCGCCGGCCGGTGACCAGGAGGCTGCCCTGCGCCTGGCCAAGGATGCCGCCGGGTGTCCCGTCCAGTCCTGACGCCGAAAGTCGCCTTCTGTCTCGCCGCTGCGCTGGTTCCCGGCACGGGCCGGGGCGAGCCGGTCACTGCCGATGAGTTGCCGCCGGTCAGCGCGGGCGACATGGTGCCGGTGACCTTTCCCGAACTCTGGATCAACGGCACCTCCACCGGCGAATTCGTCCGCGTCGAACAGGTGCCGGATGCGCTGGACAACGTCGCGCACTATCTGCTGGATGCCGCCGACCTGAAGGCGCGCGGCCTGGCGCTGGCGCCGGGAGAGGTGGATGCGCAGGGGCGGGTCGCGCTGTGGCGTCTGTCCGACATCGGGGTCGTCTATGACAAGGCGGTGGAGCGTCTGCGCCTGACCGCGCCCTTGTCCAGGCTGACGCTCAATCGCATCAACGCGGAGCCTGGCGCGCGCCAGGCCCAGGCGGCCAGCCGCGGCCTGCTGCTCAACTATGACCTGCTGGCGCAGACCACGCGCGCCGACAACGCGGGCCGCCGTCAGCAGCAGGCCGGATTCGCCGAGCTGCGCTGGTTCGGCGCCCACGGCTATCTCACGCAGACCGCCGCCGCCCGCGCCGGCACTGACGATCGCGCCGAGGTCACGCGCCTGGACACGTTCTGGCGCTATTCCTCGCCCGACCAGCTGTGGACCGTGCAGGTCGGTGACAACATCGCCGCCGGCACCGACAGCCAGAGCGCCTATCGCTTCGGCGGCCTGCAGTGGCGGCGCAATTTCGCCCTGCGTCCTGACCTGGTGACCTTTCCCGTGCCGCTGATCCGGGGCAGCAGCGCCGTGCCCGCGACCGTGGACGTGCTGCTGGACAACATCCGCCAGTACAGCCGGGATGTGCCTGCCGGCCCGTTCGAGATCGACAACATTCCCTTCTCGACCACGGCCGGCGACATGCGTGTGGTCGTCCGTGATGTGCTCGGGCGCGAGCAGTCGGCCATCGTGCCGCTTTACAGCGTGATCAGCCTGCTGCGCCCGGGCCTGCTGGATTTCGCCGTGCAGACCGGTTTCCGCCGCCTGGACTATGCGGCGCGTTCCAATGACTACGCATCCCGGCCGGTCGCCAGCGGCGCCGTGCGCTACGGTGTCAGCACGCGTCTGACCGTGGAGGCCTATGGAGAAGGCGGCGACGGGCTGGGCATGGCCGGCCTGAGTGCCGCCGCCGCGCTGGGACGCTGGAGCACAGTGTCGGTCAGCTCGGCGGGCAGCCGTGACACGAGCGGAGCCAGCGCGCTGCGCGGGCGTCGTGACCGGCTGGCCTGGCAGTACCAGTCCAATGACGGCTGGAGCTTCAATGCCTCCAGCCTGCGCCTGCGCGGTGACTTCCGCGACATCGCCAGCCGCGACAGCCTATTGTCGACGCGCCGTCTGGATCAGGTGGGTGGCGGTGTGTCGCTGGGGCGTCATGGCAGCCTGGCCGCCAACCTGATCAGCAGCGAGCAGGCCGGGAATGGCCGCGAACGCTTCATCAACGCTTCCTGGAGCCGTGCCCTGGGCGCGCAGTGGCATGCTTTTGTCGCCTGGAACAAGGGTCTGCGGGGCAGTGACAGCAACACGGTGTTCGTGGGCCTGTCCTGGTATCCGACCGTGCGCATGGGGGTGGATGCCAGCGTGAACATGACGCGGGGCGCGCCGACGACGTACAGCCTGGGCGTCAGCCAGCGCCGCTCCGGCGAGACCGGTCTGGACTGGGCGCTGCGCACCCGTGGCGGTGGCGGTGACGACACGCAGCAGGCCGACGCCCGTTATCGCGGCGCCTATGGCGAGACCGGTGTGCAGATGGAGACGACATCCGACAGCGACAGCCTGCGTGTGCAGCATGGCGGCAGCCTGGTGCTCATGGGCCGTGGCCTGCACGCCGGCCGGCGCATCGACCAGTCCTTCGCGGTCGTGGATGTCGCCCTGCCGGGCGTTCCCGTGCTGGTCGAGAATCGCGTGGTGGGGCGCACGCGTGGCAACGGCCAGCTGCTGGTCACGGACCTGCGGCCCTATCAGCGCAACCGCATCGGCATCGATGCCATCGACATGCCCGCGGGCTATGTCGTCCGTGACACCACGCTGGATGTGGTGCCGCCGGAGCAGGTCGGTGTCCATGTCAGCTTTCCGGTCCGCGAGCCGCAGGCCGCGCTGCTGCGCTTTCTCGACGAGCGCGGCCAGCCGCTGCCGGTGGGCGCCCAGGGCAGCCTCGCCGACGGCCGCCGCTTTGTCGTCGGCTATGATGGCGAGGCCTATCTCGAGGATGTGCTGGGCGAGCAGTCCGCCACACTGATCTATGAACAGACGCGCTGCGTGGCGGCGCTGAATATCCCGCAGGGCGGCCTGGCGCGGCGCGAGTCGCTGCCGGCGGTGACCTGTCGCGTGCGCGCCCCGGCGCAGGAGGAAGGACCATGAACCGCATGTGCCGCGTGTTGCGGCGGGGGCTGACGGCCATGACCCTGCTGCTGTGCGCGCCCGCCGCGCTGGCGCTGACCTGCAGCGCCGATGTCCAGGATCTCAGCTTCGGCAATGTCGATGTGCTCTCGGGCGGCACACCACTGGCCAGCAGCAGCGCCCGCGTCACCGTGACCTGCCGGCGCGGCCTGCTGGAGCTGGACGCGCTGGGTGACGTCACCGTCTGCGTGGGCCTGGGGCCGGGCACGGGCGGTCTCGCCGCGGACAGCCGGCAGCTGCTCTCGGGCGGCAACCGCCTGCGCTACAACCTGTACAGCGACGCCGCCGGCAGCGTGCCCTGGGGCTCCTATTCGGTGTTCACCGCATCCGGCCCGCGTCGCTTCGTGCTGTCCCTGCCCGTGCTGGTGCTCGAGGACACCGAGACGGCCACGCTCTACGGGCGCGTCAGCGGCAGCCAGTCGGACGCCGCCGTGGGCAGCTATGTCAGCGCCTTCTCCGGGCAGGACACCGAGGTCCGTTATGGCCGCGGCAATGTCTCCTGCTCGGCGCTGTCGGCCAGCAACGGCCGCGCGCCGTTCACGGTGGATGCCACGGTGATGCCGAACTGCAGCATCGCCGCCGATCCGCTGGATTTCGGCAGCACCCCCGGCCTGGCGTCGGCGCTGGATGCCGCCGGGCGCATCACCAGCACCTGCACGCGCGGCGCCGCCTACCAGATCGGTCTGGACAGCGGTCAGCACGCCCAGGGCAGCCAGCGGCGCATGGTCAGCGGCAGCGAAGTCGTGCGCTACGAACTCTATCGGGACGCCGCGCGCAGCCTGCGCTGGGGACTGGTGTCCGGCAGCGAGGCGATCACCGGCATGGGCAGCGGCGTGGCCCAGCAGGCGACGGTCTATGGGCGGGTGCCCGCGCAGACCGGCATGGCGGCGGGCAGCTACAGCGACACCGTGGTCGCTATCATCAGCTTCTGACGCCTCAGACGTCGTAGTCGAGGATCAGCGGCGCGTGGTCGGAGAACTTCTCGCCGGTGTAGATGTCGGCGTGGGTGATCTTCCCGTGCAGCTCGGGCGAGACGATGTGGTAGTCGATGCGCCATCCGACGTTGTTGGCGTAGGCCTGGCCACGATTGCTCCACCAGGTGTAGCGCTCGGCACGCTGGTCGACGACTCGGAAGGCATCGACGTAACCGACCTCGTCGAACAGCTGCGTCAGCCAGGCGCGCTCGTGCGGCAGGAAGCCCGAATTCTTCTGGTTGCCGCGCCAGTTCTTCAGGTCGATCTCCTTGTGCGCGATGTTCCAGTCGCCGCAGATCACCAGCTTCTCGCCGGCCGCGCGGCGCGCCCTGAGGATGGGCATGAGCTCGATCAGGAAGGCGTCCTTGCGCGCCTGCGCGGCGTCCGACGACGAGCCCGAGGGCAGGTAGAGCGAGACCACGGTGAGGTCGCCGAAGCTCGCCTCGATCCAGCGGCCTTCCGTGTCGCAGAGCTCGAAGCCGAGGCCGGTCTTCACCGCGTCCGGCTTCCGGCGCGCGTAGATGGCCGTGCCCGAATAGCCCGGGCGCACGGCGTCGAACAGGTAGCGGTGCCAGCCGGCCGGGTTGAACACCTCGCCATCGAGCTGGTGTGTCTGCGCTTTGGTTTCCTGGATGCACAGCACATCCGTGCCCGAGTTCTCCAGCCAGGTGAAGAAGCCCTTGCTGGCGGCGGAGCGGATGCCGTTGAGGTTGGCGGAGACGATGCGCATGGGGTGTCCTTGGTCAGGCCGGCGTGCGCCAGCTGATGTCGAGTTTGCGATGCTGCGCGACGCAATCGCGCAGATAGAGGTTGATCAGGCTCTGGTAGGGAATGCCGGCCTCTTCGGACATCTGCTTGAAGTAGTCGATGACATCCTCACTCAGGCGCATGGTCACCGGCTTCTTCAGGCGGGCGGCATAGGGGTTGCGGCGAGCGGTCATTGCCGACAGGTCATATTCGGATTTCATGTCGTGCCTCCCCGGTAGTGCCGCTGTTCGTTCCGCGTCGCCTTGCGGGCGGAAATGATGCGTATGGTGTCGCCGCCATCACGTTCGCAGTGGCAAACGATCAGGATGCGCCTTGCCTGGCTCAGGCCCAGCATGAGAAAACGGTCTTCGCTGTCCAGGCTCTCCGCCTGGAAGAACTGCAGGGCACAGTCATCGTAGAAGACTGACTGCGCCTCCTCGAAGGAAACACCGTGCTTCTTCAGGTTGGCCGTTGCCTTGGCGGTATCCCACTCGAAGCTTATCATAAATACAATGTATGTACGTCTGGGTGGCTGTCATGGCGCTATGCTCGTCCTACAAGAAAAAGATAGACCACGCCGGAGCCTCCGCCATGCCCGTGATCCGCACCCCCGAAGACCGCTTCGCCGATCTGCCGGACTACCCGTTCGCGCCGCACTACATCGAGGTCGCGCCCGGCCTGCGCATGCACTATGTCGATGAAGGCCCGCGCGACGGCCGCGTGGTGCTCATGCTGCACGGCGAGCCGAGCTGGAGCTATCTTTACCGTCACATGATCCCGCCCGTGGTCGCCGCCGGCTGCCGCGTCATCGCGCCCGACCTGATCGGCTTCGGCAAGTCCGACAAGCTCACCGGCATCGGCGACTACAGCTTCCAGTCGCACATGGACTGGCTGACCGCGTTGGTGGAGCAGCTGGACCTGCGCGATGTCACCGTGGTCGGCCAGGACTGGGGCTCGCTGCTGGGCCTGCGCCTGGCCGCCGAGCAGGAACCACGCTGCGCGGCCATCGTCATCGGCAACGGCATGCTGCCCACCGGCGACCAGAAGATGCCGCCGGCGTTCAAGATCTGGAAGAACTTCGCCCTGCACAGCCCGTGGTTTCCCATCGGCCGCATCGTCGCCAGCGGCGTGCGCCGCCAGCTGTCGGATGCCGAACGCGCCGCCTACGACGCGCCGTTCCCGTCCGCGAAGCACAAGGCCGGCGCGCGCGCCTTCCCGCGCCTGGTGCCGGTGACGCCGGATGATCCGGCCTCGGCCGCCAACCGCCGCGCCTGGACGGTGCTGGAGCAGTGGCGCAAGCCTTTCGTGACCGCCTTCAGCAGCGGCGACCCGATCACGCGCGGCGGCGACCGCTACCTGCAGAAGCGCATCCCCGGCGCCCAGGGCCGGCCGCACACCACGCTGCGCGGCGGCCACTTCCTGCAGGAGGACTCGCCGCGCGAGTTCGCGGCGGTGATCGTCGACGCCCTCTTTCTCTGAACGACCCGGGAGCCCGGACATGATCAAGGTCAGCGTGATGTACCCCTACCGGGCGGATGCCCGTTTCGACCACGACTACTACCGCGACGTGCACATGCCGCTGGTGAAGGCGCGCATGGGGGACGCCTGCCTGTTCTACACGGTGGACAGGGGGCTGGCCGGCGGCGCGCCGGGACAGCCGCCGATGTTCGTGGCGCAGTGCCACATCCACTGCGAGTCGGTGGCGGCGTTCCAGCGGGCGTTCGGCCCGCACGCGAGGGAGATCACGGCGGATGTGGGGAATTACACGGATATTGAGCCGGTGATGATGGTTAGTGAGGTGGTGGTGGGGCGGTGACGCCTGAATGAGGCCGCAGGTGCGACGGCCTCATTTCTTGAAGTCCGTATGCTGCTCTAGCTGATAGATGGCGTCTTGGATGTCATCGAGTTTGGCCGAAAGTGCAGCTTGGGCATCATGCAGTCCGTGGTTGTAGTAGTAAGCGCCAAGCTCCTGGGAAATGAAGTCAAGCAAGAACTCCGCGTCAAATTGACCGATTTTCTGCTCCAGTTCTTCACTGAAATAAACTTGGAGTTTTTGGACGAGGATCGCTTTTTCGTCTTTGCTGAATTTTATGGTTGCCATGGTGTCAGTACGGTCTAATGTGAATTAGGCCGCGCCGCGAAGCGGCGTCGGCCTGAATGAATTGTTAGGCGTGGCTTCGTAAAATCTCCGGCAGGGCGCCAAGTAGCCAACGCCCCTGCGCGACACGCTGCTGAACAAGCCTTTTGTATGTGAGTGCATCAGGTGCTTGTGGTCTCGCATGCCGGGTACGATTGCAATATAAGCAGGCCGCAACAATATTTGAGACGTTGTTGCGGCCTCCCTGACTGCGGGGGATGATGTGCTCCGCCGTACATTTTAGAAGTTTAGCTTGACCCAAGCTGAGGCTGTACTTGGAGGCAAAGATATGTAACCCATCTAACCATATGGGAGCACCACAGTAATAGCAGTGATGATCTTGCTTTTTGGCAGCAATAAGTCGGGAGTGGAAAACAGCAGATTTTGACATGAATTAAGGCCTCTAAATATCTGGAAGCCCCACATGTCCTTAGGATCAGAGGTAGGCACCGGGGGATAGCCCTAACCGGCGACTGGCTGAGTTACTCTAGCCAGCTCTGCTCGTGCAGTGGTTTAAGCATATGACAGGCTCTAGTCACACACAAGTCTAACTAAATTAGATGGCAAAGCTGCCGTATTAAGAAGCCTCAACCCACCTCACCACGGCGGCATCGGCGCACTCAACCGCTGCCCGTCATACCCCCGCACCTCGCCAAAATACCCCGCCCCCTCATTCCAGTCCCTGCTAGCCGCCACCAGCTCCTCCTTGCTCCTGCCCACGAAATTCCACCACATCAGAATCTCCTCCCCCAGCGGCACCCCGCCCACCAACACCGCGCACGTCCCGGCCTCCGCCTGCACGCTGACGATATCCCGCCCGGCCTCCAGCACCAGCAGCGTGCCCGGCTCCAGCGCCTCGCCATCCACCGTCAGGCGACCGCACAGCACCTGGATGCCATGCTCGAAGTCCGGCTGCAGCGGCAGCGCAGTCTGCGTCGCGGCATCCGCCCGCAGTTCCGCACCCACCAGCGGGCTGAACACCTTGGCCGGCGACACCAGTCCCAGCAGCTCGCCGATGAACACCGTCACCTGCAGGCCCTGATGCTGGCAGACCGGCAGCGCGTCGTGATGCGCGAACGCCGGCCCGCCGTGGCGCGCGCTGTCCGGCAGGGCGATCCAGAACTGCGCGCCGTGCAGGCGCGGCGGGCGCTCGGCCGGCGACTCCTCGGAGTGGCTGATGCCGCGTCCCGAGGTCATCAGGTTGAGCTGGCCGGGGCGGATGTGCTGCAGGCTGCCCAGGCTGTCGCGGTGCAGGATCTCGCCCTCCAGCAGCCAGGTCACGGTCTGCAGGCCGATGTGCGGGTGCGGCCCCACGCGCAGGCCGGCGCCGGCGGGCACATCGACCGGGCCGAAGTGGTCGAGGAAGCACCAGGCGCCGACCGTGCGGCGGCGCGCGCTGGGCAGCGTGCGCGTGATGGTCATGCCGTCGCCGAGCACGGTGGGCTTGCCGACGAGGCGCTGGGTGTTGCTCATGGCGTGACTCCGGTGTCGGGCTGCCAGGGCACGTCCATCTGGCGCGCGGTGGCGTGGGCGAGGTCGCGGCCGGCGAGGCGGGCAACGAGATGCAGGCTCATGTCCATGCCGGCGGCTATGCCCGCCGAGGTGACGATGTTGCCGAGGTCGACCCAGCGCGGGCCGTCCAGCACCTGCGTGGCGGGGAAACGCGCGCGCAGGTCGGCTATGTCCTCCCAGTGCGTGGTGGCCTGGCGGCCATCCAGCAGTCCGGCCCGGGCGAGCAGGAAGGCGCCGGTGCAGACCGACGCGACCAACGGCACGCGCGTGGCCTGCGCGGCGATCCAGCGGATGACCTCGGGCCGGTCCAGCTCGGCATCCACGACCCCGCCGGGGATGATCAGCAGGTCCAGCGGCGGGTGATCGTCCAGCGTGTGGTCGGGCAGGGCGAGCAGCCCGGCCCGTGCCCGTACGGGGTCGCGCGTGGCGGCCACGGTGACGACGCGGAAGGGGGCGTCGCGGCCGGGCTCGCGCCGCAGCGCCACGCGGCTGGCGGTGGTAAAGACCTCGTAGGGGCCGGCGAAGTCCAGCACCTCGACGTCCGGGAACAGGTAGATGCCGACGGTGAGGGTCATGACGTGTCCTGATCGTGATGTGCCGGCGCCGCCGGCGTGAGGTGCTCGTCCGCGCGCATCATGCCGACCGACACCAGCGCCACGGCGGCCAGCGCAAGCAGGTAGATGATCACGTAGTGCGGTTCGCCGCCACCGCGCGCGAGCAGGGCGGTGGCGATCATGGGCGCGAGGCCGCCGCCGAGCACGCCGGCGATCTGCACGCCCAGCGAGATGCCGCTGTAGCGCACCTCGGCGGGGAACTGGCGGGCGAACAGCAGCGATTCGGGCGCGTACATGAGCGGGAAGACGACGCCCAGGGCGAGCACCATGGCCAGCCAGACCAGATCGAGGTCGCGTGTGCCGAGCAGGTGGAAGAAGGGCCAGACGTAGAGGCAGAGCAGGCTCATGCCAATCAGGTAGAGGCGCTTCTGGCCAATGCGGTCGGACAGCCAGCCGGCCAGCGGCATGGTGACCAGCGACAGCGCCGCGCCGGCGGTGATGGCCGACAGCACCTGTTCGCGCGGCAGCGCGAGCTGGCCGGTGGCGTAGGCCAGGGCGAAGGTGGCGGCGAGATAGAACCAGGCGTTCTCGGCCATGCGCGCGCCTATGATGGTGAGCACGTCGCGCCGGTGCTCGCGCAGCACGATGGCCAGCGGCGCCTTCACCGGCGCCTGCGTGTCGCGCAGGCGGGTGAATTCGGGCGACTCCGGCACGCGCGAGCGGATCAGCCAGCCCACGGCCAGCAGCGCCAGGCTGGCGATGAAGGGCAGGCGCCAGCCCCAGCTCAGCAGCTCATCCTCGGGCAGTGCCGAGACAGCGCCCATGGCCAGCGAGGACAGCACCAGGCCGGCGCCGACGCCGGTCTGCGGCAGGCTGCCGTAGAAGCCCTTGCGGCCGGCGGGCGCGTGCTCCACCGCCATCAGCACGGCGCCGCCCCATTCGCCGCCGACCGCCACTCCTTGCAGGAAGCGCAGCAGCACCAGCCCGCCCGCCGCCCAGTAGCCGGCCTGCTCGTAGGTCGGCAGCAGGCCGATGGCGACGGTGGGCAGGCCCATGAGCAGCAGGGTGAGGATGAGCATGGCCTTGCGGCCGACGCGGTCGCCGAAATGGCCGAAGACCATGCCGCCCAGCGGCCGGCCGATGAAGCCGACGGCGTAGGTGGCGAAGGCCGCGAAGAGGCCGCTGAGCGGGTCCATCTCCGGGAAGAACAGCCGGTTGAACACCAGCGCGGCGGCGGTGCCGTATAGGAAGAAGTCGTACCACTCGATGGTGGTGCCGGCCAGGCTGGCCAGGCCGGCGATGCGGTGGTGCGCCATGACCGGCGGAGGGCTCAGTCCGGCTTGCGGCGGCGGTAGACCTCCTGGCCGTCGTCCAGGTCCTTGAACACCGCGCCGGTGTCGTTCATGGACTTGATCTCGAAGCGGCGCACCAGGGTCTTCTTGATGAAGCCGGGCGGGTCGGACTCGAACTGGTCGAGGATGACCACGCCCTGCTCGATGCGCCAGCGGAAGTTCATGCTGACCTTGACGTCGCTGGTGGCACCGTCCTGATAGACATAGGTCGCGGTGGTGTAGCCGACGGCCCGGCCATCCGGCGTGAAGGTGGCTTCGCCGTTGATGGCGGTGGCCTGCGGATCGTCCACGGCCTGCCAGGTGCCGAGCATGATCTTGCGCCAGACCGCGTCGCTGCCCCGGCCGGTGCCGGGCAGCGGCGTGGCGGCGGGAAGGGTCTCGGGAATGACGGCGGCGGTTGGGGCCGGAGCGGGTGTCGGTATCGGCGTGCTGCCGGCTGTGACTGCCGTGGTCGTGATGGAGGCGTCCGCTGTGGCGGTCGCGGTGACCGATGGTGTCGCCGCCGGTGCCGCAGGCGTGGCTGTCGGCACACTGCTGACAGCGGGCAGGGTGCTCACCGATGCTGACACCGGGATGATGGTCAGGCTGCCGCGGTTCTCGACCATGACCGGCTCCAGCGAGGCGAGGCGCTGCACGCTCTGGATGGTGCTTGCCATGCTGGCGGTGGAGGTGGCCGTGATGGCTAGGGCGAGGGCTGTTCTTTTGATCATGATGGCTACGCTGCTGGGAAACGAATGGGGGTGAAAGCACCCAACGGCGAAACTTTTAGCACGACATACCCGGCTTGCGGCAGCGTCATACACAAATTGGAACAAATCCGTCCGCCTCTGTGCGAGGCGGGCGGTGCGCTTACTGGAGGTTGATGGCGACCAGCGTGCCGGTGCGGCTGAGTATGTAGAGCACGCCTTGCTCGGAAATGGTCAGCGAGCCGGATTGCGGGTAGGTCCAGACCGCTTCGCGGGTATTCAGGTCGATTGCCTGAACCTGGGAGGCGGTGCTGAAGATGACCAGGTTGTCGGTGACCACGGCCGGGTCGCTGTTCAGCACATGGTACTGGCTCTTGTCGATGGGGTATGACCACAGCAGCGCGCCATCGCTGGCGCGGCGGGCGTCGAGTCCCGTGCGGGTGCGGGTGTAGAGCGCCCCGTTGGCCGCGGCTGGCGGGACCATGCTGTCATTGGCGATAAACCACGCCACCTTGCGTCCGGCCGTGTCCATGCAGATCAGGCGCGGCGTTATCAGGCCTTTCTGGTAGCAGACCTGGCTGTCGGAGACGATGACAGGGGCGCCCGGCGTGGAGAAGTCGGCAAACGGCGTGGCGGGGTCCGCGATGCTGAAAGCGGTCTCGCCATCTTCGGGGTTCGCGGCGATCAACCACGACCCGATGTGCGTATAGACATGGTTGTCATCGACGGCCGGAGTCCACTGGTCGGTCTGGGCGCGTCCGACTTCCCAGCGCTGTTCGTCGCTGACAACATCGAACTTGGTCATGCCGCCGTAATAGCCGGACTCGGTATATATCCCGCGGCCATATGGTGTCGGTGCCAGATACCGTCCCCATTGGGAACTCATGGCGCTCTGCTTGAGCACGGCGCCGGTTTTCTGGTCCAGCACCCACATGAAGCTGTTTTCTTCATACCCTGTCGTTGTCACATACACCTTGCCGTTGGTAATGGCGGGTGGATTGGTCTGTGCGGGGAACGAACGCGCCGGCACAGGAAGGCTGGTTTGCCAGAGTGTCTCGCCGGTATCCGCGTCCAGCGCCCGCACGCGGTTGCCCTGGGTGACAATGAGCATGCCATCGCTGACAGCGATCGAAGGCGAGATATCGGCACTGCCGTAATGGCCGAAGCGCGCCCAGCGGTGGTTGAAGCGGCTGGCGGAGAAGCTGGCTGGCGCATGGCCGGTATGCGCCGCGTTGCCCTGGAAGGTGACCCAGGGGCCGAGGCCGGGCACGGTCGTCAGCCCGGACAGATTGCCGCGCTCTATCAGAATCTGGAACGGCAGGTGCCATGGTGAGCCGGGGTAGGGCTTGCTGCATACCATGGGGTCGTCCTGACAGACCCGGATTTCCAGCGTGCCTGTCCGGACTCCGGTTTCCGCCTGCGGCGTGGTGGTCATGGTCACGGTGTAGCGCGGATGCTCCTCGTCCGGATTGACCGACAGGGTGCTCACGCGTTCCTGAAACGTGCCGGTAGCGTCGAAGATGCCAACCCGGACCTCCGGCGTGTCGCTGTCGGCATCGACATCGGGAAACTCGCCTACCTCCGCCTGGAGCTGCACATAAATGGATTCGTCAGGGTGCGCCGTGGCAGTCAGGCGGGCGGGAGAGAGGGTCAGCCACGCGCCGGAAGGGGGCGTTGTGGGGCCGGTGCCGGTTGCACTGTCGCTGCCACTGCCGCACCCGGTCAGCGCCGTGGCAAGCAGAATGGTCAGCCGGAGGGAATGCAGGTGCTTCATGGCGCATGCTCCTTATGCCTTGCGTATGATCCGTATACTGCCTGGACAGAAGCGCCGGGCTGCAGTGTCGGCTATCCTATCATCTTCGTCAGTTCCAGTGCGGGTCCCCCATGCGCGACTACCAACGCGAATTCATCGAGTTTGCCCTCGCCCAGGGCGTGCTGCGCTTCGGCAGCTTCACCTTGAAGTCCGGCCGCCAGTCGCCGTATTTCTTCAACGCCGGCCTGTTCAACACCGGCCGCCGGCTGGCCGCGCTCGGCCGCTTCTACGCCGCCGCCATCGAGGACTGCGGCATCGCCGCGGATGTGCTGTTCGGGCCGGCCTACAAGGGCATCCCCATCGCCTCCGCGACCGCCGTGCAGCTGGCTGAGCACTTCGACCGCGACCTGCCCTGGTGCTTCAACCGCAAGGAGGCCAAGGACCATGGCGAGGGCGGCCTGATCGTCGGCTCGTCGCTGGCCGGGCGCGTGCTCATCATCGATGACGTGATCACCGCCGGCACCGCCATCCGCGAGGTCATGACGCTGGTCGAGGGCGCGCAGGCGCAGGCGGTCGGCGTGGTGGTCGCGGTCGACCGCCAGGAGCGCGGCAAGGGCGAGCTGTCGGCCATCCAGGAGGTCGAGCGTGACTTCGGCATTCCGGTGGTGAGCATCATCCGCCTCAACCAGATCATCGCGTATCTGGAGGAGACCGGCCTGCACGCCGAGCATCTCGACGCCGTGCGCCGCTACCGCGACGAATTCGGCGTGGATGCCTGATTCCCAATCGTCTGATTTCCGGAGAGCCTGCATGCGCATTGCTGTCGTGATGGATCCGATCGCCTCGGTCAACTACAAGAAGGATTCGACGCTGGCCATGCTCTGGGCGGCGGCGAAGCGCGGCCACGAGCTGTTCTATCTGGAGGTCGGCGACCTCTCGCTGCACGAGGGGCGCGCGCATGGCCGGCTGGCGCCGCTGCAGGTGTTCGAGGACCCGGCGAAATGGTTTGAGCTGGGCGAGGCTGTGCGCCGTCCGCTGGCCGGGGTGGATGTGATCCTGATGCGCAAGGATCCGCCCTTCGACATGAACTTCATCTACGCCACCTATCTGCTCGAACGCGCGGAGCAGGAGGGCGTGCTGGTGGTGAACAGGCCGCAGTCGCTGCGTGACTGCAACGAGAAGCTGTTCGCCACGGCCTTTGCCGACTGCATGGTGCCGACCGTGGTGTCGTCGCGCGCGGCCGAGCTGCGCGAGTTCATCGCCGGGCAGCAGGATGTGATCGTGAAGCCGCTGGACGGCATGGGCGGCATGGGCATCTTCCGCCTCGCGGCAGGCGGGCCGAACATCGGCGCCACGCTGGAAGTGCTGACCGCCAACGGCACGCAGCCGATCATGGCGCAGCGCTACATCCCCGAGATCAGCGATGGCGACAAGCGCGTGCTCATGATCGACGGCGAGCCGGTGCCCTTCGTGCTCGCGCGCATCCCGCAGGGTGACGAGGTGCGCGGCAACCTGGCCGCCGGCGGTCGCGGCGAGGCGCGGCCGATCAACGACGACGAGCGCCGCATCGCCGCACGTGTGGGGCCGGAGCTGAAGAAGCGCGGGCTGATCTTCGTCGGGCTCGATGTCATCGGCAGCTACCTGACTGAAGTGAACGTGACCAGCCCGACCTGCATCCGCGAGATCGACCGCGAGTTCGGCTATGGCATCGCCGACCGGCTGATCGCGGCCATCGAACGTCGTCACGCCGCGGCGAAATGCGCGCTGTGAGGCCGGCATGAGCCAGGGGCCGGTCCCGCCCGACGATCTGCCGCTGCGTGCCACGCCCCTGGACGATGACGCCTGCGCGCAGCTGGCGGCGGCGCTGACCGCGCGCATACAGCCGCATCTGCGGGCGGCGCGCATCGTGCCTGCCGAGCTGCCCGGTTGCGGCGGTCTGCGTCTGTTCCTGCTCAACGACGACTTTCCCCATGACGCGCTCAGTCCGGAGGAGATGGACTGGGCGCTGAACGAGCCATCCTACTGGCTGTTCTGCTGGGCCTCGGGGCTGGCGCAGGCGCGGCGCATCCTGGCCGAGCCGGCGCTGGTACGCGGCAAGACGGTACTGGATTTCGGCGCCGGCTCGGGCGTGGTCGCGGTCGCGGCGGCGCTGGCCGGAGCGGCGCGGGTGGTGGCCTGCGACATCGACCCGGTGTCGCTGGAGGCCGCGGCGGCGAACGCGGCACTCAATGGCGTGACGCTGGAGCTGGCCGGCGACTTCTTCGCGCTGGAAGAGCGTTTTGATGTGCTTTTCGGCGCCGATGTGCTCTATGACGCCGCCAATCGCGGCTTTTTGCCGGCCTTCCTCGACCGGGCGGATGAGGTCTGGCTGGCCGACTCGCGGGTGAAGGGGCTGGCGGCAGAGAATTACCAGCAGATCGACGCGGTTGAATCGGAAACCCTGCCTGATCTCAACGAATTCGACGAATTTCGCCGCGTGAATTTCTATCGTGGCGCGCGCGCGCCGGCGCCGGTCCTGCCCGAGCTGCCGCTGCCCTCGCCGGTGACCGCGGCCGACCGCTTCGCCTTCACGCTGGTGGTGGCGTTGCTGCTGCACGCGCTGGTGGTGTTCGGCATCCGCTTCCTGCCGCCCAGCACCCGGGCCGCGCCCATGCTGGAGGTCACGCTGGTGCCGGCGGAGAGCGCGAACGCGCCGAAGCGGGCCGATTTCCTGGCCCAGGCGCAGCAGGAGGGCAGCGGCACGGAAACGGAGGCGCGCCTGCTCACCAGCCGCGAGCGCACGCCCTTGCCCGGACGGGACGAGGTCTCGCAGCAGCAGAGGCCGCAGCAGGTCCGGCCCCAGCCGGTCGTGGCGGAGGCCCGGCGCATCACCAGCACGCAGTCGCCCGAACAGGTCGCGCAGGCGCGGCCGGAGGCGGTGCCGGACCCGGCGCCGCCCGCGCCGCGCGATGACATGGATGCCGAGATCGCGGCGCTGGAGGCGCGCCTGTCCGCCAACCGCCAGGCCTACGCGAAGCGGCCGCGCGTGCGCACGCTGGCGGCGGTGAGCACGCGTGCGGATGAGTGGGCGGCGTATATCGAGAATTTCCGCGAGCGGGTCGAGCAGACGGGCAACGCGAACTATCCGGCCGAGGCCCGGACGCGGCATCTGCAGGGGCAGGTGCGGCTGCTGGTGGCGCTGACGCCGGATGGCCGGGTGCAGCGCATCCAGGTGCTGGCGTCATCCGGCGAGCGCCTGCTCGATCAGGCGGCGCAGCAGTCGGTGCGCGACGCCCAGCCCTTCGAGCGTTTCCCCGTGGCGCAGCGCGACGAGGTCGATGTGCTGCAGATCATCCGCACCTGGCGCTTCGCCGAGCGCCTGGCCACGACCAGCCAGTGACGCGCGGCCCGTGGCGCCGGCACGGAGACGGGCTCAGTGCGGCGGCGCCATCAGGCGGCTGGTGATGCGCGCCAGCACGCTGCGCGGCAGCAGGCGGCTGGTCAGCGGCAGCGGCTTGTTGAGCAGGCCGGTGACGATCACGCGGTCGCCGTTCTGCAATGCCTTGTAGGCTTCCTTCGCCACCGTCTCGGCGGTGTCCATGAAGCGCGCCACCAGCGAGCGGTCGCTGCCGGCCACGCTGTGGAAGCCGGTCGCGGTCGAGCCCGGGCAGACCGCCGTGACCGTGACGCCTTCGTCTTCCAGTTCGATCGCCAGCGCCTCGCTGAAAGAGAGCACGAAGGCCTTGCTGGCGCCGTAGGCGGCGAAGTTGGGGCAGGGCTGGAAGGCGGCGATGGAGGCGATGTTCATGATGCGTCCGCTGCGGTGCAGGCGCATGCCCGGCAGCACGCCGTGGGTGAGCTCGACCAGCGCGGTCATGTTGAGCTGCATCATGGCGCTGACGCGCCCGGCCTCCATGCTGCTGAAGTGGCCGGCGAGCCCGTAGCCGGCGTTGTTCACGAGGGTGTCCACGCGCAGGTCGCGGCTGGCGATGTCGGCGAGCAGGCGGGCGGCGGCGCCGGGTTGTTCCAGGTCGGCCGCCAGCACCACCGACTCGGTGCCGTAGCGGGTCTGCAGGTCGCGCGCCAGGGTCTCCATGGGGGCGGTGCGGCGCGCGGCCAGCACCAGCACGCGGCCGGGCTCGCGCGCGAACAGCGCGGCCAGGGCGGCGCCTATGCCGGATGACGCGCCGGTGATCAGGGTGGCGGGACGCTGGGTCATGTCGGGTCTTCCTGGCAGGTTCGTGACTGGCTGGTCAAGATATAGGCCGTCCGCGCCAGCGTCAACGCGGCGTATGCAGTTGTCCGTGATCTTCCTCTTGCCTCGCGTGGTCGGCGTCCCCATAGTGGAAGCATGAGCCTGCCCAGCGCGAACCTCACCCATCAGTTCCTCGTCGCCATGCCCGAGATGGATGACGGCATCTTCCACCGCGCGGTGGTCTATGTCTTCCGGCACACCGAAGACGGCGCCGCCGGACTCATCGTCAACCTGCCCAGCGAACTGGCTTTCTCCCACCTGCTCAAGGATCTGCGCCTGCCGCCGCTGAAGCCGCTGCGCCGTCCCGAGCAGCCGGTGCTGGTCGGCGGTCCGGTGCATCCCGAGATGGGTTTCGTGCTGCATCGCGGCCATGGCCCGTGGACCTCGACCATGACCAGCAGCGAGCACATCGCCGTGACGCATTCGCGCGACGTGCTCGACGCCATCTCGCAGGGTCACGGTCCGCAGGACTACCTGATCTCGCTGGGCTATGCCGGCTGGGAGCCCGGCCAGCTCGAGCAGGAGCTGGCGGAGAATGTCTGGCTGACCGTGCCGGCCAGCGATGACGTGCTGTTCGACCTGCCTTACGAGGAGCGCTGGGAGGCGGCGATCCGGCACATGGGGCTGGACTGGCGCCTGCTCTCGCACGAGGTCGGCCATGCCTGAGGGGGTGGCCCGCGAGCTGCCGGCGCAGGTGCTGGGCTTCGACTTCGGCACCCGGCGCATCGGTGTCGCCAGCGGCCAGGCGCTGACCGCGCTGGGCTCGCCGCTGGCGCCGGTGCCGGCGCGCGACGGCATTCCCGAGTGGGAGCGCGTGGACACCCTGGTCGCGGACTGGCGGCCGCAGGTCATCATCGTCGGACGTCCGCTGAACATGGATGGCACGGAGTCCGAGCTGAGCCACCTCGCGCGCAAGTTCGCGCGCCGGCTGGCCGCGCGCTATCCGAAGATTCCGGTCTACAGCCAGGACGAGCGCCTGAGCACGCGCGAGGCGCGCGAGACCCTGGCCGAGGTCGGGCGCCAGCGCGGCGGCCGCCTGCCGTCGCTGGACTCCACCGCCGCCTGTCACATCGTCGCTTCCTGGTACGCCGATCCGAACTGGCAGCGCGTCTGAGGCTCACGAGCGGCGCCGACTCGGCTACAATCGCGGCACTCGCACACGGGATGCCGCCCATGCACCAGTCTCACGCCCACCAGGCCAGCCGCCTGCAGCTCAACGACCAAGGCCGCCTCCGGCATTTCCTCAGCACCGAGGGGCTGTCACGCGAGCTGCTGACCGAGATCCTCGACCGCGCCGACACTTTCCTCGATGGCGATGGCGGCATCCGCAACGTGCCGCTGCTGGCCGGGCGCACGGTCATGAACCTGTTCTTCGAGCCGTCCACGCGCACGCGCACGACCTTCGAGGTCGCCGCCAAGCGCCTGTCCGCCGACGTGCTCAACATCGACATCTCGAAGAGCTCGACCAGCAAGGGCGAGACCCTGCGCGACATGCTCTGGAACCTGGAGGCCATGACCGCCGATGTCTTCGTGGTGCGCCACGGCCTGTCCGGCGCGGCCCACTTCATCGCCAGCCAGGTCACGCCCGAGATCGCGGTCATCAACGCCGGCGACGGCCGCCACGCGCATCCGACGCAGGCCATGCTCGACATGCTCACCATCCGCCGTCATGCCGGGGACTTCACCCGGCTGACGGTGGCGATCATCGGCGACATCCGCCATTCCCGCGTGGCGCGCTCGGAGATCCACGCCCTGCAGACGCTGGGCGCGCGCGAGGTGCGTGTGATCGGTCCGCGCACGTTGCTGCCGCGCGACTTCGAGGAGCTGGGCGTGAAGGTCTTCGAGGACATGGACGCCGGCCTCGCCGGGGTCGATGTCGCCATCGCCCTGCGCGTCCAGAACGAGCGCATGGAGTCGGCGCTGCTGCCGGGTTCCAGCGAGTTCTACTCGCTCTACGGCCTGACCCGCGCCCGCCTCAGGGTCGCCAGCCCGAACGTGCTGGTCATGCATCCCGGCCCCATCAACCGCGGCGTCGAGATCGAGTCCGAGGTCGCCGACGGCCCGCAGTCGCTGATCCTCAAGCAGGTCAACTACGGCATCGCCGTGCGCATGGCGGTGCTCGCCATGGCTGTCGAGGGCCAGGACGCCGCGCGCGCGGCGCAGCAGGCGACAGGACAGGCGGATGCCGCCACGCAGACAGGAGGCGCACGATGAGCCAGGCCATACGCTACACCGGCGCGCGCGTCATCGATCCCGCCAGCGGCGTCGACCAGATCCGCGATGTCATCGTCGCCGACGGCCGCGTGCTGCCCGAGGGCGCGGCCGCGACGGTGGCCGAGACCCGCGCCGCCGACGGCCTCTGGATCACGCCGGCCTTCGTCGATCTCTGCGCGCGCCTGCGCGAGCCGGGGCCGAAGCTGCACGGCACCATCGCCAGCGAGACGCGCGCCGCCGCCGCCGCCGGCTTCCGCCATCTGGCGCTGCCGCCGGACACGCATCCGGTCATCGACCATGGCGCGCTGGCGACCCAGGTCATCGAGAAGGCGCAGGCGGCCGGTCATGCCCGGGTCTATCCGGTCGGCGCACTCACGCGCGGTCTGGAAGGCAAGGCGCTGGCCGGCATGGGCGGCCTGAAGGCGGCCGGCTGCGTGGCGGTGGGCAACGCCCGCAAGCCGGTGGCCAGCGTCGAGACCCTGCTGCGCTGCCTGGAGTACGCCGGCAGCATGGACCTGACCGTGTTCTTCTCGCCCGAGGAGGCCTCGCTGGCCACCGGCTCGGCGCACGATGGCTTCATGGCCGCGCGCCTGGGCCTGGTCGGCATTCCCGCCACCGCCGAGACGGTGGCGCTGGCGACGGCGCTGCTGCTGGTCGAGCAGACCGGCGTGCGCGCGCACTTCGGCCAGCTCTCCTGCAAGGCCTCGGTCGAGCTGGTCCGCATCGCCAAGGGCCGGGGGCTGCCGGTGACGGCGGATGTCGCCATGCACCAGCTGCATCTCACCGATGCCGCCATCGACGGCTTCAATGCCATGGCGCATGTGCGCCCGCCGCTGCGCCGCGAGGAAGACCGTCAGGCCCTGATCGCCGGTGTGCGCGAGGGCGTCATCGACGCCATCTGCTCGGACCACCAGCCGCTGGACGCCGCCGCCAAGCTGGCGCCGTTCGCCGAGGCCCTGCCTGGCATGTCGACGCTGGAGACCGTGCTGCCGCTGGGGCTGGCGCTGGTCGCGGCCGGCGAGCTGAGCCCGGCGCGGCTGATCGGGGCGCTGACGGCGTCGCCGGCGCAGGCGCTGGGCCTGCCGGTCGGCCGCCTGGACGCGGCGGATGCCGGCGTGCTGCTGATCGACCCGGCCGCGCGCTGGACCGTCAACGCCGGCAGCCTGCTGTCTACCGGCAAGAACAGCTACTTCCTGGGGCAGGAAATGACGGGCCGGGTGCGCGCGCATCTGGCCTGAGGCCGGCGCCGCCCGCGCGGACAAAAAGAGCCCCGGCGGACCGGGGCGGGAACAACCGGCGCCGCGGCGGTCAGGCCGAGGCGAATGACAGGCGTTCCTTCCAGGCCTCTTCCAGACGCTTGGTGTCGTGATCGTTCGGATGGAAGTCCGGGCGGAAGTAGTCGAAGTACTGGAACACCAGCTCGCTGAAGAAGCCCTTCGGTCCGAACAGCCACCACATCCACTTGCCCCAGCGGTAGTCCACCAGCTGGCCGTCGGCTTTCAGCAGCCGTGCGATGTTGTGCGAGGCCATGATGAGCAGGCCGACGGTCGCCACCGCCATGTAGAACGCGCGCAGCAGGTAGCCGCCGCCTAGGCGCTGGTAGGCGTCGAAAGCCACGGCCTTGTGCTCGTTCTCCTCGATGGCGTGCCACAGCCACATCTTGCGCATGGTCGGGTCGGTCATGCGCTCGTTCCAGTCCTTGCGGCGCAGCAGCTGGCCGGCGATGGTGGCGGTGAAGTGCTCCAGCGCGCAGGTGATGGCGAGCTGATGCATCTTCGGCAGGCGCCTCTTGGCGAAGTCGAGCAGGGTGCCGACGCGCTTCTCCAGCGTGGCGATGTCGATCTGGTGCAGGTCGGCGTAGCGGTTGAAGGCGGCATGCTCCTTGGAGTGCATGGCCTCCTGGCCGATGAAGGCGCTGATCTCCTTCTGCAGCTGCGGATCGTCGATCTGGTCGCGCACGGCGCGTATGGAGTCGACGAAGAAGCGTTCGCCGTCCGGGAACAGCGCGGACAGGCCGTTGAGCAGGTGGCTCAGGAAGGGGTCGTTGTGGAACCAGTAGCGCGGGATGTCGTCGAACTCGAAATCCATGCGGCGCACGGGGAAGGAGGCTTTCACGGCGGTGGCGGGGGCGTTCATGTCGGAGCTCCGGCGACTGTTTGGTCACAGTATTCGCCCTTGGCCCGCCTGTGGTGCGACCGTTCGTCCATGTCCGGCGTCCGGACAGAGATTGCTCTATTCAGGCGCTGGATGGGCGCACGCCGACAGGCGGGCCAGGGCTTGGGCGCGTGTCTGCATGCCCTCGGCCTGACCGGTCTGCATGGCGCTGACGATCTGCGCGCCACGTTGCTCGCGGATGAGGTGGCGTACCGCCGGCGTCGCCACCAGCACTTCACGCAGGGCGTGCAGCAAGCCATCCGGCCGCTTCAGCAGCTCCTGGCTGATGACCGCGATCAGGGTGTCGGCGAGCTGGCCGCGGGCGAGGTCGCGCTCGTCGGCCGGGAACAGGCCGAGCAGACGGTCCAGCGCGCCCACCGCGCCCGAGGCGTGCAGCGTGGTCAGCACCAGGTGACCGGTCTCGGCCGCGGCCAGCGCCAGACGCGCGCTGTCGGCATCGCGCAGCTCGCCGATGAGGATGACATCCGGGTCCTGCCGCAGGGCGGCGCGCAGGCCGGCGGCGAAGCTGACGCAGTCGTGCGCGACATCGCGCTGGCTGATCAGGCCCGGACCGGGCGGATAGCGCATTTCCACCGGGTCCTCCAGCGTCAGCACATGGCCGCCCTCGTGTTCGCGCCAGTGCTGCACCAGCGCCGCCAGCGTGCAGGACTTGCCGGAGCCGGTGGCGCCGGTGACCAGGAGCAGGCCATGGCGGCGCTCGACCAGCGCGGCCTGGCGCGGGTCGAGCTGGACCTCGGTCAGCGTGGGCACGCGTTCCCGCAGCAGGCGCAGCACCAGCAGGAGGCCCTGGCGCTGGCGGCAGAGGCTCCAGCGCGCCCGCCCGAGCAGCGGATGCGCGAGCACGCCCTCGGCCTGGCCGGGTGTGGTGCCGGCGAGCAGGGTACTGGTCGTGTCGCCGTCCAGGTCGCCGGCCAGCGTGGTCCAGGGTGGCGGCGGACAGGCCGGCAGATGATCGGCCCGGACCAGACGGCCGGCGACGCGCCAGCAGGGGCTGGCGCCGCTGACCAGGAACAGGTCGCTGGCCCCGGTGGCGCTGGCCGCCTGCCAGGCCACGTGCAGCCAGTGCCGGCCGGCCGTGCTATCGTCCATGCAGCTCACCCCGTCGCCCGGATTGACCCGGTTTGCGGCAACCCTTTGCATTGAATGAAGACCATATTGCGGAGCTTCGCCACCGTGTCATCACAGGATTCCCCATCCACCGACCCGTCCGCCGTGGTGGCGCGCTGGCGAGCTGTCGTGGCGCGTCTGCGCGATGCCGAGGCGCGTGCCGGCCGCGCCGAGGGCAGCGTGGCGTTGCTGGCGGTCAGCAAGTTCCAGCCGGCGGACGCCGTGCGCGCCACGCACATCGCCGGCCAGCGTGCGTTCGGCGAAAATTATGTGCAGGAGGCGCTGGCCAAGATGGCGGCGCTGGCTGATCTGCGCGATCTCGAATGGCATCTGATCGGGCCGCTGCAGAGCAACAAGACGCGTGAGGTCGCCGAGCATTTCGACTGGGTGCATTCGGTGGACCGCCTGAAGATCGCCCAGCGCCTGTCGGCGCAGCGGCCGGCCTGCCTGCCGCCGCTGCAGGTCTGCCTGCAGGTCAACATCGACGACGAGGGCAGCAAGTCCGGCTGTGTCCCGGCCGAGCTGCCGGCGCTGGCAGCAGCGGTGGCCGGGCTGCCCGGCCTGCGCCTGCGCGGCCTCATGGCCATCCCCCGGCCGGGCAATGCCGGTGCGCTGGCCGACCTCGCCAAGACACGCGCGGATTTACTCGCTAGACTGCCGGGCCTGGCGGCGCAGTCCTTCGACACCCTGTCGATGGGCATGTCGGATGATCTCGACGAGGCCGTGGCGGCCGGCAGCACGATGGTGCGCATCGGCACCGCCATCTTCGGTGCGCGGCCTGTGAAGGCGCCGGTGTCCGGCGCGTGAGGAATTTCCCGGAATGAACAAGAACAGCTATCCCAGGATCGGCTTCATCGGGGCCGGCAACATGGCCACCGCGCTGGCCGGCGGCCTGCGCGCGCAGGGCTGGCCGGCCGACCATCTCTGGCTGTCCGATCCCAATGCCGGCCAGCTCGCCGCCCATGCCGAGGCCGGCTGCCGCACCACCCAGGACAACATCCTGCTGACGCGCTCGGTGGATCTGCTGGTGCTGTCGGTGAAGCCGCAGGTCATGGCCGATGTGCTCAGGCCGCTGGCCGCCACCGTGCAGCAGAAGCATCCGCTGGTGCTGTCCATCGCCGCCGGCATTCCCGCCGACAGCCTGTCGCGCTGGCTGGGCGGCGGGGTCGCCGTCGTGCGCGCCATGCCGAACACGCCGGCGCTGGTGCAGACCGGCGCCGCCGGGCTCTACGCCAACGAGCGTGTGAGCGAAAGCCAGCGCCGTCTCGCCGAGCAGGTCATGGGCGCGGTCGGTCTGTCGCTGTGGGTCGAGTCCGAGGACCTGATCGACGCCGTCACCGCCGTGTCCGGCTCCGGCCCGGCCTACTTCTTCTATGTCATGGAAGCCATGATCGCCGCCGGCGTCCGCCTCGGCCTGGACGAGCGCGACGCCCGCGCGCTGACCCTGCAGACCGCGCTCGGCGCGGCGCAGATGGCGATCACTTCCGATGCCGGCCCGGCCGAGCTGCGCCGTCGCGTGACCTCGCCCAACGGCACCACCGAGCAGGCCGTGCGCGTGTTCGACGAGGCCGGCCTCGGCGACATCTTCCAGCGCGCCCTGCAGGCCTGCGCCGATCGCGGCGCGGACATGGCCGCGCAACTCGGCGCCGCCGACTGAATCTACCCTTCCGGAGTGACGTGATGGATCCGCTGACCCAGATCGCCCTGCTGCTCATCAATACCGGCATCAGCGTGTACATACTGCTGGTGTGGCTGCGCTTCCTGCTGCAGCTGGCCGGCGCCGATTTCTACAACCCCATGTCGCAGTTCGTGGTGCGCGCCACCAGCCCGGTGCTGCACCCCATGCGCCGGGTCGTGCCGGCGCTGTTCGGCCTGGATTTCGCCGCGCTGGTGCTGATCTACCTGCTCAAGCTGCTGCAGCTGGGCGCGGTGGCGCAGCTCACCGGCCAGGGCGTGGCCCCGGCGGAGATCGCCGTCGCCGCGCTGTTCATGCTGCTGCTGGGCGCGGCCAGCTTCTTCTTCTGGATCATCCTCGGCGTGGTCATCCTGAGCTGGGTGGCCATGGCCTCGGGCGGCGTCAGCCCGGCCCTGATGCCGCTCATGCAGATCGCCGAGCTGATCCTGGCACCCTGCCGGCGCATCCTGCCCGACATGGGCGGTTTCGACCTGTCGCCCATCATCGCCTTCCTCGTCATCAAGATCTTCGAGATCCTGGTCGGCGCGGCCTATCCGCAGGTGATGGCGGCGCTCGGGCTGTGAGCACCGGCCGGCGGGCGGGCAGGGCATGACGACCGCGCCGGCGGCGGTGCGCCGTGACGGCGACGACCTGCTGCTGACCGTGCACGCCCAGCCGGGCGCCAGCCGCAGCGGCTTCGCCGGCCTGCACGGCGAGGCGCTGAAGATACGCATCCAGGCGCCGGCGGTGGATGGCCGCGCCAACGAGGCCATGCGCCGTTTCCTCGCCGACGCCTGCGCGGTGCCGGTGGCGCAGGTCACCCTGGTCAGCGGCGCCAGCGCCCGCCACAAGCGCTGGCGCGTGGTCCGGCCCGGACGCATCCCGGCCGAGCTGGCGGCGCTGCTGCCGGGCTGACCGGCGCGGCCCTGACGGCCGCCGCGCACTGGCATCTTGCCCGGCGGCTTCGTACACTGCTGCCATCCCAAGAGAGCCCCCTTCGATGTCCGAAGTCGCACCCCCTGTCTATCCGGCCGGCAGCGTCGGCCTGGCCACGCCGCAGCGGCTCCATGTCGACACGCCGCTGTTGCTCGCCTGCGGCCGCACGCTGCAGGGCTATGACATCGTCTACGAGACCTACGGCACGCTCAACGCCGATGCCAGCAACGCCGTGCTGATCTGCCACGCGCTGTCCGGGCATCACCACGCCGCCGGCTATCACGCCGGCGAGGACCCGGCGAAGGCCAAGCCGGGCTGGTGGGACACGGCCATCGGGCCGGGCAAGGTCATAGACACCAACCGCTACTTCGTGGTCGCCAGCAACAACCTGGGCGGCTGCCACGGCTCGACCGGGCCATCGTCGCTCAACCCCGAGACCGGCAGGCCCTGGGGGCCGGACTTCCCCATCGTCGCCGTGCGCGACTGGGTCAAGGTGCAGGCGCGCCTGGCCGATCATCTCGGCGTCGCCCAGTGGGCGGCGGTGGTCGGCGGCTCGCTCGGCGGCATGCAGGTGCTGCGCTGGAGCATCGACTTCCCGGAGCGCATCGCCAATGCCGTGGTCATCGCCAGCGCGCCCAAGCTGACGGCGCAGAACATCGCCTTCAACGAGGTCGCGCGCCAGGCCATCCTGCGTGATCCCGACTTCCATGGCGGCCATTACTACGCGCATGGCGTGGTGCCCGAGCGCGGCCTCACGCTCGCGCGCATGGTCGGCCACATCACCTATCTGTCCGATGACGCCATGCACCAGAAGTTCGGCCGCGACCTGCGCTCGGAGAAGTACAGCTACGGCTTCGACGCCGAGTTCCAGGTCGAGTCCTATCTGCGCTATCAGGGCGAGTCCTTCTCCAAGCGCTTCGACGCCAACACCTACTTGCTGATGACGCGCGTGCTCGACTATTTCGACCCCGCCCGCGACTTCGGCCATGACCTGGCGAAGACCTTCGAGCAGGCGCGCTGCCGCTTCCTGGTGATCTCCTTCAGCACCGACTGGCGCTTCTCGCCCGAGCGTTCGCGCGAGATCGTCGATGCGCTGGTGCAGGCCGACAAGCCGGTGTCCTACGCCGAGGTCGACGCGCCGCAGGGGCATGACTCCTTCCTGCTCGACAACCCGCGCTATCTGGCGATCTTCGGCGCCTACATGAAGCGTGTCGCCGAGGAGCGCGGGCTGGCGGAGGTGCATGATGCGGCTTGACCTGCGCTTGGTGGAACAGTGGATCAAGCCCGGCACGCGCGTGCTCGACCTCGGCTGCGGCGACGGCGAGCTGCTCGCGCATCTGCGCGACAGCCTGGGCGTGCGCTGCTACGGTCTGGAGATAGACCCGGACAAGATCACCGCCGCCATCGCGCGCGGGGTCAATGTCATCGAGCAGGACCTCAACCTGGGGCTGGCCAACATCGCCGACGACAGCTTCGACACCCTGCTCATGGCGCAGGCGCTGCAGGCCGTGCGCCGCCCGGACGAGCTGCTTGATGAAATGGTGCGCGTGGCGCGCGAGGTCATCATCACCTTCCCCAATTTCGGTCACTGGACGACGCGCTGGTACCTGGGCAGCAAGGGCCGCATGCCGGTGTCGCGCGCGCTGCCCTACGGCTGGTACGACACGCCCAATATCCATCTCTGCACTTTCCGCGATTTTGAGGCCATGTGCCGCGAAAAGGGGCTGAAAGTGCTGGATCGTCTCGCGGTCAACCAGGAGCAGCAGGGCAGCGGCCTGCGCACGCTCATGCCCAATCTGTTCGGCGAGATCGGCATTTTCCGGGTGAGCCGCGCATGAGCCGGCTCGTGCTCGCCACCGGCAACGCCGGCAAGCTCAGGGAGCTGCAGGCGCTGCTCGCCGACAGCGGCGTCGAAGTCGTGTCGCAGAAAGTGTTCGATGTGCCGGATGCCGACGAGACCGGCCTGTCCTTCGTCGAGAACGCCATCCTCAAGGCCCGCCACGCCGCCCGCCTGACCGGCCTGCCGGCGCTGGCTGACGACTCCGGGCTGGCCGTGGATGCCTTGCTGGGCGCGCCCGGCATCTATTCCGCGCGCTATGCCGCCGACCCGGTCACCGGCGCGCCTGCCGGCGATGCCGCCAACAACGCCAAATTGCTCGCGGCGCTGGCCGCGCTGCCGGCGGGCACGCCGCGCACCGCCCGCTTCGTCTGCGTGCTGGCGCTGGTGCGTCATGCCGACGACCCGCTGCCGGTGATCTGCCAGGCTACCTGGGCAGGCGAGATCGCCGACGCGCCGGCGGGCGCGGGCGGCTTCGGCTACGATCCGCTGTTCATCGTGCCGGGCGAAGGCCTGACCAGCGCCGAGCTCACGCGCGAACGCAAGGCCGAGCTCAGCCATCGCGGCCAGGCGCTGCGCCAGCTCAAGGCGCGCTGGGGCGAGACCGGGCTGTGAGGCGGCTGCCGCCGCTGTCGCTCTATGTGCACATGCCCTGGTGCGTGCGCAAATGCCCCTATTGCGACTTCAACTCGCACGCGGCCGGCGATGCGTTGCCGGAGGCGGAATATGTCGCCGCGCTGCTGGCGGATCTCGACCGGGATCTCGCCGATTTTCCCGCGGCCGGCCTGCGCGAGCGCGAAATCGTCTCGGTGTTCATCGGCGGCGGCACGCCGTCACTGATCTCCCCCGAGGGCTACGCCACGCTCTTCGCCGGCCTGCGCGGGCGCCTGCGTTTCACGGACGATGCCGAGATCACCCTGGAAGCGAATCCCGGCACGGTGGAGCAGGGCCTGTTCAGGGGCTACCGCGAAGTCGGCATCAACCGGCTCTCGATCGGCGTGCAGACTTTCCAGGGCGAGCAACTGGGCGTGCTCGGGCGCATCCACTCCGGCGACGAGGCGCGCCGGGCGGCGGACTCGGCGCGCGCCGCCGGCTTCACCACCTTCAACCTCGACCTCATGCACGGCCTGCCGGGGCAGACCGTGGCGCAGGCCCTGGACGACCTGCGCCAGGCCATTGCGCTGGCGCCCACGCATCTGTCCTGGTACCAGCTCACGCTGGAGCCCAACACCGTGTTCTACCGGCAGCAGCCCGTGCTGCCCGAGGATGAGGTGCTGGCCGACATCCAGGATGCCGGCCAGGCGCTGCTGGCGGCGGAGGGTTACGCACAGTACGAAGTGTCAGCCTACGCCCGCTCGGGGCATCAGTGCCGGCACAACCTCAATTACTGGCGCTTCGGCGATTACCTGGGCATAGGCGCGGGCGCGCACGGCAAGCTGAGCGCGCCGGGCCGGGACGGCGCGCCGCTGGTGATCACGCGCACCGCCAAGACGCGCACGCCGAGGGACTACCTGGCCGCCGCCCGGGCGGCGGCCGACGGGCAGGGCGATGCTTTCCGGGCCGGCGCCACCGTCATTCCGCCGGATGAGCTGCCCTTCGAGTTCATGCTCAATGTCCTGCGGCTGAACGCAGGGGTGCCGGCCAGCCTCTGGCGCGAGCGCACCGGGACGGATGATGACGTGCTGCGCCTGACGCGCGAGCGGCTGGTGCGCCAGGGGCTGCTGCTGCCCGATGCCTCCCGCTGGTGCGCCAGCCCGTTGGGGCAGCGCTATCTCAACCGGGTGATCGAGGCCTTTCTGCCGGATTCCTGATTGAACCGGTCTCATTTTGCCTTGGGTCAGGACTGTTCATATTGCATAAAGCAGGCGCGGTTCAGAATGCTGAGCGGGCGGGGCGGTTAACAAAAAATGACCATTAATCCGACAGTTTCCTGATATAATTCACAAAACTAAACAGAATCTGGGCAGGACTTAAATTGATCGCCGTTTCAGGCTCCTGCGAGAGGCGGGCTTGTTTGCTGCATGGCGAGAAGTGTCAAATTACTGGCGGTGGCCGTCAATATCCGATGCGCTGCCGCCTGTTAGATTGACGAGGTTTTCCAGAGCGTGATCGGGCCTGTCTGGGCCGCTATGCACCCCATGCCGGAAATGTGAAGGTTATTCACATTCAGGGAAGTCGGGTGGTGGTGTCGTGACGTTTTTGCGGGCTTTCGACATGGGCTGAGTCCTGTGGCGGAAGCAGCATGCTTTTCATTGGCTCCAGGATAGGGATGGGATGGCCGCTGTGGATAATTCAAGGATTTTCGCATGGGGTTCTCGCCTGACGGCGAGAACCCTACTAGTAGGGTTCTGTCTGTCCACACCGGCCGCCTGGGCGGCGGCCGATTCGGCCCGGGAGGCGGTGCGCGCCGCCATTGAGCGGAATCCCGAAGTCCAGACCCGCTGGCATGCCTTCCTGGCGGCCGGCGAGGACAAGGCCGAGGCGCGCGGCGGTTATCTGCCCTCGGTGGATATCGAGGCGCTGGCAGGCATCGCCAACCGTGATTTCGACGGGCGTGGCAGCTATGGCCGGGGGCAGGCGGAAATCACCCTGACCCAGGTGCTGTTCAACGGCTTCCGCATCCGCAGCGCCGTCGAGCGCGCGGACCACACCAGGCTGGCGCGTTATTACGAACTGCTGGATGCCGTGCAGGGCAAGGCCCTGGAAGCGGTGCAGGCGTACGAGGATGTCCTCCGCTACCGCGACATGGTGGAGCTGGCGCAGCGCAACTATGTCAATCACCAGCGCGTGTTCAAGCAGATAGAGCAGCGCGCCAAAAGTGGCGTGGGCAACAAGGCCGACCTGCTGCAGATTTCCGGTCGCCGCTCGCTGGCGGAGTCCAACCTGCTCACCGAAGCGGCCAACCTGCACGATGTCACGGCCCGCTTCGAGCGCATCGTGGGGCGTTCGCCCATGGCGGACATGGCGCCTCTGACCCTGTCCGCCGAGCTTCCCGCCGGGCTGAAGGATGTCCTGACCCAGGCCTACAGCGCCAATCCGGGCTTCCACGCCACCTTCGAAAGCGTCGCCGCGGCCAAGGCGGCGGTCGGCGAGGCGCGTTCCAGCTTCTATCCCCGTCTCGAGCTGCGCGCCCGCCAGGGCATCTACGAGAACATGAACAGCTTCGACAAGCGCGTCGATCCTGATCCCCATGGCCAGGAAGGCGTCATAGAGCTGCGCGGCACCTACAACATCTTCCGGGGTGGCAGCGATCTGGCGGCCGAGCGCGCCGCGGTCCAGCGCATGAACCAGGCGGATGACCTGCGCCTGAAAGCCTGCGTGGACCTGCGTCAGATCGCGTCCATCGCATTCAATGACGTCAGCAACCTGGGCGAGAAGCTCGACACCCTGCGGGCGCACAAGACCGCGGCCGCCAGTGTCGTGACCGCCTACCGCGACCAGTTCGACATTGGTCGTCGCTCCCTGCTCGATGTCCTCGATTCCGAGAACGAGGCCTTCCAGGCGGAGCGCGCCCTGGTCCAGGGCGAATATGACCTGGCGGTGGCGCGTTACCGCACGCTGGCCACCATGGGCACGCTGCTGCCAGCCCTGGGGGTGTCGCGCGAGGGGCTGCCGACCCTGGGTGATCTGGATGCTGAGCCGGTTCGTGTCACGCCGGAAACCGTGTGTCCGGCCCTGGACGAGCAGAACCTGACCCTGGCCGCGCTGCGTCCGGCGGACGTGGATGAAGCGCCCGCGCCGCTGCCGGCGCGCAAGGTGGCGCTGGCCGGTGACGCCCTGTTCGATACCGGCAAGTCGGATATCAGGCCGGCGGCGCTGGACAAGCTGTCCGAGACGGTCGCCCGGCTGAAGGCCGAACCGGGCCCGTGGCGCGTGGCGATCGTCGGCTACACCGACAGCTCCGGTTCGGCGGCGGTCAATCGCAGCCTGTCGCTGGCACGCGCCATCGCGGTCAAGGATCACCTGGTGGCTGGCGGCCTGGACGCCGCCCTGATCACGGTCGAGGGCGCCGGCGCCAGCCGTCCGGTGGCGGACAATGCCACGGCGGAGGGGCGCGCCGCCAATCGGCGTGTCGAGATCAGCATCTCCAAGTGACCATGACATGGCTGTGTCCTGGCTCGCGAGGGTCCGGACGGGTCGGCTGAGGGATGTATGGATATCGGTCGTATTGATGCGCTGACAGCATGCCTGCTCATGCTGGCCAGATCGCACGGCATGTCCATGACGCGCGATGCTGTGCTGGATGGCCTGCCGCTGGTCGACGGGCGCCTGTCGCCTGTCCTGTTCACGCGCGCGGCGGAGCGGCTGGGCATGACCAGCCGCCTGCTCAGCACGCCGCTGGCCGAGCTCAATCCCGGTCTGTTTCCGGTGGTGCTGATCCTGCGCGATCAGCGGGCCTGCATCCTGCACGGCCTGGATGACACGCACGCGCGGGTGGTCTTCCCCGAGCTGGACGACACCGAAGTGATGCTCTCCACCGAGGCGCTGGCCGAGGACTATGGTGGTGTCGCCATCTACTGCCGTCCGCGCTTCCGGTTCGACGAGCGCAGCCGCGTGGTGCGGCCGGAGCGGCCCGGGCACTGGTTCTGGCGTGTGATCGAAGAGGGGCGCCCGGTCTATCGGGATGTGCTGGTGGCGGCCCTGTTCATCAACATCTTCGCGCTCGCCATGCCGC
>Ga0222424_100187_pt1 | contig 63180 bp, 63 predicted proteins | sample 2B2ome_FD_182468 | JGI IMG/M metagenome (GOLD analysis project Ga0222424, IMG submission 182468) | Enriched microbial communities from leaf-cutter ant dump, University of Wisconsin, Madison, United States - 2B200A (version 2) | ecosystem: Environmental > Terrestrial > Nest > Insects nest > Nest... | reverse complement strand
CTACCTGCCCAATTACCTCGGTTGGCGCCGCATGCTGGAACGGCATGGTGAAGCGATCTCACCTCCCCTCTGTCTGGCACTCAGCGTCGGAAGGGCCACACCTCAACACTTTATTCAGACATAGCCTATTTTTAAATTCCCGATCCTTTACCGTGCTTCCGGCAGAAGCTGAAACCCGGTGGCGCCATGCCCGCCCGGAAAGCTGCGTTGATCCGTCCGCACCAGGAGCCGTCATACGTTGATGGATCAAAGACGCTGGGTTCCGGCCTGCGCCGGAACGACAAGCAGAGAAGCCATCAACTTGCGGTAAAGAGAGGGGCGCACCGCGACATCCTCACCACCCCGCCGACCTCCCCCACCCCTGTCGTTCCGGCATGCTTCAAGCCGGAACCCAGTGGCGTTCGTCCGTCCGCACCGGCAGCCGCCATCGGTCGATGGCCCCAAGACACCCGCTCCCAAATTACGCCGGAACGACAGGCCAGGACGGCCGGCGCCGGAAGCGCACCCGTGCGCGCAAGCCGTGGCCAGTATTTTCCAGCGTCGCCTCGGCGTCGTGCGCGGCGGCGATCTGGCGCACGATCGCCAGTCCCAGTCCGCTGCCGCCGCCCTGGCCGCCGGCGCGGTAGAAGCGGTCGAACACCCGCTCCAGATCGGCTGGCGCGATGCCCGGACCGCTATCCTCGACGATCAGCGTCACGGCCTCGGCATCGGCCCGCACCGACAGATCGATACGCCCACCGGCCGGCGTATGGCGCAGCGCGTTGTCGACCAGGTTGTTGGCGAGGATGCGCAGCGCGTCGGCGTCGCCTTCGATGTCAGCCGGGGCATCGGTCGGCGCGGCCGCATCGGCGATGCCGAGATCGATGCCGCGCGCGTCGGCGGCCAGCGCGAAATCGCCGACCACGCTGTGCGCCAGCCGCCGCAGATCGACCAGCTGGCGCGCCGCCTCGTAGACTCCCGGCTCCTGCCGCGCCAGCGTCAACAGTTGCTGGACCAGATGAATCGCCCGTTCCAGTCCACGCTTCAGGTCGGCGAAGGCGGCTTGCCGCTCGTCGGCGTCGGCGGCGCGTTCGGCCAACTGGATTTGCAGCTTCAATGCGCCGAGCGGCGTGCGCAGCTCGTGCGCGGCATCGGCGACGAAGGCGCGCTGCGCTTCCATCGCATGCCCGAGCCGTGCCAGCAGATCGTTCAGCGCGGCTGTCAGCGGCCGGATTTCCTGCGGCAGGCCGGTTTCCGGGATGGCCCGCAGCGTGCCGGCGTCGCGCGCCTCGACTTCACGCGCAACCCGCCGCAGCGGTGCCAGCCCGCGCCCGACCGTGACCCATATGATGGCGCCCAGCAGCGGCAGCAGCAGCAACAGCAGCGCCACCGTCTTCAGCGCCATCTGCGCGGCGATCTCGCTGCGCGCCGAATCCGGCTGGGCGATCTGCACCACGGTGCCGCCAAGCTGGGTGCTGTAGACGCGCCAGCGGTTGCCGTGCACGACGATGTCGGAAAAGCCGAGTTCGGCGCGCTGCGGCAATTCCATCTGCCGGTGCGAACGGTAGATGCGCAAGCCGGTGCTATCCCAGATCTGGATCACGATGTCTTCCTCGCGCGCCAGCCGCTCGGCGCGCTGTGGCGCCAGCGGCGCGAACGCCTGATCCGGCAGCGATGCCGCCAGCTGCTTCATCTGATAGTCGAACAGCTGGCCGGCCTCGTTGCGCGCCTGCACGTACAACAGGCCGGCAGCCAGCAGCACCGATGCCGCCAGACCGGCCGACAGCCACAGCAGCAGGGTGCGGCGCATCGAATTCATCGCATCCTCATGGTTCTTGCCGCCGCGCCGGCACCATGTAGCCGACCCCGCGCACGTTCTTGATCAGGTCGGCGCCAAGCTTCTTGCGCAGCGCATGGATGTATACCTCGACCGTGTTGCTCTCCACTTCCTCGTTCCAGCCGTACAGCTTTTCCTCCAGTTGGGCGCGCGAAAACACCGTGCCGGGACGGTCCAGAAAAGCGTGCAGCAACGCGAATTCGCGCGCCGACAGGCTGACCGGCCGGCCATCCTGGCGCACCTCGTGGGCGGCCGGATCGAGCGTCAACGTACCGAGCTGGATCAGCGGCTGCGCCCGGCCCGATTGCCGGCGCAGCAGCGCGCGCATCCGCGCGCCGAGTTCTTCCAGATCGAAGGGCTTGATCAGATAATCGTCGGCGCCAGCGTCCAGCCCGGCGACACGGTCGGCCACCGCGTCGCGCGCGGTCAGGATCAGCACCGGCAGCGCATTGCCGGCGGCACGCATCGCCTTCAGCACCTCCAGGCCGCCCTTCTTCGGCAGGCCGAGATCGAGCAGCATCAGCCGGTAGCCGGAATCACCGGCGGCCAGCGCCGCCGCCTGGCCGTCGCGCACCCAATCGACCGCAAAGCCGTCCTGGCGCAGACCCTTGCGCACGCTGTCGCCGATCATCTCGTCGTCTTCCACCAGCAAAATCCGCATCGCGCCCTGCTCCGTATGTCCCGCGTTCGAGCCGCACAGTGTAATCCGGCCGCGCCGGCGGCGAAACGACAGCGGCGGCCATCATGCTAGGCCGCCAGAGTTAACGGAAACTTAAAGATGCGTCAGGCCAGTCGCAGACGCGTCGCCGTATTGGCTGCCGGCACGGTCGCGGCATGGCGTGCCGGCAACGCCGCCGGGGCGCGGCTGACCAGCAGCTTCTCGAGGCCGGCCATCACCGCCAGATTGGCGGCTTCCATCGCCGCCAGCGCGGCCAGGGCAGCCGGATAGTCGCCGGCGTAGTAGCGTTCCAGCGCGCACCGCGCCTGCTGATGCAGCGCCCGGTGCGGCGCCTCCAGCCTGCGATACAGCGCCTGCCCGGAATACTTCAGCCGGCCTTCGCCGGCGTAGTACCACTGGCCGACGCCGCATTCGGTGTCGTCCGGCAAATCCTGCGGCGCGATTTCCGACGTGCCCATGAAAACCTTGTACACCTCCAGCTTCATCGTCAGTTCGTCGATGTTGGCCAGTTCCAGGTTGCCGAGCAGCGCCGACGAGGCGATCGCCGCCTCCATCTGCTGCGACAGGTCGAGCAAACGCTGCATGCCGTGCATCGCCGCGCGGCTGTCGTTGCTGAAGCGCTCGGCATCGCGCGCGCCGTCCTGCATCAGCGTGGCGGTGGCGCCGGCTTCGTTGCGGATGTCGCCGATCAGCGTGGCGATGTCGCCGGTGGCGCCGGCGGTGCGCTGCGCCAGCTTGCGCACTTCTTCGGCGACCACCGCGAAGCCCTTGCCGTGGCTGCCGGCGCGCGCCGCCTCGATCGCCGCGTTCAGCGCCAGCAGATTGGTCTGATCGGCGATCTCGCGTATCGAGGCGATGATGCCGCCGACTTCGCCGACGCGCTGGTTCAGCCGCTCGACGCGGGCGGCGGCGTCGCCGATGTAGCCGAACATCGCGTGCAGCTTGCCGGAAATGTCCTGCAACGCGCCGCGATGTTCGGCCGATTCGGCCGACGCCTGCAGCACCGATTGTTTGCCGTCGTTCAGCGTCGCCGCCACGCGCTCGAACGAACGGCGGATACCCCGCAGCGATTCGCCGAAACCCGACAGGCTGGAGAACACGCCCTCGGCAATGCCTTGCCGTTCCTGCGCCGCCGCCAGCTGCGCCCGCGCCGCCTCCAGTTCGGCGGCGAGTCGGCGCTTGTCTTCCAGCGCCGCTGCCAACCGGCGCCTGTGCTTGCGACCAAACATGTGGCCCTCCCGTTTTCTCTCGACAGCCGGCGGATTCAGTCGGTGGCGAACACCAGTTCCGGATCGTCCGCGTGATCGATCAGGATCGCCCGCACCCGCTGCTGCCACAGGCGGCCGAATTCGGCGGTTTCGGCGGCATTGGCGGCGCCCGCCAGAATCCGCTGCAACAACGGCAGCGCGCGCGCATCGAGCGGCACCTTGCCCATGTCCATGCCGAGCTGGACCGCGCTGCCGTCGTCCAGCCGGGTGAAACGCACCTCGCCGTCGAAACCGACGCCATCCCGCAGCAGATCGCGCCGGCTGTGGCGGCCGCCGATCCCCTTGAAACCGCCAGCGCCGGCGGCGCCGGTGACCAGCGTGGCGATGCTGGCGATGACGCCGATCACGCCCTGCCCGGCCGGCGCCGAAAACTCGACGCGCACGCCGCCGCGCTGCGGCAGTTGCTCCGGATACAGCAGTTGCAGCGCGCGCCGCGTCAGCAGCCAGGCACCGGCCACGGTCGGGCAGGAATGGCCGGCCAGCCGCACCGCATCGACATAGCGATAGGTGATCAGGCCATCCTCGGCGGCGCCGAGCAGTTGCGCCAGCTCGTCCCGCACGGTAACGGTTGGCGCCCGGTCGAAGAAGCTCGGATATTTCATGGCGGTCGGTCTGAAAAAAGTGGAGACGATGCCGTCATCGTAGGCGCGGCACGCGCCGGCGCAAATGACGATTGTCATGGCGCCGCACCGGCCGCTTTCCTATGCTGGGTGCCGTCGAATACCCGCTGGAGTCCATCGCCATGACCTTCGTAGTGACCGAAAGCTGCGTCAAATGCAAATTCACCGACTGCGTCGAGGTCTGCCCGGTCGACGCCTTCCGCGAGGGGCCGAATTTTCTGGTGATTGCGGCCGACGATTGCATCGACTGCGCGCTGTGCGTGGCCGAATGTCCGGTCAACGCGATCTTCGCTGACGAGGACGTGCCGACCGACCAGCAGCATTTCATTGCACTGAATTCCGAACTGGCGGCGCGCTGGGAGCCGATCGTGCGCAAGAAGCCGGCATTGCCGGAAGCCGAGGAATGGGCCGAAGTGAAGGACAAGTTGCATCTGCTGCAGCGTTGAGAGCGCACCGGCGTGGCGCCGGCGATCCGGTCAGCCGGCGTCGGCCATCCGCTGCAGCATGTCGACGCGGGCGATAGCGATGCCGCCGCGCGCGCCGCTGACCCAGCCGGCCTTCTGCCAGCGGCTGATGATGCGGATCACGGTTTCGACGCGGGCGCCGACCAGGCGGCCGATCTGTTCACGCGTCAACGACAGGTGGATATGCAGGCAACCGCCGGCATCGGTGGAACCAAAGCGGCAGCCGAGAAACAGGAACAGCGCCGCCAGCCGCTTCGGCACCGCGCCGGCGCCAAGGATTTCGATCGACGTCCGCAGCGCCGCGTTGTGCTGCAACAGCGCGCGATTCACCGCCAGCGCGAACGGCAGGTGACGCTGCATCAACTGCTGCACCGCCGCCGCGCGTATCCGCACCACCTCGGCCTGTTCGCCCAGCACCAGCGCGTCGGCCGGATAGGCGGTGCCGGCCAGCGCCGCCGGCAGGCCGACACTCTGGCCGGGGCCGAACAGGCCGAGCACGACGCCATCGCCGGAGCGCCGGGTGCGCTCGATCTCGACGATGCCGTGCGCGATCAGCGTGAGGTGGCGCGCGGGGTCGCCGGCGTACCACAGATGCTCGCCGCCCTGATGCTGCTGGCGCGTGACCTCCGGCGCCAGTTGCGCCAACAACGGCGCCGGCACGCCGGCGAACAGCGCAAAGCGCGCCAGCGGACTGGCCTCGGCCGGCCGTTGTGGCGGGAACGAGGACGGCGGCGGCAGTGGCGGCGCCGGTTGTGGAAGAACCAGTTGCATGGCGCGGATGGCCTTACAGCAGGCCGAGTTCGAGCCGGGTTTCCTCGCTCAGCATGTCGATGCTCCAGGCCGGCTCCCAGACCAGTTCGACCCGCACGCTGGCCACGCCCGGCACTTCCGACAAGCGGTCCTCGACCGTGGCCGGAAAGGTGCCGGCCACCGGGCAGGCCGGCGCGGTCAGTGTCATGTCGATGGCAACGTCGCCCTGCGGGCTGATTTCCAGATCGTAGATCAGGCCGAGATCGTAGATGTTGACCGGAATTTCCGGGTCGTAGATGGTGCGCAAGGCCGTGATCAGATTCTGCCGCAGCTGGTTCTCGTCCATCTGCGCCGGCGCCGGGTCCGGCTGTTCGGAAACGTTCATGGCCTACTCCGTGGTAATCGGTTGCGATTGATTTTTCAGCGCCGCCTGCAACGTGTGCCAGGCCAGCGTCGCGCATTTGACGCGGGTCGGAAATTCGCGCACGCCGGCCAGCACTTCCAGCTTGCCGAGGTCTTCGTGCGAAGCGTCGTCGGCGCCGGTCACCATCTGGTGGAATTCCTGAAACAGATGTTCGACCTCCTCCACTTTCCGGCCTTTCAGCGCCTCGGTCATCAGCGACGCCGACGCCGTCGAAATCGCGCAGCCGCTGCCGGAAAAACTGACATCGCGGATCACGCCATCCTCCACCTGCAGGTAGACCTTGACCTCGTCGCCGCACAGCGGATTGTGGCCCTCGGCATGGTGATTGGCGCAGGCCATCTCATGGCAATTACGCGGTTTTCGGTAGTGATCGAAGATCACTTCCTGATACAGTTCTCGCAGATCGCTCATCGTTGAAACATCTCCGCAACCTTGCGCAGGCCGGCCGCCAGCGCATCGACCTCGGCGCGCGTGTTGTACAGCCCGAACGAGGCGCGCGCGGTACCCGTGAGGCCGAAACGCTTCATCACCGGCATCGCGCAATGATGGCCGGCGCGGATCGCGATGCCATCGTGGTCAAGGATGGTGCCGATGTCGTGCGGATGCACGCCAGCCATCGTGAACGACAGGATGCTGGCCTTGTCGGCGGCGCTGCCGACGATGCGCAGGCCCGGCAGCGCCGCCAGCAGCGGCGTCGCATATTCGAGCAGATCGCGCTCGTGCGCGCCGATGGTTTCCAGGCCGAGCGCCGACACGTAATCGAGCGCGGCACCGAGACCGATGGCGCCGGCGATGTTGGGCGTGCCGGCCTCGAACTTGTACGGCAGTTCGTTGTACTCGGTCTTTTCAAAGGACACCGAACGGATCATGTCGCCGCCGCCCTGATAGGGCGGCATCGCTTCCAGCAGCGCCTCCTTGCCATATAGCACGCCAATGCCGGTCGGCCCGTAAATCTTGTGGCCGGAAAACGCATAGAAATCGCAATCGAGCGCGCGCACGTCGACCTTCAGGTGCGCGATCGCCTGGGCGCCATCGAGCAATACCGGCACGCCGGCGGCGTGCGCCATGCCGATCAGCTTTTCGACCGGTGCGATGCTGCCGAGCGCGTTCGACAGATGCGTGACCGCCATCAGCCGCGTGCGCGCGCCGAGCAGACCGGCACAGGCATCCAGGTCCAGTTCGCCGGCATCGCTGATCGGAATCACTTTCAGTACCGCGCCGGTTTGCGCGCACACCATCTGCCACGGCACGATGTTGGAGTGATGCTCCATCGCGCTGACCAGGATTTCGTCGCCCGGCCGCAGGCGCGGCCGCGCATGACTCTGCGCCACCAGATTGATCGCCTCGGTGGTGCCGCGCACGAACACGATTTCGCGTTCTCTGGCGGCGTTCAGGAAGCTTCGCACGGTGGCGCGCGCCGCTTCATAGTCGTCGGTGGCGCGCTGGCTCAGATGATGCACGCCGCGATGCACGTTGGCATTCACATGCTGGTAATAACGCAGCTCGGCATCGATCACCGCCTGCGGCTTTTGCGTGGTAGCGCCGTTGTCCAGGTAGACCAGCGGCTTGCCGCGCACGGTTTCGCGCAGCAGCGGAAAATCACGCCGCCAGTCATCCACCGCGGCCGGATGCAGCAGCCGTTCGCCATCCATCCTCATGCCGTTTCTCCGAGATGTCCGGCCTGCGGCAGCCGCGCCAGCAGGATCCGCTCCAGCCGCTGCCGCAGCGACGGCACGCCGATCCGTTCGACCACGTCATGCGCGAAGGCGTGCACCAGCAGCGCCTGCGCCACCGCGTCGTCGATACCGCGCGAACGCAGGTAGAAACGCTGCTGTTCGTCGATCTGGCCGACCGTCGCACCGTGCGTGCATTGCACGTCGTCGGCGTAGATTTCCAGCTGCGGCTTGGTGTCGATTTCGGCATCGCGCGACAGCAGCAGATTGTGGTTGCTCTGCTGCGCATTGGTTTTTTGCGCGCCTGGCCGGACGATCACCTTGCCGTTGAACACTGCCCGCCCCGCGCCATCCAGCACGCCGCGATAGTATTCGCGGCTGCTGCCAGCCGGTGCCGCATGATCGACCAGCGTATGGTGATCGACGTGCTGGCCGTCCGCCGCCAGATACAGGCCATTCAGCGTGGCGTCACAGCCTTCCGCCTGAAAGACGGTGGCGATGTCGTTGCGCGCCAGTTGCGCGCCGAGCGAAATCGAATGCGACTCGAAGCGGCTGCCCCGCTGCTGGCTGGCATGAATGCCGGCGACGTGGAATGCTTGCGCCGATTCCTGCTGCAGCTTGTAGTGGCCGATCGCGGCGTTTTCGGCCAGTATGATCTGGGTCACCACGTTGTGCAGATATACCGCGCCAGCAGCACCCGCATGGTGTTCGATCACGGTAGCGCGCGCGCCGGCACCGGCGATCAGCAGATTGCGCGAATGCAGCGCGACACCGCTCTGTGTAGTCAGGAACAGCAGATGGACCGGCTCCTCGACCTCGGCGCCGTCCGGCAGATACAGATACGCGCCATCGGCCATGAACGCGGTATTCAAATCACCGAACACGGTCTGACCGGCCAGCGCCGGCAGATGCGGCGCCAGCTGCGTCGGCTCCTGCTCCAGCGCGCGCGCCAGGCTGCCGAGCACAACGCCGGCCGGCAATGGTTTCAGGCTGGACAGCTGCGGCGCATGGCGGCCATCGACGAACACCAGCCAGTGCCCGGTCTGCGGTTCCAGTTGCAGCGCGTCGATCAGACCGGCGGCCGCGTCCGCATCGCCAACACCGGCGCCGGCGACCAGCGCCTGGCGCAGGATCGGTGCGACGCTGGTGTATTTCCAGTCCTCGTCATGGGTGGTCGGAAAACCGCTGACCGCGAACCGGGCCAACGCCGCCTCGCGCTCACGCGCCAGCCACGGCAGGCCGGCGCCGGGCAGCGACGCGCCGATCAGCGCATGGTCGGCCAGCATGCGTTCGACCGCTTCCGGGTTCTTCATGCCGCCGCTCCGTTGGCGACGGCGCGCGCCGGAGCGGCCACCGGGCTCGGCTCCAGCCAGCCGTAGCCACGCTGCTCCAGTTCCAGCGCCAGCTCCTTGCCGCCGGATTTGATGATGCGGCCTTTCGACAACACATGGACGAAATCCGGCACCACGTAATCGAGCAGCCGCTGGTAATGCGTGACCATGACGATCGCCCGCTCCGGGCTGCGCAGCGCATTGATGCCGCGCGCGACGATCTGCAGCGCGTCGATGTCGAGGCCGGAGTCGGTTTCGTCGAGCAGCGCCAGCTTCGGTTCCAGCACCGCCATCTGCAGCACTTCGTTGCGCTTCTTTTCGCCGCCGGAAAACCCCTGGTTGACCGAGCGGTACAGCAGCTCCTGGTTCATTTCCATCAGCTTCATCTTCTGCTTGATCAGGCTCATGAACTCGAACGCGTCCAGTTCCGGCAGGCCGTGATGCTTGCGGATGTTGTTCAGCGCCGCCTTCAGCAGGTAGACGTTGGATACGCCGGGGATTTCGACCGGATACTGGAAGCCGAGGAAAATCCCAGCGCGCGCGCGCACTTCCGGCGCCAGCGCCAGCAAATCCTGGCCGAGATAACTGACGCTGCCGCCGGTGACTTCGAAGTTGTCGCGGCCTGCCAGCACTTGCGCCAGCGTGCTCTTGCCGGAACCGTTCGGCCCCATGATCGCGTGGACCTCGCCGGCGTTCACGGTCAGGTCGAGTCCTTGCAGGATCGGTTTTTGCTCGACGCGGACTTGCAGATTCTTGATTTCCAGCATGATGTTTCCTGATGATGGGTTCTTCTCAGCCGACGCAGCCTTCCAGGCTCACCGACAAAAGCTTTTGCGCTTCCACCGCGAATTCCATCGGCAGCTCCTTGAATACGTCCTTGCAGAAGCCGTTGACGATCATCGACACCGCGTCTTCCGCCGAAATGCCGCGCTGCCGGCAATAGAACAGCTGGTCTTCACCGATACGCGAGGTGGATGCCTCGTGCTCGACGCGCGCGCTCGGGTTGCGCACCTCGATGTACGGAAAGGTATGCGCGCCACAACGATCCCCCAGCAGCAGCGAATCGCATTGGGTATAGTTGCGCGCGCCCTCGGCCGGCTTCAGTATCTTGGCCATACCGCGATAGGTCTGCTGGCCACGGCCGGCCGAAATGCCTTTCGAGATGATGGTGGAGCGCGTGTTGCGGCCGATGTGGATCATCTTCGAGCCGGTATCGGCCTGCTGGAAATTGTTGGTCAGCGCCACCGAATGGAATTCGCCGACCGAATCGTCGCCGCGCAGCAGCACGCTCGGATATTTCCAGGTGATCGCCGAACCGGTTTCGACCTGGGTCCAGGAAATCTGCGATTTCTTGCCACGGCAATCGCCACGCTTGGTGACGAAGTTGTAGATGCCGCCCTTGCCGTCCTTGTCGCCCGGATACCAGTTCTGCACGGTCGAATACTTGATGCGCGCATTGTCCAGCGCCACCAGCTCGACCACCGCCGCGTGCAGCTGGTTTTCGTCGCGCATCGGCGCGGTGCAGCCTTCCAGGTAGCTGACGTAGGCGCCTTCGTCGGCGATGATCAGCGTGCGCTCGAACTGGCCGGTGTCCTTGGCATTGATGCGGAAATAGGTGGACAGCTCCATCGGGCAGCGCACCCCCGGCGGGATGTAGCAGAACGAACCGTCGGTAAACACCGCCGAATTCAGCGCCGCGAAGAAATTGTCGCCGGCCGGCACCACCGAACCCAGGTATTTCTGCACCAGATCGGGATGGTCGCGCACCGCATCCGAGAACGAGCCGAAGATGATGCCGAGTTCGGCCAGCTTGTCCTTGAAGGTGGTACCGACCGACACGCTATCGAATACCGCATCGACCGCGACGCCAGCCAGCATCTCGCGCTCCTTCAGCGGCACGCCGAGCTTTTCATAGGTCTTCAGCAGTTCCGGATCGACTTCGTCCAGGCTTTTCGGCCCCGCCTTCAGCGATTTCGGCGCCGAGTAGTAGATGATGTCCTGATAGTCGATCGGCGGATACTCGACGCTCGACCAGTCCGGCTCCTGCATCGTCAACCAGTGCCGGTACGCCTTCAGGCGCCACTCCAGCATGAAGGGCGGCTCGTTCTTGCGCGCCGAGATCAGGCGGATCGTTTCTTCGCTCAAGCCGCGCGGCACGCTGTCGGCCTCGATATCGGTGACGAAACCGTGCTGGTAATCGGTGTCCAGCAAGGTATTCAGATTGCTGGTGGCTGCCTCGCTCATGCCTGTTCTCCATTCATCCGGTTCAACAGCGGTCGCCGCTTGCGCAGGCTACTGACGTCCACCGTTTCCGCCACCGGCTGGATCATCTGATCCAGCGTGATCTGCTGCAGCGACTGCAGCACGATGCGGTTGACCCGCTGCCAGTTGGCGCGCACCGGGCAGCCCTTTTCCTGGCTGCACAGTCCGGGCGTGATGCTGCATTCGGTGACGCCGATCGGACCATCCATCGCCTCGATCACTTCCGCCATCGAAATTTCATTGGACGGACGCGCCAGCGCATACCCGCCCTTGGCGCCGCGCAGCGACACCACCAAGCCCTCGCGCGCCAGGATTTTCAGGATCTTGCTGACGGTGGTGGCCGGCACCCGGATCACGGCGGCGATCTCGCCGGCGCTACGGGCACGCTCGGGCTCCCGCAGCATCGTGGTCAGAATGACCGTGCCGTAATCGGCCAGTTTGCTCATTCGCAACATCGCGGCTGCCTTGCTGTTTTAAACAGTACCAATATAGTCCTGTTTAAGCCGGAATGCAATCCTCCGACGGCAAACACGCTCGGTTCAAGCCCGCGTCAGGGGAAAGCCTATGGAGATCGTGTTCGACAGAATCAGCGCCGATGCGGGCCGCCGTGACCGCCGCCACGCGGACCGCCGGGCCGGCTGCGGCCCGGATGGCCGCCACGAAAGCCTGGATGCGAAGCGCGGAAACCTGGACGGGGATGTGGATGGGGGCGATAGTGCCCGCCGCCGCTGCGGTAATCGAAGCCGAAATACACCGGCGGGCCGACGTAGGCGGGTGCATAGGCCGGCGGCGCCGCGTACACGGTCCCGTATGGATCGGGCGAATAGTAGGCGCCGTCGTACGGCACCACCGCGCAGCCACCGAGCGTTGCCAGCGCCAGCAGCGTCAGGATTCGTTTCATGGCGGCTCCCCTTCCACTTGTGATGTCCGTGGAAATTAGAACACCACGTGACCGGCACGGTTCGCTTTTTTACTCCCGGTTACTTTTTCCGCGATGCAGCCGAAGAACTGGCGCATGCTATGCCAGCGCCGCCGCATCCGGGACCTTCAACGCGTCGCCGACGATGCTCCTGGCTTCGTCGACGATGCGCCGCAGATGATCGGCGCCGCGAAAGCTTTCAGCATAGATTTTGTAAATGTCCTCGGTGCCGGACGGGCGCGCCGCGAACCAGCCGCTCGCGGCGATTACCTTGACGCCGCCGAATGGCGCACCGTTGAACGGCGCCTGGGTCAGCACGCTGTCGATCGGCTCGCCGGCCAGCTCGCGCGCCTCGATCCGCGCCGCCGGGAAATTCGCCAACGCCCGCTTCTGTTCCGGCGTCGCCACCGCTTCGAAGCGCTGATATACGGGCGCGCCGAATTCCGCCGCCAGCGCGGCATAGGCCTCACCCGGATCGCGCTGCAGGCGCGCGGTGATTTCCGCCGCCAGCAGCGCCGGCGCGATACCGTCCTTGTCGGTGCTCCACGGACTGCCGTCGCGGCGCAGAAAGGCGGCGCCGGCGCTTTCCTCGCCGGCGAAACCAAGGCTGCCGTCGAACAGCCCATCGACGAACCACTTGAAGCCGACTGGCATTTCCGCCAGCGGCCGGCCGAGCCGGGCGGCGACGAAGTCGATCATGCGGCTGCTGACCACCGTCTTGCCGACCGCCGCCGTGGCCGGCCAGTCGGGGCGATGGCGGAACAGATAGTCGATCATCGCCGCCAGATAGTGGTTCGACGGCAGCAGGCCGGCGCCCGGCGTGACGATGCCATGCCGATCGTGATCGGTATCGCAGGCGAAGGCGATGTCGAAGCGCTGGCGCAGCGCCAGCAGCCGCTGCATCGCGTGCGCCGAGGACGGGTCCATCCGTATCCGCCCGTCCCAATCGACCGTCATGAAGCCGAACGCCGGATCGACTTCGGTGCTGACCGGCGTCAGGTCGAGCCGATGACGTTCAGCGATATGCCCCCAATACTGGACACCGGCGCCACCGAGCGGATCGACGCCCATGCGGATACCGGCGCCGCGAATCGCCTCCATGTCGATCACGTTGCCGAGGTCCTCGACGTAGGTACCGACAAAATCGTGCCGTTGCGTGGTCGGTGCGACCAATGCCCGCGCCAACGGCATCCGCCGGATCGCGCCGGCGCCGGCTTCCAGCAACTGATTCGCGCGCGTCTCGATCCAGCGCGTGGCAGCGGCATCGGCCGGGCCACCGTTGCTGCCGTTGTACTTGAAGCCGCCGTTGTCGGGCGGATTGTGCGACGGCGTCACCACGATGCCATCGGCCAGTCCGCGTTGGCGGCCGCGGTTGTGGCACAGGATCGCGTGCGACACCGCCGGTGTCGGCGTGTATTCGCCGTCGCCGGCGATCATCGTCGTCACCTCATTGGCGGCCAGCACTTCCAGCGCGCTGGCGAAGGCCGGCTGCGACAAGGCATGGGTGTCGATGCCGAGAAACAGCGGACCATCGATGCCGCGCTGGCGCCGGTATTCGCAGATCGCCTGCGTAATCGCCAGCACGTGCACTTCGTTGAAGCTGCGCTCGAACGATGAACCGCGATGGCCGGAAGTGCCGAAGGCGACGCGCTGCGCCGGCAGTGCCGGATCGGGTACGTCGTCGTAATAGCAGGCCAACAAGCGCGGCACATCGACCAGCAACGCTGGCGGTGCCGGCTGGCCGGCCAGCGGATGAATTTCCTGCGCCGCCAAAGCGACGGTGGTACTGCGATCCTGCATGGTTGCTCCCTGTTCAAATATTCGCCGCCTCATGCCGGCAAATCCTCGCGCTGCCGGCGGTAACGGCGGATCAGCGCATTGGTCGAACTGTCGTGCGTCAGCAGCGGTTCGTTGGTGCCGCCCAGTTCCGGCATCATTCGCTGCGCCAGGCTCTTGCCGAGTTCGACGCCCCACTGGTCGAACGAATCGATGTCCCAGATCGCCCCCTGGGTGAATACCGCATGCTCGTACAGCGCCACCAGCGCACCGAGCACCGTGGGCGTCAGCCGCGCCGCCAGGATCGTGTTGCTGGGCCGGTTGCCGTCGACCACACGATGCGGCAGCAGCCGCGCCGGCGTGCCTTCGGCGCGCACTTCCCCGGCGCTCTTGCCGAAGGCCAGCGCCTCGGCCTGCGCGAACAGATTGGCCATCAGCAGATCATGCTGCGCGCCGGATGTCCCGAGCGGCTGGCAGAAACCGATGAAATCGCAGGGCACCGCGCGCGTGCCCTGATGCAGCATCTGATAGAACGAATGCTGACCGTTGGTGCCCGGTTCGCCCCAGTACACCGGCGCGGTCTGGCAGCCGACCGGCTGGCCCGACTGGGTCACATGCTTGCCGTTGCTTTCCATCACCAACTGTTGCAGATAGGCGGGAAAGCGCTTCAGATAATGCGCGTACGGCAGCACCGCCACCGTCGGCAGATCGAAGAAATTATTGTTCCAGATCGCCAGCAGGCCCATCAGTACCGGTAGGTTGCGCTCGAGCGGCGCCTGCCGGAAATGCGTGTCCATCTGGTGCATACCGTCCAGCATCGCCCGGAAATTTTCCGCGCCGATCGCGATCATCGTCGACAGGCCGATCGCCGAATCCATCGAATAGCGGCCGCCGACCCAATCCCAGAAGCCGAACATGCGTTCGCGCTCGATGCCGAATTCGGCTACCGCATCGGCGTTGCTGGACACCGCGACGAAATGGCGCGCCACCGCCTGGCGTTCGCCCAGCTGTTGCAGGCACCAGTCGCGCGCGGCGCGGGCATTGGTCAGCGTCTCCAGCGTGCCGAAGGTTTTCGAGCAGATGATGAACAAGGTTTCACCGGCATCCAGCCCGCGCAGCGCTTCGGCCAGCTCGGCGCCATCGACGTTCGACACGAAGCGGAAATCCAGTTCGCGCGCGCTGTAGTGGCGCAGCGCCTCATAAGCCATCACCGGCCCGAGGTCGGAGCCGCCGATGCCGATGTTGACGACGTGGCGGATCGCCTTGCCGCCGTGGCCGCGCCAGGCGCCGCTGCGCACCTGTTCGCTGAAATCGGCCATCCGTTGCAGCACTTGATGCACCTGCGGCACCACATCAACGCCATCGACGAGGATGCGCTGACTGGCCGGCGCGCGCAGCGCCACGTGCAGGGCCGGTCGCTGCTCGGTGGCATTGATCCGCTCACCGGCGAACATCGCCTCGATGCGCTGGCGCAGGCCGCATTCGTCCGCCAGCTGCCACAAGAGGCGCAGGGTTTCGGCGCTGACGCGCTGTTTCGAGTAATCCAGATACAGCCCGGCCGCCTCGGCGGCGAAACGCTCGCCGCGCCCCGGATCGTCGGCGAACAGCTGCCGCAGCGTAAGCTCGCCGCCAGCTTGCCGATGCACCCGCAGCGCCTGCCACGCCGGCCGCTGGTTCAACGGAAAATGCATCGCGCTCATGGCCGCCCCGCCAGCTGTTCGCCCTTGGCGCCGATCGCCGTCAACAGATGCTGCCAGGATTCGGCAAAGGCGTCGGCCCCGTCCCGCTGCAGCTGGCGCGCCAGCGCGGCGGTATCGATACCGGCCTGCCGGAATTGTTCCAGCAGGCGTTCCGGCTCACCGGCAGCAGCATCGGCCGACATCAGCTTCGCTACCCGGCCGTGGTCGGCGAACGCCAGCAGCGTCGCTTCCGGGATCGTATTGATGGTGTCGGGCACGGCCAGCGCCTCGACGTAGAAAGTGTCCGGCGCGGCCGGATCCTTGGTGCCGGTGCTGGCCCACAGCAGCCGCTGCGGCAGCGCGCCGGCTTCGGCCAGCCGGCGCCAGCGCGGCGACGCCAGCAATTGCCGGTAGGCCAGATGGGTGCGTTCGGCGATCGCCACGCCCAGCCGGTTTTGCAGCGCTGGCGTCACCTGGTCCTTCACTGCGACATCCCAGCGGCTGACGAACAGCGAGGCGACCGATGCAACCCTGGGATCGCGGCCATCGGCCAGCCGGCGCTCGATCGCCCGCAGATAGGCTTCGGCCGCCGCCAGATACTGCTCTTGCGAAAACAGCAGCGTGACGTTGATCGGCACGCCGTGGTAGACCGATTCCTCGATGGCGCGCAGGCCGGCCTCGGTGCCCGGAATCTTGATGAACAGGTTGGGCCGCGCCGCCTGCGCGTGCAGCGCGCGCGCCGCCTCGATCGTCGCCGGCGCATCGTCGGCCAGCAGCGGCGACACTTCCAGCGATACCCAGCCATCGACACCGTTGCTGCGCCGGTGCGCCGGCAGGAACAGGTCGGCCGCCTGCGTCAGGTCTTCCAGCGCCAGTTCAAAAAACAATGTCTCGCCGGAGCGGCCGGCGGCAGTCTTGTGCCGGATCGCCTCGTCATAGAAGCGGGTGCCGCCGATGGCCTTCTGGAAGATGGTCGGATTGGAAGTCAGACCGGTGACGGAAAATTCGTCGATGTAACGGCGCAGCGTGCCGTCGGCGACCATGCCGCGCGTAATCTGGTCCAGCCACAGGCTCTGGCCGGCGGCGTGCAATTGTTGTAATGGGTTCATCGGAACGTCCTTGCCAATGCGGCCGGTGCCGCGTGATTCGATCTGAAAAGAAGAATGGCTGCAGACGGCGCGGGAGCGTTCATGCCGCGCCCTCGCTTGCAGCCGGATCGTGCCAGCGGCCGTCGGCGGCGATCAGCCGGTCGGCGTCGGCCGGCCCCCAGCTGCCGGGCGCGTATTCCAGCGGCGCGGCATCGGCAGCCAGGGCCGGATCGACGATGCGCCAGGCTTGTTCGACGCAGTCGTCACGGGTGAACAGCGCCGCGTCGCCGCGCAGCGCGTCGTCGAACAGGCGTTCGTATGGCGTGATGTCCTCGGCCTGCTGGCGCTGCGCTACCAGTTCGGTGGCGATGCCGGTCATCGCGGTGCCGGGGCGCTTGACGCTGGCGCCGACCGAAATGCCGATTTCCGGATTGAAGCGGAAACGGAAATAATTCGATCGCGGACCATCGCCGGGGTCGAACACCGCCTGCGGCAGGCGTTTCATCCGCACCACCACTTCCATCGCGGTGACCGGCAGATGCTTGCCGGTGCGGATGTAGAACGGCACGCCGGACCAGCGCATGCTGTCGATCCACAGCCGCAGCGCGACGAAGGTTTCGACCCGCGAATCGGCGGCGACGCCATCCTCGCGCCGATAACCGGCGAACTGGCCGCGCACCACGTCGGCCGGATCGAGCGCGCGCACCGAACGCAGCAGCCGCAGTTTTTCGTCGCGCAGGATGTCGAGGCCGCTGCCGACCGGCGCATCCATCGCCAGCAACGTCAGCACCTGCAGCATGTGGTTCTGCACGACGTCGCGCAGCGCGCCGACTTCCTCGTAGAAGCGTCCGCGCCCTTCGACGCCGAAACTCTCGGCCAGCGTCATCTGCACGCTGGCGACGTGGTCGCGGTTCCAGACCGGTTCCAGGAAGGCATTGGCGAAGCGGAAGTACAGCAGGTTCAGCACCGCCTCCTTGCCGAGATAATGGTCGATGCGGAAGATCGCCGATTCGGCGAACGACTGGTGCAGCGTGGCGTCCAGCGCGCGCGCCGATTCGAGGTCGCGCCCGAACGGCTTTTCCACCACGATGCGGGCGCCGCTGCCGCAGCCGGAACGGGCCAGCCCGCGCGCCACCGGGCCGAACATGCTGGGCGGAATCGCCAGATAGTGCAGCGGCCGCGCGGCGCCGCCCAGCGCCTGCCGCAGCCGGTCGTAGGTGGCGGGATCGCCGTAGTCGCCGCCGACGTAGCGCAGTTGCGCGCACAACTGGCGGCAGGCGTCTTCGTCGATACCGCCATGCTGGCGCAGGCTGCCGGCAATCCGTTCGCGCAGGCGTTCCAGGTTCCAGCCGGAGCGGGCCACGCCGATCACCGGAATATTCAGCTGGCCGCGCCGCACCATGGCCTGCAGCGCCGGGAAGATTTTCTTGCAGGCCAGATCGCCGGTGGCGCCGAAGAACACGAAGGCGTCCGAATGCGTGTCGTTCCTCGTGCTCATTCGTGCCCGCCACCCGATTTTTCCAGATGACCGCCGAAGCGGTAGCGCAGCGCCGACAACAGGCGGTCGCCGAAATCGGCGTTACCGCGCGAACCGAAGCGCTCGAACAGCGCCGCCGACAAAATCGGCGCCGGCACCGCGGTATCGATCGCCGCCGCGACGGTCCAGCGCCCTTCGCCGGAATCGGATACGCGGCCGTCGAAGCGCTCCAGCGCCGGATCGTCGTGCAGCGCGGCGGCCGCCAGATCCAGCAGCCAGGACCCGACCACGCTGCCGCGCCGCCACAGTTCGGCGATCCCGGCCAGGTCGAAGTCGTATTGGTACAGCTCGGGCTGGCGCAGCGGCGTGGTTTCGGCATCGGCGGCGCGCGCCCGGCTGCCGGCATTGGCGTGGCGCAGGATGTTGATGCCCTCGGCGTAGGCGCCCATCAGGCCGTACTCGATGCCGTTGTGGACCATCTTGACGAAGTGGCCGGCGCCGACCGGGCCGCAATGCAGATAGCCCTGCTCGGCACTGGATGGCGGACCGCTGCGGCCGGGGCTGCGTGGAGCCGCCTCGACGCCGGGCGCCAGCGTTGCGAACAGCGGCTGCAGCCGTTGCACCGGCTCGGCTTCGCCGCCGATCATCAGGCAGTAGCCGCGTTCCAGCCCGGCGGTACCGCCGCTGGTGCCGACATCGAGGTAATGAATGCCGCGCTGGCGCAGTGCGGCGCCGCGGCGGATGTCGTCGTGATACATCGAATTGCCGCCATCGATCACCGCGTCGCCAGGCTGCAGGTGCGGCAGCAGCGCCTCCAGCACCGGATCGACCGCGGCCGCCGGCACCATCAGCCAGAGCGCGCGCGGCGCCGGCAGCGCCGCTACCAGCTCCGCCAGCGAGGCGGCGACGCGGGCGCCCTCCTGTTGCAAGGCGGCGCGGGCGCCGTCGGCAGGGTCATAGACGACACACTGATGACCGCCACGCAGCAGCCGCCGCGTCATGTTGGCGCCCATGCGCCCGAGGCCGATCATGCCGATGCGCATGACGCCCCTTTCCGATTGAAAAAATCCATGCCTTGCTCCCTGTTGTGACACGCGCTCGCTTCCCGGCCCGGCAACGGCGCGTTGTCAAGGTAGATGGCAAGGATGACAAAGAGTTCTGACCGAATTCGATCGATACGGGAGTATGTCAATTTTTATAAAGTATGACGCCCGTAATTGGATGACCATATAAGGAGTATCCGGGTCAATTACGGTACCTCATACGGCAGCCGGGAACGTCCACCGGAAAAAATTGTCGGACTTTCATTGCCGATCGCCGCGCCGCGATTCCACCGCCCCGGTGTCGGCCATGGAGGTGCCCGATGCTACGCAGTCTGCACAATCTGGATGGATCGACGCTGCATGCCAGCGATGGGGAAATCGGACGGGTGCGGCAGGCGCTGTTCGATGACCAGACATGGGCCCTGCGCCATCTGGTGGTGCAAACCGGCGGCTGGCTGTTCGGCCGCGAAGTGCTGATTCCACCGCCGGCGATCCGTCGCATCGACGATGACGGCGCCAGTCTGAGCGTCGATCTGAGCCGCGAACAGGTCAAACACAGCCCCGACGTCGATACCCACAAACCGGTGGCGCGCCAGCACGAGATCGACCATGCCGGCTATTACGGCGACGCGGCCTACTGGGGCGGCCCCTACATGGACAGCGCGTCCGGGCATCCGGTGCTGGCGCCGATTCCGCCAGCAGCAGCCGACCGCGCGCTCGCCGACCGCGAAACCGCAGTGGCGCCGGAAGATCTCCACCTGCGCAGCAGCGAGGAGGTGCGCGGCTACCGCATCCATGCCAGCGACGGCGAGATCGGCCACGTCGACGACTTCCTGTTCGATGACGACGACTGGACCATCCGTTATCTGGAAATCGATACCCGCAACTGGTGGCCGGGCGGCAAGACGGTGCTGATCGCCACCGAATGGATAACCGACATCGACTGGACCGCCGCCACCGTCACCGTGGCGCTGTCGCGCGACACCATCCACGCCAGCCCCGCCTATGATGGCGCCGCCGGCATCAGCCGCGACTACGAAACCGCGCTGCACGCCTACTACCGCAAGGAAGGCTACTGGCACGAATGAGGATGGACGGGCCGGCTTCGCGGCCCATGACCGTGAACCAAGGAGAATGCAGATGAAACGCCCGTTTCGATGCCGGCCGCTACGACCGGCCCTGCTGGCAGCGGCGCTCGCCGCCGCCGGCCATTGCGGTGCCAGCGATCTGGCGCTGACCGGCGGTCAGGAAGTGCCGCCGGTATCCACCCAGGCGGCTGGCAACGGCACCATCACGATCGGCGATGACCACGGTGTGGCGGGCAGCATCACCACCACCGGCATCGACGGCACGATGGCGCACATCCATCAGGCGGCTGCCGGCAAGAACGGACCGGTCATCGTGCCGCTGGAGCGCAAGGGCGCCAGCCAGTGGGCGGTACCGGCCGGCGCCCGCCTGACCGACCAGCAGTATCAGGCATTCAAAAACGGCCAGCTGTACGTCAACGTCCACAGCGCCGCCCATCCGGGCGGCGAAATCCGCGCGCAGATGAAACCCTAGCGCGGGCTTCCGTCCGGTTTCGGTGCGCGGTTTCAGTGCGCGGTTTCGGTGCTGAGTTCGTCGTCCGGCATACGCCACGCCAGCAGCACCGACACCGCCGCCAGCCCGGCGCCGAACAGGAAGATCGAGCGGAACGCGCCCTGCACCGCCAGCGTCAGCTGCGCGCGCGCTTCCGGCGCCAGGTTCGGCATGCGCGCACCGCCCTCGCCGACCATCGCGCGGATCACCGCCGCGCCCGACTCACCGCCGGCCAGCGCCGGCGCCTTGTCGTGCAGGATCGCCAGCAGCAGCGCCATCAGCACCGCGATGCCGATCGCCGCGCCGAGCGAGCGGAAGAACGCCGTCACCGCGGTGGCGATGCCGACGTGCCGGTGCGGTACCGCGTTCTGCACCGCCACCATCGAAGTCGGCAGTTGCAGGCCGATGGCGATGCCGGTCAGCGCCATCAGCAGCCCGCCGAGCCAGGCCATGCGCGGGTCCATCAGCGCCAGCCCGGCAACCGCCAGCGGCACCAGCAACGCGCCGACCAGCTGCACCTGCTTGTAGCGGCCGCTGCGGGTGGTCAGGCTGCCGCCGATGTAGGCGCCGAACGGGATCGCCAGCGACAGCGGAATCAGCTGGAAGGCCGAACCCTGGACGCCGGCATCGGTAATCATCTGCAGCCGCAGCGGAATCAGCACCGACAGCGAGACGATCTGGCAAAAGGCGACGAACAGGATGCCGCAGCCCAGCCCCATGACCGGGATGCGGAACAGCGTCAGCGGAATGATCGGCTCCACCGCGCGCTGCTCCTGCCACAGGAACACCACCAGCGCCACCACCGCGATGCCGAACAGCGCCAGGTTGACCGACTCGTTCCACGACACGCCCTGGCCGATGCGGGTGATGCCGATCAGCAGCAACGACAGGCCGAGCGACAGCAGCAGCGCGCCGGCGTAATCGACCGGGCGCTTGACGTGCGGCACCGGCAGCCGCATCAATGCGCGGCGCGAAATGATGAATGCCGCCAACCCGAGCGGCAGGTTGATCCAGAAGATCCAGCGCCACGACAGATACTCGGTCAGGAAACCACCGGCCAGCGGCCCGGTGACGCTGGCGACTGCGAAGGCGCCACTGATGTACCCTTGGAAGCGGCCGCGATCGCGTGGCGCCACCACGTCGGCAATCGCCGCCTGCGCCACCGAGATCAGGCCGCCGCCGCCCAAGCCTTGCAGGATGCGCGCACCAATCAGCATCGGCATCGAAGTCGCCGCCGCGCAAGCCACCGACGACACCAGAAACACGCCGATGGCGAACGACAGCATCGCCCGCCGCCCGTACAGATCGCCGAGCTTGCCGTAGATCGGCGTCGCCACCGCCACCGCCACCAGATAACCAGATACCACCCAGGCCAGCAGATCGAAGCCGTGCAGATCGGCCGCCATCATCGGCAGCGCCACCGAGACGATGGTCTGGTCGAGCGCACCGAGCAGGATCGCCAGCATCAGGCCGATCACCACGGCCCGTACTTCGGTCGGGGAAAAGGAAGGAGAAGAAGAGGAAACGCTACTCGCGGCAGAAGACATGGTCTGAAGAAAAGGGGGAGAAAAAAACAGCCGCGAGGCGGCTGAAAGGAAAGGGGTGAAAGCGGGAGGCCGGCCGGTTCAGGCCCGCGTCAGCACCGCCATCGTGATGCGGGAAATGCAGATCAATCGCTTTTCATCATCGACGATGCGGATTTCCCAGACGTGGCTGTTGCGCCCCAGATGCACGGCGGTGGCGCGGCCGGTGACATGGCCGCCGGCCACCGAACGGACATGATTGGCATTGATTTCCTGACCGACGCTGTGCTGCGTCTTGCCGTCCAGGCACAGGTTGCTGGCGCAGCTGGCGACCGTCTCGGCCAGCAGCACCGAGGCGCCGCCGTGCAGCACATGAAACGGCTGGAAAGTGCGATGGTCGACCGCCATGCGCGCCTCCAGCCAGTCATCGCCGGCGGCGGTGAATTCGATGCCGAGATGGGCGGCGGCGGTGCCGGCGTTCCAGCGGGTCAACTGCTCCAGGTCGATCGGGGATTTCCAGATGCTCATGATGATTGCGTGGCGGATTCTGCGAAGCCGCAGCCTGAACGGCCGGCGGCGCGGGAGCCGCTATATTAATGGCTTTCCGGCGCGGCTGCCGGGCACTGCAAAATGCGGTTGCCGCCGCCAGCGCGGCACGACGTACTGGCGCCATCGACAGCGGCGGTGCGGCACCCGATGCCGCCACTGCGCTGCCGCTCCGCATGCACTGTCGAGCGTGGCCACTGCCGCAGGATGCCGCGCCGCAGCCACCGTCCGGATAGGACAGCCCGGCATTCTCCCTTCAAAAACAAGGGGAGTATATGCAAATTTACCAACACTCGCGCCCGCTACAGAAGGCACGTCATGGGAGTATATGAAAATTCAGGATGCCATTCAGGTCATCTGCAGGCACACCGGCTTTCCGCCAAAACAAAACGGCCGCCATTGCTGGCAGCCGTTCGGAATATGGAGGCGGGGGTCGGAATTGAACCGGCGTCTACGGCTTTGCAGGCCGCTGCATAACCACTTTGCTACCCCGCCTTGGGGTCGTCATTCTAACCGCGAAACGTGCGGGGCGCCAATGGCAACGGTTCGGTCACAAGACCGGACCACGGCTGGCGAAAATTCTGGAGCGGGAGAAGAGTCTCGAACTCTCGACCTCAACCTTGGCAAGGTTGCGCTCTACCAACTGAGCTACTCCCGCATGGAGTCTGGATTGCCGATACTGAAACCGGCGACTTCCTGTGCAACAAAAAAGGAAGCGGAGAGCTTCCTTTTCCCTGATTGTTTTTCACCGGGCTGTTCGGCGAAGATCAGGATTATAGCGCCATTCTTGCGGTTGGTGAAAAAATTCTCCGGCTCGGGGCGCGTTCCAGAACGGCCCACAGTCCCTTCGCCATCCGCCGCAACGTCGCGGTGTCGGCGGCATGCTGATCTGCCATGGAGAAGGTGGAGCTTACCCCGGTGGCCAGGCGCAGGTGATACGCTGGCGCTCGGGCCGGAAGTCTGTATTGACCCATGCCGTTGTACTCATTCAACAGCATATCCGCCGAATCATATGAAAAACATTCAGATCATTGATGGCGCAGTCAACTATAGAGTGCTAGATCACAGCCCGACATGCGCGCGATCAGCTGCGCCTGAACACTGATTGACCAGCCCTTTGGAGAAATACCATGTATTCAAGAATTCTTGTTCCTCTTGATGGAAGTCCGACTGCATACCAGGCATTGGAGCACGCAAGGGTATTGGCTCTTCAAAACGATGCCACCATCATTCTCTTGCATGTTATTGAAGAGATGAAGCACAGCAACGGATTCGAGCCTCCGAAGGTCTATATCGAGGAAGTGCGCCCCGGTTTTCTTGCCGCAGGTCAGGCCCTGCTCGATCAAGCGGCAACACGTCTTCGCCATGAAGGGATCACCGTGGAATGTTTGCTGGTGGAAAGCAAAGGTGAGCGCGTGTCATCCCTGATCGTGCAACAAGCCGAATCCAGTCTCGCCGACATCATCGTCCTCGGCACGCATGGCCGTCGCGGCATGAATCGTGTCCTGCTGGGGAGCGATGCCGAGCAGGTCGCTCGCCTCGCGCCAGTGCCGGTCATGCTGGTACGCCAATCCCACCGCGCCACGAGTTGAACTGCATTTCCTCATGTTTACCTTGACCAGCCTCGGCGGCGTCGGCACTGTCACCGGCTCCAAGCATCTTTTGACCCATGACGACACCCGCATCCTGGTCGATTGCGGCCTGTTTCAGGGTTTGAAGAATCTACGCGAACTCAACTGGCAGCGCCTGCCCGTTGAGCCAAAGGACATTGACGCAGTAGTGCTAACGCACGCCCATCTGGACCATTGCGGCTACCTGCCTCGACTGATACTGGACGGTTTTCGCGGGCAGATCTTTGCCACGCAAGCCAGCTGTGACGTGGCCGAGCTGATCTTGCTGGATAGCGCCTGGCTGCAGGAGAAAGACGCCGAGTACGCCAATCGCAAGGGCTTCTCCAAACACAAGCCTGCGTTACCGCTATACACAGTCCCGGATGCCGAGCGCGCCATAAAAAAATTCAGGGCAGTCCCCCTGCATCAGGAAATCGATCTCCCCGGCGGCGCGACCCTGGTTCTTCGCCGTGCAGGTCATATTCTGGGCGCCGCTACTGCCCAGATCGACATGGGCGGCAAGCGAATTGTCTTCTCTGGCGATCTGGGTCGCTATGACGACCCGGTCATGCACGCCCCGGAAGCGGTTTCCGAAGCGGATTACGTCGTGCTGGAGTCCACGTATGGCAATCGGCAACATGATTGCTCTGACCCTGTGCAGGCGCTTGGGGACATCATTGAACGGACTACACGGCGTGGCGGCACCGTAGTCATTCCCGCTTTCGCGGTGGGGCGCGCGCAATCGCTGATCTACTATCTGTGGCTATTACGCCAACATGGTGGATTGCGCAACGTGCCTGTCTATCTCGACAGCCCAATGGCCGCCAGTGCAACCGGTTTGCTCAACGCACATCGCGCGGACCACAAACTGGCGGATCGGGACTTCGAAGCGGCCTTCTCGCAGGTGACCTATGTACGGGACGTGGAAGAGTCAAAGGCCTTGTCGGCCAGTCATTATCCCAAGGTGATCATCTCGGCCAGCGGCATGGCCACGGGCGGACGCGTATTGCACCATATTGCCGCGTTTGCAGGCGGCCACCAAAACACCTTGCTGTTTTCTGGATATCAAGCGGCAGGAACCCGTGGCCGCAAACTCCTGGAAGGAGCGAGGGAGGTCAAAATCCATGGCCGCTGGCTAACGGTCAATGCAGAAGTTGCCGAACTGCCGATGCTATCCGCTCATGCAGACAGCAATGAATTGATGCGCTGGCTGTCAGGATTCAATCCAGCGCCGCACCATGTATTTGTCGTCCATGGTGAACCTTCGGCATCCGATGCCCTGCGTGAGCGAATTCAACGAGATCTGAATTGGAGCGCCAGCGTGCCGCTCCAAAATCAGGAATATCCGCTGTGAAAACGCCACTATTCCACCTGAAACACCTGCGTTGCCTGCAATGCAGCCCGCTGATGCACAGCGTCAGCCGGTTGTTTTGTCCCACTCAAACAGAATGGGCAGGATGGACAAAAAAATGCCGAAACGCAAAGGTTTCGGCATTTTTTCAATCGTCCATGGACCTTGGTGGATGTCCATGGACGAAAATTCTGGAGCGGGAGAAGAGTCTCGAACTCTCGACCTCAACCTTGGCAAGGTTGCGCTCTACCAACTGAGCTACTCCCGCGTGAACAACAGGTGCGTATTATAAGCCAGCGGCTGTTTTTGTCAAGCAAATCGGCCGCTGAATCTGCCGCAAAAGCCGATGGGGTGGCGCTTTGCGGCCAACGCCGGCGGGGCCTGGTCAGATCAGATGGCCGGCGGTTTCCTTGATCAGCGGCCATGCCTTGCGCAGGTAATAGAGCATCGACCACACCGTCAGCACCGCCGCCACGCCGAGCAGCCACTGGCCCCAGACGCTGGTGTGGATGACGCCGAACAGGTCGTCGTAATACAGCAGCATCGGAATCGCCGTCATTTGCGCGGTGGTCTTGATCTTGCCGAGCGAACTGACCGCCACCGACTTCGACGCCCCCAGTTGCGCCATCCATTCGCGCAGCGCCGAAATGGCGATTTCGCGGCCGATGATGATGAAGGCGATCACCGCGTTGACGCGGCCAAACTCCACCAGCACCAGCAAGGCGCCGGCCACCATGAGCTTGTCCGCCACCGGATCGAGGAAGGCGCCGAAGGCCGAGGTCTGCTGCCAGCGGCGCGCCAGGAAACCGTCGAACCAGTCGGTGATGGCGGCGACGATGAACACGACGGTCGAGGCGACGCCCTTTTCGAATGGCGACAGCCAGGCATCGGGCAGATAGAAGACGCCAACCACCAGCGGGATCAGCGCCACGCGCAACCAGGTCAGAAGTATCGGGATGTTGATCGGCATTACTCGGGCCTTGTGTTTCGATATCGGCTGCGAACCGATCGGATGAATGTGCGGGCGGGCATATTATGACCCAGCGGCGCCGCGCGCATGCAGCTAATGCAACTGACGATAGATTTCCTCCGCCAGCTGGCGCGAAATACCGTCCACCGCCGCCAGGTCGTCGACGCTGGCATCCTGCACCCCGCGCAGTCCGCCGAAACGCGCCAGCAGCTTTTGCCGGCGCCGCGCGCCGACCCCTTCGATCTGCTCCAGCTGCGAGGCCTGCCGGGCCTTGGCGCGCCGCGCGCGCATGCCGGTGATGGCGTAGCGGTGCGCCTCGTCGCGGATCTGCGCGATCAGCATCAGCGCCGCCGATTCCTTGCCCAGTTCACGCGGCGGCCGGCCGTCGGCGAACACCAGCGTTTCCAGCCCGACCTTGCGGCCCTCGCCCTTGGCGACGCCGACGATCCGGCCAATGTCCAGCCCCAGCTCGGCCAGCACCTGGCGGGCGATCTCGACCTGGCCGCGACCGCCGTCGATCAGCACGATGTCCGGCATCACGCCGTCGCCGCCTTCGATTTCCTTCGCCACCTTTTCATAGCGGCGCGTCAGCACCTGGCGCATCGCCGCGTAGTCGTCGCCGGGCGTGATGCCGTCGATGTTGTAGCGCCGGTATTCGCCGTTCTGCATCGCGTGGTGATGGAATACCACGCACGATGCCTGGGTCGCCTCGCCCTGGGTATGGCTGATGTCGAAGCACTCGATGCGCAGGCTGCCGAGGTCTTCCGGCTCCAGCCCGAGCGTGTCGGCCAGCGCGCGGGTGCGCGACTGCTGCGAACCCTGCTCCGACAGCAGCCGCGCCAGCGCCATCCCGGCGCCCTTCTCGGCCATTTCCAGCCAGCGCCGGCGCTGCTCCTGCGGCTGGAACACCAGATGGACGCGGTGGCCGCACTGCTCGGCCAGCGCCAGCATCAGCGCCGGTTCGTTGAACTCGACGTTGACCACCAGCGTGGCGGGAATGAACTTGTCGATGTAGTGCTGCGCCAGAAAGGCTTTCAGCACTTCGGCCTGCAACGCCTCCTCGGTGCTGGCGACCGCCTGATCCAGATGCGCCGGAAACGATGCGCGGTCGCCCAGATGACGGCCGCCGCGCACCATCGCCAGATTGACGCAGGCGCGCCCACCCTGCACCGCCACCGCGATGATGTCGATGTCGGTATCGCCGACGGTTTCCATGCTCTGCTGATGCAGCACGCGCGACAGCGCGCTGATCTGGTTGCGCACCGCCGCCGCCTGCTCGAACTTCAGCTCGGCCGCCAGCGCGTGCATCTTGCGCTCCAGCTCCTGCAACACTTCGGTCTGGCGGCCGCGCAGGAATTTGCCGGCGTTGTCGACGTCGGTGGCGTAGTCGTCGTGGCTGATCAGGTTCACGCACGGCGCGCTGCAGCGATTGATCTGATGCAGCAGGCAGGGCCGGGTACGGTTGGCAAACACGCTGTCCTCGCAGGTGCGCAGCAGAAATACCTTCTGCAGGATCTGCATCGATTCCTTGACCGCCCAGGCGCTCGGAAACGGTCCGAAATACTGGTTCTTGCGATCGACCGCGCCACGGTAGTAGGCCATGCGCGGGAATTCGTGGCCGGACAGCTTCAGGTAGGGATACGACTTGTCATCCCGAAACAGGATGTTGAAGCGCGGCTGCAGCGCCTTGATCAGGTTGTTTTCCAGGATCAAGGCTTCCGCCTCGCTGCGCGTGACGGTGGTTTCCAGCCGGGCGATGCGCTCGACCATCATGGCGATGCGCGGGCTGGTCAGGGTTTTCTGGAAATAGCTGGACACGCGCTTCTTCAGGTCGCGCGCCTTGCCGACGTACAGCACCTTGTCGTCGGCATCAAAGTAACGGTACACGCCCGGCAGATGCGGCAGCTTGGCCACGGTGGCCAGCACCGTGGCGCGCGGATCGGCGGCGGCCTGATCATCCATGCTTCATCCCTGCCCTGCCGGCGCGGCTGCCGGACATGTTCGGCCCATTTTGAAAATAGTGGGAGTATGCCTAAAAATAGGGCATTTCTCGCAATATTGATGCCCGCTTTCAAAAATACACCACCGTGTATTCATATTTATTGTAAAACCCGATCGAGCGTTTCCAGCAGACTACAGGCGGCGCGGTAGCGTGGATCGGCCTGCAAGGCGGCCCAATCCGGCGCCGGCGCCGCCGGCACCAACGCGGCGATGCGCGCGGCCGAGGCTGCTGCCCTGGCGCCGCGCCAGGCGTTCGGCGGCAGGCCGGCCAGCAGACGATCGGCCTTGTCCGGCGCGTTGCAGATCAGCACCATGTCGCAGCCGGCCGCCAGCGCCGCCTGCGCACCCTCGACCACGCCACCGGCGACGCTGGCGCCTTCCATGCTGAGATCGTCGCTGAAAATCACGCCGGTAAAGCCGAGCTGCTTGCGCAGGATGTTCAGCCACTTCCTGGAAAAGCCGGCCGGCTGCGCGTCCACTTCCGGATAGATCACATGCGCCGGCATCACCGCCGCCAGGCTCATGCCGAGCCAGTCGTACGGCGCGGCGTCCACCGCCAGAATGGCCTTGCGGCCGCGCGGATCGACCGGAATCGCCACGTGTGAATCGGCCTGGACGAAACCGTGGCCGGGAAAATGCTTGCCGCAGTTGGCCATGCCGGCCAGTGCCAGACCGTGGTTCAGGCTCTTTGCCAGCAGCGTGACGACGCGCGGATCGTGATGAAAGGCGCGGTCGCCGATCACGCCGGAAGCGCCATAGTCCAGATCCAGCACCGGCGTAAACGACAGATCGACGCCGCAGGCGCGCAACTCGGCCGCTAGCACGAAACCGGCCGCGGTCGCCATGCGGGTGGCGCCGAGCACGTCGCGTTCCCACAATTCACCGAGCCGGCGCATCGCCGGCAGGCGGGTGAAGCCGTCGCTTTTGAAGCGCTGGACGCGGCCGCCCTCGTGATCGACCGCGATCAGCACGCCCGGCCGCGCGGCATGGATCGCCGCCGTCAGTTCGCACAGCTGGCGGCGGTTCTGGTAATTGCGCGCGAACAGGATCACGCCGCCGGTCAGCGGATCGCGGATGCGGCGCAGATCGTCCTGATCGAGACGGGTGCCGACCACGTCCAGCATCACCGGACCGAGCGGCTGCGGATTCGCAGCTTGGGCAGGTTTCATTTCTTCTCCACTATCACGAACGCCACCGCGTAATCGGCTTCATCGCTGATCGACACCTGGGCGCTCAGGCCATGCCGTTCCATGAATTCATGCAGCGCGCCGCTGGCCACCAGCACCGGCTTGCCACCCGGCGCGTTCAGCGTCTGCAGCGCGCGCCAGGTCATCGGCATGCGCATGCCCAGCCCGACCGCCTTGGAAAACGCTTCCTTGGCGGCGAAACGGGTCGCCAGGAAGCGCACGCCACGCGCTTCGAACCTGGCCTTGCGGCGACGGTATTTTTCCAGCTCCTCGGCGCCGAGGATTTTTTCGGCGAAGCGCTCGCCGTTGCGCGCCAGCGCCGCCTCGATGCGCGAAATCTGAATGATGTCGGTGCCGATGCCGTAGATCATCGCCCACCCGGCCGGCGCGCCGCCACCATGATCGCCTTCATCTGGCGCACCGCCTGTTCCCAGCCGGTGAACACCGCCTGGGCGACGATCGCATGGCCGATGTTCAGTTCGGCGATGTCGGCGATCGCCGCGATCGCCTGCACATTGGTGTAGTGCAGGCCGTGGCCGGCGTTCACCTTCAGCCCGCGCCGCCGGCCTTCGGCGACACCCTGCCGCACCCGCTCCAGCTCGGCTTGCTGCACGGCATCGGCGCTGTTGGCGTAGCGGCCGGTATGCAGTTCGATCACCGGCGCGCCAGCCTCGGCTGCCGCCTGGATCTGCGCCGGCTCCGGATCGATGAACAGCGACACGCGGATGCCCTCGGCCTGCAACTGCCGCACCGCTGCCTGCACCTCGGCGAAATGGCCGGCAACGTCGAGGCCGCCTTCGGTGGTCACTTCCTCGCGCCGTTCCGGCACCAGGCAAACATCGCCTGGCCGGATGCGGCAGGCGAAGTCCAGCATCTCGGCGGTCACCGCCGCTTCCAGATTCATGCGCGTGCGCAGGCGCGGACGGATCGCCTCGACGTCGGCGTCCTTGATGTGGCGGCGATCCTCGCGCAGGTGCAGCGTGATGGCGTCGGCACCGGCATCCTCGGCCAGCAGCGCCGCCTTCAGCGGATCGGGATAATCGGTACCGCGTGCGTTGCGCAGCGTGGCGACGTGGTCGATGTTGACGCCCAATTCAAGGGCAGGCGCGGCTGGATTCAGTGGGTTCATCAGATATATCGATTCAAGGGAATGCTGGAATTCTGGATCAATTTCGGCGCGGCGGCAAAACCGGCGCGGTGGCGCCCGATGCTGGCGCCGGTTTTGCCGCCACGCCGCGCTTCCAGTTCAGGATGCCATGCGCCAGCGCGCCGGCCACCAACCCCCAGAACGCGGCGCCGACGCCGAACAGCGTGACGCCGGAAGCCGTCACCAGGAAAGTGATCAAGGCCGCCTCGCGCTGCTGCTCGTTGGCCATCGCCGCCGTCAGGCTGCTGGCGATGGTGCCGAACAGGGCCAGTCCGGCGATCGCCAGCACCAGTTCCTGCGGCAGCGCGGCGAACAGCGCGCCGACAGTGGCGCCGAGCAGCCCGACCGCCAGATAGAACACCCCGGCGGCAACCGCCGCCCGATAGCGTTGGGCCGGGTCCTCGTGCGCTTCGCGCCCCATGCAGATCGCCGCCGTGATGGCCGCCAGGTTGATCGAAAAGCAGCCGAACGGTGCCAGCAGCAATGTCGCCAGCCCGGTCCAGCTGATCAGCGGGGAAATCGGCGTGCGATAGCCGGAAGCGCGGATCACCGCCACGCCCGGCGCATTCTGCGACGCCATCGTCACCACGAACAGCGGAATGCCGACACCGATCAGCGTGGTCCAGGAAAAACTCGGCATCGTGAACACCGGCACCGCCCAGGCGAAATGAAAGTCCTCGAAGCGCAGCAGATTTTCCTGCGCCGCCAGCGCCATGCCGATCGCCAGTACCACGATGATCGCGTAACGCGGCAGCCAGCGTTTGCACAGCAGATAGGCGGCGAACATCGCGAATACCAGCACGAATTGCGTCTTCATCGCGACGAACACGCCCATGCCGAAGTTCGCCAGAATGCCGGCCAGCATCGCCGCCGCGATCGATACCGGAATCCGTCCCATCGCCCGCTCGAACCAGCCGGTCACGCCGCACAGCGTGATCAGCGCGGCGGCGAACATGAAGGCGCCGATCGCCTCCGCCATCGGAATGCCGGCCAGGCTGGTGGCCAGCAGCGCCGCGCCGGGCGTCGACCAGGCGGTCACCACCGGCGCCCGATAGCGCAGCGACAGGCCGATGCAGGTGAGGCCCATGCCGAGTCCGAGCGCCAGCATCCAGGAACTGATCTGCTGCGCCGTGGCGCCGGCGGCCGAGGCCGCCTGCAGCACGATGACGGCGGAACTGGTGATGCCGACCAGCACCGTGACGAAACCGGCGGCGATGCTGCTCCAGGAGAAATTTTTCATGGTGGTTCGGGATTCGGCGGCGCGGCGGCCGCTTTTCACAATTGCATCAGGTCGATCAGGATCTGCCGCGTGTTCAGCGGCGCGCCGCCCAGATGGTGCGCCAGCAGGAAGCGCATCAGGAACTTGCTCTGGCTCTGGGTGGCGGCGTCGGCATAGTCTTCGCGCTCCATGTCCAGCAGCGTCTTGCCGGCCACCCGCGGCCAGGTATCCGACGGCAGCGCCGGACGTGCGCCACGCTCTGGATCGACCACGTACTGCCGCCCCGGCTCGACCAGCTGGCGGGTCACGGTGCACAGTGAAAAATCACCGGCGACGCCGGTTTCCTTCAGCAGCGCGCGCTCGAACTGGCGCAGCACGATCGGCGCCGGTTCGTCATGCGCCAGCTGGTTCAGCGTCGCCACGTAGCGGTCGAACAGCGCCGGGTGCGGATCATCGCGCGCCAGCAGCTTGACCAGCAGTTCGTTCAGGTAGAAACCGCACAGCAGCGCCGAGCGTTCCAGCGGCGGCATGCCGCCGACCCATTCGGCGGCAGTCAGCGTGCGCATCTCGGATTTGCCGCTCCAGCTCAGTGCCAGCGGCTGGAAGGTCTGCAGCACGCCGCGCAACTTTGAATGCGGCCGCTTGGCGCCCTTCGCCACCAGCGCCACGCGGCCATGGTCGCGCGCGAACACCTCGATGATCAGGCTGGTTTCCTTGTACGGATGGCTGTGCAGCACGAAGCCGGGCTGATGGCCGACGCGATGGGTCTTTTCCACCACCGCTGGCCGGCGCGGCGCCGATGCCTGTAGCGGCGCGGCTTCGGCCGGGTCAGTCAGGGCTGGACCGGAATCCGCTGCGGTGACGTTGACGTCCATGCGCGCCGGCGCTCATTCGTAGCCGTAGGCACGCAGGCCGGCTTCGTTGTCGGCCCAGCCGGATTTCACCTTGACCCAGATTTCCAGGTAGATCGGCCCGCCGAACAGGCGCTCCATGTCGAGCCGCGCCTGGGTCGAGATTTCCTTCAGGCGCTCGCCCTTCCTGCCGATCAGCATCGACTTGTGGCTGTCGCGCTCGACCAGCACCGCCGCGAACACGCGGCGCAGATTGCCTTCCTGCTCGAATTTTTCGATCACCACGGTGCTGGTATACGGCAATTCGTCGCCGACGAAACGGAACACCTTTTCGCGGACGATCTCGGCGGCCAGGAATTTTTCGCTGCGGTCGGTGATGTCGTCGGCATCGAACATCGGCGGATTGAGCGGCAGATGCCGGCGGATTTCATCCTGCAGGTTGCGCAGCTGGAAACCCTGTCTGGCCGATACCGGCACCACCGCCGCGAACGGATGGCACGCCGCCACCCGCTGCGCGAACGGCATCAGCTGCGCCTTGTCCTTGACGTGGTCCGACTTGTTCAGCACCAGGATCACCGGCACCGCGCGCGGCAGCAGATCGGCCACCTGCTGGTCGGCCGGACCGAAGCTGCCGGCCTCGACCACGAACAGCACCACGTCGACGCCATCCAGCGCCGAGGTCACGGTGCGGTTCAGCGTGCGGTTCAGCGCATTCGCGTGGCGCGTCTGGAAACCGGGCGTATCGACGTAGACGAACTGCGCATCGTCGGTGGTCTGGATGCCGGTGATGCGGTGCCGCGTGGTCTGCGCCTTGCGCGAGGTGATGCTGACCTTGGCGCCGATCAGCGCGTTCATCAGCGTCGACTTGCCGACGTTCGGCCGGCCGACGATGGCGATGGCGCCGCAGCGGAAATCGGGGGCGGGAATGGCGTCGCTCATGCGCTTTTCGGTTGCTGGCCAGGCAGCGGACCAGGGTTGTCGGAAGCGGGTGGCAGGGCTTCGGCAGTCTTGGCGGCGGCTTTGTGCGCGCTCGCGTCATCGGCCGGCACCGCCGGCCTGGTATCCGCTTTGGCTTCGGCCTTGGCCGGCTTGCGCGGCGCCGGCACGAGCGCCGGCGCATCCGGCTGAATGGTGGCGATGCCGGCCAGCTTCATCTGCGCGGTGCGCGGCCGGCTCTTGCGGACGGCCGACGGCGACTTCAGCAGCAGCGCCTGCGCCACTTCCAGCGCCAGTTTGGCGGCGGCCTGCTCGCCGGCGCGGCGGCTGCCGCCGGTGCCGAACACCTGGATGTCGAGCTTCGGCACCAGACATTCGATTTCGAATTCCTGATTGTGGGCGGCGCCGTGGGTAGCCACCACGTTGTATTGCGGCAGCGCGATCTTCTTGCCCTGCAGGTATTCCTGCAGCAGCGTCTTGGCGTCCTTGCCGAGCGTCTTCGGATCAACCGTGTCGAGAATCGGGATATACAGCGCCCGCACGGCGTCGCGCGCGGCATCGAAACCGGCATCCAGGAAGATCGCGCCGAACAGCGCTTCCAGCGTGTCGGCCAGGATCGACGGCCGGCGGAAGCCGCCGGACTTCAGTTCGCCCTCGCCCAGCCGCAGGAACTGCGACAGTTCCAGCCGCTGCGCGATTTCATACAGGGATTGCTGCTTGACCAGATTGGCGCGCACGCGCGACAGGTCGCCCTCGTCGATATCCGGATAGCGTTCGAACAGCAGCGAGGCGACCACGCAATTGAGGACCGAATCGCCGAGGAATTCGAGCCGTTCGTTGTGCACGCTGCCGTGGCTGCGGTGAGTCAGGGCCTGCTGCAGCAACGCAGGCTGGCGGAATGCATGGCCTAGCCGTTTTTCCAATAACATGAGTTCCATTCCATCCGCCGCCTGTGGGTTTCTTTTATTGCGCCGCCGCCCGCTTCGCCGTTGGCCGCCGGGCGGTCGTGCCCTGGTATTCGAGCAGCAGGCTGGCCGGGCCGAACAGCGGGATCTTCTTCTCGTAGGCGAAGCTGATCTCGATGCCGTCGGCGTCGTTGACGATTTCCAGGTCCTTGCCGGCAATCGAGTCGATGTAGCCAACGTCGGTCTGACGGTCGAAAGCCGCCTGGATTTCCGGAATCGTGGTGCCAGCGGTCCGCGCGCTCGCCACCGCCTTCTTGATCGAGTAGTACTCGACCACGGTCGGCACCACCTTCATGCCGAGCACGCCGAGCGCGCCCAGTATCGCCAGCACGAAGATCAGGCCGACCAGGGTGATGCCGCGCTGCCGACGATCCGCTACGTATTCCATTTTCCCCTCCTCCCGAACGCGTTTATTGGAAACTGCCGATGCGCTTCAAGTTGCCGAGATTCATCCACACGAAGAACGCCTTGCCGACGATGTTCTGATCCGGCACGAAGCCCCAGTAGCGGCTGTCCAGGCTGTTGTCACGATTATCGCCCATCATGAAATAGTGCCCCGGCGGCACCGTGCAGGCGAAGCCCTCCAGATCGTAGGTGCACAATTCATGCTGCGGGAAGGCGTCCGGGTTCGGCACATAGGACGGCGCCCGCTCGTCGTTCAGGATCCGGTGCTCGACGCCGGACAGGTTCTCCTGGTATTGCTGCGAGTAGCTCAAGTGCTCCTCGTCCAGATAATCCGGCAGTTGCTTATAAGAAAGTGCTTCACCATTGATCGTTAAGCGCTTGTTTTTATACACGATTTTATCACCCGGCACACCGACGACGCGCTTGATGTAATCGAGCGACACATCCTTCGGGTACTTGAACACCATGACGTCGCCGCGCTGCGGCTGGTTCACCTCGATGATTTTTTTGTTGAGGATCGGCAGCCGGATGCCATAGGTGAATTTGTTCACCAGGATCAGGTCGCCGACCTGCAACGTCGGCACCATCGAGCTGGACGGAATCTTGAACGGCTCGTACAGGAAGGAGCGCAGGAAGAACACCAGCGCGATCACCGGGAAGAAGCTGCCGGAATATTCGACCCAGGTCGGCTGCCGCAACAGACGCGCTTCCAGCGCGGCGCGGCCGCCGGTTTCCGGCTTGACGCCATCCGCCGCCAGCCGGGCGTTGCGGGCATCGAATTCGGCCAGCGCCGCGTCGGCCCGCGCCCGCCGCTGCCGTGCCAGATAGAACACGTCCAGGCACCAGACGATCCCGGTGCCGACCATCAGCACGAACAGGATCAGCGCGAAATTGCCCAACACCGATTGCACAGTCATTTCTCGTCCACTTGTAAGATTGCCAAAAACGCTTCCTGCGGAATTTCCACCGAACCGACCTGCTTCATCCGCTTCTTGCCGGCCTTCTGCTTTTCCAGCAGCTTGCGCTTGCGGCTGATGTCGCCGCCATAGCATTTGGCCAGCACGTTCTTGCGCAGCGCCTTGACGTTTTCACGCGAGATGATGTTGGCGCCGATCGCCGCCTGGATCGCCACGTCGAACATCTGGCGTGGAATCAGCTCGCGCATCTTGGCCGCCACCGCGCGGCCGCGGAACTGGCTGTTGGCGCGGTGCACGATGATCGCCAGCGCATCGACCTTCTCGCTGTTGATCAGCATGTCGACCTTGACCACGTCGGACGAGCGGTATTCCTTGAATTCGTACTCCATCGACGCATAGCCGCGCGAGGTCGATTTCAGCCGGTCGAAGAAATCCAGCACGATCTCCGCCATCGGCATTTCGTAGGTCAGCTTGACCTGCTTGCCGTGGTAGCTCATGTCCATCTGCACGCCGCGCTTCTGGGTGCACAGCGTGATCACCGAACCGACGTATTCCTGCGGCATGTACAGGTTGACGGTGACGATCGGCTCGCGGATGTCCTCGATCTTCGACGGTTCCGGCATCTTGGACGGGTTGTCGACCATGATCACGCTGCCGTCGCGCAACTGGACTTCATAGATCACCGTCGGCGCGGTGGTGATCAGGTCCATGTCGAATTCGCGCTCCAGCCGCTCCTGCACGATTTCCATGTGCAGCAGGCCGAGGAAGCCGCAGCGGAAACCGAAACCGAGCGCCTGCGACACTTCCGGCTCGTATTGCAGCGCGGCGTCGTTCAGCTTCAGCTTTTCCAGCGAATCGCGCAGGGCGTCGTACTGGTTGGCCTCGACCGGGAACAGGCCGGCGAACACCTGCGGTTGCACCTCCTTGAAACCCGGCAGCGGTTCGGTGGCGGGTGCCGACGCCAGCGTCACCGTGTCGCCGACCTTGGCCGCCTTCAATTCCTTGATGCCGGCGATGATGAAGCCGACCTGCCCGGCCGACAGCGATTCGCGCGCCACCGATTTCGGCGTGAACACGCCGACGCTTTCGACCAGATGCTGCGATTCGGTCGCCATCAGCAGGATCTTGTCCTTCGGCCGCAGCGTGCCGTTGACGATGCGCACCAGCATCACCACGCCGACGTAATTGTCAAACCAGGAATCGATGATCAGCGCCTGCAGCGGCGCCGCCGGATCACCCTGCGGCGGCGGCACCTTGGCCACCAGCGCCTCCAGCACGTCCTCGACGCCGAGGCCGGTCTTGGCCGAGCAGCGCACCGCGTCGCCGGCCTCGATGCCGATCACGTCCTCGATCTCGGCGCTGGCGTTTTCCGGTTCCGCCGACGGCAGGTCGATCTTGTTCAGCACCGGCACCACCTCGACGCCGAGGTCGAGCGCGGTATAGCAGTTGGCGACCGTCTGCGCCTCGACCCCCTGCGAGGCGTCCACCACCAGCAGCGCGCCTTCGCAGGCCGACAGCGAGCGGCTGACCTCGTAGCTGAAATCGACGTGGCCGGGCGTGTCGATCAGGTTCAGGTTGTAGACGATGCCGTCGCGCGCCTTGTAGGACAGCGCCGCAGTCTGCGCCTTGATGGTGATGCCGCGCTCGCGTTCGAGCGCCATCGAGTCGAGCACCTGGGCTTCCATTTCGCGGTCGGACAGGCCGCCGCACAGCTGGATGATGCGGTCGGCCAGGGTCGACTTGCCGTGGTCGATGTGGGCGATGATGGAAAAATTGCGGATGTTGTTCATAAAGTTGCGGACAGCGGCCGGCGGCGTATCTGGCGCCGGCCCGGCAATGTTCTGGATTCAGGAGGCAATTGCAAAAAAGGCGCTCCGGCGGGGGCAGATTCCCCAGTTGAGCGCCTTGTTGCACGAGAAATTCGTCGCCGCCATTTTACCGGATTTCGACCGCCAAAACCCCGCGTGCGGGCCGCATGGGCCGCCGTTCCGGGCGCCGCCGGCAGCGCCTCCGACCCGATCCGGCGAACCGCAAAAGCACACCCGGCGCTCCGGAACGATTCCGCCGATTCAAAAAACAGGGGGAGTATGCCAAAAAATCGGCTGCTTCCGGAATCTGGCAGACCGGCTTCAAAAATACACCACCGTGTATGTATTTCACCCATGCAGATTGGCGGACTCAGCCGTGCGCCAGGAACTCCCGCACGCTGGCTTCATCGAGGAAATAATGGCATAGCTGCACCGGCTCCCGGCCGGGGCGCTGGCCGACCAGTACCGGCACCAGTTCATCGTAGCGCGCCACCAGTGCCGGATCGGCATCGACGTCCAGCACCTGCAGGTCGAAACGGTGGTCCTGGCGCAAGGGCCGCAGCGCCTCGGCCATCTGCTCGCACAAATGGCAATAGGAACGCGAATACAGGGTCAGGGTCGGCGGGAAAGAATCGGACATCGGATCGGGCTTCACAAGAAAAGGGGCTGCCGGCGCGAACCGGCAACCCCGTCACGGCGCGGTGCGCCCGGCCTCAGTTCGGACGCAGCGGCACGAACTGCGACGCATCGCCACGCCGCACCAGCAGCACCGCCATCTTCTTCGATTCCAGCTTGGCCACCAGCGCGTTGAATTGCTTGACGTCCTTGATGTCGGTGTTGTTCAGGCGCTGGATGATGTCGCCCGGACGCAGGCCGGCGCGCGCCGCCGGGCCTTCCGCCGTCTCGACGACGACGCCGGCATCGACCTTCGCTTCCTTCTTCTGCGCATCGGTCAGGTCGCTGACGCCGAGGCCGAGACTGTTGACCGCCTGCGGTTCCTGCTGCGGCTTTTTCTGCTCGTTTTTGGCAGCACCTTCCGGCTCCATCTCGGCCACCGTCAGCGGAATGTCGCGCGTCGCGCCCTTGCGCCAGATCGTCACGGTGGCGCGCGCGCCCGGCTTGGTGGCGCCGACCAGGCGCGGCAGATCGCTGGTCTTCTCGATCGCCGTACCCTCGAACTTCAGGATGATGTCACCGGCTTCCAGTCCGCTCCTGGCGGCCGGACCGTCCGCTTCGACGCGCTGTACCAGCGCGCCCTGCGCCTTCGACAGGCCGAGCGATTCGGCGACCTCCTTGGTCACCTCGCCGATCTGCACGCCGATGCGTCCGCGCGTCACGCGACCGTTCGCCTTCAGCTGATCGGCGACCCGCATCGCCTCGTCGATCGGCACCGCGAACGAAATTCCCATGTAGCCGCCGGAGCGGCTGTAGATCTGCGAATTGATGCCAATCACCTCGCCGCGCATGTTGATCAGCGGGCCGCCGGAATTGCCCGGATTGACCGCGACGTCGGTCTGGATCAGCGGCAGGTAATCACCGGTGTCGCGCGCCTTGGCCGAGACGATGCCGGCGGTGACGGTATTGGCCAGACCGAACGGCGAGCCGATCGCCACCACCCATTCGCCGGCGCGCACCTTGTCGGAATCGCCGATCGTCAGGCGCGGCAGATTGCTGCCCTCGATCTTGACCAGCGCAACATCGGTACGCTTGTCGACGCCGATGATCCTGGCCTTGAATTCGCGCTTGTCGGTCAGCGTCACATACACTTCGCTGGCGCCTTCGACCACGTGCGCGTTGGTCATCACATAACCGTCGGCCGACAGGATGAAACCGGAGCCGACGCCGCGCGGCACCACCTGCTCCTCCTGCTGCGGCGCCGGCGTGCGGCCGCGCGGCGTCGGCGTCTGCTGGCGCGGCATCGGCACGCCAAAGAAGCGGCGGAAGAATTCCTGCATTTCCTCGTCTTCGCCGCCCGGCATGCCCGGTTCGACCTTGACCTTTTCGGTGGTGCGGATGTTGACCACCGCCGGACCGACTTTTTCCACCATGTCGGCGAAATCCGGCAAGCCGTTTACCGTGGCCGCCGCCGCGACCGACCAGCCGGCCGCGGCCGGTGCCAAAAACGCGCCACCGGCGCCGAACAGGATTGCCAACAGGGTATTGCGGAGATAAGGCGTTGTCTTCATGTGGGTATTGTTATTTGGTTTTGAGTTCAATTGAATTGGCGATCTGCCGGATCGCCGCCGGTGGCGCTTCCCCCACCACCGTCAGCCAGTAGTCGCCGAGCCGCCGCCCGACGATGCTGGTTGCTCCCTGACGCATCGAACCTTCGGTACGGCTCTGGCTGCCCGGTTCGATGAAGATCGAAATCGCCGCCAGACCGTCGGAAAAAACGATCTGCGACACTTCGCGCTGGCTCGGTTGGGCGCCCTCGTGGGCGGCGGTGCTGGCACCGCCCTCGGCCGGCGTATCGGACACCAGCCGGCGCAATTCGCGGATGCGGGTGAAGCCGGGCGGCAGCGACTTCACCACCCAGTTCGACAGATCGACCTGCTCCATCACCGCATTTTCGATATGCCAGCCGGCAGTGCTGGTGATGCCCGCGCGCACCTGGCGGCGATCGATATTGCCGATGCCGAGCTGGGTGAAGGCGATCTGCTCGATCACCTCGTCCTTTTCGTTCAGGGTTTGCGCGCGCAGCAGCAGGCCGGTGGATTTTTCCGCCCACAGCTTGTAGCCATAGCGGGCGTCATCCTTCGGCGTCAGTACCACCGCCTGGCAGTCGTAGCCGGCGACGCGGCCGGTCTCGCCCTTGCGGATGTCGTAGTACTCGGCCAGATCGGCCGGCGCGGCGGCGACGATCGCCGGAAACACATCCTTGGTGACCCGCTTGTCGATCAGTACCGTGCGGGTTTCCGGCATGTAGCAGGTGATGTCCTCGTTGGTGCGGATGTATTCGCGCGCCTTGCCGTCGAGGACTTCCAGCTTTTCAATTTCGTTGCGGCCTTCCAGCAGATGGGTGATGCGCGACGCCCGCACCAGGCTGCCCTGCTGGTAGATGAAGGTTCCGGTGTAGTTCAGCCGCTGCGCCGCCGCCTGGATCTTCTTCAGCAACAGCTGCGCGTCCTGCGCCTCGGCCGGCTTGTCGGCCGGCACGTTGCTGGCTGCCTGGGCAGCAAATCCAAAGAAGGCGCACAGCGCAACCACCAACCTCAGCACCACTACTGTTTGCCCCATATTGATCATTTACCCGGATTGGCAGCAAACGACGGGGTACGGGCGAATTGCACGGTGCTGTAGACCGATGAGGAAAAGCGCTGGTGCGCGAACAGGTATTCATCGATGCGCGGATCGCGCAGCACCACTTCATCGGGATCGGTGGTCGTGGACACCGCGGCGACCGGCGCGACGGTACCGGTAGTGGATTCCATCGCGGCATTCGCCAGCACCGGCTGGCCAGCCACGGTCGGCGCATCATCGGCACCCGCCACCATCATTTGCGGCGTGGTGATGAAAGCCACCGTCGCCACCGCCGCAGCTGCCACCATGCCCGGCAGCGCAAAACGCTTCAGTGCGCGCCGCGACGGCAGCGTAACGCCGGCATCGGCAGCCATGGCGGTGGCAGTTTCGCGTGCTGGCGCCAGAGCCGGGGCGAGGATGGTCGGTTCCGCTTCCAGGCGATCGAACAGGCGTTGCGAAAAATCAGGACTCAATTCGAGCGCCATCTCGTCGGAGCGCAGCACGTCGCCGATGCGGTGGTAGATTTCCCAGGTATCCCGGCCGCCAGCCTGCCGCAGTGCGGCCAGCGTCGTCTCGACCTCGAAATCGCCAAGTTCGCCATCGACCAGCGCGGAAATCTGTTCCTGAGTCATGTTCGTATTCATATCCTACCTCGTTAAGCAGAAATGCCCCTGTTTCCTCAATCGCTGCACCGCTTGGTTCACCAGCGCTTGTCGATCGCCGTGTCCAGCAACGGCCGCAATTTTTCCGCGATGGCTTCGCGGGCCCGGAAGATGCGGCTACGCACCGTTCCAATCGGGCAGCGCATCGCTTCGGCGATTTCGTCGTAACTCAACCCCTCGATCTCGCGCAGCGTAATGGCCATGCGCAACTCATCCGGCAGCGCATCCATGGCGAGATTGACGGTTTGGGCAATCTGCTTTGTGGCTAGCATTGACTCAGGCGTGTTGATATCCCTTAGGTGCTCGCCGTCATCAAAAGTTTCTGCCTCCTCGGCGTCCGCCTCGGTCGAAGTCGGTGCCCGGCGCGCCTGGGTCACCAGATAGTTTTTCGCGGTATTGATACCGATCCGGTACAGCCAGGTATAGAAGGCGGAATCTCCACGGAACTGCGGCAGCGCGCGATATGCCTTGATGAACGACTCCTGTACGACGTCTTCCGCCTCCGCCTGGTCGCGCACCAGCCGCGACACAAGCCGCATCAGTTTCCGCTGGTACTTGGTCACCAATAATTCAAATGCTTTTTTGTCGCCGCGCTGGACGCGCTCGACTAGCAGCTGATCTATATCGCGTTCTGTCGTCAATCGCCATTCCCTTGTTCTATTGCAACAACCGCGCGACTTGAAACATTGACTGGGCGAAACACAATAAGTTCACCAAAATACAAGGTCTGCCGTACCGTGACTAGTATTTCATGGATTGAGCATGCGCGGCGAGCCAGCGGCAAGCGACCGACAGCGCGCGAAAGGTGTCGGCCGGCAGGCAGTCCGGCAATACCGGCACCGTCACCACCGTTTCATCGTCCAGCCGCAGGCGTAACAGCAGCAGCCATGGCCAGATGGTCGAGGCCGGCAGCAGGACAGCCTCTTGAGCGGGCTCCGGCAAAGACGGCCGATCGCCCTGGCGGCTTATGCTCTCCGGCGCCACCACCGCAAGTCTAAGCTGTCCGGAGCCGCTTATATGAATGTGGAACTCGGATCTTCTGCGCGCTTGCTGATAAAGGACAGACAACGCGATGAAAATTCCGGCGCCACCGACCGCAAACCGGGAATAGGAAGGCAACTCGCCGACCAATCCGACAGCGATCAGGAGCACCGCCATCAGCACCGTGCCGCACATGCCGCAAGTGAGACGCCACAACCACCGGGATGGCTTCACCACGGCGTACAGGGCGAGCGACATCGGAATGGATTGCGATGCCGCAGGCAGCGGCATCGCCCAGCGCTAGATCCGCCCGAACACCAGCGTCCCGTTGGTGCCGCCGAAGCCGAAGGAGTTCTTCATGGCGATACCGATCGGCATGTTGCGCGCGGTGTTGGCGCAATAATCAAGATCGCAGGCAGGATCCTGATTGAAGATGTTGATGGTCGGCGGCGACAACTGGTGATGCACCGCCAGCACGGTAAACACCGACTCCAGACCACCGGCGCCACCCAGCAGGTGCCCGGTCATCGACTTGGTGGAATTGACGACGATGTCCTTGGCGCGCTCGCCCAGTGCGCGCTTGATCGCCACTGTTTCAGCGATGTCGCCCAGCGGCGTCGAGGTGCCGTGCGCATTCACGTAATCGACCTGCCCGGCATCGATGCCAGCATTGTTCATCGCCGCCGCCATCGAGCGGCAGGCGCCTTCGCCGTTTTCCAGCGGCGCGGTCATGTGATAGGCATCCGCGCTCATGCCGAAGCCCAACACCTCGGCGTAAATCGTGGCGCCGCGCGCCTTCGCCGATTCATATTCTTCCAGCACCATCACGCCAGCGCCCTCGCCGAGCACGAAACCGTCGCGATCCTTGTCCCACGGCCGCGAGGCGGTGGCCGGATCATCATTGCGCGCCGACAGCGCACGCGCCGAAGCGAAGCCGCCCAGGCCGAGCGGAGAAATGGTGGATTCGGCGCCGCCGGCGATCATTACGTCGGCATCGCCATATTCGATCATGCGTGCCGCCATGCCGATGCAGTGCAGGCCGGTGGTACAGGCAGTGACGATCGCCAGGTTCGGCCCCTTGAACCCATACTTGATGGACAGGTTGCCGGAAATCATGTTGATGATCGAGGCCGGCACGAAGAACGGGCTGATACGACGCGGACCACGATTGGTCAGTTCCGCATGCGTCTCTTCGATCAGCGGCAGCCCGCCAATGCCGGATCCGACCAGTACGCCGATCCGTTCGGCGTTTGCCTCGGTGACCGTCAGGCCGCTGTTCTGGATTGCCTGGATCGCCGACGCCATGCCGTAATGGATGAAGGTATCCATGTGGCGAGCTTCCTTGCCGGGAATATAGTCCTCGACATTGAAGTTCTTCACTTCCCCGGCGAAGCGGGTGGAGAAAGGAGTGGCGTCGAATTTGGTGATGTTGGCGATGCCGGATTTGCCGGCGACGATGGCATCCCATGCCTCGGCAACGGTATTGCCGACCGGGGAAACGCAACCCAATCCGGTGACGACGACGCGACGTTCTCGTTTGCGGCTCAAGCAGTTACTCCTCGGATCGATACGGTCAATCAGGCCTTGACGTGTGCCTTGGCGTAGTCGATCGCCTGCTGCACGGTGGTGATTTTTTCGGCTTGTTCGTCCGGAATTTCCATTTCGAATTCGTCTTCGAGGGCCATCACCAGTTCGACCGTATCGAGCGAATCAGCGCCAAGATCGTCGACGAAGGAGGATTCATTCTTGATGTCGGCCTCGGCCACGCCCAATTGCTCGGCGACGATTTTCTTAACGCGTTGTTCGATGTCGGACATGCTATGCCTCCAGATTGTGGGTTACAGAAAGTGCGCGCATTTTATCAGGTTTGCGCAGTGAGATTTCAGATTTAGCTTCTGCTTCGAAGATTAGCCAAACTTGCCTCAAAAGCCGACAAGCCAGTCTTAATTCATGTACATGCCGCCGTTCACGTGCAGTGTGGTGCCGGTGATGTAGCCGGCCTGCCGGGAGGCGAGAAAAGCCACTGCAGCGGCGATCTCCTCCGGCTTGCCGAGACGACCCAGCGGGATTTGCTGCAGAATCGCGGCAGCCTGATCTTCGCTCAGCACCTTGGTCATGTCGGTATCGATGAAACCGGGGGCGACGCAGTTGACGGTGATGTTGCGGCTGCCAATTTCACGCGCCAGCGCCCGGCTCATGCCGGCCACGCCGGCCTTGGCGGCCGCATAGTTCATCTGCCCCGGATTGCCGGCCGCTCCCACCACCGAGGTGATGTTGATGATACGCCCGTGCCTGGCCTTCATCATCCCGCGCAGCACCGCCCGCGACAGGCGCGCCACCGCGGTCAGGTTGGTGGCGATCACCGCCTCCCATTCCTCGTCCTTCATGCGCATCGCCAGCTGATCCTGGGTGATGCCGGCATTGTTGACGAGTACCGACAGGCCACCGAAATCCTTCTGTACGCCGTCGACCGCCGCCTGGCACTGCGCCGCGTCATTGACGTTCAGGACGATGCCGCGGCCCGGCAGCGAGGCCGCCTGCAGATATTCGCTGATCGCCGCCGCACCGGCTTCCGAGGTCGCGCTGCCGATCACGGTCGCGCCCTGGCGCCCCAGCTCCTGCGCAATGGCGCGGCCAATCCCGCGCGAAGCGCCGGTTACCAGCGCCACTTCTCCGGCCAGATTCAGATTCTCGTTTTCCATGTTCACCGCAACAGTTCCAGTATCTTGTCCAGCGAAGCCTGATCGACGATCGCATCACCGGTCAGATTGCCGTCGATACGCTTGGTCAGGCCGGCCAGCACCTTGCCGGGGCCGCATTCGATCACGTATTGCACTTCCCGCGCCGCCATCGCCTGCACCGTTTCGACCCAGCGCACCGGGCTGGCTGCCTGCCGCACCAGCGCGTCCTTGATGCGCTGCGGATCGCTCTCGACGGCCACGTCGACGTTATTGATCAGCGGGATGCGCGGGGCAGCGACCGCCAGCGGCGCCAGATACTCACGCAGCCGATCCGAAGCCGGCTTCAGCAGCGACGAATGGAACGGCGCCGACACCGGCAGCACCAGCGCACGCTTGGCCCCTTTGCCCTTGGCGATCTCGCAGGCGCGCGCCACCGCCGCTGATTGCCCGGCGATCACCACCTGGGCCGGGGCGTTGAAATTGACCGCTTCCACCACCTCGCCCTGCGCCGCCTCGGCACAGGCAGCGCGCACGTCGTCGTCCGACAAGCCGAGAATCGCCGCCATGCCGCCCTGCCCGACCGGCACCGCTTCCTGCATCGCCTGGGCGCGAAAGCGCACCAGCGGCAGGGCATCACGGAAGGCGATCGCCCCGGCCGCCACCAGCGCCGAATATTCGCCCAGGCTGTGGCCGGCCACGACCGCCGGCGCCGGACCACCAGCCGCGTCCCAGGCACGGAAAAACGCCACCGCCGCGGTCAGCATGACCGGCTGGGTATTGGTGGTCAGATCGAGGTCCTCCTTCGGTCCTTCGGCGATCAGCTTGCCGAGATCGAAACCGAGAACCGCAGAGGCTTCGGCCACCGTTTCCTGCACCGCCGGATTGGCGGCGAATCCATTCAACATCCCGATCGCCTGCGAGCCCTGACCGGGGAAAACAAAGGCAAATTTGCTCATTCTTTCATCGCTTTACGTTACATGCGCGCCAGCGCGGCGCCCCAGGTGAAACCGCCACCGACCCCTTCCATCATCACCAGCTGGCCGGGCTTGATGCGGCCATCGCGCACCGCAGTATCCAGCGCCAGCGGAATCGACGCCGCCGAGGTATTGCCGTGCTGATCGACCGTGACGATCATTTTTTCCAGCGGCAAACCAAGCTTGCGGGTGGTGCTCTGCATGATGCGGATGTTGGCCTGGTGCGGAATCAGCCAGTCCAGCTGCGCCGCTTCGATATTGGCCGCCCGCAGCGCCTCGGTGGCGACCTTTTCCAATACCGACACCGCCAGTTTGAATACCGCCTGCCCGTCCATGTGCAGGAAAGCGCTGCCCTCGAGCACGCCACCGCGCACGCCACCTGGCACGCACAGGATATCGCCATGCTGACCGTCGGCGTGCAGCCGGGTGGACAGCACGCCGGGTTCGCTCGACGCGCTCATCACCACCGCGCCGGCACCATCGCCGAACAGCACGCAGGTGGTGCGATCCTCGAAATTCAGGATGCGCGAAAACACTTCGGCGCCGATCACCAGCACGTTCTTGTGGGCGCCGGTGCGGATGAAGCTGTCGGCCACCGACATCGCATAGACGAAACCGCTGCAAACCGCCTGCACGTCGAGCGCCGGACAGAGGTTGGCGATGCCCAGCTTGCGCTGGACCACGCAGGCGGTACTGGGAAAGCCGCCGAAGAAATCCGGAGTCGAGGTGGCAAGGATGATCAGGTCGATACGGTCGGCCTCCAGACCGGCCATGTCGAGCGCCCGGCGCGCCGCATGCACGGCCAGATCGCTGGCCTGCACGTCCGGTTCGGCGTAATGGCGCGCCGAAATGCCGCTGCGTGAAACGATCCACTCGTCGGAGGTTTCCACTCCCTTTTCCGCCAGCTGCGCCGCCAGTTCGGCATTGGTGACCCGCTTGGGCGGCAGATAGCTGCCAGTCCCGATGATTTTGCTGTAAAGGCTCATGCTCTTTTCTCTTGGAACGATTCGGTGGCCGCGGCGACATCCTTGCCGGCGGCGAGGCTTTCCACCTGCGGCATCAACTCGGCGATGGTGGCCGACACGCGCGACAGCACGCCATGATTGGCGGCATCGAAGGCGCGCTTGATCGCCCAACCGTATTCGTAGGAATCGGCACCGCCGTGGCTCTTGAATACCAGGCCGCGCAGGCCGAGCAGGCTGGCGCCATTGTAGCGGGATGGATTCATGCGGCGGCTGAAGGATTTGATCGCACCGCGCGCGATCAGCGCGCCCAGCATATTCAGCGGGCCGCTCTTGAATTCGGCGGTCAGCACCGTCTTGACGAAGCGTCCCAGCCCCTCGGAAGCTTTCAGCACCACATTGCCGACGAAGCCGTCGCACACCACCAGATCGGTAGTGCCTTTGAAAATGTCGTTGCCCTCGACGTTGCCGTAGAAATTCAGCACGCCCTGCTCATGATCGGCGCGCAGCAGTTTCGCGGTCTGCTTGACAACGTCGTTGCCCTTGATGTCTTCCTCGCCGATGTTCAGCAGGCCGACCGTCGGACGCTCGATGTTTTCCATCGCCGACACCAGCACCGAACCCATCAGCGCAAACTGATGCAGATGCTCCGGCTCACAATCGACGTTGGCGCCGAGGTCGAGCATGTAGGTGGGACGGTCCTTCTGGTTCGGGATCAGCGTGCAGATCGCCGGGCGATCGACGCCCGGAATGGTTTTCAGCACATAGCGCGACACCGCCATCAGCGCGCCGGTGTTGCCGGCGGAAACGCAGGCCTGCGCCTGGCCATCCTTGACCAGATTGATCGCCACCCGCATCGAGGAATCCTTCTTGCGGCGCAGCGCCACTTCGATGGCATCGTCCATCGCCACCACTTCGGTGGCGCCGACCACGGTCAGTCGGGGATGACCAGCGGCCTTGTGCTTCTTCAGCTGGGCGTGGATGTCGTCTTCCAGGCCGACCAGGATCAGTTCGGACTCCGGTTCGCGGTCAACGAAGGCAATTGCAGCAGGAACGGTGACCGACGGGCCGTGATCGCCGCCCATGCAGTCGATGGAAATTTTAATTGTCATATTTTGATCTGAGCCTCGCTCCAGCCCGCATTATGGGGCACATTCGGCTTGATTCAAAATGACAGGAAGAGAATGCCGGACATGAAAAAGCGGCGCCGGAGAACCAGGCTCCAGCGCCGCGTTTTGCGTCGAACTGCGAATCTTATTCGTCGTTCTTGGTCTTCAAAACCTTGCGGCCACGATAAAAGCCGTTCGGGCTGATGTGGTGACGCAGATGCGTTTCGCCAGTGGTCGGCTCGACCGCCAGCGGCGGCGCATTCAGAAAATCGTGCGAACGATGCATGCCGCGCTTGGAAGGGGACTTCTTGTTTTGCTGGACAGCCATGACAACTCCTAAACCATAAGTTTTGAAATTCTAACATACGGCACGGCAAGTTCCTGCCGCGCCCGATCTTTTACTGCAAATTCTCCATGTCCGGCGCCCGCTACTGCCTCAGATCCTTCAGCACCGAGAACGGCGACGGTTTTTCCGCCACCGGCGCATCGGTCGCGGCGATGCGGTCCGGGCAGACCTCGTGCTTCGGCGCCGGCGGAATCGCCAGCAGCGCATCGTCCTCGACCAGCGCGGCGACATCCATCTGACGCGAACCGACGATGACATCGACCGCATCATCGGCCAGACGCTCCTCGATGGCGTCGGCGCCGGCTTCGTCGGTTGCCAGAATCAATACTGAATCCGTATCGATCGGGTACGTAAACGGCCTCAGGCAGCGCTGGCACATCAGCCGCAGCGTACCGCTGACCGACAGCCGCAAGCGCGGATGCCCATACTGGTCGGCGCCGCCCTGCAGCACCCATTCGACGCTGCCGGAATCATCGACGCATTCGCCAACCAGGCGGCCGAGTTCGGCGACCTGGAAGCGGCCCTCGGTGCGTTCCTCGAGCCGGCAGAATTCGAAAGCGTCGATCACTGGGGCTTTCATGGCGAAGGCAAAACCGGAAAACCTGCGATAATACCAGGCTTTTCCCTTATTGGTCAAAGTCTTAGCGCGTTTTCGCGCGGTATTTTTCCTGGCACGCTACCTTTTTTCCATGTCCGCTCCGCGCCTGATCCTCGCCTCCACTTCCCGCTACCGACGCGAACTGCTGTCGCGCCTGCAACTGCCCTTCGACACCATGGCGCCCGAGGTCGACGAAACCCCGGCCGCCGGCGAAACCCCGGCCGCCACCGCGTCGCGGCTGGCGTGTGCCAAGGCGCAGGCGGTGGCGGCGCGCGTGCCGCAGGCGCTGGTGATCGGTTCCGATCAGGTTGCCACCGTCGATGGCGCGCAGATCGGCAAGCCCGGTTCGCACGAGCGCGCGCTGCAACAGCTGCAAACCCTGCGCGGACGGCAAGTGGTGTTCCATACCGCACTGTGCCTGCTGGACGGCCGCACCGGCGCCGGCGCGCCGCGGCAAAGCACCGAGGTACAAAGCGTGGTGCGCTTCCGCGACCTGCCGGACGCCGAACTGGACGCCTATCTGCGCATCGAGCAGCCTTACGATTGCGCCGGCAGCGCCAAGAACGAAGGGCTCGGCATCGCCTTGCTGGAAAGTATCGAAAGCACCGACCCGACCGCGCTGACCGGCCTGCCGCTGATCGCGCTGACCTCGATGCTGCGTCGCGCCGGCTTCGCCTTCTTTACAAAATAGGGGGAGTATGCCGTTTTTTTGGCCGCTCCCGCAGGGTACATGCCCGGCTTCAAAAACACACCCCCTAGTATATTAATAGATCGATAATCATGGCCGGCACTCTTTACCTGATTCCGAACACGCTCGGCCCCGCCGATCCGGCGCTGGCGGATCCGCTGGCGACGCTGATTCCGGAGCAGGTGCAACAGTTGGCGCGCCGGCTCGACTGCTTCATCGCCGAAAACGCCAAGACCACCCGCGCCTTCCTGAAGCTGCTCGGCCAGCGGGCACCGCTGGCACGGCCGCTGCAGGAAATCGAAATTGCCGAACTGAACCTGCATACTCCTGCCGCCGCCCTGCCGGGCCTGCTGGCACCGCTTTTGGCCGGACGCGACACCGGCCTGATCTCGGAAGCCGGGGTGCCGGCGGTGGCCGATCCCGGCGCCGACCTGGTGCGGCTGGCGCATGCACGTGGCATCGCGGTGCGGCCACTGGTCGGGCCATCGTCGCTGCTGCTGGCGCTGATGGCGAGCGGCCTGAACGGCCAGAGCTTCGCCTTCCACGGCTACCTGCCGACCGACGCGGCGCAGCGCAGCAAACGCATCCGGCAACTGGAGGAACGCTCACGCCAGGAACGCCAGACCCAGCTGTTCATCGAAACGCCTTATCGCAATCACGCGCTGTTGAGCGCGCTTTGCAGCGCCTGCCAGCCGGGCACGCTGATCTGCGTGGCGACCGACCTGACGCTGGCGACGGAATCGGTCCGGACACACACCGCTGCCGTCTGGAAAACCGGACTGGCCGCACGCGCCGCCGAGCTGCACAAGAAGCCGACCGTCTTTCTGCTGCTGGCGGCATGACCGGCCAGCACCGCCGCAAAAACAAAACGACGGCATTGCACCGTCGTTTTGTTATTTGGGCTACCAACTGATCGAGAGCATCGGGATACTCTCTCATCCGCATCGAATGCGGTCAATTCGAGCATCCGGACCAGGCCGCCAGGCGGATCTGCGTCACCGGATGCCGTCGATACAGGCAGGGCGAGCGATTCGGTTTTCGATAATACGATCCTCCGTGATGCCGCAGACCTCTTCAATATAGGACAACATCGCCAACTTGCAAGGGCCGCCGCGCCTTCTACATTCAGTTCAGCGCAGCGCCGGTCCGTGTGCCAGCGGCAAGGCCTTGACCGCGCCGACGCCAACGGCGGCACCGAATTTCTTCAGCACCCGCTCCGACAAACCTTCCTGCTGGGTGTAGTCGACAATATCCTCGGCCTTCAGCAGATCGCGCGCGACGGTATCGACGGTGCCGAAACCGTCGGCCAATCCCATCTCGACCGCGCGAGCGCCGGTCCAGAACAGGCCGGAAAACATTTCCGGAGTTTCCTTCAGACGCTCACCGCGGCCCTTGCGCACCGCCTCGATGAACTGCTGATGGATTTCAGTCAGCATCTGCAGCGCGTAATTCTTTTGTTCCTCGCTCTGCGGGCTGAACGGATCGAGGAAGCCCTTGTTTTCACCGGCCGTCAACAGGCGCCGCTCGATGCCAAGTTTTTCCATCAGGCCGGGGAAGCCGAAGCCGTCCATCAGCACGCCGATCGAGCCGACGATGCTGGCCTTGTTGACGAAAATCTTGTCGGCCGCCACCGCGATGTAATAGCCGCCGGACGCGCACATCTCGTCGACCACCACGTACAGCGGCTTTTTCGGGTATTCGTGACGCAGGCGGCCGATCTCGTCGTTGATCATGCTGGCCTGCACCGGGCTGCCGCCGGGGCTGTTGATGCGCAGCACCACGCCGACCGAGCCGCTGCTGGCATAGGCCTTGTCCAGCGCCGCGATCACCGCATCGGCCGATGCCTTGCCGTCGGCGTCGATGGTGCCTTCGACCTCGACCAGCGCCGTGTGGCGCCCGACGTTTTCCATCTCGACGGCATCGCGTCCGAACGCCAGCCACAGCCCGAACACGATCACCGCCAGCGTCAGCAGCTTCATCAAAATGCCCCAGCGGCGGCGCGCGCGCTGCTCGCGCAGCGAGGCGAATGCCAGCTTTTCCAGCAGTTCGCGCTCCCAGCCGCTCTTGGGTGCCGGGCCGGCGCTCTGCGGCCCGGATTCGAAGGGTTCAGTACTCATCGTCATCGCTCGGTGTGATTGCGCGGCGGCTCATGCCGTCGCGGGCCTTACATAATCGTCCGGTTGCCAGTAAATCCAGCCGTCCCGCTCCAGCACCGTGACCGGATGCAGCCGGCCACCGCGGCACGGGCCGCCGGCACAGACGCCGCTCTCCGGCAGATAGATCGCGCCGTGCGTCGAACACATCAGATACTGGCCGCCGGATTCGAAGAATTCGCCTTCCGCCCAGTCCAGCTCGATCGGCACATGGGCGCAGCGATTCAGATAGCCGTAAACCTTCTGATTGTGGCGGATCACGAAACCGCTGCGCGCCTCGCCGCCGGCCGTGACCGGAAAGCGCACGCCCTTGCCGCGCTCGGCCAGCTCGGCCGAAGCGCATACCGGGATCAGCGTATCGGCGTCCGCCATCAGGCGTTTTCCAGCAGCCAGGCATGCAGCCCGCCGACCGAATCGGCGCCGTACAGCGGATTCAGGGCCGCCAACTGATGCGGCGGATGGGCTCCATAGTGCACCGCGACACCGGCGGCGCCGGCATTGAGCGCCATCTGCAGGTCGTGCGTGGTGTCGCCGATCATCAGCGTGCGCCCCATGTCCTGCCCGAGTTCGCGCGTCAGCTCCTGCAGCATCGCCGGATGCGGTTTGGAGAAGGTTTCATCGGCGCAGCGCGTGGCGTCGAAAAACGACAGCAGCCTGACCGCGTCCAGCGCCCGGTTCAGCCCGACCCGGCTCTTGCCGGTGGCGACCGCCAGGAAATAGCCGGCCTGCGACAGTTCCGCCAGCATCTCGGCAGCGCCGGCGAACAGGACCAGTTCGTGATCCTGCGTCAGGTAGTGGTAACGGTAACGCTCCACCATGCGCGGATAATGCTGCGGCTCCATTTCCGGAATCGCCAGCTGCAGCGCTTCCTGCAGGCCCAGGCCGATCACGTGCGCCGCCATGTCGTCCGCCGGCACCGGGAAGCCGAGATCGCGCGCCGCCGCCTGGATGCACCTGGCAATCGCGGTGGTACTGTCCATCAGCGTGCCGTCCCAGTCGAAGACGATCAGATCGAATTGTTTTCTTGCCATGTTTCCGGCGGCCATGCCGCCCGCTCCTTCTGTTGCCGGCACCCGCCTCAGGGGTGCGGCGCCGCTGCCTGCCGCAGGCTGTTCAAAAAATCCGCGCATTCCGGCGGCAGCGGCGCGTTCAGCGTCACCGGCTGCGCGGAATCCGGATGCGCGAAGGTGATCCGGTGCGCGTGCAGAAACATCCGTTTGAACGCAGGGCGGCCCGGCTGCCCTTTGTGCAGCGCGCGGTTCAGGCTGAAATCGCCGTATTTTTCATCGCCGACGATGGCAAAGCCGCTGGCCGCCAGATGCACGCGAATCTGGTGCGTGCGGCCGGTCTTCAGTTCGGCTTCCAGCAATGTGAAATCGCCGTAACGGCCGACACGGCGGAAAATCGTGTGCGCCGGCTGGCCATCTTCCTGCACGCGCACGCGCCGCTCGCCGTCGGCGGTGGTGTACTTGAACAGCGGCAGCCGCACATGCTGGGTCGGATTCTTCCAGTCGCCATGCACCAGCGCCAGATAGCGCTTGTCGACCTGGCCGTCGCGCATCTGCGCGTGCAGGTGCGTCAGCGCCGAGCGCTTCCTGGCCAGCAGCAGGATGCCGGAAGTGTCGCGGTCGAGCCGGTGCACCAGTTCCAGGAAGCGCGCCTGCGGACGGGCGGCGCGCAATTGTTCGATGACACCGAAGCTGACGCCGGAGCCGCCATGCACGGCGACGCCGGCCGGCTTGTCGATCACCAGCAGATGACCATCTTCCAGCAGGACCCGGAATTCGGCGCCGGGAACGAAGCGCACCGGCGCTTCCGCCACGCGCAGCGGCGGCACCCGCACCACATCGTCTTCCTGCAGCCGATAGGTCGGATCGATACGGCTCTTGTTGACGCGCACCTGCCCCGATCGGAGCACCCGGTAGACATGGCTTTTCGGCACGCCCTTGCAGATGCGCAGCAGGAAATTGTCGATGCGCTGGCCGGCCTCCTCGCTGGAAATCTGCAGATGTCGGACCGCGAGCGCAGCGCCGGAAGGCGCCGGAACCGGCGCGGTTTGCGCCGGCTCCGCATAAAATCTCGCTAAGTCCTTCATTTTGAATATATAATTGTTTCGCCGCAGCGAAATGGCCGCGGCACAGTGTAAGAATAAAAAACACATTCTACACAGGGGCTCTTCCCTCGGCCTCGCCAATTCGCAAATTCGAGGGAAAAGACGTGTACGCATCATCCGTGCGCGAATCCAGGCCGCACCGCAGTTGCAGCCGGACAGCGCGCACGATGCCGGACCGGAATGTTTGGAATACCAGGATAAAATCCGGCATGCCCCTCGCTTCATGCTTGCGGCGCTTGCCGGCGATGCTGTCGAACCCCGTTTGCCGCTTCTGCTGAACCCTATGTCTCGTTTGGCGCAACCCGCTTGCCCACGCCCTGCCGCCATTCGCGGCGCGTCCGCTCCGACGGATGCGCCGGATGCGGCCAGGCCCGGCAGCCGGCATCCGGCTCAACCGCATCCGCGCCCGATCGCAATGCCGGCATAGCCGCCAGGCATCGCAACAGCGCCCTTCCGCCAGACACTCCTTCCTCCGCGCGTACATCCCTGTACTTTTGCCGCCGCTTCCGCCGGGCGGCAGCCAGAGGCCCGCGGGCCACGGAGTGAAACATGAAACGCATGTTGTTCAATGCGACGCAGCAGGAGGAATTGCGCGTCGCCATCGTCGATGGCCAGAAGCTGATCGACATCGATATCGAAACCGCCGGACGCGAGCAGCGCAAGTCCAACATCTACAAGGGCGTCATCACCCGCATCGAACCGTCGCTGGAAGCCTGCTTCGTCAATTACGGCGAGGAACGGCACGGCTTCCTGCCGTTCAAGGAAGTGGCGCGCAGCTACTTCAAGGAAGGCGTCGACGTGCGCAACGCTTCGATCAAGGAAGCGCTGCGCGAGGGCCAGGAAATCATGGTCCAGATCGAAAAGGAAGAGCGCGGCAACAAGGGCGCGGCGCTGACCTCGTTCGTCTCGCTGGCCGGCCGCTACCTGGTGCTGATGCCGAACAACCCGCGCGGCGGCGGCGTCTCGCGCCGGGTCGAAGGCGAGGACCGCCAGGAACTGCGCGAAACCATGGACAAGCTCGACCTGCCGTCCGGCATGTCGGTGATCGCCCGCACCGCCGGCATCGGCCGCAACGTCGACGAGCTGCAGTGGGATCTGAACTACCTGATGCAGCTGTGGCGCGCGATCGAAGGCGCTGGCCAGTCGGCCCCGGGGGCGTTCCTGATCTACCAGGAATCGTCGCTGGTGATCCGCGCGATCCGCGATTATTTCCAGCCGGACATCGGCGAAATCCTGATCGATACCGACGACATCTACGAACAGGCGCAGCAGTTCATGACCCACGTGATGCCCGACATGGTGCATCGGGTCAAGCGCTACCGCGACGATGTGCCGCTGTTCTCGCGCTTCCAGATCGAGCACCAGATCGAAACCGCCTATTCGCGCACGGTGCCGCTGCCGTCCGGCGGCGCGATCGTGATCGACCACACCGAGGCGCTGGTGTCGGTGGACGTCAACTCGGCGCGCGCCACGCGCGGTTCCGACATCGAAACCACCGCCTTCAACACCAACCTCGAAGCAGCCGATGAAGTGGCGCGCCAGTTGCGCCTGCGCGATCTGGGCGGCCTGATCGTGATCGACTTCATCGACATGGAGAATTCCAAGAACCAGCGCGAAGTCGAAACCCGCCTGAAGGATGCGCTGCACTATGACCGCGCGCGCGTGCAGATGGGCAAGATCTCGCGCTTCGGCCTGATGGAGCTGTCGCGCCAGCGGCTGCGGCCATCGCTGTCCGAGGGCAGCCACGTGACCTGCCCGCGCTGCAACGGCACCGGCCACATCCGCGATACCGAATCGTCGGCACTGCAGGTCCTGCGCATCATCCAGGAAGAGGCGATGAAGGAAAACTCGGCGGCCATCCATGTGCAGGCGCCGGTCGACGTTGCCGCCTTCCTGCTGAATGAAAAGCGCGGCGAAATCCTGAAGATCGAAACCCGCCATCGGGTCACGGTGGTGCTGATCCCCAACAAGCACCTGGAAACCCCGCACTACAAGATGGAGCGCATCAAGCTGGACGACAGCCGACTGGAAGAGCCGCAGGCCAGCTACGCGATGGCGGAACAGGCCGATACCGACATCAGCTACGGCAAGCGTCAGAAGGAAGACGCGCGGCCGCGCCAGGAAGCGGTGGTCAAGGGCATCACGCCGGATCAGCCGGCGCCGGTATTCGAACGCCGCCAGCCGGAAGCCGCTCCCGCTCCGGCACCGGCACTGGTGACGCCGCCGGAAGGATTCTTCACGCGGCTCATGAATCTGCTGTTCCGTCCGACCCCGGCGACGCCGCCAGCGGCGCCGGCAGCAGCACCGGTGGCGGCCAAGCCGACCCCGGCGCGCGAACGCGGCAATGGCGGCGGCGCCAACGGCAACGGCCGCAATCCGCGCGGTCGCGGCGGCCGTGGCGGCCGCAACGGCCAGCGTGAACAGCGTGAGGAACGCGACACCACCCGCGCCGAAGCCGTGAAGCCGGCAACGGCGAACGAAGCGGCGCCGGCAGAAGCCAAGCCGGCCCGGCCGCCGCGACCGCCGCGCGAACCCCGCGAGCCGCGTGAAGCGCGCGAGGGCGGCGAAAGCCGCACCCGCAACGGTGAACGCCAGCCGCGCAACCGCGAGGAACGCAAGGAAAACACCGAAGACAAGCTGGAAAAAGTCGAGAAGATCGAAGCGATCGACACCGCCGCTCTGGCACCGGAAGCCGCCAGCCCATTGGTGCCGGCAAGCGCCGACGAGGCACAGCTGGAACCGAACCGTGGCCCGCAGGCCGAAGGCAGCGAGCAAGGCGACGAACCGCGCCGCCGCCGCCGCCGTGGCGGCCGCAACCGCAACCGCCGCGATCGTGACGGTGCCGACAATGCCGAAGGCGGCAGCGGCGAACCAGCCTTCGTGCCGGTAGCCGACGCCGCAATGGCGCAAGCCCAGCTGGAAAGCGCGGCGGCCGCCGAACCGCAGGCCGTCGCCATCGAAGTCGCCGCCGTGCCGGCAGCGGTCGTCGCCGAAGCGGCACAGCCGGCGCCAGTCACCACCGTAGCGGAAGTCGTTGCCGAAACGGCTCCGGAAGCGCGGCAGATGCCGCTGCTGCCGGAACAACCGGCTCCGGCTACCGAACCGGTCACGACGGATACCGACACGGCAGTCGCCGCCGGTGTCACGGCAGCGGCGGCGGAAGCCGAAGCCGCCAGCGCCAGCCTGATCGCGCCGGCGGCCGTCGACGAAGCGCCGGTTGTGGCCGCTGTGGCTGCCATTCCAGCGGCGGTGCCGGCGGCTCCGGTCGCCGCTGCCCCGATCGTCGCCACGCCCGCCGATGAATCGGTAGACGAACTGCGCAGCGCCTTGGCGGCAGCCGGCCTGACGCTGGCCGCGACCGATCCGGACAAGCTGCGCGCCGCGCAGGAAGCAGCCAGCCGCGAAGCGCCGGCGGTACGCGTGCCGCGCGAGCGCAAGCCGCTGCCACCGGTATCGGCTGAACCGCTGGTCCAGGTCGAAACACAGCGCTAGCCGCGACGCCCATACACGCTGGCCACCCGGCCAGCGTGCCTGCACAAGGGAGCCGCCGGCTCCCTTTTTCATTGCCGGCACTCAAGGCCAGATAGTGGTGCCGTCAGCGCACGCGCCGGCGTGGTATCGTTTAACGGTACGTAGCGCAGTCGGCCAACCGGCGATTGCGCACGATCCGCGCCGGCACGGCGCCTCCCCGCATCGACATGAATCAGAAAGTCATCTTCCTCGCCAACCAGAGCGACGCCGCCGCGCCAGCCCCGCTGCCGCCGGCGGCGCCGGACACGCCGGACGGCAGCGTGCGCGACCGCCTGCAACGGCCGCTGCACGATCTGCGCATCTCGGTCACCGACCGCTGCAATTTCCGCTGCGTCTACTGCATGCCGAAGGAAGTGTTCGGCAAGGATTACCCGTTCCTGCCGCACGCGGCGCTGCTGTCGTTCGAGGAAATCACCCGCGTCGCCAGGCTGTTCATCGCCCAGGGCGTCGAAAAAATCCGCCTGACCGGCGGCGAGCCGCTGCTGCGCAAGGACATCGAGACGCTGATCGCCCAGCTGGCGGCATTGCGCACGCGCTCCGGCCGTCCGCTCGATCTGACGCTGACCACCAACGGCGCGCTGCTGGCGAAGAAGGCGCGGGCGCTGAAGGAGGCCGGCCTGGCGCGCGTGACGGTGTCGGTCGATTCGCTCGACGACGCCACCTTCCGCCGCATGAACGATGCCGATTTTCCGCTGGCGAAGGTGTTGCAGGGCATCGACGCCGCCCACGCCGCCGGCCTCGGGCCGATCAAGATCAACATGGTGGTCAAGCGCGGCATGAACGACCACGAGATCGTGCCGATGGCGCGGCGCTTCAAGGACACGCCGTTCATCCTGCGCTTCATCGAATACATGGACGTCGGCGCTTCCAACGGCTGGAAGATGGACGAGGTGGTGCCGTCGGCCGAGGTGGTGCGGCGCATCGACGCCGAACTACCGCTAGAGCCGATCGCCGCCAACTATGCCGGCGAAACCGCCGAGCGCTGGCGCTACCGCGACGGCGGCGGCGAGATCGGCCTGATCTCCAGCGTCACCAGGGCATTCTGCCGCGACTGCACGCGCGCCCGGTTGTCGACCGAAGGCAAGCTGTACACCTGCCTGTTCGCCACCGGCGGCCATGACCTGCGCGCGCTGCTGCGCGGCAGCGCCAGCGATGACGACATTGCTGCGGCGATCGGCGGTATCTGGCGCGCGCGCGCTGATCGCTACTCGGAACTGCGCGCCGCCGGCACTGCCGCACCGGAACGAAAAAAGATCGAGATGTCCTACATCGGCGGCTGATCCCACTTTGACAATATGGGGAGTATATGATTGAAATCCGCCATGAATGCCCGCTACAGCCTGCCTGCATTGGGAGTATATGCATATCGCGGGACCGGTGCAGATGGCCGGCAGCGGCCCAGCGCCGATTCCCTTTTCCAGCGGAGCAACGGATGGATACCAGTCAGATCACCGGCCTGATCCTGGCCGGCGGGCGTGGTTCGCGCATGGGCAACGTCGACAAGGGCCTGCAGCCGTTTCGCGGCGCGCCGATGGCGATGCACGTAATGCTGCGGCTGGCGCCGCAGGTCGGCCCGCTGATGATCAACGCCAACCAGAACATCGGGCCCTACGAAGGTTTCGGCGTGCCGGTGTGGCCGGACCAGATGCCGGATTTCGCCGGGCCGCTGGCCGGGCTGCAGACCGGGCTGGCGCATTGCGAAACGCCGTATCTGGCGACCGCGCCCTGCGATTCGCCGTTCCTGCCGGACGACCTGGTGGCGCGGCTGTATGCCGGCCTCGACGAATGGCAGGCCGATCTGGCGGTGGTGGTGACCGGCACCGAACGCCGCGCGCAGCCGGTGTTCTGCCTGATGAAAAGCGCGCTGCTGCCGCACCTGAGCGCCTTCCTGCAGGACGGCGGCCGCAAGATCGACCGCTGGTATTCGACCCTGAACGTGATCGAAGTGCCATTCCCCGATGAAGCGGCGTTCCGCAACATCAATACCGTCGAGGAACTGCGCCAGTACGAAAACGACTGAAGCACGCCCACCGCCCGCGAATTACCGATGACCGCCCCGCTCCCCCCTGTTCCGTCAACGCTGGCCGACGCCACCGGCTGCCTGACCGCCTATGATCCGAACGCGCTGCCGGTGGCCGACGCGCAGGCGGTGATCCGCCGCTTCGTCGCACCGATCACCGCCATTGAGCAACTGCCGCTGCGCAGCGCGCTCGGGCGCGTGCTGGCGCACGACGTGATGTCGCCGATCGACGTACCGGCGCACGACAATTCGGCGATGGACGGCTTCGCGCTGCGCGCATCCGATCTGCGGAGCGACGGCGCGGTCACGCTGAAGGTGGTCGGCACCGCCTATGCCGGACGCGCCTTCGACGGCGCCGTCGCGCCCGGTGAGGCGCTGCGGGTGATGACCGGCGCGGTGATGCCGGCCGGCTGCGACACCGTGGTGCCGCAGGAATTCACCCGCGACGCCTCCGACGCGGCGGTGACGATCCCGCCCGGCGTGGTGCGCGCCGGCGACAACCGGCGCCTGCGCGGCGAGGATCTGGCGGCTGGCCGTGCCGCGCTGGCGGCCGGCAAGATCCTGCGGCCGGCCGACATCGGCCTGCTGGCCTCGCTCGGCCTGGCCGAGGTGGCGGTGCGGCGGCGGCTGCGGGTGGCGTTCTTTTCCACCGGCGACGAACTGCGTTCGATCGGCGAGCCGCTAGCCCCCGGCTGCGTCTACGACTCCAACCGCTACACGCTGCACGGCATGCTGACGCGGCTCGGTTGCGAACTGCTCGACATGGGCGTGGTGAAGGACGATCCGGCGGCGCTGGAAGCGGCCTTTCGCAGCGCCTGCGAAAACGCCGATGCGGTGATCACCTCGGGCGGCGTCTCGGTCGGCGCCGCCGACTACACCAAACAGATGATGGCGCGGCTGGGCGACGTCGCCTTCTGGACCATCGCGATGCGCCCCGGCCGGCCGATGGCGTTCGGCCGCATCGAATCGAACGGCCGCGGCGCCTACCTGTTCGGCCTGCCGGGCAATCCGGTGGCGGTAATGGTGACTTTCCTGTTCTTCGCGCGCGAGGCGCTGCAGTACATGATGGGCGCGCGCGCCGAGCCGCTGCCGCTGCTGCGCGCGACCTCGGAAGGGGCGATCAAGAAGCGCGCTGGCCGCACCGAATACCAGCGCGGCATCCTGTCACGCGGGGCGGATGGCCGGCCGCAGGTGCGCGTGACCGGCAGCCAGGGTTCCGGCGTCTTGCGTTCGATGTCGGAAGCCAACTGCATGATCGTGCTCGGCCACGCGCAGGGCAACGTCAACGCCGGCGACGAGGTCGAGGTACTGCCGTTCGAGGGATTGATCTGACTCAGGTGTCGTTCTCGCCGGCATCGGCCGGCAACGCCGCGCCCAGCAGCTTCTGCGCCGCCTCGGCCGGCAGCGCCTCGACCGATTTCAGCTTGCGCGACATCTGACGGCTGCGCACTTCGGCCTGTTCGATGTTCTTGGCGGCGCGCTCCAGCGTGTTTTTGGTGACCGCCAGCACCTCGCCGAACTTGCCGAACTCGGTCTTGACCGCGCCCAGCACTTCCCACACTTCGGACGAGCGCTTTTCCAGCGCCAGCGTGCGGAAGCCCATCTGCAGGCTGTTCAGCAGCGCCGACAGCGTCGACGGCCCGGCGATCGACACCCGATGCAGCCGCTGCAATTCGTCGGCCAGGCCGGGGCGGCGCATCACTTCGGCGTACAAGCCTTCGGTCGGCAGAAAGAGGATGGCGAAGTCGGTGGTCAGCGGCGGCGACAGGTATTTGTCGGCGATCGATTTGGCCTCGCCGCGCACCACCCGCTCCAGTTCGCGCGCGGCCAGGTTGGCGCCGTCGAGATCGGCGCGCTCGGCTGCCTCGCACAGCCGTTCATACTGCTCCTTCGGGAACTTGGCGTCGATCGGCATCCACACCGGCCGCTCGCCGCCGTTGCCATTGCCGGGCAGCCTGATCGCGAATTCGACCCGCTCGCCGCTGCCCGGCACGGTTTCGACGTTCTTGCCGTACTGATCGACGGTCAGCAACTGCTCCAGCAGCATTTCCAGCTGCACCTCGCCCCAGGTGCCGCGCGTCTTGACGTTGGTCAGCACCCGTTTCAGGTCGCCGACGCCGATCGCCAATTGCTGCATTTCGCCCAGTCCCTGATGCACCTTATCAAGACGATCCGACACCAGCTTGAACGATTCGCCGAGGCGCTGTTCCAGCGTCGCGTGCAGCTTTTCATCGACGGTCTTGCGCATTTCCTCCAGCCGCACGCCATTGTCCTGCTGCAGTTCGCGGATTTTGGCTTCCAGCGTGGCGCGCACCTCGGCCATCCGCTGGGCATTCGATTCGGTCAGCGCGGCCAGCGCCTGATTCAGCGTCGCACCGAAGCGCTGCAGGGATGCTGCCTGCTCCTCACGGCCAGTCTGTGCATGGGTGCTCATGTTTTGACGCATACCCTCCAGTTGCTCGGCATTGGTCTGGTTCAGCTTGACCAGCTGCTGGGCGAAACCGTCGAGCCGCTGGGCATTGGAAGCCGCCAGCGCATTCAGGTTCTGCGTCTGCGTCTCGCCGAAGCGCGCCAGCGACGCCGACTGCTCCTCGCGCGCCGCCTGCGCCTGCTGGCCAATCGCCTGCCGCATTTCGCCGAGTTGCTGGCTGTTGGCTTCGGTCAGCTTGGCCAGCTGCTGGGCGAAGCCGTCGATGCGCTGGGCGTTGGAAGCGGTCAGCGCGTTCAGACTCTGCGTCTGCGTCTCCGCCAAGCGCGCCAGCGACGCCGACTGCTCCTCGCGCGCCGCCTGCGCCTGCTGGCCAATCGCCTGCCGCATCTCGCCGAGTTGCTGGCTGTT
>Ga0222424_100185_pt1 | contig 63599 bp, 49 predicted proteins | sample 2B2ome_FD_182468 | JGI IMG/M metagenome (GOLD analysis project Ga0222424, IMG submission 182468) | Enriched microbial communities from leaf-cutter ant dump, University of Wisconsin, Madison, United States - 2B200A (version 2) | ecosystem: Environmental > Terrestrial > Nest > Insects nest > Nest... | reverse complement strand
CTACCTGCCCAATTACCTCGGTTGGCGCCGCATGCTGGAACGGCATGGTGAAGCGATCTCACCTCCCCTCTGTCTGGCACTCAGCGTCGGAAGGGCCACACCTCAACACTTTATTCAGACATAGCCTTTACTAATGCTTTCGAATACAAGGTTCGCTGGTCTAAGCACAAAGCGCGTCAGCTCAGTTCTCCTCGTACGTGGCCATGAACGAAGGGCAAATTCGACCGAAACTCCAGCTCGTTCACCAATATCACCTCTTCAGAAGCATCCAAGTTTGACATGGCATAGTCAACGGCCAGTAGCCCTGAACGAGCTTGCACACGAACGACCTTACAATTTCGCCTTGCGAGCAAGCTGACCGTATCACGCTCATAGACATAGTCGCTCTGTATGCCGTCGAGTTGGAGTAGAGCTGCTAATGGCCGTAATTGTCGTTCTTGTTGGCTCGACGGACCTAGAGTTGGAATCTCTCCATAGAGTGCATAACGGAGCAACGCTGCCCCAAGTCTCCTATCGAGCCGGTTTTTAAGGTGCTGATTGTAGAAATGGTCGAGACATTCAGTGCATGAGGTATCGCAGTCACATTCTTCGAGAATCAGTAAAGCGTTCAGGATAATTTCATCAAAATATTTTGCAGCCAGTTCTGAGTAACCAGCCCCTCCGGAAAGCGTATCGTACAAATAGATGTCAAGGTAAACAACGCCGTCTTCATCAGGAGGAAGAATCCGGTGACCGCTGCCAAACTCTGTAGCATCGAGGTCTAGCTGTCGGTGGCGGCTTGCTGCAAGACGAAATGCCTCAGCAACGGAATATGCGGCAGCCTCCAACGTGCGTACCGTCGCCACCGACGTCACATCGGTGATAATCGGCGAACGTACCGCAATCCTTGCCACCAACAAGTCTGTCGGAAAGTCAAACCAAAGATAGACGTCTTGAAAGTGCCCATCGCACTGCTTTGGAGCATCCTTTGACCGCGTCAAATATGGGCGGGAATGTGTGCCAGTATGGGATGGAGAAGTCTCGTTATTGACACTCGCGCAGCCGCATTTGGTGCAAACTGAGAATCCTTTGAACTCTCCACGGACATTGGCTCCTTTATTGAGCGTGACGAGTCGACTCCCAGTCGAGTAGGTCTTTTCGAGATTCGTTCCTGCGTGAACGAATTCAAGCTTATCCTCGCCGACTGGTTGAGGAAACTGTGCCATCGTTGCGAAGGTAAAGTCCTGCTCGCGGTCGTCCTCAGGAAGTGCCCGTCCTGATTCAGGACCAAATACTTCCGGCTTAATGACAAGTCGCTTATGAAGGTCGTTGCTACACACTGGACATATCGACGGCGCGGCACCATTTGCATGTGGGTCGCGAATATAAGAACAGACGTCACACATAACCAACATAGTTGACGAATCAAAAAGTGCCTCGGCGCGATTCACTTCAGTAGGGGCCGTATTCGCGAAAACCCCCCCGGACCGATATGTTTTCTTGTTGATCACTACCAGTCGACCAGGTGCGTATTCACTTAATGCCTGATTTGTGGATTGTTGTGGCATCTGCTCAAGACGGACCTCCAACTGTCCCTTTTTATTCCAATGCCACGACTCTACTAAGAAGCTACAGAGGCTAGTTGGAAAAGCATAGGAAGGTAGTAACGCGTGAAAGAAAAGGAATTCCAACAAATCTTCTTTATCGAAATTTGCTGCAGAACTATGGTCTGCGTCTTCATTATCATCATTGTCAATATCAGCTACCGCATCATTCGGCATCGTGTCTTTGAGGCGCCGTAGCTTTGTAGTCAGTTCGCGTGCGACCAGTTGAACCCATTCTGTGGCGGGTATGGAAATCTGCAGGTCGTCAGGCAACCACTGTGTGACAATTTCACGAATTTGAAATGGTGGAGCATGCACGTTCACATCAAGCCATGCTTCAAAATATTTAAGATCAGGATGGCCGCCATCTCCTAAGAAGAATGGTCTGGTCCCGCCAAGTGCTTTCTGCAGAATAGCGGCCTCGTTTTCCGCAGCAGCCAACCGATGCTCCTGGAAGAAAGTTTGCAGCAAGAATGAATGGACGTGCCGGCGCGCAATCTTGGGGTTATCAGCTTTAAGCTCGGGACTACGTGGACTCCCACTGACAATTGCAGTTGGATTCAGAAAGTAGTAGCTATCATGTGGGCCATTCTGAGAGTATGTGACGACGGAAGACACGGCGCTTCCACGTCGTCCAGCCCGCCCGGCGCGCTGTTGGTAATTCTCACGTTGAGGCGGCATGTTGCGCAACGCTACTGCGACTAGCGAACCGATGTCTATACCAACTTCCATGGTGGTCGTGCAGCTCAGGATGTCGATAGGTCGGTCTTTTTCATTTATCAACACGTCTTGGAAGCGAAGCTCGTGTTGTTCTGTTGTTGAATGTACAGCTTTTCGGTCCCGGTTAGAGAGCTGGGCAGTATGTTCTTCCGCGTAAAGATTGAGAATCTCGGAATCGTCCTTAAGCGCCTCCTCAACCGGAGCACGCCAGAATGATTTGCGCGCTTGAATGTACTGGTCTGTCTCGGGCGCAAGCTCCTTTATGCTTAAACTGCCACATGCGAGACATCGACCTCGAAAGGAAAATGGTTTCAGAGCCGTGCATGTCGAACACTGATACCAATGATGCGAAAGATTTACGTTGAGCCTGACAGAATTCGGCTGCAAGTAATAGCTCCCCGTGCCAACAGTCATTGTGGAGCGAAATATCTGCTCAACCGTATCTAGTAAATCTTTTGATAAGCCCACTTCCTGAAGAAGTCGCAAGCGGAATTGAGTTGGAAAAGTCGCCTTTGATGCCCAATCTGGCTTCCAAAAGCCTGCAGCCTTCGCGCGCAGATTCGATTCAATGTCCGCATCGAACGCGAAGTCACTCAAGACTTCATCTATCCACGTAATAGCTAATGCATGCACTTCTTGTTCCGAAAACGATTTTGATAGTGCCGCATTTAGGCGTCGCAACGACTTATCCGATGGCTCAACGAAACCAACGGTCGTACCGGATAGCGAGTAGTAGCTGCTGCAAAGTAAATTGAGCAGGGCAACCCTATAGCGCATCGGAGGACTTCCAGGCGAGTAATCATCTTCGAGCGCTTCTTCGAGGCTGTCGTTTTGCTCTCTGAAAGATGTCACATGTTCGTCTAGCTTCGGTGCATCAAGGTCGAACATTGAAAGATTGTGTTTGTGTAAAACAGAAAGAAACGCAACGTAAAGTAATGAGTTAGTCGGTCGAGCTTCTTTATTAATAGATTGTAGCGCCTGAATTGACACGGCAATCGTTTGGCGAAATACATCCAGCTCCATATCGCGTGGCAGGTCACGTGCCAGACGGGCAGCTTTTTGACGACCATCTGAAAATATCAGTACCTTGCGTCCCGCATTTGGGTAGCGAGAAGATGGATTGCGCGTGGGAATTTGGTTAAATAATTGTGTTCTGACTAAGGAAGAGAAAGGCGCCTCTCCCTTTGTCACATGGTCCATAATTTTTGAATTATCACTTTTTGCTTGAATTGTCCGCTTGGCACAAACGGGACATCTGTCAAACCTGAGCGCCTTTTCAACATCTAAATTTTTGTCCGGGACGTAAACAAGCCGGTAATTGGCGGTTTCAGATGGTCTGGAATCACTAAGCTGGCCAGTCGGAATGTGCAGCCATTTTTCACGAATGTCAGGCGCCCCTGGACTCGGATTTTCGACCAGCATTTCGATTGGAAAGAGCTCGCGTTGTTGTGTCTCAACCGAGAGTGCGCCAGGTTCATGCCACACGAAATTGTAGTCTTTGTCTACCCAGCCTTGTAAAAATGCAGCGCCACAGTCGCGATGAGTTCGGAATTCGAAGACACGTCCAGTCCTGATGCACGAACAGGAAAGCATTGACTTCGTATAAAACCGACCAAGAATAGGGTTGCTGCCAGTAGACAATCGCTTGTCGCATGCGCTGTCGACGCATGCATAAAGTCCTGGGATACCTCGATAAAACAGGTGTAGGCGCGTAGGCATAAGTACTCGGCCTGAATCGGAGTCCTTAGCCAGGGTGCATAAGGCGAGTAATGCGTCAAGAGCCCGTGACGCTTGGGTTTCGAGCATACTGGGGAACAAACACTCGCGTAAATCGCGAAGCTTTGTCGCTTCCCCCATTGCCGTAGCTATGAGAAGTTCGGCCGGACGAAATCCAGTCAAATTCTTGTAAAGATAATTAGGAATATCAGTATCTAAATGGGGAATCGCTGGCCAGCCAATTTTCGTCGCAAATCGACCAAGCTCCTCGATTGCAATATCTGGCCGGACTACGTGTTGTCCGATACAACTTAAATCGATTGCAGATAGAGCATCGGCTTCCTCCCGGGTAGCGGGGCGCCCTGTGGGACGTATCTCTCGCTTACCAGTGATAACTTTGAATTTGCGTACGCCGGGGTGCGGTGCCCCAGTCAAATCTTTAGCAAATGTCTCAACTTCTTGAATTGCCTGCTCACCTTTGCCAAGGCTCGCGCTCGTTAGAATGCAGCGCACACGGTCGCGGGAAATGTTTAGACGAGCAATAAGCCTACGAATGAGCATGGCGACTTCCGCTCCGCCAGCACCTCGGTACATATGCGCCTCGTCAAGTACAAGGATGAGTTGATTACGCTCATCAGCCTTCAGCCAGTCAGAAGTTTGGTTAAACAGAGAAGCTTCTATTGGACGCAGAAGCATATATTCCAACATCGAATAGTTTGTAACCAATATATCGGGACACTGTTTATGCATCTCATGACGAGTCATCAGTTCCCTGTCATTGGGTTGCGTGAATAGCCGATATTTCCAATTACCTTCTACGTATTTCTTACCCTGCTTCTTACCGGAGTTGTACGTCTTCTCCTGAGCTGCGCTAGCGTTGTAAAACGCTATCATGTCTTTGCTGGGCCAGCGGCCCATGCTGACCAATTGCTCCTTCAACCTTTCGTTTTTTTCCGCCGGAATGTAGAAGTCATCAAAAAGTGGGGCAATTTGCCCCTTATCGCGCGCTGACGACCGAAAGTTCGGATAAGGTGTCCGCCCCGTGTAACTGCCGAAACGAACGGGACGGGCACGTCCATTGCTAACAATACGGTTAACGTTATCGTTGCCTATTAGTCGACGTAGTCGCGCAACTTGGTCATTGACAAGCGCATTCATGGGATAAAGGAGTATTGCACGGCACCCGGACATGTCCCGTGATTTAGGACGCTCAGTGGATTCGAGAACTAGCTCCCCGATAATCGGCATTAAGAAACTCTCTGTTTTACCTGAGCCGGTTCCTGTTGCAACGACGAGGTCGTAAGCCCCAGGTCCGTGAAATGCCTCGAGTGCCTGCGCTTGATGGTGGTACGGCCGTGAATATATGCCTGCCTTGCTGTCGACTTCAGTGATTCTAGTTAAAGCTTCACTAATCGCTTTCGGAAGTGCGAGTTCCTTGTATGGGCGGGCCAATTCGTATACAGGAGTTGCCTCGATATAGGGCAATTGGGCGATAACGTCCGGCTGCTTGAGAAGTGCATCACGTTCGGAAATTAAACTCTCGTTCCGAATGTGATATTGAGCTTCGATGTATTGATGAAGCGCACGATTAAGTGCTTGTGATATTCCATGGACGCCAGACTCATCAAGAGCTTCAATGTTGTTCATCATTACTCCTCAGAGATTGAACCGCAGTCATCGAAAATCCAAGCGTTGACGTAGCAACTTTTAGTAGAGGCATGAGCTGTCTTGGAAACTGATAATGTTTGGGCCATCCTGATGGTTGCTTGCCAAATACAATCCAGCCAAGTGAAAGGAAGTATGATTCTGGCTTTGCCAAGGGATGGTTAACCTCCAAGTCCACCAACGTATCTCTGCACATGAAGTTGAGTTCTGGAGGCCGACCGTTTATAGGAAGACAGCCCTGTAGTCTTCGTGCATCATTATGCTCGAGTGAAAATATCGTAGAAACCTTAGCTTCGCCATTGCCTGACCGCGTAATGGCCGCCAACGCATATTGCTGCTTGCCAGGTATGCCGAAATGCCGATAGCGAATCAGCGAAAGCTCGCCCGCATCTTGGTGTCTTGTTGAATGGCGCCAATAGCCATTTACCATTATTTCAAATTGCTCGATGCCATTGCATGGCACCAATTTTTTAAGTGCCATACGTTTAACGGCCTCTCCCCAAGCGCGCGGCGTCGTTTCTGTTGCAGAAAGCCAATCTTCCATTCGTTGCCATGGAAGGTCCATCAAGATACTCTGCAACGTCGGATTATTAAGAATCAGTCGCGCTCTACCAGCGACTTGGAGTACAGCACGCAATTCCTTTGGCAGAGACTGAAGAGGCCCACCCCCAACTAAGAGCCAATTCTCGGCATCGAGTTGGACGACACGCATCGGAGCAAGCATCAATCCGTCGGACGTCTCGACTAAATCTTTTAGCTTAATGAGATGGTCAATTTCTGACTTGACTGTGTCTTCTACCGCGCGCAAATCATCAGATAGTCCTATTAAAAACTTTATTCTCTGAGCTACAGTTCGCTGAACTCTTAACCTTGAAATAGGAGTATCATCGACGCTTTCGGTATGGACGGCAACTACGGCACGAATATGCTCGCAAATAAAGGCTATGCATATCGCATCGGCTGGCTGCGAATAACGAAATTCTTCCCCTAATAGATGTAACACCTTCTCGCCGTCTATGACATCAAGCTTCATTTGCTTACATCAAGGTGGTTGTTAGAAGATTTAGCTTGATTTCGGAGCTCTTCGTACATTGGTGAATCATTTTTCGCAAAGCGTCTTCGGAGGCACCTCTGGATTTTTGAGTAGGAATCACCCAGGCGGCCAGCAGTAGCTCTAAGCGAACACTGTCATCTATATTTAAAAGAAGGGCGAGTGTCGATAAGGCACGGAGAAGTATTGCTTTCCGAAGTGCGCTCGGCCGCTGTTCTTCCTTAATGATGGACTTAACAATGTCGTGGATTTCCTGTATGTCGTCATAAGGCTTATACAGTTGCTGTAGTTGCTGCCCTTTGAGTGTCCCAGCTCGAATCTTCTTCCATTTTGGAACGCTCCATCGCAGTTGGTCACTATCAATGGTTGGTCCCAGTTCCAACATGCTCTCGTTGGAATCCAATACTGATGGTCCGCTGCAAATGGTGGCAATGAGTGCACGATATTCGAGACTATCGGGGCGGCCAACCTGTCGGTGTAAAACTAGACTACGAATGGCTCCTGCATAGACTTCGAATGCGGACCGGTTTGCAGCTCGCAAAACCAAGGCAGAATTCTGAGCGACCTTCTTAGAGCGGCTCTCGCAATTTACTACAAAGCCGCTATCACTTAACCCAACAGGAATTTCACAATCGATATGCCCCTCCCCAAATACTGCAGCACAGGTTGCGTCTACAAGTAGGTCGGCTAGCGAGCCACCAAAAGTAAGGAGTTGTCCTGCAACGATGCCCGCGGTTACGATGCTCGCGACCGCGTCGCTATCGTCCTTCTCAATCCCGACAGCACAATAGTTGTCCGTCAAGGATTGGAAAATAGATGCTATGCCGTCGAGCGTCCTCACCTGTCCACTCGATATGGAGGGAACCCACCGAATTACCTCGTCCCATGGTGTCACAATGCGAGACTCGCACTCCGATTTTGGAGCTGTGGCCGGCATAGACTGGGATAATGCGTCTATTTTTTTGGAAAGCTGTTCGAATCGCTGAAGCGAAGTATGAACTGATGCCTGAAGCTCCTGAATTTCACTCTTAAAAAAGTCTACTTCGTTTGCAAAAATTTTGGTGCGGTCGGAATAACTGCGTTGTGCTTTTCCAATCGATTCAACTTCTAATCTGAGCGATTTTTCCGTTGTAGTGAGCTCACTCTTTTGGGATTTCCCGAGTTCTTCAACTTCTTCCAAATGCTTGAACAGCTTCTCCAGTTTTTTTTCTATGTCCTGTACCGTTTTTTTCCAATCATGCTGAAAGGACAGTGTGTGCTGGCTCTTCTCAATATTTTCAATTCGACCGGCTATGTCATCAAGCCGTTGAGCTAGTCCTTCTACCCGTTTTGGGAGCTCCTCTACTTGGCGGCGACTCTTAAGCTCCTCTCTCCCTGGACGCGCAGCAACAAAATCGACGACATCAACATCGTCTGCCAAAAAGGAAAACTGAAGAAGCTTTTCCAAGTCTTCGCGAGCGCAATTGAATTCGTCAGCTTCCCGAATAACGTATTCGGCGAGCTCACGTTGCGAAGTTCCTTGAAATTTTTCAAGGTCGACAGAAAAGTGCTTCTTGGCCCAGCACAGCCACCCTATGGCAAATGCTTTCCATTCCAAATCATGTTCGCGGAAACGATGGTCTGCAGCGTGACTAATGGCATTCACGAAGAGTTTTGTTCGCTCCTTTAGGTCCAGCGGAGAACCTTTCCTGAATCCCCGTAGACGAGGAAGGGCCGCAAGCACTCGGTTGCGTTGTGAAGGTGTTATCTCCTCAAGGAAGCCGTTTATAGAAGTGGCGCCGAGCTTCCCAATACGCTTGCGGGCACTCTCAGAGTACACGATATGCATTCGACGACCTGTTTAGTTAGAGTTTGTTGTGATATTTGCGAGTCTATTCGCCAATGCCGAGTAATACGCAACGGAGGCCGATGTTGGTGATGTGCGGCGAAATGCAGCAACAATCGCATCGTCACACATCTTCCTTTTATTGAGTGGTTGGCTTGGCCTGTGGGGTAATTGAAAAAGGTAGCTGAGCAATTGCTGCCGCAGTTCTCCTGGCAAAACCAAAGTGTCGACTTCGTAAGCAACACTCTCACTCTCAATGACTACGTGTCCGTACGCCCCGAATTGCAGTTGAATGTCGGATGTTGTCTTCTCCATGATTGAGGTCAACTGCAAGGCTAAATCCGCGGACGCGCACTCGAGAACGCGGTCCAGCTTCCAGAGTCCGTTTGTCCGAAGTCGCACTTGGGCTGAGCACAGCTTTGGTCCGCTACTGTCGACCAACTGGGCAGTACCTTGACGTACGAGCTTCAACGCATCAGCAATGCGGCTGTCATACAATGAGTAAGAGCTGCGCACTCCATTTTCGCCAAGAATGCCAAGACGTATTCCTTTTACCTGCAAAGGCGCCACCGGCCGAGTGAGGTCTACGAGGAGTTCAGCCTCGTTTTCACCGCGGGCGACAATTTTTAATTCTGATTCGGCGTTCGTTTGAATTCTTAGTACTGAGCTGCGAATGTCATGGACGTTCGCGCCGACATTTTTATCTTTATTTCCAACAAAGACCGCCGCACTCTGCCCCTTAAGCGAATCAATCGCGAAGAAATGCTCTTTATACCCAACGGCATCGAGAAGCTGAGGGGTGCGTCGTTCGCACAGTGGCGGCCAGACTGGAACGATGGTTGGTAGAGCATCCTTGGTTAAAAGTCCAAGGAATTCCGCTAACCACACCCGGTCATTCTCTTCAAGAAAAGGGGGAATGCTAAGGATTGCCCCTTGCCATGGACCATGTGCGGCCAAAGGCGTAGCATCAAATATCTCGGGAATATTTTGTGCGTTGGCGCTATGCCAAATAACAGCATAGTCTTGTCCGGCAAAAATCTCCGTCGCACGGCGAATGAGCTTGTCGACTTTTCTGAGTGGACCGAATGCAGTACCGCTTTGTCGAAGCCCTGCGCATTCCTTGATTAGCTGTCTGTCTAGGATACCTAAGCTGGGTATTATTTCACGAACCCGATACGGTTCATGGCTAGGTTCTGCAGTAATTCTCCTTGTTGTGAGTTGATTTTGAGTCAGGTCCACTTTCTGTATGCGTCCCCCGACATCAATGCTTAGCAGGCCGGAGGTAACCCCGGGCGTCGGGATTGATAGCATCAATCCCCATCCACGTGAGCATCGTTCGTTTGCCAACTGCAACGCTAATGCGATGCTCCAAGGTTGAGAGGTCAGAGAAGTGTGTTCTTCACTCGGTTCACCTAGAAAGGAATGTGAGACTCCTTGGCCGTGAACACTTACGAAGAACTCACAATTCTCGTTGCCATACCCTGGATAGTGAGCAAAGCATGCGGCCCTTCGTAGTCCCCTTCGCAGGAAAACTGGGTGTCGGCAAGCCGGGCAAATGTAATCTTGGTTTGGAAGCGCGTCGTCAGCGTCAACCAGCTTTTGACCGCCAAATCGTCGAAGCGCCTTTTCCATAGCTCCTGTTCGCTCCCGGGGCAGACTTGCTACATGGGCTTACTAAGTGACTCGGCCTGAGTTGCTTGAGGCTCTGTTACACCAGTCCTAACCAATCGGCCAATATCTTGCTTTCTCCAGGTCTGGTATTCGAGGCGAGTCTGTGCTCGCTTTTGAAGCCAGCGCTCTTTCGCGAGACCAGCAATTTCATTGACCCGCTTCAGATTTGTTAATTGAGGAGTGCCATTGCCATTACGTAAGAGCTCGGCCGAGTTGTCGGCCAGTAGCGAAATGAGTGCCTCGCGTTGAACACCGTGGCGTAGCATGTCACCTTTGAATCCGAGTGCACTAAAGGCCGAACGGATAGTTCGGATTCTCCAATTAGGCCCTTGGCCATACTCGTGCAGGTCGGCTTCTGCAAATCCTTCTTCACGTAAGTAGTCACGAAGGTCATTGAAAAGTGAGTCAGGGACGTGAAAATGTCCCCATCCACCTGTAAATCCCAAGCTCGTAAAATATGGCACTCCACCAAGTTTCAAGCGGTTATAAAGTGAAGTCCTCCCCATTGAGGATGTGGTCGTCACAGCCAGCAACCGTGCGCCCTTTTTCTCTCCAGAGATTACACCTACTGAGTTACCGTAAACAACCTTAAATTCGTCGTACAACTCTCGACTGCGAAGAAGGCATGCGACCAGCTTACCCCCTAAAATCATGTTGTATGGTGGAACCGCGCCCAAAACATAAGCGTCCATAATGTTGACTAGGCGTTGTTGTCGGTCTTTTCCCGACCAGCCGATATATGCATCGCGTACCGCAAGATTGAATACTGGGTCTCCAATGGCGAGAATTCCAATGAGCTTCCCGTTGGAATCGTCCCAGACGAGGAATCTTAGACGGCGGCCATATCCGCTTGAAACCGGAACTGACCAGGTAAGGGATGCTAGCCTGAACAAGTTGGCTTGCCATGTACCACTATGTACTCGTTCGAGTCGAGGCGATATTGCATCGACTGAGATTTCACTTCCGTCGGCAAAGTAATGATTCAGTCGCGGCAGACCGGATTTTATAAGTGCTGCCGAGTCCAGAACAATTTGCCGTCGCTGCGGTTTATGGAGTGCACGGACAACATCTTTTCCTTGTCCAGGTGGCACCAACGCTCCATTTGAGTCGCGCCCGAAACCCAAATTTTTCAAATGTTCTCGTACGCGCCGCTTAAGTTTGGCCTCAATTGGATTTATTTTGATTACTTGTGCCGTTTTTTTTGTTCTCGTGCTCATTCCAATGCGCCACCTTAATGATATTTAATCGACAATGCGCCGGACTACCGAAGCAGTGGATTTGTCTATATGTCGCGCCCTATACTTTCTTTTCGGTCTAGTTGACTGGAAGTATATGTTTTCGACTGCCTTTATGCATTGCCAATCGCCTCTTTGCCTCTTCGAAGATTGCCCTTAGCTCGGTGAGTGCCTCGCCGACGTCGCCGGATGCTTTCTGCTGGTTCGCGTCGCTGGTAGCGACCTTAATCTTTTCAACCCAGAGCCTTTCAGGAGCGACGGCAACGGCTTGGGCGAGCACTTGGGCCCGCAGCCTTGCGGCATTCCCGACAAGGGTGCCGTGCAGTTTCGTGGTTCCCTCCAACACCACACGTACTGCACGCGGGATGTCGTCGACTTGCAGTAGGTCTGCAAGTCCTCTCCCAACTTTTCGGATGGCGTCTTCGAACGTCTGGCACACGGTGACGTCAACCTTAAGGACCTCCCAGCGCAAAACGTCCAAGTAAAGCCGTTCGACGGCCGAATGGCCACTGTCGTCCACTGTCACGGATACGGCGCCTTTTCGGCCAGTTTCCCGTATATGCCGCCCCTGAAGGTTCCCCGGAAAGACAATTGTTGAGGCTCCGTCCCACTGTTGGAACTGATGCACATGCCCGAGGGCCCAGTATTCGTAACCCTTGGCGTGTAGCTCATCGACCGTGCACGGTGCATAGGTCGGGTGCTCCACATAACCCTCGAGCGCTGTGTGTAAGACACCGATGTTGTAGTACCCTTTGACAGGCGGCTTGTAAGCGGCGGCGAGATTGTCAGCTACAGCTCGCGAGGCAAAGCTTTGCCCGTGCAACGCTACCTTGTACTGGTCAATTTTATGGACATGCGAAGAACGCGACGAAAATACCGTCACATTCTCAGGGAGCACGAGTTTCTTGGTCATCTCACTCTCCGCGTCGTGGTTGCCGTGCAGGACATACACCGGGATTCCCTCGCGGGCCAGGCGCCCCATCTGTCTGGCAAAAAAGATGCCGGTGTTGTAGTCACGCCAGTCGCCGTCGTATAGGTCTCCCGCAATAACCATGAAAGACACCTTCTCGGAGATGGCGGTGGAAACGAGTTCCTTGAAAGCTTCCCGGGAGGCGTTGCGCAGCTGTTCGGCTGGGGCATTTTCGTATGCGCTCAGCCCTCTCAACGGACTGTCAAGATGGATGTCCGCAGCGTGGATAAATCTGAACCCCATAATTGCCCCTTAGTTTTCGAAATATCACGCGGCGGTACCCAGTTTGGTCTTTGCGCTGCGTGAAGTCGTAAATAGTATTTAAAGGGCAACTATTAGCACAAAAGAGTGCTTTTGGTAAACTTATAGATATGGCGTACGGTGGCAGACGCATATAACGGGCTCACCGCAGCTTAAGGTTTTGTAGCAAAGCAGTTAGCGGCCAAGCTATGACTACAGTGGGCGCCTCAGCGGCCACTGACGCGCTATATTGCCTTCGCCCAAGGGCCAAGCTCCACACCCGGCTAGCAGCAGACGGTTGGCTATCTGTGGACTTCGGCCTTTTTCATTTTTTGCGGGTGCGCTGGTTGTGGAACGTGATGCGCACGATACGTCTGGCCGATTCGGTTCCGCCGTCGTTATCTTCTCCGCCTCGGCATCCGCCGAGCGCATCTCCACACAGTGACGCTATGCCAGCCGGTCAGTGCTATTTCCCGTTATTTCAAATCTGAAAAACTAGGCATATTTGACGGACAGTTTTTGCGTGCTTCCGTTGATGGGCGATGGCGATGGGTGACATTCGTCGCGATGGCAACCGGCGGCTAGGCGGCCGCTACTGTGAGAGGAAAAATCTCACGTTATGCTTCCCAAAATCTCACAGGATGCTTCCCAGCGTCCGTAAGGTCTTGATTCGTAAGGAAGGAAAATCTCAGGTTATGGGGCCTGCTACACGAATTTCAAACGTCGATATTCCCCGCCCGCAACGCATTGTTCTCAATGAACGCCCGGCGCGGCTCGACGTCATCGCCCATCAGCGTCGTGAAAATCTGGTCGGCGGCGATGGCGTCGGCGATCTGGACTTTCAGCAGGCGGCGCACCGCCGGGTCCATGGTGGTTTCCCATAGCTGTTCCGGGTTCATTTCGCCCAGCCCCTTGTAGCGCTGCTTGGAGACGCCGCGCTCGGCTTCGGCGCGCAGCCAGTCCACCGCCTGGCGGAAGTCGGCGATCGGGAATTCCTTGGCCTTGTCGCCCTGGCCGCGACGCGCCACGGCGCCGGCGCCGATCAGGCCCTTGAAGGTGGCGGCGGCGTTCGCCAGCGCCTGGTAGTCGGGGCTGGTGACGAAGTCGGCGTCCAGCATCGACACGCGAACGTTGCCGTGCAGGCGGCGCGCCAGCCGCAGCGCGTGCTTGCCGCTCTGCTCGTCGGTCTCCACTTCCACTTCGACGCTCGGGTCGCCGATGGCGGCGGCCAGCGCCTGCGCCGATTGGCGCGCCTGTTCTTCACTGTCGAGCGTGAGAGCAACGCCGGTCATGATGGCCGTCAGCGCGGCCTGGTCGATCAGGCGTTCCAGGCGCTGGATGATGGCGTTGGCGGTGTTGTACTGGCGCACCAGTTCGGACAGCGCCTCGGCGCGGATCGGCGCGGCGCCTTCGGCCGGGACCAGTTCGGCGTCGTGCAGCGCGATCTGCATCATGTATTGCGCTTCTTCCAGATCGTCCTTCAGGTAGCGTTCGTCCTTGCCGTGCTTGACCTTGTACAGCGGCGGTTGGGCGATGTAGACGTGGCCGCGCTCGACCAGTTCCGGCATCTGCCGGTACAGCAGCGTCAGCAGCAGCGTGCGGATGTGGGCGCCGTCAACGTCGGCATCGGTCATGATGATGATGCGGTGGTAGCGCAGCTTGTCGGCGTTGAATTCGTCCGGGCCGATGCTGGTGCCGAGGGTGGCGATCAGCGTGGTGATCTGTTCCGACGACAGCATCTTTTCGAAGCGCGCCTTTTCCACGTTCAGCACCTTGCCGCGCAGCGGCAGGATGGCCTGGAACTTGCGGTCGCGGCCCTGCTTGGCGGAGCCGCCGGCGGAGTCACCTTCGACGATGTACAGCTCGCACAGCGCCGGGTCGCGTTCCTGGCAGTCGGCCAGCTTGGAGGACAGGCCGAGGCCGTCCATCACGCCCTTGCGGCGCGTCAGTTCACGCGCCTTGCGCGCCGCCTCGCGGGCGCGCGCGGCTTCGACGATCTTGCCGCAGATGATCTTGGCGTCGTTCGGCTTTTCCATCAGGAAGTCGGTCAGCGTCTTGGCGACGATTTCCTCGACCGGGCCGCGCACTTCGGAAGACACCAGCTTGTCCTTGGTCTGCGAACTGAACTTCGGTTCCGGCACCTTGACCGACAGCACGCAGGTCAGGCCTTCGCGCATGTCATCGCCGGAGACTTCCACCTTGGCCTTCTTGGCCAGGTCGTTTTCCTCGATGTATTTGTTGATCACGCGCGTCATCGCCGCGCGCAGGCCGGTCAGGTGGGTGCCGCCGTCGCGCTGCGGGATGTTGTTGGTGAAGCACAGCACCTGTTCGTTGTAGGCGTCGTTCCACTGCATCGATACATCGACGCCGATCATGGTGCCCTGGTCGGACAATTTTTCACCGGTCGCCTGGAACACGGTCGGGTGCAGCACGCTCTTGCTCTTGTTGATGTATTCGACGAAGCCGCGAGTGCCGCCTTCAAAGGCGAAATCTTCTTCCTTGCCAGTGCGCTGGTCGGTCAGCTTGATGTGTACGCCGTTGTTGAGGAAGGACAGTTCACGGATGCGCTTGGCCAGCACGTCGTACTGGAAGTCGATCTGGGTAAAGATTTCTTCATCGGCCCAGAAATGCACTTCAGTACCGCGCCGGTCGGTTTCGCCAACCACCTTGATCGGCGAGGTGGCGACGCCTTCCTGCATCACCACTTCGCGGTTCTGCACCGCGCCCTTGGCGAATTCCATCATGTGGGTCTTGCCGTCGCGGCGGATGGTCAGGCGCAGCAGCTTCGACAGCGCGTTGACGCAGGACACGCCAACGCCGTGCAGGCCGCCGGATACCTTGTAGGAGTTCTGGTCGAACTTGCCGCCGGCGTGCAGTTCGGTCATCACGATTTCGGCGGCGCTGCGCTTCGGCTCGTGCTTGTCGTCCCATTTGATGCCGGTGGGGATGCCGCGACCGTTGTCGGTCACCGAGATCGAGTTGTCGGCATGGATCGTCACGCTGATTTCGGTGCAATGGCCGGCCAGCGCTTCGTCGATCGAGTTGTCGAGCACTTCGAACACCAGGTGGTGCAGCCCGGTGCCGTCCGAGGTATCGCCGATGTACATGCCGGGGCGCTTGCGCACCGCTTCCAGACCTTCCAGGATCTGGATCGAGGATGCGCCGTACAGGTTGGCCTGCGGCGGGGCGTTGTGGTCGGTGGGAATGGCGGACATGGGCTACTTTCTAAAACGGTTACTCACTGCAAACGGGCCGCGCGGCGGGTATCGATACAAAAAAGCGCGGCAAAGGGGCACTGCGGCCCCTTTTCGAAGCGGATCGCGGTCGCGTCAAATGCGCATCGGCATCACGACATATTTGAAGTCGGCGTTGTCCGGCACGGTGATCAGCGCCGAGGAATTGGCGTCGCCGAGGGCGATGTTGACGTTGTCGCACTTCAGGTTGTTCAGCACGTCCAGCAGATAGGTGACGTTGAAACCGATGTCGATTTCATCGCCGCCGTAGTCGATTTCGATTTCCTCGACCGCTTCTTCCTGGTCGGCGTTGGTGGAGCTGATCTTCATGCTGCCGGGCGCGACGATGCAGCGCACGCCCTTGAACTTGTCGGAGGTCATGATGGCGGCACGCTGCAGCGAGCGCAGCAGCGATTCGCGGCCGATCGTGAAGTCATTCTTGTAGCCCTTCGGCACCACGCGGGTGTAATCCGGGAACTTGCCTTCCACCAGCTTGGACACCAGTTCGATGTCGGCAAAGCCGAGCTTGACCTGGTTGTTGGCGATTTCCAGTTCGACCGGATCGTCGTTTTCTTCCAGCAGGCGCTGCAGCTCCAGAATGGTCTTGCGCGGAATGATGACTTCCTGTCGCTCGAATTCCTGCTCGGTCTGCACCTGGCAGAACGCCAGCCGGTGGCCGTCGGTGGCGACCGCGATGACGTTCTTGCCTTCCAGCACCAGCAGCAGGCCGTTCAGGTAATAGCGGATGTCCTGCTGCGCCATCGCGAAGTGGGCCATGTTGAACAGGTGCTTCAGGGTCTTTTGCGGCAGTACCACCTTGGCGTTGAAGTGATCGGCCAGCGCCACGGTCGGGAAATCCTCGGCGGCCAGCGTCTGCAGCGCGAAGCGCGACTTGCCGGACTGCACCGTCATCCGCTTGTTGGCCAGCGACAGCGACACTTCGCCGGACTCCGGCAGCGCGCGCAGGATGTCGAGCAGCTTGCGCGCGGCTACCGTGGTGGCGGCCACTTCGCCGCCGCTGCCGACCTCGGCATGGGTGGTGATCTGCACTTCGATATCGGTCGCCAGGAACGACACCTTTTCGCCTTCCTTGCGGATGAGGATATTGGCCAGAATCGGCAGCGTATGCCGACGCTCGACAATACCGCTCACGATTTGCAGCGGCCGCAGCAGAGTGTCCCGATGGGTTTTAACCAATTGCATAGTCATATCCTCGTAGTGGTGGTCGGATGTGGATGTTTCTCTTGTGGCCAAAAAGCACTATGAAAATCGAATTGTACAAACTGCCCGAATCTCCTCCGCAGCCGGTTATCCACAGGCGCGCGGGCAGCGTCATCCTTTCAGTGTCTGCTCCAGTACGTGCAGTTCATGGTTGCATTCGGGGTTTTTGGTGCGGTCGGCGGCGATCTTGCGCACCGCGTGCAGCACCGTGGTGTGGTCGCGGCCACCGAACAGTTCGCCGATCTCCGGCAGGCTCTTCTGCGTCAGTTCCTTGGCCAGGTACATCGCGATCTGGCGCGGCCGCGCGATATTGGCCGGCCGCTTCTTCGAATACATGTCGGCGACCTTGATGTTGAAGAAGTCGGCCACCGTCTTCTGGATGTTTTCCACCGAAATCTGGCGATTCTGCACCGACAGCAGGTCTTTCAGCGCATCCTTGACGACATCGATCGTGATGTCCTTGCCGTGGAAACGCGAATACGCCAGGATCTTGCGCAGCGCGCCTTCCAGTTCGCGCACGTTGGAGCGCAGGTGCTTGGCGACGAAGAAGGCGACGTCGTCCGGCAACGTCACGCCTTCCTGGCCAGCCTTCTTCAGCAGGATCGCCACCCGCATTTCCAGTTCGGGCGGCTCGATCGCCACCGTCAGGCCGGAGTCGAAGCGCGAAATCAGCCGGTCATCCATGCCGGTGATTTCCTTCGGGTAAGTGTCGCTGGTGATGATGATCTGCCGCTTGGCGGCGATCAGCGCCTCGAACGCGTAAAAGAATTCCTCCTGGGTGCGGCTCTTGCCGCCGAAGAACTGGATGTCGTCGATCAGCAGCAGATCGAGCGAATGGTAATAGCGCTTGAAGTCGTCGAAACCCTTGCGTTGGTAAGCAGTCACTACGTCGCGAACGTACTGTTCAGCGTGGATGTAGCGGATTTTCGCGGAAGGGTTGTCGACCAGCACCTGATTGCCGATCGCATGGATCAGGTGGGTTTTGCCCAGCCCGACGCCGCCATACAGGAACAGCGGGTTGTACGACACGCCGGGATTGTTGGCGACCTGGATCGCCGCCGCCCGCGCCAGCTGGTTGGCCTTGCCGGTGACGAAGCTGTCGAAGGTCAGCGCGCTGTTGATGCGGGTTTGCTCATGACGTGGCGCAACGTCGACCGGTGCCGGCGCGCTCTGGACCGGCGCCGCATCGACCGCGGCCGCCGCGCCATTGACGGCGACCGGCGCCAGCTTGCGCGCCGCTAGCTTGGGATCGAGCACGAACTGGACATCGATCGGCGCATCCCAGTATTGCGCCGCCAGGGCGCTGATGCGGTTGGCGAACTGGGCCTTGACCCAGTCCAGCTTGAAACGGTTGGGCGCGGCAATACGCAGCCTGCCATCCTCGTAATCGACGGGAGCGAGCGGTTTGATCCAGGCGCTGAATTGTTGGGGGGTCAATTCCTGCTCCAGCTGCGCGGAACAGGCTTGCCAGAATTTTTCCATGAATCGTCTGATGAAAAGGTGCGAGGCGGCTTCGGCACGGCGGAGAAGCGCCTGGGCGGCGTCCGGCAGCACACCGCATAACCCTGCTATTTTACCCTTCCGGCGCCAAGTTATCCACAGGCCGGGGTGTTATTTCACCCCGCCGGGCGCCTTGAAAGCGGCCGTCAAATGCCGCTAAGTAATTGACAAACAAGCGGAAAATGGGGTTTAATTCCGGGTTCGCCATCCGCTGCCTCGCGCTGCGGAGCGTGCGGGCCGCACCAGCACCGGCGTCCCCGCCAGGCGGATCGATGCCGCGGGCAGTACCGACGCCCGGCGCACATCGCCCCGCCGGCCTGTTTCTCCTCTTTATTTCTGCACATTAGCGAGACCGAAAATGAAACGTACCTACCAGCCTTCCGTCGTGCGTCGCAAGCGTACCCATGGCTTCCGCGCCCGCATGGCGACCGCCGGCGGCCGCGCCGTCATCAATGCTCGCCGCGCCAAGGGCCGCAAGCGCCTGGCGGTCTGACGCCGCCTTGCTGTCTGGCGTGGCGAACGATCCTTCCTACGCCTACACGCGCGCTCGGCGCATCGTCAAAACGGATGACTTTTCATCCGTTTTTCGTTTGCGGCCGGTCCGGAAAACCGCTCATTTCGTCCTCTACACGCGAGCCAATGGATTGCCGCAGGCCCGGCTCGGCGTGGTGGCAGCCAAGCGGCTGGCGCCGCGCGCGGTGACCCGCAATGCGGTCAAGCGGGCGGTGCGCGAGATGTTCCGCCAGACGACGTTGCCGCCAGTCGACTGTGTGGTGCGGCTGGCGCGCCCATTGAACACCCGGGCGGACGCCGCCACCAGCACCCGCCTGAAAACGCGCCTGCGCACCGAACTGGCGCAATTGTTCAACCTGCAGCCGGGTGCCGGGAAGACCTCATGAAACAGCCGTTACTGTTGCTGCTGCGCGCCTACAAGCTGGGAATCAGCCCGTTCCTGGGCCAGAATTGCCGTTTCTACCCCAGCTGTTCCGATTACGCCGCCGAGGCGATCCGTACCCATGGCACGTTGCGCGGCTGCGCGCTGGCAGCCCGTCGGCTGGGCCGCTGTCATCCGTGGCATGCCGGCGGTTACGATCCGGTACCACCCGCCAACGGCGATGCGACGCAGCACCGTTGCAGTCACTCCTGAATTTTCCGAAAACTACCGAATATGGATATCAAACGTACCGTCCTGTGGGTTGTCTTTTCCCTGTCGATACTGGTGTTGTGGGACAACTGGATGCGGCACAACGGCAAGCCGTCGATGTTCTTTCCGACCACTTCGCAGCAGGCCAGCGCCCCGAAGGACGCCACCGGCGGCGATGGCGCGCGCAAGGCGGATGTGCCGCAAGCCAGTGGCACCGCCACCGCCCCGGCCGGCAGCACCGACAGCGCCGCCGTGCCGGCGACCGGTGCGGCCACCGCGCACGGCGAAACCATCACCATCACGACCGATCTGGTGAAGGCTGACATCGATACCGTCGGCGGCGAACTGAAGCGGCTGGAACTGCTGCAGCATCGCGACACCACCGATCCGGGCAAGAATCTGGTGCTGTTCGACGACAGCCCGAAGCTGGTCTATCTCGGCCAGACCGGCCTGATCGGCGGCGCTTTCCCGAATCACCGCACCCCGTTCACCGCCCTGCCCGGCGCCCGCGCGCTGGATGGCGGCGATCAGGTGCAGCTGGTGCTGGAAGCGGAACAGGGCGGCGTCAAGCTGACCAAGACCTATACCTTCCACCGCGGCGACTACACGATCGACCTGAAGCACACGGTGACCAACGCCAGCGGCCAGCCGGTCACGCCTTCGCTGTATGAACAGCTGGTACATGATGGCAACAAACCGCCCGGCGATTCGATGTTCTACAGCACCTTCATCGGCCCGGCGGTCTATACCGACGCCCACAAGTTCCAGAAGATCACCTTCGACAAGATCAAGGACGGCAAGGCCGACCATGCGCGCCAGTCCGATGATGGCTGGATCGCGATGGTGCAGCATTACTTCGTGTCGGCACTGATTCCGCAGGCCAAGGCGCCGCACGAAATCTTCACCAAGACGGTGGCGCCGAATTTGTACGCGGTCGGCACCATCCAGCCGCTCGGCAGCATCGCGCCGGGTGCCAGCATCACCGTGGATACCCATCTGTACTCCGGTCCGCAAACCTCGTCGGTGCTGGAAAAGACCGCGCCGGGGCTGGAACTGGTCAAGGATTATGGCTGGCTGACCATCGTCGCCAAGCCGATCTTCAGCCTGATGACCTATATCCATCAGGTGCTTGGTAACTGGGGCTGGACCATCATCGCGCTAACGGTGCTGATCAAACTGGTGTTCTTCCCGCTGTCGGCGGCCAGCTATCGCAGCATGGCCAAGATGAAGCAGGTAACGCCGAAGATGCAGGCGATCCGCGAGCGCCACAAGGGCGACCCGGCCAAGATGAACCAGGAAATGATGCAGCTGTACAAGACCGAGAAGATCAATCCGCTCGGGGGCTGCCTGCCGATCGTGGTGCAGATTCCGGTGTTCATCGCACTGTACTGGGTACTGCTGGCGTCGGTAGAGATGCGCAACGCGCCATGGATTGGCTGGATCCACGATCTGGCCTCGCCCGATCCGTTCTACATCCTGCCGGTGCTGATGGCGGTGTCGATGTTCATCCAGACCAGGCTGAACCCGACGCCGCCGGACCCGATCCAGGCCAAGGTGATGATGTTCATGCCGATCGTGTTCTCGGTGATGTTCTTCTTCTTCCCGGCTGGACTGGTGCTGTACTGGGTCGTCAACAACGTGCTGTCGATCACCCAGCAATGGGTGATCACCCGAAAGATGCAGACCGGCAAGGGCAAGTAAACCGCGTCGCTGCCGCCATCAAAAGCCTGTGGTTTAATCTCCACAGGCTTTTTGTTTATGTCCCGCGCCACGCGCGCTTCCCCGCTTTTTCGTTTTCGCATGGAACTCGATTCTTCCCCCATCGTCGCCATCGCCACCCCGCCCGGACGCGGCGGCATCGGCATCATCCGCCTGTCCGGCAAGGATCTGACACCGGTGATCGGCGCACTGTTCGGCGCCACTGTCCGGCTGGAACCGCGCCGCGCCACCTACCTGCCGTTCACCGATGCCGACGGTGAAGTGATCGACCAGGGGCTGGCGCTGTACTTCAAGGCGCCGCACTCCTATACCGGCGAGGACGTGCTGGAACTGCACGGCCACGGTGGCCCGGTGCTGCTGCAGATGCTGCTGTCCCGCTGCCTCGAAGCCGGTACCGACATCGGCCTGCGGCTGGCGCAACCGGGCGAATTCACCCGCCGCGCCTTCCTGAACGACAAGCTCGATCTGGCGCAGGCGGAAAGCGTCGCCGACCTGATCGAAGCTTCGACCGAGGCAGCGGTGCGCTCGGCCTCGCGCTCGCTGTCCGGCGCCTTTTCCAGAACCGTGCATGAGCTGGTGGAAAAACTGATCGCGCTGCGCATGCTGGTCGAAGCAACGCTCGATTTTCCCGAAGAAGAAATCGATTTCCTGGAAAAATCCGATGCGCGCGGCCAGTTGCAGACGATCCGCACCGCGCTCGACCAGGTGTTCGCGCAGGCGGCTCAGGGCGCGCTGCTGCGCGACGGCCTGAATGTGGTGCTGACCGGACAACCGAACGTCGGCAAATCCTCGCTGCTGAATGCGCTGGCCGGCGCCGATGTGGCGATCGTCACGCCGATCGCCGGCACCACCCGCGACAAGGTGATCGAAACCATCCAGATCGATGGCCTGCCGCTGTGCATCATCGACACCGCCGGCATCCGCGAGCTGAATGGCGGCAGTGACGAAGTCGCCGGTCCTGACGGCGACAGCGATCAGGTCGAACGGATCGGTATCGAACGCGCCTGGAGCGAGGTGGCGAAGGCCGACGTCATCCTGCACATGCTGGATGCCGCGCGCGGTCCGACCCGCGCCGACGAACAGATCGCCGAACGCTTCCCGGCCGACGTGCCGGTGCTGCGCGTATGGAACAAGATCGACCTGTCCGGCCACAAACCGGCCGCCGACCGCATGCCGGACGCCACCCACGTCTACCTGTCAGCCGCCGAGCGGCGCGGCATCGACCTGCTGCGCGCCGAACTGCTGCGCATCGCCGGCTGGCAGCAGACTGGCGAGTCGCTGTACCTGGCACGCGAACGGCACATCGCCGCGCTGAAAGCCGCACGCTCGCACCTCGAACACGCAGCCGAACTGGCAAGTGCCGAACGCCACATCAACGATCAGGCACTCGACCTGTTCGCCGAAGAACTGCGGCTGGCGCAGGACCGGCTGGCCAGCATCACCGGCGAGTTCACGCCCGATGATTTGCTGGGGGCGATTTTTTCGCGGTTCTGCATCGGGAAGTAAATCAACCTCGATAAACGGCCACTGGCGTCTATTCCGCCGTTCTTTCATTTTTCTGGAACCGCTTACCGTGAAAATTCTCCCCGAGGAACTGGGTGTACTAGATATTTACAAGCTGTTGACCGGTTCGGTCGTTCCGCGGCCGATCGCGTGGGTGACCACCGTCTCCGAAACGCAAGTCGTCAATCTCGCGCCTTTCAGCTGCTTCACCTTCCTGTCGAGCATGCCGCCGATGCTTGGTTTTTCGGTCGGACCCCGGCGTGGCGACCGCAAGGACACGGCTCGCAACATTCGTCTCGCTTCGGAATTCGTCGTCCACATCGCCGACGACCCGCTGCTCGACGCCCTGCATGCGTCGGCCGACGAATATCTGCCGGAAGACAGTGAAGCCGCCCTGCTGAACCTGGAACTGCTGCCGGGAGAACGGGTGCGCGTGCCGCATCTGGCGGCGGCCCCCATCGCCATGGAATGCGTACTTGATCAGACCCTGAATTTCGGCCGCTCGGGTTCGGAATTTTTCGTCGGCGAAATCAAGCTGTTTCACTTCCGCGACGGATTGTGTGTGGACGGCAAGATCGACAGCGAACAGCTACGCCCGATCGGCCGCCTTGGCGGTCCGGTCTACATGAAACTCGGCGACGTCATCCACAAGCAGCCGAACAAGGCATTGCGGCCGGGCGATTCCGTTATCTAGTCCCGGCCCCAGCCCGCCGCAAGGTCAGATTGATCCGGTACTCCCCGGTCAGCGGATGGTGGCCGGCGCCAACCGGCAGCACGCCGTGATAGCGCAGCCGCGCCGGGCCGCCCCAGACGGCGACGTCGCCATGCCGCAGCGACACGCGCAATGGCCGGTCAGCGCGCTGCAGGCCACCGAACAGGAATGTCGCCGGCAGGCCGAGCGAGACTGAAACGATAGGCGCGCCAAAATCACGTTCGTTCCTGTCCTGATGCAGCGACATGCGCGCCCCTAGTTGATAGCGATTGATCAGGCAGGCGTCCGGCTCGAAACCGGGATACCCGGCGGCGGCCGCGGCAGTGCGCGCCAGCGCCGCGAAAGCCGGCGGCAGCGCCGGCCACGGCCGGCCGCTGAGCGGATCGAGCGCCTCATAGCGATAGCCGCGCTGGTCGCTGATCCAGCCAAGCGCGCCGCAATTGCTCATCGCCACCGACATCGGCCGTCCGCCCGGCGTTTGCATGCGGCGCCACGGCGCGGCGACGATGACTTGCTGCAGCGCCTGCCATAACACGTCCTCGGTCGGCACCGCATAACTGCGCAGCAGCACGGCGCCTTCCGCCAGCGCGACAGTCGTCTCCTGATCGGCGAACAGGTCCAGGGTCATTGCCGTCCCGAAATCAGGCGGCTGACGGCTCGGCCCGCGCACGCGCTTCCGCGTCCAGCAGCGCGCGCTTGCGCTCGACACCCCAACGGTAACCGGACAGGCCGCCGTCGCTGCGCACCACCCGATGGCATGGAATCGCCACCGCCAGCAGGTTGGCGGCGCAGGCACCGGCCACCGCGCGCACCGCCCGCGGCGCGCCGATGCGCTGGGCGATCTCGGCATAGCTGGCGGTCTGGCCGGGCGGAATATCGCGCAGCGCCTGCCATACGCGCTGCTGGAACGCGGTGCCGCGCACGTCCAGCGGCAATTCCAGCGCCGGACCGGCGCCAGCCGCTTCGATGAAGCCGACCACGCGCGCCACGGTCTGCTCGAAACCGGCATCGCCGCCGATCAGTTCGGCCTGAGGAAAACGGTCCTGCAATTCCCGCAGAAGTGTTTCCGGGTCATCGCCGAGCGTGATCGCGCAGATGCCGCGCGCGCTTTGCGCCACCAGAATCGCGCCGAGCCGGCACTGGCCGAGTGCGAAGCGGATTTCAGCGGCAGTGCCACCGGCGCGGTAGCGGCTGGCGGTCATGCCGAGCACGGCGTCGGCCTGCTCATAAAAGCGGCTGCTGGCGTGGTAGCCGGCCTCGAAGATCGCCGCCGTGACGCTGGCGCCGTCCGTCAGCTGCTGGCGCAGCCGGGCCGCACGCCGCGCCGCCGCGTACTGACGCGGCGTCACGCCGGTGGCATTCCTGAACATACGGTGGAAGTGGTACGGGCTCAGGCCGGCATCGGCGGCCAGTTGCGCCAGGCTCGGCGCGGCATCGTCCTGCTCGATGCGGCGGCAGGCGGCGGCCACCATTTCTGCATCGCGCTCGGCGCGCGGCGGCAGTTCCGGCCGGCAGCGCTTGCAGGGGCGAAAGCCGGCCTGTTCGGCGTCTTCGCGACAGGTATGGAAACGGACGTTTTCCGGACGCGCCGGCCGCGACGCGCACGAGGGCCGGCAATAGACGCCGGTGCTGGCGACCGAATAATAGAAACTGCCATCGGCACTGGCGTCATGCGCGAGCACGGCGGCCCAGCGCGGATCGGCGATGGTGGCGGCGGCGCGCGCGACACGGTTGGCGGATGGTTTCATGCTGCACTCCCTGGAGGCTTCCATGGCACCCAGTGTAGTCGCGCCGATCGGCGGCCGCACTCCGCTGCTTGCGCTCGAATCAGGATGACCGCCGCGACCGGCAGCGTGGAGGATACGACGGCAAGCATCCGGCGGCGCCGATCCACCAGCGCTCTGGCACACTGGCGCCTCCAGCCGCTCGGCCCTTTTGCCTTTTCCCTGCCACGCCATGCCCAGCCCGAACCAAACCACGGCCCACGCACCGCCCGCCGATGCCTACCGCGCCGCCAGCGCACACCTGGCGAACATCGACGCCGATTGGGCGCGGCTGGTACGACAGGTCGGTCCCTGCACGCACCGGCCGAAGCCGGAGCGCGAACCGTATCAGGCGCTGGTGCGGGCAGTCGCTTATCAGCAACTGCACGCGCGCGCCGGCGATGCGATCCTGGCGCGCTTGCAGGCGCTGTATCGGCAAACGGCGTTCCCGAGTCCGCAACAATTGCTGGCGACCGATCCGGCCACACTGCGTGGCTGCGGCTTTTCGGCGCGCAAGGTGGCGACACTGCAGGCGCTGGCCGCCAGTGCGCTGCAAGGACTGGTGCCGACCCGCGTGGCAGCCGAACGGCTCGACGATGCCGAACTGATCGCCCGCCTGACCACGCTGCCGGGCATCGGCCGCTGGACCGTCGAAATGCTGCTGATCTACACGCTGGAGCGGCCGGACATTCTGCCAGCCGACGATTTCGGCGTGCGTGAGGGCTGGCGCCGGCTGAAGTCGCTGCCAGCGCTGCCGACCCGCCGCCAGATGGAGCAGGCGGCGTTGCCGTGCCGCCCGTGGCGCACGATCGCCGCCTGGTATCTGTGGCGACTGCCGGAGCTGGCCGGCTGACACGCGTTCACCGGGTAGTGAACGACCACGCGCGACTGAGCGGCTGGCCGTCGGCGCTGCCGCTGAACTGCACGTCGTAGATGGTGCCGGACGCCAGCACGTCGAGCGGCACGATGGCGGCGGCGGTGGTCGGCGTGTCCGGGTCCAGCGCGGCGCTCAGCAGCCGCGCCGGCAGTACCGCGCCGCCATGCGGCCGGATCGTGAAACTGTCGACCGTCAGCACGCTGCCCAGTCCGGCATGGACGCTGACCGGATAGCCGACCGCGTTGCGCTCCGGCACCGGATCGGGCGTTTCGTTGTCGCTGTAGAACACCTGCGGGACGTTCTGCTGGCCGGCGAACGGATAGAGCGCGAGGTTACCGGCACCGAGCGCCGCGCCGTAGCCGTTGGCGGCCAGGTCGGCGCTGACGTAGGTATAGCCGTCCGGCACGCCGGCGGCGCCGACGCCGATCTCGCGAAAGCGCGGCTCCAGCACGATGAAGCGATGGTAGATCGCTACCAGCAGCGCCTCCGCCGCGGTCGAGCCGAGCGGATTGCCGGTCGCCACCAGCACTTCGCCATACGCCGACGGCGTTTGCGTGAACGCATAGCCGGCCGCCGCCAGACGCTCACCGACGCTGGCGCCGGTGAACCCGGGATTGCCGCTCGTCTGCTGATGCGTGATGGCCCGGTTCAGGCTCTGGTAATTCGAATGGCCCTGGGCGGCGGCGTCCAGCTGGCGGTTACGCGCCAGTGCCGGCAGGCCGGCCTGCTGGCGGCGGAAGTTGAACCAGTTGAAGGTATCGGTGGCGGTATCGCCGGTGGCGGTCGGCGCGCCGGGATCGGCGGCGGGCGGCGCTGGCGTCGTCGGCTCCGCTGGCGCCGGGTCGCCGCCGCCACATCCGGCCAGCAGGGTCAGCAGCGCGATCGCCGACCAGTTCAGCCAGGGAAAATACGGCGATCGCGGCATGGCGGCTCCTGTTGGGGAAAGCCGGTTGGACGGCGGGCGCCGCCGCAGGTTGCGGCATGGACAATGCGGTTTGCGCGGGATCAGTCAGCCAGCACGATTGCAGCCGGCGGGTCCATGACCGGACCCAGACTTCGGACTCGGGAAAATGGGGGAGTATGTGGTAAAAACGATGGATTGGCGCTCGCGACAGGCCGACAGCAAGGGGAGTATATGCGGATAACGGCGTCCCGCGCCGTTATCCGTGAAACCGGGAAGACAATTCGCGCGTCAGGCGAACTTGGCCAGCATGTCGGCCAGATGGCGCGCGCGGTTGGCAGCTTCTTCCGGGCTGGCGGCACTGCCGGTCTGAGTCACCATCGCGCCGGTCAGCAGCGTCACGAAGGCACGGTCGAGCGCCTTGCGCGCCGCCGCCAGCTGTTGCGCGATGCCGTCGCAGTCGGCCGGCGCGGCAGCCTGCGCCACCAGTTTCTGCACGCCGCGCAACTGGCCTTCGACGCGCGCCAGGCGGTTCAGCAAATCCTTTTTCTGGTCGCCGGAAAGCGCCGTGCCTTCGACGATCTTGAGGGGAGCATCGTACAAAATAACCTCCTGAGCTTGATCAGTACTGGGGATCGAAATAATACTATACAGAGTATATTATCACCAGCAGTAGCGGATACAAGGCCCCACCGGCCATCGCCTGCATAAAAAACGGCTGCACGAGGCAGCCGTTCGAAGCGGGATGGAAATTCCGGTTCCGCGCCGAACCAACGGCGCGGAACACGTTCACCGGCTAGTAGCGCTGGTAAGTCCCCTTCAGCGGTACCTGACCAACGCCCGGCTTGCTCCAGTCGCACACGCCGTCCGGGAACACCGCCTGCAGACGGGCCTTCTGTTCCGGCGTGAAGGTGACGTTGTAGTCGGCATCGACGATCGGCTTCAGCTGGCACTTCAGCACGTCGTTCGCCAGCGGAGCGCCAGCCATCTGGCGCGGTTCGCCATGCACCGGATACAGCGCGGCGCAGGTGCCCTTGGCGTCGTAGCCCGGCGACTCGGCGTACTTGTTGCCGCCGCTATCGAAGCAGGCGTCGACTGCCGCCGCCGGCTTGTTGGCGACCACCTTGTCGATCGACAGCGGCGCCGGATCGGCAGCCATCTTGTCCAGCCACTCGGTCATGACGTTGAGCGACATCTCGGCCAGCGGGTAACCGGCCGGCGGGCCGACCCAGATCACCTGGTTGTCGGTGCGGCCGTTGGCCTTCTGCAGGCGCGCGCGGATCACCAGATCACGCTCGTGCGAGTGGATGTCGCCGACGCTATCGGTATAGCCGCGCGATTGCAGGATCGGCACCTGCGCCAGGCCACCGCCGCCGGAATTGAGCAGTCCGCTTTCATAGCTGCGGGTCAGTGCCTGCGTATCGCCAACGCTACGCGCCGGCACCGGGTTGCCATCCTTGTCGTAGCCGCCCACCTTCTCGTTCAGCGTGACGAACTCTTCCGCCGTGATCAAGCCCTTGTTGACCGCGTCCAGCCCATACTGCACGCCGACGTTGTCCAGCGGGTCGCGGGCAAAATTGGTGACCGGATCGCGGCCGTAGATGTTGGCGCGCATGTCGGCGGTGGTGCAACGCGCGCCGGTCGGATTATTGACCGGGTCGTAGACCTTGCTGACGTCTTTCAGCGCGCAACCAGGCACATAGGTGGCGACGATGACGTTGACGAAAGTCAGATCCCACAGACGGCAGGTGTTCTTGGTGAAACCGTCGATGGCGGCGCGCTTGGCGTCGGTCCAGGTCGCGGTATCGGCCTTGTAGACGTTTTCCAGCAAGCGGCAGTCGGCCACGTGCAGGCTGCCATCCGGGAACGAGGCCGAAGGCTGCAGACCGTCCAGCAGGCCCGGATACATCTGGGTGATGGTCAGCTGCTGGATCGCGCCGCCGGAGCCGCCGGTGCCCACGGTCCATTTCGGCACGCCATAGGTTTCGATGAACAGCTCCTTCAGCATCATCAGGGTCTCGCCTTGCAGGACCGCGTTGCCGCGCTGGCCATTCACCAGTTCGGTCGAGATCATGTAGGCGAAGCCGCGCGACAGGTGCATGTCGCTCAAGGCATCGGTGGCCTGGTTGACACCCTGGTTGTACTGGGTGCCGGCGCCGCCGCCGAAGCTGACCACCAGCCGGTTGTTCCAGCCGGTGCCGGGCTTGTACTTGGCCGGATCGACGCTGTCGGCGGTCGGATCATCCAGCACTGCGATGCGGTAGATCGTCCGTCCGACCGTGCCGGAATCGACGCGCACGATGTAGGGGACGGTCTTGCCGTCGATGGTGGTGGTGGTCACCAGATCGGCCGGGCGCGACAGCGGGTCGGCCAACGGCTTGAAGCTGTCGTTCGATGCACGATAGAAATAGTCGTAGCGCCGGGCAGCCGAGCAGTCGGCATCCAGCGGCTGGCCCATGTTCGATTCGACGGTGCGGCATTCATACGGCGTCAGCAAGGGGCCGGCCAGCATCGGTCCGGTTTGCGGATAATTGGTCAGGTCGAGTTTGGCTTCGGCCGGGGAGCGGCCCTTGGCGCTGGCCTTGGCGACCAGCGTATTGGCGCCATTCACCATGCCCTTGACGACGCCGCGCAGCGAGCGCTGGTCGGCGCTGGGCGCCAGTTGGCTGGTCACGGCGGTGCCGTTCAGCGTGACCGTCACTTCAGAGGCGCTGCTGCCTTCCGGCACGGCAACCTTGATCAGCGCATCGCCGCCACTGACGAATTGCGGCTGCGACGACAGCACCGAAATGGTTGGTTGGGCCAGCTGGGGGTCGCTGGAACTGCCGCATGCCGAAAGTACGGCGGCAGCCAGGATCGCAGGCAGGGGACGCAGCGAGGCGCGCGCCACTCCCGCCAAGTCGAACTTGAGCATGAGTGTGTCTCCATTGATGGGGTTTGTCGGTGGCTCGCACGCACACCATGTGTTGCAATACTGCTATGCAGTACGTGCTTCCGTTTTGATTTTAGGCGGAATGTTTCCCATGGTCAACATTTGACCTCTCGTAGGCTCAGTCGTTCCCTTCAACGGGAAGAAAAAGGCGAAGATATCGCAAATCCAAGAGGAAAAATGGATCAGCGATCCGCACTGCGGTCGAAAGCCGGCACCTTTTAGGAATGCTCGACCAGAACGCTGCCGAACGGGCCGGCTGCATCAAGATGGGCCGCCGGCGCCAGCGCCGTGCGGTTGCGGCCACCGGCCTTGGCTGCGTACAACCCTTGATCGGCGGCCTTCAGCAGGGCGGCGGTATCCAGCCCGGCACCGCCGGGATGGCAAGCCACGCCGATACTGACGCTGACGATACGCAGTTCGCTGCGTTCATGCGGAATCGCCTGCTGGCGCACACCGTCGTGGATCGTGGCGGCCACCGCCAGTGCACCGTCGAGGTCGGTATCCGGCAGGATCACGACGAATTCCTCGCCGCCGTAGCGGGCGGCGATGTCGCCCGGCCGCCGCACCGCCGCGCCGATCGCCTGCGCCACTGCGCTCAGCGTGTCGTCGCCCGCCTGGTGGCCGTAGTGATCGTTGAAGGCCTTGAAGTGATCGACATCGATGAACAACAGCGCCAGCGGTACGCCAGTACGCCTGGAGCGCCGGCATTCGCGTGCCAGCGCCTCGTCCAGCGTGTGACGATTCGACAGGCCGGTCAGGCCGTCGGTACGCGACAGCAGCCGCAAATTGGTCTCGATCCGCAGCCGGTAGCGGAATTCCTGAGCCAGCAACCAGGCCGCGCCCAGCAACACCGTAGCCAGCAGCACGGCGAAAGCGCCGATGATGGCAGCGCGCCGGTTCCACGCCGCATAGATGTCACGCGCCGCCGGGCCGATGCTGATCACCAGCGGTATCGATTCGAACTTGCGATAGATGTACAGCCGCCGCTCGGCATCGAGCGATGCCATGCCGAAGAACCACTTGTCCGGCTGACCAATGAAGCGTTGGAAATTGGCACTCCCCTTCAGGCTGCGACCAACGGTGCCCGGCTGCTCGGGATTGCGCATCAGCACCGAGCCGTCGATGTGAAACAGCGTGATGGCGCCGTGCTCTCCCATGTTCAGGCCGCTCAGCAGCTCCCGGAAATACTCGATCCGCATCGCCCCCATGACGACGCCGGCAAACGAGCCATCGGCATGGTTGACGCGCCGGCTGAAGGCGATGCTCCAGTCGCCGTCACGCAGACGTGACTGATACGGCGGACTGATGTAGAGCCCGACGTCGGGGCTGTCGCGGTGCACGAAAAACCACGAACGGTCGGCGAAATTGCCGGCGCGCGGTACCGCGCTGGCGGAATCGACCGCAATCGCGCCACTGGCGTCGACGTACAGCAGCGACCCCATGTGCGGACCGGCCACCATCGAGCGATCGAACAGCAGCCGTTGCCGGTACCGGGACGGCAGCGCCGTCACGCCGGGATCGCGAATGCCATCGGCCAGTTCCGCCAGCGACAGATCGAACAGTGCGAAGGTATGGCTCAGATCACGCTCGACCACCACCGCCAGGTTTTCTGCGTTACCGGCCGCGCGCGCCACCGCGTCACGCCGCTCCTGGACCAACATCGCCGCCACCAGCATCAGCATCAGCAGCACGAACAGCCCGCAGCCGACCACGATACCGGTCGGATGGCGCGCCAGCAGTGGGGAAATGCGCGGGAAAGGCGTCTTTTTTCGGGGCGGGAAAGGCATGTGACTGAGGCAGCGGCCGCGGTAGTGACGTCGGGCAATGGTAGCAGCTTAATAAACCCGGTACCGGTCAGGCAAGCACCCGCCTTGCGCGGCAACAGGAACAGATTTCGGATTTCGTATATCCTGATGCGCAGAAAATCATCGATCCAAACAAATACTGCGACCTGCCCGAGCGCCGGCAGGCAAGCACAGGAGACCTCGATCAGTCGTGCCACCCTCGCGCATGCGATATCGCGACGCCGTACCATCCGGCAACACTTCCGCATCCAGCCCTGATGCTGCCACGATGACAGCCGCGCACCACTCTGCAGTTGAAGCGGCAATGCATATTTTTCAGACTGCCGGCCCACTTTCGCGCGCCGGCTGATGGCAACACAGAACCAAAGGAGACAGCATGAATTCCACCATTCCTATCCGCACCCTGCTCGCGACTTGCGGCGCGACCGTACTGCTGGCCGCCTGCGGCGGCTCCGACGATTCCGGCCCGCCGCCACCGCAGGCGGCCTACAAGGCCGAGGTAAGGCGCACCTCGTTCGGCGTGCCGCACGTCAAGGCCGACAATGAAAAGGGGCTGGGCTACGGCATCGGCTATGCGTTTGCGCAGGACAATTTCTGCGTGCTGGCCGACATGGTCGTGACCGTCAATGGTGAGCGGTCGAAATACTTCGGCCCAGCCGCCACCTATGACAGCAGCGGTGGCGGTGACATGCAGAACAACCTGAGCAGCGACTTCTATCACAAGTACCTGAACGATCCGGACGCGGTGCAGGCGACCTGGGACCGCCAGCCGGCCGAGATCAAGGACCTGAGCGAAGGCTATGTGGCGGGCATCAACCGCTATCTGAAGGACACCGGCGTCGCCGGCCTGGCCGATGCCTGCAAGAATCAGCCGTGGGTGCGGCCGCTGACCGCGCTCGACCTGATGCGGATGCAGCGGCGCTTCGCGGTCACCGCTTCGGGTGCGAATTTCATGGACGCGCTGTACGCGGCACAGCCGCCGGCCGCCGCACCCGGCAAGCGCAAGAGCGCCGCACCAGCGCAAATCAGCGGCTATACCCCGGCCCCGGACGGTTTCTGGGATCGCTTCCGTACCAAGATGGGCAGCAACGGCGTGGCGCTCGGCAAGGAAGCCACCACCTCCGGCAAGGGCCTGCTGCTGGCGAATCCGCATTTCCCCTGGACCACCGCCTTCCGCTTCTACCAGATGCACCTGACGATTCCCGGCAAGGTCGACGTGATGGGCGCCTCGCTGTATGGCTTCCCGGGCGTCAACATCGGCTTCAACCAGAACGTCGCGTGGACCCACACGGTCAATACTTCGACCCATTTCACGCTGTTCTATCTACAGCTTGATCCGGCCGATCCGACCAAATACATCGTCGACGGTCAATCGCGCACGATGACCAAAAAGGAACTGACGGTCGACGTCGCCGACGGCAAGGGCGGCAGCACGCCGCTGAAGCGTACCTATTACTTCAGCGACTTCGGGCCGGTGATGACGATGCCTGGCACGTTCGACTGGACCAACGACGTCGTCTACGCACTGGCCGACGCCAACGTCGACAACGACCGCATGTTCCAGCAGTGGTGGGCGATGGACAAGGCGAAATCGCTGGCCGAATTCAAGGATTCGGTCGAGTCGATTCTCGGCATCCCGTGGGTACATGCGATCGCGGTCGACAAGGCCGGCAGCACCTACTACGGCGATGTGACGCCGGTACCGGCTGTGACCAGCGCCAAGGAAGCGCTCTGCATCCCGCCACCGTTCCAGCCGCTGATCGCCCAGGGCATCTACGTGCTGGCCGGCACGACCTCCGCCTGCCAATGGGATAACGATCCGTCAACACCGCAAAAGGGCATCTTCCCGGCCAGCAAACTGCCAACGCTGTCGCGCAACGACTACGTGCAGAACAGCAACGACAGCGCCTGGATGACCAATCCGGCCGTGCCCCTGACCGGCTATCCGTCGATCGTCAGCGTCGATTCGACCGAACTGAGCGGCCGCACCCGCATCGGCCTGACGCAGATCGCGCAACGGCTGGCCGGCAGCGACGGCCAGGCCGGAACCCGGTTCGACATGGCATCGCTGCAGAAGGTGGCCTTCTCCAACCGCTCGATGTATTCGACCGTGCTGCTGGACGACCTGAAGACGGTCTGCGACAGCGCCCCGGCCGAACTGGCCAGCGCCTGCCAGGTGGTGAAAGGCTGGGACGGCACTGCCAACATCGACAGCACCGGCTGGCCGCTGTTCCTGGCCTGGCGTCAGGCGATGGACTCGGGCTCGCCACTGAATTACTGGACCGTGCCGTTCAGTGCCGCCGATCCGGTCAACACCCCGCGCGGCTTGCGCGTGACCGACCCGGCCGTCGTCAATGCCGCCCGCGCCGCGCTCTACAGCGCAGCCTCCAACCTGACCGCAACCGGTATCGATTTCACCAAGCGATGGGGTGACATCCAGGTTGCGGTACGGGGCGACTTGCGCATCCCGATTTCCGGCGGCGGCGGCAATGAAATCTACAACGCGATGCAAAGCGTACGGATCGGCAATGGCCAGATGAACGCCTTCTACGGTTCGTCGATCGTGATGACCGTCTCGTTCGAAGGCGACACGCCGCAGGCGCAGGGCTTCCTGACCTACTCGCAATCGACCGATCCGAAGTCGCCGTACTATGCCGACCAGACCCAGCGCTTCAGCAAGCTGGACTGGATCAGCTATCCGTTCACCGAATCGGCGATCACCTCCGATCCGGGTTACAAGACGCAGACCATCTCCGAATAGCCCCGGCTCTCGCGGCAGCGGCCGGAATCGCCAGCAGCGGTTCCGGCCTTTTTGCATCTTGCCGACATTCGCGACCGATGCGCTGCCGTGAATTGATGGACAATCGTGCATTGCGGCGGCACAGGACCGTCTCCTTTCTCCGGCCGCTTTCCCATTTCTGACGCAGGCTCCACCGATGCTGGACAAGACGCTTTTCAATACCGACGACATCCTCGCCCTGCTGGAGCTGGAACGGCTGGACGCCGACCGTTTTCGCGGCAACAGCCACTTCATGGGCAGCCCCAACGTGTTCGGCGGCCAGGTGCTCGGGCAATCGCTGCATGCGGCGGCGCAGACGGTGGCCGGACGGCCGGTGCATTCACTGCACTCGCTGTTCATCCTGCCCGGCAACCATCAACTGCCGATCGATTACGAAGTTGAACGAGTGCGCGATGGCGGCTCGTTTTCCACCCGGCGCGTGGTCGCCACCCAGGAAGGACGGCGCATCTTCGTGATGTCAGCCTCGTTCCAGCAGGAAGAAGAGGGTTTGACCCACCAGAACCAGGCGCCAGCGGCGGCCGATCCGGAAACGCTGCCATCCAGCGTGGCCGCCTGGAAGGCGCATAGCAGCGGCAAGCGATCGTTTATGCCGGTACCGGTGGAATTCCGCACCGATCCGCCGGGAAGCCTGTACGGCAGCCAGGGTGGCAGCCGCAGCAAGAAGCTCTGGGCGCGCGCGCCGATGGCGCTGCCCGATGACCGCCTGACGCACGAAACGCTATTCGCGTACATCTCCGACTACGGTTTCCTGTGGACCTCGCTGCAGCCGCACGCGGTCCGGCTGGGTGATCCGCGCCTGCAGATCGCCAGCCTGGATCACACCATCTGGTTCCACCGGCCGTTCCGCCTCGACGACTGGCTGCTGCTGTCGATGGACAGCCCGAACGCCTCCGGCGGCCGCGCGCTATGCCTGGCGCACGTCTACAACCGCCACGGCGAGCTGGTGGCGACGATGGCGCAGGAAGGTCTGATCCGGCTGCGCGAGCAGCGCTGAACACCGGATGCGACGGCGATTTTGGGAAAAATCGCCGCTGGCAGTTTCCGGCACCACCGAAATCAATATATAATGCCGCTTCGTTGGGCTGTTAGCTCAGTTGGTAGAGCAGCGGACTCTTAATCCGTAGGTCGAGTGTTCGAGCCACTCACAGCCCACCAGCGAATTCAGGAACCCGGGTGCAAGCCCGGGTTTTTTCGTTTCTGGAAATCGCCATGCGGCTTGTCGCCGCATCTGGTCACGGCGGCGGCAGATATGGGTTGGAAAGAGAAAGAAGCCCGAACTCTAGCCCTGCCGGACGATATCCACCGAAATTTCCACCGCCGTAAGCGCACCCCGGTTCTCCAGCCAATGCAGGGTATTCCTGTCCTCCGGCCAGCCTGCGCCTGGGCCATAATCGGTGGCGACGCCATTGCGATGGTCGGTAATCGTTCCCTGCAGGATGTAGACGATGCCGGGCCGATCCTTGTGGTCATGCAGCGGGCCGAATACGCCGCCCGGCGCGATCGTCACCATGCGCATGCGCAGCTGGCGCCCAGCCATGCCGTCGATCTCGAGGCCGAGATCGATTGTCGCCAGTAACTGCACCGCAACTCCGTTGGTCTCGGGAACCACCTGCTGCTTGTCCATCGCCCGCTCCGGTTGACTTCAGGGTTTGGCCATCTTCGACAACAAGGCGCGAAATGGCGCGGCCATACCAATAGCCTGTCATGTAAGACACCAGCCAGGCCGGCTGATTCCGCAGGAACGAAAAAGCGCATCCGGCATCAAGCGATGCCGACGAAAACAGAAAAACGCGGGAGAGAAACGGCGGGATGGAAGAGGTGGCAGGGGAAGAAGGATTCGAACCTTCGAATGCCGGATTCAGAATCCGGTGCCTTGACCAACTTGGCGATTCCCCAGCAGGTGTACAACGGCGCTATTTTCGCCGAATCGGGCGCGCAATGCAATCACCCGCGAACACTCTGGTGTTTTTGGCAAGACAGCGGTCAGCTACCGGCCGGCGCGCGCAGCAGTCGGTACAGTGTGGCGCCGTCGAGGCGCCCGGCGCCCGCTTCGGCCGCGCGGACCAGTTCGACGATGCGGCGATTGGCTGGCGCATCGCGCCCCAGCTCGCCTGCCAGCGCAACCACCGCGCCGTTCAGGTAATCGATTTCGGTGCGGCGCCCGGCCTGCAGGTCATCCCACATCGATGAGCGCGCTTCCGGGTCGACCTTCAGCATCGATGCCGCCAGCCGCGTGAACAGCGCATCCGGCAGACGCAGCAATGGCGGCAGCAGGCGCGGCCCGACCTTGCCGATCCGAGCCGGCGCGATGCCGGCAGCGCGCAGGATGGCAAGCGCCTCGTCGATCAGCAGCGCCAGGCAGCGGCGGTAGGCGCGTTGCGACAGTTCGGTCTTCAGCGGCAGGTCCGACAGCGCATTGACCGGGTTGTTCAGGTTCAGCAGCAGCTTGCCCCACTGCACTTCGGTGAAATCGGCGCGTTCGATCAGCGGCAGTCCGGCCGCGCCGAATACCTCGCGCCACGGCGCCAATGCGGGGGCCATCTCGACCATCAACTCGCCGTCGGTGCCGCGATGCAGCCGCCCACCTTCCATCTGGGCGACGTTGAACGGCACCATGCCGCCGATGATGGCATGGCCGGGCAGGCGCGCGCGCAGCAGATCGAGATTGCCGACACCGTTCTGCAGCGACAGCACCGGCGCGGTGGCCGGCGCATGGGCGGCGATGGCATCGGCGGCGGCGGCGGTATCGGCGCTCTTGACGGTCAGCAGGATCAGGCCGGCCTGCGCCAGCGCCGCCGGGTCCTGGCTGTACGGAACAGCACCGGCCGCCACGCGCAGTTCGCGGCCGCGCAAATCGGTCAGTTGCAGGCCGTGGCGCGCAATGCGTTCGCCCATGCGCGCGCGGCCGATCAGCAGCAGGTCGGCGCCTGCTGCGAGCAACGCGCCGCCGACATAGGTGCCAATCGCGCCAGCGCCAAGAACGATGATTTTCATGGAGTATCCAGGCAAGAATCGACAAGGCCCGGCGCATGCCGGGCCTTGTCGATTCTACCGGGAAGGCTGGTGGCCGGCCGGTGGCGGCGTGCAGGCTAGAAGCCAGCGTCGAAATACACGCGGCAGACGTAATTCCGGGTGGTGTCGTTCACCTTGACATTCGGCGCGCAATAACAGGCCGATATGTTTTGCGCGTTGAAAGTGATGATGTCGGTATTGCGCTTCGGGTCCTGCGCGGCACCGCAGGCATCGCTGGCGGTGATCGACGCATCCACGGTCCAGCCCAGGGTGGTTTTCCGGTTGCGCTGGCAAGCCTCCGGCGCATCGTCCTGAATCCTGACCGGACCGGTACCGAGCGGCTTGGCAGCCGGTGCGCACGGCTCGTTGGGATCGCCATGGCTGCTGTCATCTTCAAGAGTGACTGCGTAACCAAACGCATTCAGCGCCTGCACCACATCCTGCTCCACCGTCTGCGACTCGTTCTCGATCGCCGCGGCGATGGCGCGGCCGAAAATTTGCTGCAACTGCTGCGTCGACGGCATGTGGTGCGCACGGTTCATCTGGCCCAACATGCTCTGGAGGAATTTCCTCACCTTGCCGACGTAAGCCATGACCAGTTGCGAACCTTCCGCCCGCAGATCTTCGTAACTGACGAAATACGGCTCGTTGAGAGGGACACAACTGTAATTGCCGCCGTGGCACATCTGCAGTTGGTAGCGCACTCCACGCTGCCCCACCAGTTCGATGTTCAGGTAGATGACCGGGACGATCCAGAGTCTATCCACGCGCAGGCAATTGCCGTTGCTGAACACCTCGCCGGCGGCGCACTTGCCCTCCGGCGGCGTGCTGCGGCCGCCGTTGAAACCGTAAGGCATCATGTCGACGCTGGCCTTGTTCGGCAGCGACATGCGGCCGATGCCGTCGTTGGAAAGATCGAAGCTCATCGGCCCCGGACTGACCGGGCTCTTGGTCGCCGGACGGAATGGCCCGGTCAGCGACTGGCCGCCGGAATATCGTTCCAGCAGGCCGCCGACACCGGCCAGCCCCTCGACGTTGGCATAGCTGACATACCAGACCGGCTGGCCGTCGGCGTCATACATGAAACTGCCGATGAAGGCTTGCGTGCCCTGCACCTCGATGAAGTAGCCGCGCCCGCCCTCGGCCTGGTTCCAGTACCAGCCGTTGGCGAACGGCACGGTGGACGGCGCGAAAGCCGGCGTCGAAATCGGGAAGCGTTCGATCTGGATGGTGGCGCCGCCACCGCTGACCATCTTTACCTGCAGCACGCCAGTGGTCGAGGAGGAAAAGTTCAGCACCGCATCCGCCACCTTGGCCGAATTCGGCTGCCGGAACGCGCCCAGCAGGGTCTGGCCGCCGGTATAGCGGGACAGTTCGCCGCTGTACTGACCGGGAGCGGTCAGCGTCATCGTCGATACGTACCAGGTCGGCGCGCCGGTGGTTTCATACAGGAAGGCCGCCATATACAGTTGGTTGCCCTGGCGCTCGATGGCGAAACCGCGCCCGCCTTCCGCCGGATTCCAGTACCAGCCGGTGACCGGCAGCACCGGCATGTCGCCATCCCCGCTCGCCGTAGTGGTAACGGTCGGTATGCTGGCTTTTCCGGCATTGGCAACAGCCGGTTCGCTGGTAGTGCCGCCGCAACTGGCCAAGAGCAACAGTGCCACCGCCATCGAAGCCATCTTGCCAAGAAATATCCGCATCATGTCTCGCTCCCGCGCTGGCCGGATGGCCGCTGATAAGCGGGCAGTGTAGAAATGTTGCCGGTAAAGCACAATCACCTGAATGGAGGATATGCGGTCGTCCTCGCCGGCGTGGCCGAAGCGATTACACTGGCTGCGGGGATGGCCCCGCTCGATACCGGAGAACCGCGATGGATTCCGATTCCAACCCAATCCGCCTGCTGCTGGCGGGCGCCAGCGGCGCCGTCGGCCGCGAAGTGCTGGCGCTGGCGCTGGCCGAGCCGCGCGTGGCGGCCGTGGTGGCGCCGACCCGGCGGCCGCTGCCGGCGGCAGACAAGTTGCTGAACCCGGTGGTCGATTTCACGCAGCTGCCGGAGGATGCCGAATGGTGGTCGGTCGATGCGGTGATCTGCGCGCTCGGCTCGACCATCAAGCAGGCCGGTTCGCAGGCGGCGTTCGCCTTCGTCGATCGGGATCTGCCGCTACGAATTGCGGCGCTGGCACGCGCCGCCGGGGCCGGCTGTTACGCGCTGAATTCGGCGCTGGGCGCCAGCCGGCGCGGCAATTTCTATCTGCGCACCAAGGCCGAGGCAGAGGCGGCGATCGGCGTCCTCGGTTTTCCCAGTTACACCATCGTGCGGCCGTCGCTGATCGAAGCCGAGCGGGAACAGCCGCGCCGGGGCGAACTGGCCGGCGTGGCGCTGGCCCGCGTGCTGGGGCCGCTGATTCCGCGCCGCTACCGTCCGGTGAAGGCGGCGCGCATCGCCCAGGCGCTGCTGGCGGCGGTGCTGGCCGCGCCAGCCGGACAGCAGATAATCGAATCGGAACGGCTGCAGGACTGAGCCGGATCGCTCAGGCGGCCTTCGGCTTGGCCAGCAGCGCCTTCAGATTGGCCAGCCGGGCCTGCGGTGTTTGCAGCTCGTCCTCGGCCGGCACCGCGTCGCCCTGATCGAGCTGCATTTCCTTGATGAAGCGCGACGGGTCGCAGTGGATCGATTCACGCGCGCGCTTGCGCTTCTTGCACCACGACACATGCAGGCTGCGCTGCGCGCGCGTGATGCCGACGTACATCAGGCGCCGCTCTTCCTCGATGCGCGCGGCCATGCTGTCGGCCGGCGCGTCCGGGTCGCCCTTGTGCGGCAGGATGCCTTCCTCGACACCGACCAGGAATACGTGCGGGAATTCCAGTCCCTTGGATGCGTGCAGCGTCGACATGCGCACCGCGTCCGGCTCCTCGTCGCGGCCTTCGAGCATCGTCATCAGCGCCACCATCTGGGTCAGGTCGAGCAGGCTTTTTTCAGCGTCGGCGCCGTCCTTGCCGCCGCTGCCCTTTTCCTTCAGCCAGGCGGTGAAGTCGAGCACGTTCTGCCATTTGTTCTGCGCGGCGCGGTCGTCGAAGGTGTTGTACAGGTAAGCCTCGTACTCGATTTCCTTCATCATGTCGTCGAGCAGTTCGGCGGCGTGGCCTTCGCGGTGCGCGTGCGCTTCCAGCCGGTTGATGAAATCGCAGAACTGGCGCAGCGGCGCCAGCTGGCGCTCGGCCAGGATCGCCTCGGCGCCGCCCTTGTAGACCGCCTCGAACAGCGAGCATTGCCACTGGCCGGCGTAGGCGCCGAGCGCTTCCAGCGTCGCCTGGCCGACGCCGCGCTTGGGCGTGGTGACGGCGCGGATGAAGGCAGGATCGTCGTCCTCGTTGGCGATCAGGCGCAGGTAGCTGATGATGTCCTTGATCTCGGCGCGGTCGAAGAAACTCTGGCCGCCGGACATCGTGTACGGGATGCGCTCGCGCCGCAGCGCCTGCTCGATCACGCGCGCCTGGTGGTTGCCGCGGTACAGGATCGCGTAGTCGGAAAATTTCGCGCGCCGCTCGAAGCGGTGCGCCGACAGCAGGATCGCCACCTGCTCGGCCTCGCGCTCGTCGTCTTCCATCGCCAGCACCTTGATCGGATCGCCCAGGCCGTGTTCGGACCACAGCTTCTTGTCGAACAGCTTCGGGTTGTTGCCGATCACCGCGTTGGCAGCCTGCAGGATGCGGGTGGTCGAGCGGTAGTTCTGTTCCAGCTTGATCACCTTCAGGTCGGGGAAATCGACCTGCAGGGTTTTGAGGTTTTCGATGGTGGCGCCGCGCCAGGCGTAAATCGCCTGATCGTCATCGCCGACCGCGGTGAACATCGGCTTCTTGCCGATGCCGGTGACCAGCAGTTTCACCAGTTCGTACTGGCAGGTGTTGGTGTCCTGGTATTCGTCCACCAGCAGATAGCGCAGCCGGCGCTGCCATTTGTCGCGCACGTCGTCGTTGGCGCAGAACAGTTCCACCGGCAGCCGGATCAGATCGTCGAAATCGACCGCCTGATAGGCCGACAGCGTGGCGACGTAGCTGCGGTAGATGCGCGCCGCCTGCGCTTCGTCCTCGTCCACCGCCTGCTTCAGCGCGGCGTCCGGCTCGATCATGGCGTTCTTCCACAACGACATCGCACCCTGGATGCGGCGGATCAGCTGCTTGTCGGTGGTGGCGGCCAGATCCTGCACCAGCGCGAAACAGTCGTCGGCGTCGAGGATGGAAAAACGGTCCTTCAAGCCGAGCTGCGCCGCCTCCTGACGCAGGATGCGCACGCCCAGGGAATGGAAAGTGGAAATGGTCAGCTGCCTGGCCTGCTTCGGTTCGCGCAGCAGTTTGGCGATGCGCTCCTGCATTTCCGCGGCGGCCTTGTTGGTGAAGGTCAACGCCGCGATGTTGCGCGCTTCATAGCCGCAGGATTCGATCAGATGCGCGATCTTTTGCGTGATCACGCGGGTCTTGCCGGAGCCGGCGCCGGCCAGCACCAGGCAGGGGCCGTCCATGTAGGAAACGGCCGCGCTTTGCGGCGCGTTCAGGCCGGACGGCGGGGACGAAGACATGCGGGAAAAAGCGGACAGGAAGACGGGCCGTCATTGTAGCAGCGCAGATACTCCCACTATATGCCTCCTGTACCGAGCATGTGGAAATGATTTTTGACCTATACTCCCCATATTTCTGGAAACATGGAAAACCCCATGCTGCCGGCAAGCGACACTCACAGTCTCGCGACCCGGCGTGGCGGCATCGGCCGCTGGTCCAGCGGCACCGAAAAATCGAAGGAACTGCGTTCCCGTCCGGCCGGTACCGCGCCATTCGAATACCCCAGCGAATAGTCGGCGTAGAGCTTGATGTAGTGCTCCGCCGACAGCGAGGTGGCGCGCACCGACGGATGCGCGGCCACCGCTTCGCGCCAGCTGGCGACGCGGGTCAGCTGCGCCGGCACGGCGAAACCCCAGAAATATTCGTTCAGCACCGCACGTTCGAAGAACGGCGCATAGGTGAGGTCGGCCATCCCGAATTCACCGAAAGCGAACCCCTCCTTGCTGCCCATGCGCAGCAGGAAACTTTCCAGCCACTCCCAGTCCTTGATGAAGGTGGCTTCAGCCTTTTCCCGGCGCGCCGGGTCCTGCTCCATCAGCAGCCGGTAGTGGTTGGTGGTGAAACGGCTGTTGCAATAGTCGATCAGGATGCGCGCCTGCGCCTTCCAGTACGGATCGGCGGGAAACGCCGGCGGCGCGGGAAACACTTCTTCCAGATACTCGTTGATCACGCTCGACTCGTTCAGCGCCCGCCCGCGATGAATCAGCACCGGCACCTTGCCGGCCGGATTCAGCGCCAGGAACTCGGGCGTGCGCGGCTTGGTCAGGTCGATTTCGATCGACTCCAAGGGAAGCTGCTTCATATGCAGCAGAATCTGCGTGCGCTGCGCATACGGACACGCGGCGATACCGTAAATCGTCAGGGATTCGGCCGAACTCATGCCTGCGCCTCTTGCGCGGCCTTGCCCGACGCAACCGGATCGGCATCCAGATACTCCTTCAGCAGATTGATGCGATCGCCGCCAAAGAACATCTCCTTGTCCAGCACCATGAACGGCACGCCAAAGATGCCATTGGCCTCGGCTTCCTGGATGATGCGGTCGTGCTCCTGCTTGCCGGGTCCGTGGGCATAGGCTTCGTAGTCGTCGGCCGAGCCACCCAGTTGCTCGATCACCGCGCGCATTTCGGCCAGATTGTCGACATCGAGCTGGTGCGACCAGAACATCTCGAACACTTTCTTGTGGTACGCCTTGAAGAATCCGTGCTGCTGCGCGAACAGCATGCCGACGCTGGAGTAGTAGGCGGTATAGATGCGCTTCGGCCCCTTCAGCGTCAGCCCCTGCCGGTTGGCGGAACGGCGCGCGTCCATGTAGGCGTATTTGACCTTGCGCCAATCGTGGGCGGTCCGCTCTTCCACGGTGCCCAGGTATTCGTCGATTCTCAGCGTATACGGCAGCCATTCGATTTCGACGTTGTGGGACTTTTCAAGGTCGAACAGCGCCTGGTCGGCGACAAAGGCATACGGACTCTTGTAGTCGGTGTATACGCGGATTTTCTTCTTCATGCTGTTCTCTCTTTCTTCAAGTAAAGGACTCGCGTTGCCAGGTCAAGCCGGCCTGTCGGCAATCCCAGGTATCGGGAGTGACGCCTTCCGCCCGCAGCAGGTGCTTTTGCACTTTGGCGGTCGGGGTCTTGGGTAACTCGGGAAGGATGCGGATATAGCGGGGCACCATGAAATGCGCGACGCGCGAACGCAGATGCTCGATCAGACCGGCGGGATCGATCGTGTGATCCTGCACCGGCGCCACCACGATCAGCACCTCATCCTCGGTGTATTCGCTGGGCACGCCGACGGCAGCCACTTCGCGCACCGATGGATGGCTCAGCACCTCGATTTCGATCTCGTAGGAAGAAATGTTCTCGCCGCGGCGGCGGATCGCATCCTTCATCCGGTCGACGAAGAAAAAGTCTCCGTCTTCATCCTGATAAAAGGCATCACCGGTATGGAACCAGCCGTTGCGCCAGGCATCCGCGGTGGCCTGCGGATTGTTCAGATAACCGTGGTTCATCGACCACGGGCGCTGGCTGCGGACGATCATTTCTCCGACGTTGCCGGGCGCCACTTCGCAATCATTGGCGTCGACCAGACGGACTTCGACGCCCGCGCGCACCCGGCCGCAGGTATTCGGCTTTTGCGGGTTCAGGCCGGACAGCAGCGGCGTGCTGGTTTCCGTCATGTTGAACAGGGTATAGACCTCGACCCCGAAGCGCGCGCCGAATTCCGGCCCGCTTTTCCCCAGCGGCACGATGAATACCATGCGCAGGCAATGGTTCTTCTCGTCCTTTTGCACCGGCGCCTTCAGCAGGAACGTCGCCATCGCGCCGAGCAGGAACACCACCGTCACTTCCATCCTGCGCACCGTGTCCCAGAACGTGTCGGTCTTGAACGACTCGACCACCGCGACCGAACCGCCCTGGCACAGGCACATCATCGACAGGAAGGTCCCGCCGATATGGAAGAACGGCATGTGCAGCAGATGACGGTCGGTCACGCGCGTGCAGGTCCAGCTGTCGATGTTGGCCATCGAATACGCATGCATGTAGGACGCCTGCACGCCCTTGGAGCGGCCGGTGGTGCCGGAGGTATAGATGATGCACTGGGTATGCCAGGGTTCGATCGGCGACTCCAGCGTGAAATCATCATCGGCGCTGCCGTGCAATTGCTCGACCGGCAGGATTTGCCGGCCGTTTGGCGCCGGCTCGCCGGTGACGCCGCCGGATGAAAACACTACCTTCAGCACGCTGGATTCGAACGCGGCAAAAACGCCGGTCAGTTTCTCGTGGACGATGGCGACAGCCGCGCCGCTGTCATGGATCACGTGCTCCAGCAAGCCGCCCTTCAGCGCCGGATTCACTGGCACCGATACCGCGCCCAGGTAATTGATCGCGATCAGCGCCTTCAGCGCCAGCGCGCCGTTGGGCAGCGCCAGCAGGACATGGTCGCCCTGCCGCACACCGGCCGCCTTCAGGCCGCTGGCGACCACGCGCGCCTGCCGCAGGGTTTCCCGGAAGCTCCATTGCTGGCCGTCCTCGAACACCGCATAAATCTGCTCCGGCCGCTCCTGCACATGCCTTTCGAGCGCGCAACGGGCCACGCAGATTTCGCGCGGATACACGCCTCGCTGGCCGGATGCACCGTCTGGCTGCTTACCGTTGACCAGGATCGAATCCCTCATCCCTCTCTTCCTCTTTCTGCGCCATTCTCCACCGGCATCCGGCGCACATCTAGGCGGATCGCTTGCGCGTCGCCGGCTTGCGTACCGGAAGCAATGCACTGCGCACCATGTCCTCCAGCGTCCGCTTGAAGCGGGCGATGGTTTCATCTTCACTGTTGTCCAGCATGCGGCTGACGGTCGGCACCGCCGCGCTGAAATGCGTGATGGCGCCGAAGGTGTAAAAGACGAACAACTCGCCATCCATCTCGCGGAACAACCCCGATTCCTGGCCGCTCCGCACGTACTGCACATATCTGTCGGTGAAGCTGTGCAGATACAGGCGCCGCGCGTTCGGTACCCGGCCACGGTTCTCCATCAGTTCGCGCAGGATCAGCTGCGCGTAGTGCTGATTGGCGAAAGTCCAGTCGAGAAACTGCACGAAAATGTCGATGACCGAATCGACCGACACCGTTTCCGGATAGGTCAGATACTCGTCCAGACTGCGTCTCAGACGCTCCATCACCCGCCCGTACAGACGTTCCTTGGTGCCGAAGTGGTGAATGATGGTCGCGCTGGTGACCTGGATATCCTTGGCGATGTCTCTCAGGGTGGCGCCGTCGAAACCCACGCCGGCGAACCGCAATTCCGCCGCCAGCAGGCAGCGGACATCGGTGTCGTGTACGTCCTTCGGCCGTCCTAGCCGGGGTTTTTCGCTTTTTTTCATGGCATTCGCTGAGCGGAAAAATCCCTACCTTATCCGACATCGCTTCGCTTGTTTCCTTTGTGCCGACTTTTCCTTTCGTCCTGTTCACGCACGCCCGGCGACGGGCGGCGCGAACCATGTTGGCAACCGGGGCGCCGAGGCACCTGTTATTTCTTCACCAGCGGGCAACGGGATTTTTCCAGCGACTGGAAGGCAACGTCGCCGGGGACGGCCGCCACTTTCTTGTAGTAGTCCCAGGGCTGCTTCGATTCCTCCGGGCGCTTGACCTGGTACACGGTCATGTCGTGCACCAGACGACCATCCGCTCGGACCCGGCCATTGCGTATCACGTCGTCGTCGATGGTCATCGCACGCAGCTGCTTGACCACGGCGGCGGTGTCGTCGGTGCCAGCCGCCTGCACCGCCTTCAGATAGCTGATCACCGCCGAATAAGTCCCGGCCGGCAGCGAACCGGGAGCCCGCCCGGTCTTGGCCTGGAATTTGGCGGCAAAGCGGCGCGAGCGCTCGTCCTGGTCCCAATAGAAACCTTCCAGGGTGTAGAGGTTCTGAGCGACGTTCAAGCCCATGCCGTGCACGGTTTCCAGATAGGTCACGAGCGGCGCGACGTACTGGTTGCGCATCACGCCGAATTCGCGGGCCTGCTTGATCGAATTGACCGTGTCGGCCGTGGAATTGGCCAGGGCGATCACGTCGGCCTTGGATTGCTGCGCCTGCAGAATGAAGCTGGACATGTCATTGGCGGCAAACGGATGCTTGACCGAACCGACCACCTTGCCGCCGTTGGCCTTGATGAAGTCGGACGCATCCTTTTCCAGCGACTGGCCAAAGGAATAGTCGACGGTGACGAAGTACCAGTTCTTCAGACCCTTATCGAGCAACACCTTGGCGGTGCCGACCGCCAGCGCGTAGGTGTCATACATCCAGTGAAAGCTGGTCGGCGTGCATGCCTCATTGGTGATGTTGGTACCGGCCGGAGAAACGGCAATCGCAATCCGGTTTTTCTCGGCGGCGACCGGCAGCACCGCCAGCGCCGTATTGGTCAGGCCCAGATCGAACAGGGCATCGACCTTGTCGGTATCGATCCAGCCACGGGCGGCGGCGGAGGCGACGTCCGCCTTGTTCATCGTGTCGCCGGAAACCACTTCGATCGGACGTCCGAGGACTTTGCCGCCGAAATCTTCGACCGCGATTTGCGCGGCCGCCACGCTGCCCTTGCCGATGTCGGCGGCGGGGCCGCTCATGTCCGACAACACACCGAGCTTGATTTTTTCCGGACCCGCGAAAGCGGACTGCGTGCAAAGGGTGGCTGCGGCCAGGCTGACCGCACACAGGATGTGCTTCATGTCGTCTCCGTCGTTTTGTCGGTATTCGATCGACCTCCTTCCGTCGGGAGGAGGCAAGTTCACGACCTCTGTCTTCTCTGGATGCAGTAGGTCTCGCTTCGGGCTCAAATAATTAAACGAGCGCTTAAATCTTAATTTGATCGCCCAAAAAGATCAACAGGGAAAATCATCCTGATTCGCGAGCGGGAGAAGGAAGGCGGCAGAAATGGCGGAATCGCCGACCGGCCGGCACGCCATCCGACGGCGCTCGGGATGGCCGTCGGATGGCGCCGATTTTCGGGGTTGCCTCAGCCGATTCCGACCTGTCCGGCCGGATAGCGGATCGTCGCGCCGTGCGGGTGGGCGATCACGAAGGCCAGCGTCAGCGGGCCGACCCGGCCGATCAGCATCAGCAGCATCAGCAGCCACTGGCCGGCGGCCGACAGGTGCGCGGTGATGCCGCGCGACAGACCGACGGTGGACAGCGCCGACACCACTTCGAACGCCAGATCGAGAAAATTGCCGTCGTCGGTCAGCAGCAGCAGGAAGGTCGCCGCCACCGCCGTCAGCACCGCCATGATGGTCACCGCCAGCGCCCGCTGCACGGTGGGGAAATCGAGCGAGCGGCCGAACGCCAGCGGCTGTTCCTGCTGCCGCAGGAAGGCGCGGGTGGCTACCAGCAGCACGATGAAGGTCGACAGCTTGATGCCGCCGCCGGTCGAGCCGCTGCCGGCGCCGATAAACATCAGCGCCATCATGAACAGCGCGCTGGATGGCAGCATCAGGCCAACGTCGATGGTGGTCATGCCGGCGCTGCGCGGCGTCACCGCCTGGAACCAGACCGCCCATAGCTGCGCACCCCAGTCGTGCAGGCCGCCGATGGTGGCAGGGTTGCCGTATTCCAGCAGCAGCAGCACCAGCATCGCCACCAGATTGATCACCAGCGTGCCGACCAGCATCAGCTTGGTGTGCAGCGCCAGATCGCCGAAGCGGCGCTTGTGGCACAGGTCGTTGATCACGCCGAAGCCGATGCCGCCGGCGATGAACAGCAGCGAAATCACGCCATTGATCAGGCCGTTGCCGGCGTAGGCCGACAGGCTGCCAGGTTCCAGCGCGAAGCCGGCATTGTTGAATGCCGACACCGCATGGAACAGGCTGTAGTACAGACCACGCGCCCACCCCAGCTGCGGCACCCAGTGCAGCGCCAGCAGCCCGGTGCCGGCCAGTTCCGCCAGCAGCACGAAGACGATCATCGTGCGCAGCAGCTGGCCGAGATCGGCGCCGCCGGCCTGGTTGAACGAATCGCGCAGCGCGGCGCGCTCGCGCAGCCGCAGGCGGCCATTGGCCAATCGCAGGAACAGGATCGAGAAGGTCAGCAGGCCGAGGCCGCCAGTCTGGATCAGCAGCAGCAGCACGCCCTGGCCGAACGGCGACAGCCGGCTGCCGACGTCGATCACGCTCAGGCCGGTGATGGTAGCGGCCGATACCGCAGTGAACAGCGCCTGCAGCCAGCCGAGCGGCGCGCCGGCGGCGGCGGCCGGCAGCCTCAGCAGCAGCGCGCCGGCCGCCGCCAGCCCGACGAAGGACAGGATCAGCGCCTGCGGCGGCGTCAGGCGCAGCACTTCGGCCCGCACCCGGCGCGCGACGAACGGCGCCAGCCGCTGCCGCCCTCTCATAGCAGCGCCGAGACGCGACGCAGATCGCCGAGCGCGCCGAACAGCACAATCTGGTCGCCGGCGGCGAATTCCAGATCGTCCGGCACCGGCAGCAGCACCTCGCGGCCGCGCTTGACCAGCAGCAGCCGGATCTTGCGCTGCGCCAGCTCCAGCGTCGCCAGGTTCTTGCCGGCCAGCCGCTCGGAAGCGCGCACTTCGACGGTGAACAGGTCATGGCCAAGGTTCAGGTAATCGGCCACTTCCGGATAGGTCAGCGCGTGCGCCAGCCGCAGCCCCATGTCGTGTTCCGGATGGACGATGTGGTCGGCGCCGAGTTTTTGCAGGATGCGGTGGTGGTTGTGCGTCAGCGCCTTGGCCCAGACCTTGGGCCGGCCCATGTTCTTGACGTTCAGCGTGATCAGGATGTTGGCTTCCATGTCCGAGCCCATCGCCACCACCACCGCATCGGACTCGGCGACGCCGAGGTCGCGCAGCGCCTTTTCGTCGCGCGCATCGGTCACCACCGCCTGGGTGACGGCGTCGGCGATGTCGTTGACCCGGCTGTGGTCGGAATCAATGCACAGCACGTCGTGGCCGAGCCGCGCCAGTTCGCGGGCGACGGTGCCGCCGAAGGCACCCAGTCCGATGACGGTAAAAGTCTGTTTCATGGCGTCGTCAAAATCTCCGGCGATGAAGGGGTGGAAAATCCGCGGGCGGCCGAGCCGGCGCCGGCCCCGCCATGTTGTCACAGCGGCGCCCGGCCACCAAGTGCCGGCTCATGGCTCCGCCAGCGCCGCCGCCACCGTTTGCCGCAGTAGCGGCAACAACTCGGCGGCGAACCACGGGTTGCGCGTCAACCAGTAACGGTTACGCGGGCTCGGATGCGGTAGCGGCAGGTAGCGCGGCAGGTATTCGGCATACGCGGCCACCGTTTCGGTCAGCGTCGGCTTGCAGTTTTTCTTCAGATACCAGGCTTGCGCATAGCGACCGATCAGCAAGGTCAGACGCACCTCGGGCAGCGCCGCCAGCAGCCGCGCATGCCACAGCGGCGCGCATTCGCGGCGTGGCGGCAGGTCGCCGCTGGCGCCCTTGCCCGGATAGCAGAAACCCATCGGCACGATCGCCACCCGACTGGCATCATAGAACTGCTCACTGCTGATGCCGAGCCAGGCACGCAATTCCTCGCCGGACTTGTCGTTCCACGGAATGCCGGTTTCATGCACGCGCCGACCCGGCGCCTGACCGACGATCAGCAGCCGCGCGCCGGCGCCGGCGGCCACCACCGGGCGCGGCGCATGCGGCAGGCTGGCGGCGCAGGCGCGGCAGGCGGCGATCTCGTGCAGCAGGGAGTCGAGCGGCGGAGCGGACATCGAAGCGGAATGCCAACGAAAAAGGCGGAAGCGGCCGGCGCTCAGGTCTTCAGCCGGTAGCCGGTCCGGAAGATCCAGCGCACCGCCAGCAGGCACAGCACCAGGAACGCCAGCGTCATGCCGATGCTGACCGCGACGCTGACGTCGGCGCGGCCGTAGAAGCTCCAGCGGAAACCGCTGATCAGGTACACCACCGGGTTGAACAGCGTCAGCTTCTGCCAGAACGGCGGCAGCATGTGGATCGAATAGAAGCTGCCGCCGAGGAAGGTCAGCGGCGTCACCACCAGCATCGGAATGATCTGCAGCTTTTCGAAACCGTCGGCCCAGACGCCGATGATGAAGCCGAACAGGCTGAAGGTGATCGCGGTCAGCAGCAGGAACAGGATCATCCAGAACGGATGGACGATCTCGAAAGCGACGAACAGCCGCGCAGTGGCGAGAATGATCAGGCCGAGGATCACCGACTTGGTGGCGGCCGCGCCGACGTAGCCGGCGACGATTTCCACCGCCGACACCGGCGCCGACAGCACCTCGTAGATGGTGCCGGAAAACTTCGGCATGTAGATGCCGAACGAGGCGTTGGAAATGCTTTCGGTCAGCAGCGACAGCATGATCAGGCCGGGCACGATGAAGGCGCCGTAGCCGATGTCGTCGATCTGCCCCATGCGCGAGCCGATCGCCGAGCCGAACACGATGAAGTACAGCGAGGTGGCGATCACCGGCGACGCCAGGCTTTGCATCAGCGTGCGCCAGCTGCGCGCCATTTCGAACAGATAGATCGCCCGGATCGCATACCAGTTCATGCGCGCTCCCGTACCAGGTTGACGAAGATCTCTTCCAGCGAACTCTGGCTCGACTGCAAGTCCTTGAAATCGATGCCATGCCGGCTCAGCAGCCGCAGCAGCTCGGCGATGCCGGTCTGCTCGCCGGCGGCGTCGAAGGTATACAGCAGCTCGGCGCCGTCGGCCGACAGTTCCAGCCGGTGCGCGCGCAACTCCTCCGGGATTGCCGCCAGCGGCCGCTGCAGCTGCAGCTTCAGCTGCTTCTTGCCGAGCTTCTGCATCAGGACCGCCTTGTCTTCCACCAGGATGATTTCGCCACGGCTGATGACGCCGATGCGGTCCGCCATTTCCTCCGCTTCCTCGATGTAGTGGGTGGTCAGGATGATGGTCACGCCGCCGTCGCGCAGGCGCCGCACCATCTGCCACATGTCGCGCCGCAGCTCGACATCGACACCGGCGGTCGGCTCGTCCAGAAACAATATCTGCGGCTCGTGCGACAGCGCCTTGGCGATCATCACGCGCCGCTTCATGCCGCCGGACAGCGCCATGATGCGGGCGTCGCGCTTGTCCCACAGCGACAGTTCGCGCAGCACGCGCTCGATGTAGGCATGGTCGCGCGGCTTGCCGAACAGCCCGCGGCTGAAATTGACGGTGGCCCAGACGGTTTCGAAGGCGTCGGTGGACAACTCCTGCGGCACCAGCCCGATGCCGGCGCGGGCGGCGCGGTAGTCGGCCACCACGTCGTGGCCGGCGGCCAGCACCGATCCGGCGCTCGGATTGACGATGCCGCAAATGATCGAGATCAGCGTGGTCTTGCCGGCGCCGTTCGGCCCCAGCAGAGCGAAGATTTCGCCCCGGCGGATGTCCAGCCCGATGTTTTTCAGGGCCTGATGGCCGGAGGCGTAGGTCTTGGTCAGATTCTTTACCGAAATGATCGGCTGCACGCGCGCTCCCGGAAATGCTGCTGCGACAAGGGAAGGAACTCGGCGCCGGTCGGGCGCGTCGAGGTGGGCATTTTAGCCTGCGCACCCTTTGCCCGCCGGCGCCAGCGCAAGGCGGTCGCGCCGCGCCGCTTGACACTCCGAAAAGGAGCGGTTATGTTTAATTCATGTGAATTAATTCAATCGAATTAAACAGCCATGACTACTTCCGCCGACCACTCTCCCGGCACGGTACCCGGCACCGACACCCGCGCCAGCCTGCTGCGCGAAGCGCTGCACCTGTTCGCCCAGGAAGGCATCCGCGCGGTATCGCTGCGGCGCATCGTGCAGGCCGCCGGCGCCGCCAATCCGTCGGCGCTGCACTATCACTTCGGCAATCGCGACAACCTGGTGACCGAAGTGACGCGGATGCTGCAGGAGTGGCTGGAACCGAAGGCGGTGGCGCGGCTGGAGCAGTTGCGCGGGCGCCCGCATCAGGTGCGCGACGTGATGGAAGCGGTGTTCGGTCCGGTGCTGGACATGCTGTACGAACCGGCGCTGGGCCTGGATGGCGTGCGCTTCATCGGCCGGCTCGGATGGGATTACGGCGAGATCGGCCAGATGCTGTCGGCGCGCCTGCACCAGCACACCCTGGAACTGGCGCTGGACATCCTGACGCCGCTGCTGCCGGCGCTGGACCAGGAAACGCTGCAGTTCCGCCTGGTGCTGAGCATGAACACCGTCTACTACGGCATTTCCTACCGCAACTATCTGCGCCGTTCGCCGTTCGGCGCCATGCAGCTGTCCACGGTCGGCAACCAGGACCGGCAGCGCCAGCAATTCATGGATTACCTCGAAGCCGGGATGCGCAACGTCACCCCCTGACGGCGGCGCCCCCGGTTTTTTTGCATCACCCTTCCACAGGAGACACCGTGACACACTTGATGTACCCCGCAGCACCCGTATCAACGCATTCCCCCGGCAGCGGCTGGCGGCTCGGCCTGCTGGCCCTGGTGCTCAGCCTGGCCGCCTGCGGCGGCTCCTCGTCGAACCCCGAGGCACCGCCGGTCCACCCCGATGCCAGCAGCTGCGCGGTGGCGCCGACCATCGAAAATCCGGAACCCGGCTCGGCCGACTGGAAAGCCCGCGACGAGGCCAATATCGCCTGTTCGCAGCAGCGCACCGCCGATCTGGCGGAACAGCCGACCGAACTGTTTTCCGGCAAGCTGCCGGCGCTGGACGCGTACCGCGAACCGAGCCGCCACGACAACAAGCGTTTCCGCTACACCCTGACCACCACGCCGAACCGCGCCAACAAGCCGATCACCGTGGAAATCTACCGGCCATGCGACAGCCACAGCTGCCCGGATCTGCCGAGCCAGCTGAAGCGCCATGACGGCCCCTATCCGGCCGTGGTGATCGTCCACGGCGGCGGCAGCTCGCGCCGCGTCCACTGGGCGCCGGCGCAGACGCTGGCGGAAGCCGGCTACATGACGGTGGTGCTGGATACCACCGCGCTGATCGGCACCCACGGCGTCGATACCGAAGACGTGATCGAATGGCTGTTCGCCACGCCGGCGGCGCCGCTGGCCAACGGCGACAGCTTCCCGTACTGGCAAGACCTGAACCGCGATCTGGTCGGCATCGCCGGCCATTCGCAGGGTGCCAGCACCGCCAGCCTGATCGGCCAGACCGACCAGCGCTTCAGCGCCATCGTCGCCTGGGACAACCTGACCACCATCACCAGCGGCTGGGTCGACAAGATCGGCATCGATCCGCCGCCCGGCGTGACCATCCGCACCCCGGCGCTCGGCTTCGGCGCCGACTACAACTTCACGCCGATCGTCTACGAAGAAGCGCCGGAACCGGCCACCACCAACACCCAGGGCGGCCGTGGCCGCGGCGCCGGCCCGCATCCGAAGGACCTCGGCTATCAGGAACTGAAAGCGGCCAAGGTCGATACCATGCTGCTGATCCTGCGCGCCGCCACTCACCTGGATTATTCGCCGCTCGGCGGCGGTGCCAGCCGCTACGGCGAAGCGGTGATCAACTACTACACGCTGGCCTGGTTCGACCGCTACCTGAAGGGCAAGGTCGATGCCGACCTCGCCAAGGACGCGTTCCAGCGCCTGACCGCCGCGCGCTTCGACGATTCCTACGACCGCCACAACATCAGCCAGGGCCGCTACGACCCGAAGCTGGCGACCGCCGCCGATCCGTACCTTGGCAACCAGCCCTACCTGATCAAGGACATGGAAGTACGCAACCGGCTGTCGTTCTACTTCAAGTCGCGCTGCGACATCGGCCAGCCCGGCAGCAGCAAGCGCGCCACCTCGGAAGACATCCGTGACGGCGGCGGCTGCACGGTAGCGAAGTAAGCGCGATGGCCGACGTCTGACGGCGCCGACATGCCACTGATCCCGCTGCCCGCGCAGCGGGATTTTTTTTGCGGCGCCGCGCCGGTTCAACGGTGCAGCAGCGGATCGGCACCGCCGAACAGCGAACGGCCGGCGCGCACTGCGTCGGTCACCATCCGGAACATTCCCTCGCGGTCGGCGTAGACGGCGGCGACAAAAGCTTGCGGTGCGGTGGTGGCGGGATCGTGGCGCGCCGCCCAGCCGGACATTTCCAGCAGGATCGGAATCAGCGCCAGGCCCTTTTCGGTCAACGTGAAGATTTGCTTGCGACGGTCGCTTTCATGCGGTCCGCGCGCCAGGATGCCGGCCTGTTCCAGATGCGCCAGCCGCGCCGCCAGCACGTTGGTGGCGATGCCTTCGCGCGAATCGAGAAATTCGCCGTAGGTCCGTTTACCCCAGAACACGATGTCGCGCACGATCAATAGCGACCAGCTGTCGCCGAAGGTTTCGAGCGCGAAATTGACCGGGCAGTGAGAACGGTTGTGCGGACGTTTCATGGCATCCCTGATAATTCACTTGCGTAATGCAAGTTAAAAGCTATACTAGCCGAATCGCGGTGGAACCGCTGCCGCATTATCGGCTGGCGCTGGCGCCGCCGCCTCCATTCCCGCTTTCCCCAATCCGAAGGAGTCCGCCATGCAAATCCGACCCTATCTGTTTTTCGACGGCCGCTGCGAGGAGGCGCTGAACTTCTACCGCGACGCGCTGGGCGCCGAAGTGACCGCGCTGCTGCGTTTTTCCGACAGCCCGGAACCGCCGCCGGCAGGCATGCTGCCGCCCGGCGCCGAAAACAAGGTGATGCACGCGCAGTTGCGCATCGGCGCCGACGAGATCATGGTGTCGGACGGCAATTGCGGCGGCCAGCCGCAATTCCAGGGCATGTCGCTGTCGCTGCTGCTGCCCGATGCCGCCAGCGCCGAACAGCGCTTCGCCGCGCTCGGCGCCGGCGGCGAGGTACGGCTGCCGCTGCACCAGACCTTCTTCGCCGAGCGCTTCGGCAACGTGGTCGACCGTTTCGGCGTGTCGTGGATGGTGCTGACGGCACCGGCGCCGGCCACGCCGGGAGCGGCGGCATGACGGCCGGCTTCGACAAGGACGCGGCGGCACGCACCATGGTGCTGGAACGGCTGATTCCGGCGCTGCGCGGCGCCGTCTGGAGCCACTGGATCCACCCGGAAACGCTGCCGCAATGGTGGGGACCGGATGGTTTTTCCTGCCGCACCAAACGCATCGACCTGCGCAGCGGCGGCGAGTGGGTGTTCGACATGATCGGCCCCGACGGCACGGTCTTCCCGAACCACCACCGCTATGGCGAGCTGCGGTCCGGCGAGCGCATCGACTATGCATTGCTGTCCGGCGAAAACGGCCCGAAGCATGCCGACGTCCGGATCACGCTGGAAGAAGCGGACACGGCGACCAGGGTGATGCTGGCGATGACCTTCCATACCGTGGCCGAGTTTCAGGAGGCGCAAGGTTTCGGCGCCGCGGAACTGGGACAGCAGACCCTGGGCAAACTGGAACGCCTGCTGGCGGCGCGCTGAAGCGGCGCGGCGGAAAGGCGGCGCCGATATGGTGTCTAATGCGGTCTTGCGCCCCGCGCCCCGTTCCCGCGAGAAACCAGACCGATGAAATTCAACCACCTGATCGAAATCAACGATCCCCGCAATCCGCTGCTGGTGCCGCTGACGCGCGAGCAACTGTGGCGCGGCCTGGTGCTGCGCGCCGAGCAGCCGCAACTGTTCATGCCGCACCTGGACGAATGCACGATCGCCGACCACGACGGCGCCAGCATGCGGCGCGCGCTGCGCTACGGCGGCACGGTGATCCATGACCACGTGCGGCTGCTGCCGCAGCAGCAGGTGCAGTACCGGGTGCCGGCGCAGGACGAGATCGCCGCCTCGCGCCTCGACATGACGATCGAGGAACCGCAGCCGGGCGTGCTGTTCGTGCGCTTCGCCTATGATCACGACGAAGCCGGCGGCACTGGCGCCGCAGCGGAAAACGCGGCCGGCGACGAGGCGCAATCGATGTTCGAGGATTTCCGCCGCTCGGCCTATCACGAAGCCGACATCGACACCATCGCGCTGATCCGGCGAATGGCGGCGGAAGGCCGTCTCGATCCCCACTGATTTCTTATACTGGGCGGAGCATTTTTGAAGCTGAGCGTCAGCTGCCCGGCACAGGCCAATTTTAAGGCATACTCCCCCTTTTTTATTTTCTGCCGGAAACCCGGCGCGGCGGCCTGACGGCGCAGCCGCTACAATGGCGGCTTCCTTTTTCCTTCCGCAATGCCCGTCGCTCCGACGGCCGCGACAGAAAGATCCAGCGATGAATTCCTCCCGCAAGCCGCTCGACGGTCTGGCCGTCGGCATCATGCTGTGCCTGTGCCTGTGCTGGGGCGTGCAGCAGGTGGCGGTCAAGGTGGCGGCGCCGGCGGTGCATCCGGTGCTGCAGATCGGCCTGCGCTCCGGCATCGCCGCGCTGATGGTGGCGGCGCTGATGGCCGTGCGCGGCCAGCGCCTGTCGCTGTCCGACGGCAGCCTGTGGCCGGGCGTGGCGGCCGGCATCCTGTTCGCGGCGGAATTCCTGTGCGTGGCGCTGGCGCTGCTGTACACCACGGCGTCGCACGTGTCGGTGTTCCTGTATACCGCGCCGATCTTCCTGGTGCTGGTGCTGCACTGGCGGCTGCCGGACGAGCGCATCGACGCCCGCCAATGGCTCGGCGTGCTGCTGGCGTTCGCCGGCATCGCGCTGGCCTTCGCCGAAGGCTTCGCGCACGGCGCAGTGTCGTGGCGCGTGCTGGGCGGCGACGCGCTGGCGCTGGCCGGCGGCGTGCTGTGGGCCGCCACCACGCTGCTGGTGCGCACCACCGCGCTGGCGGAAGCGGCGCCGACCACCACGCTGCTGTATCAACTCGGCATCGCCGGCCTGATCCTGGTGGCGCTGCCGCTGGCGCTGGGCGCGCGCATCGCGCCACCGCTGCCGGGCATCGCCTGGGTCAGCCTGCTGTTCCAGACCGTGGTGGTCGGCTTCGCCAGCTTCCTCGCCTGGTTCTGGCTGCTGCGCCATTACCTGACCTCGCGGCTGTCGGTGTTTTCGTTCCTGACGCCGCTGTTCGGCGTGGCCTTCGGCGTGCTGCTGCTGGACGACCCGATCAGCCTGTATTTCGGCGGCGGCGCCGTGCTGGTGCTGGCCGGCATCGTGCTGGTCAACCTGCCGCGCAAGGGTGGCAGGTAAACCACCGGCCGGCGGCCTGCACGGCGCCGGCTAGGCGCGGGTGCGCGTCACCAGCGCAACGCCGGCGCAGGTGACGGCGATGCCGGCCAGGCTGGTCGGCGCCGGCACCACGCCGAACATCGCCCACTCCATCAGCACCGCGATGATCGGCGTCAGGAAGAACAGGCTGGTGACGCGGGTGGCGCGGCCGCGCCGCATCAGCAGGTGCAGCGCGTTGACCGCCAGGATCGAGGCGAACACCACCAGGAAGGCGACCGACAGCACCAGCGTCCAGCTCCACCGCACCGTGAAGCCTTCGACGCCCCAGGCCAGCGGCACCAGCACCAGCAGCGACAGCACGAACTGGATCAGCGTCGCGCTGCGCAAATCCACCTCGTGGCAGAATAGCCGCTGATACAGCGTGCCGCTGGTGATCGACGCCAGCGCGATGCCGACCGCCAGCAGGCTGGCGCCGGAAGCCGCCTGGAAATTCACCTTGTGCCAGACCACCAGCGCGACGCCACCCAGGCCGAGCGCGATGCCGAGCCACTGGCGCGGCGCCAGCCGCTCGCCGAGCAACCGATGCGCCGCCAGCGCGGTCAGCAGCGGCTGCGTCGCCAACAGCAGCGCGGTGATGCCGGCCGACATGCCGAGGTATTGCGCATAGTGGCTGCCGCCCAGGTTGATCGCATGCATCAGCAGGCCGGCGATGCCGATGTGGAACCACTCGCGCCCGCCGCGCGGCCAGCGCGGCCGCGTCCACAGCACCCACGGCACCAGGCAGATCACGCCGAACAGATAGCGCAGCGACAGGAAGGTGAATGGCGGCGCGTAGCGGATGCCGGCCTTGGTGGCGAGATAGCCGGAACCCCAGATCAGCACGAAGAACCAGGCCAGCGCGGTATCGAAATGCCGGCCGGCCGGCGCGGCGGCGGCCGGGGAAGCGGGAGAAGCGGCGGAGGGTGCAGTCAAGACGGGCTTTCGCAGGCGGACTTGCGCGACCGGGCCGGACAAATCCGGCCGCTGGAGCGACGGCGCGGCGCGCCGCAAAGCGGCCATTCTACCGTCGCCGTCAAATATCGACCGGATCGACCTCCAGCGACCAGCGCGCGCGCGTCTTGTACGGCCGCAGCAGCGCCAGCCACGACTTCAGGAAGCCTTGCAGCGCCGGCCGCGACGCCGATTCGACCAGCAGCTGGGCGCGCTCGACGTTGGCGACCCGCGTCAGCGTCATCGGGATCGGTTCGTGCAGCACGATGCCGGGCGCCTCCAGGCTGTCCTTGGCCTGCTGCAGGAAATCCAGCGCGATCTGCAGCTCGCGCGCCTCGGCGCGCAGCAGCGCCTGGTGGATGAACGGCGGCAGGTCGGCCGAGCGGCGCTCGGCCAGCAAACCCTCGGCGAAACGGTCGTAGTCGTGCGCCGCCACCGCCGCGTACAGCGGGTGCTGCGGGTAGCGGCTCTGGATCAGCACTTCGGCGGCGCTGCCGCCCTCCTTCTGCGCGGCGCGGCCGGCGCGTCCGGCCACCTGCATCAGCTGGGCAAACAGCCGCTCGCTGGCGCGGTAATCGTGCGAGAACAGCGCGGTATCCGGGTTCAGCACGCCGACCAGCGTCAGGTTTTTGAAGTCGTGCCCCTTGGCCACCATCTGCGTGCCGATCAGGATGTCGACGCCGCCCTGATGGACTTGCTCGAAGGCCGCCTGGGCGGCGCCCTTGCGACGCGTCGAATCGGCGTCGATGCGCAGCAGCCGCGCCTGCGGGAAGCGCGCCTGCAGGCTTTCCTCCAGCCGCTGGGTACCGCGCCCGAGCGGTTGCAGATCGACGTTGCCGCAGGTCGGGCAATGGCGCGGAATGCGCAGTTCCAGGCTGCAATGGTGGCAGCGCAGCCGCCGTTCCGGCTTGTGCAGCACCATGAAGGCGCTGCAGCGGCTGCAGTTGCTGACCCAGCCGCAGGCATCGCAGGCCAGCACCGGCGCATAGCCGCGCCGGTTCAGGAACAGCAGCGACTGCTCGCCGCGCTCCAGCCGCCGCGCCAGCGCCGCCGCCAGCGGCGCCGTCAGGCCGTCGATCGGCCGCTCGCGCTCGGTGTCGATGATGCCGACCTTCGGCAGCACCGCGTCGCGCACCGCCCGCTGGCGCAGCTCCAGCTTGCGGTAGCGGCCCGACTGCGCGTGCTGCCAGGATTCCAGCGATGGCGTGGCCGAACCCAGCACCACCGGAATCTGCAACTGGTGCGCACGCCACACCGCCAGATCGCGCGCCGAATAGCGCAGCCCTTCCTGCTGCTTGTAGGACGGATCGTGCTCCTCGTCGACCACGATCAGCCGCAGATGCGGCAGCGAGGCCAGCACCGCCAGCCGCGTGCCGAGCACGATCGCCGCGCGCCCGCTGTGCGCCGCCAGCCAGTGGCGGGCGCGCTCGCCTTCGGCCAGGCCGCTGTGCAGCGTCGCCACCAGCAGGCCGGGAAAGCGCGCGCGCACGCCGGCTTCCAGCTGCGGCGTCAGGTTGATTTCCGGCACCAGGATCAGGATCTGCGCCGCCTCCCCTGCCGCCGCCGCGCGCCGCAGCAGGCGCTCGGCGGCCTGCAGGTAAACCTCGGTCTTGCCGCTGCCGGTGACGCCGTACAGCAGGTGCGGCGCATAGCCGCCGGCCTCGGCGATGGCATCGGCCGCCGCCTGCTGCGCCGGATTCAGCGCCGGCGCCGCCTGCGGCTCCGCTCCGACCGCGCCGACCGGCTGCTGTCCCAGCCATTTCAGCGCCCGTTGCAGCGCCAGCGGTTTGGCGGCGCGCAGATTCTTCGGCAGCGCCGGCAGCATCACTTCGCCGAGCGGGCGCTGGTAATACTCAGCGGCGAAACCGCACAGCGCCAGCCAGGCGGCCGGCAGCGGCGGCAATTCCTCGCGCAGCGCCAGCACGTCCTTCAGCCGCGCCGGTTCCAGTGCGGAAGCGGCGGCGCTGCCGACCACCACGCCGATTTCCTGGCGGCGGCCGAACGGCACCAGCGCCAGCTGGCCGACCATCGGCGGCGCGGCGTCGGCGACCGGCGCGCTCCAGCGGTAATCGAAGGCGATGTCAAGCGGGGTGTCCAGCGCGATTTTGAGAATCCGGTGTTCCACGACTTAATGTAAACCCTCAAAAGTTGGGCTAACTTGCGGTTTCCTATACGGTTTTTCAGCTATCCACAGAAACTGTGGATAACTTTGGGGACAAGCCCCTCTTGACAGCGCGGAAGCCCTGATTTCATGCGGCTTCCAATATTTTGCTCAAACCGCATGCAAAATTCGCGCTCTTTAAAATCAATGACTTAGCTTCGCTTACCACACGCCAAAAATTTTTTCGTTGATGGAAAAGTCCCGGCCTGCCGGTGCGCGAATCATGTGCATAAGTTGCTGCGCTGCGATTCGCCGGGCGGGATACGCCCGATATTTTTCCCGCAAAGAAAGTGCTGATGCGGCCTGCGGCGGCATTTCGCCGCGCCGGCCGCGCCAGTCAACAGTTTTCCGACGGAAATCTTGCCAAGACGCCAAAAATAGGCGGATGCGGCCCGCCAAACGCTCCTGTTGCGCCCCATCAAAAGCGTTTCCAGCCGCCCCGCCGGTCCCACCCGCGTCCTCGCCGCGGAGCCAAAACTTCGCCGAAGTCAAGCCGGTTTCCGGGACAATCGTTGACGCGACGCAATAAAAAGTTCACAAAGCGATTCACTTTGGCCCCTAAGCTCCCGATTCTAAAGAGCTTTTCGAGCTATCCACAAAAGCTGTGGACAACTTTGTGGGCAAGCCCCCCTTGACAGCCGGGAAAGCCACGCGCCATGCGGCTTTCGACATTTTGCGCAAACCGGCAGCAAAAAATAAGGTCTTTTGAATCAATGACTTGCAGAAAGCCACCGGGCTGTTGCAATAATTTTTTCTCAAGCCCGGCAAAAGTCGGCGAAACCATGGCCGGTGTGCATAAGTGCCGGCGGCAAACGCCGTTTGGCGCCGGCCGGCGTCAGGCGCGCAGCGCCCGGCTGGTCTGGTGGACGGCGTCGACCAGCACCTCGACCGCCTGCGGCGGCGTGAACTGTGAAATGCCGTGGCCGAGGTTGAACACGTGGCCGTGGCCGGCCGCCGGCTTGCCGAAGGCTTCCAGCGTGCGCCGCACTTCGGCGCGGATCTGCTCCGGCTGGGCGAACAGCACCGCCGGATCGAGATTGCCCTGCAGCGCCACCTGAGCGCCGACGCGCGCGCGCGCCTGGCCGAGGTTGACGGTCCAGTCGAGGCCGACCGCATCGGCGCCGATCGCGGCGATCTGCTCCAGCCACAGGCCGCCGCCCTTGGTGAAGACGATCAGCGGAATCTGCTCGCCATCGCGCTCGCGCCGCAGCTGCGCCACCACCTGGCGCATGTAATCCAGCGAAAACTGCTGGTAGGCGCCGTCGGCCAGCGCGCCGCCCCAGGTGTCGAACAGCATCAGCGCCTGCGCGCCGGCGTCGATCTGGGCGTTCAGATAGGCCGCGACCGCCTCGGCATTGGTGCGCAGGATGCGGTGCATCAGGTCCGGGCGGTCGTACAGCATGGTCTTGACGGTGCGGAAATCGTCCGAGCTGCCGCCTTCGACCATGTAGCAGGCCAGCGTCCACGGGCTGCCGGAGAAGCCGATCAGCGGCACCCGGCCGGCCAGTTCGGTGCGGATCTGCGTGACCGCGTCGAACACGTAGCGCAGCCGCTCCAGGTCGGGCGCACGCAGGGCTTCGACCGCCTTTTCGTCGCGCAGCGGGTGGCGGAACTTCGGCCCCTCGCCCTCGACGAAATACAGTTCCAGCCCCATCGCGTCGGGTACGGTCAGGATGTCGGAAAACAGGATCGCCGCGTCCAGCGCATAGCGGTCGAGCGGCTGCAGCGTGACTTCGGTGGCGTAGTCGGGATTCTGCGCCAGGCCCATGAAGGAGCCGGCGCGCGCGCGCGTGGCGCGGTATTCCGGCAGATAGCGGCCGGCCTGGCGCATCAGCCACAGCGGCGTGTAGTCGGTCGGCTGGCGGCGCAGCGCGCGCAGGAAAGTATCGTTCTTCAGCGGGGCGAATGAGGGCATGGCGAAAGGGAAAAAGCGCGAAGCCGCTATTATCGCCGAAAGGGGCCGGCCGGGGCGGCAAAACGCCGGCCCGGAAACCGCCCCCTTTCATATACTCCCCATAGCGATGCCCGCTACCGCGCACACAGCAAGAGATTTTTGATCATACTCCCCGGTTTTCAATGAACGGAGAGCGGCAGCAAGAAGCCGGCAGCGCGCCGGCGATGGCGCCCGCCCCCCGGCCAGTGCGGCCGGGGGGCCGGATGGTCTTAGAACTCTTCCCAGTCGCCCTGCGCATTGGCGGCCGGCGGCGCCAGCCTGGCCGCGCTGGCGCGTGCGCTGGCGGCCGCCACGGCCGGCCGGGCGGCAACCACCGGAGCCGCCGCCGGCAATGCCGCCGCCCGTGCCGGAGTCTGGGTCCGTGCCTGCGCCTGCATGCCGTCGAGCCGGAACATGCCGACCACCTCGGCCAGCTGGCGCGCCTGCTCCTGCATCGCTTCCGAGGCCGCCGCCGCTTCTTCCACCAAGGCGGCATTCTGCTGCGTCACCTGGTCCATCTGGCTGATCGCCTGATTC